>Ga0080064_1004176_pt1 | contig 19059 bp, 13 predicted proteins | sample Subgrocontami54m_FD_69260 | JGI IMG/M metagenome (GOLD analysis project Ga0080064, IMG submission 69260) | Subsurface groundwater microbial communities from S. Glens Falls, New York, USA - GMW46 contaminated, 5.4 m (SPADES assembly) (version 2) ...
GATTCCGTCTCCCCCCCCCCGCGCGCTTCCTCGTCCCCCTGACCTTCGGCTTCGAATCCACCGGCGCCCGCACGAGCGCATCGAGCGCAAACACCAACTCCCTCACTCCCTCTCCCGTCACCGGTGAGATCAAGCGCAACTCGTGTCCTCGCCGTTTCATCTTCGCTTTCAGTCTGGTCCACGCTTCTTTCGCTTCGGGAAGATCCGCTTTCGCGACTGCCACGATCATCGGTCGCTTTGCGAGTGTCGGACTGAAGGCCTTCACTTCTTTCATGATCGCGTCGAAGTCGGTGTCGATGTCGCGTCCCGGGTCCGGCGCAATCAAGTGCAGTAGCGCGCGCGTTCGCTCGACGTGTTTCAAGAAACGGATTCCCAGCCCCGCGCCCTTCGACGCACCGGGGATGAGACCCGGAATGTCCGCGACGACGAAACTGCGCGCCTCGTCGACCCGCACGACACCGAGATTGGGCACCAGCGTGGTGAACGGATAGTCCGCAATCTTCGGCCGCGCGCGTGAGATCACGGAGATCAGCGTGCTCTTGCCGACGTTGGGAAACCCGACGATGCCGACGTCGGCGAGCAGTTTCAGCGACAACTTCAGATTGCGCGCTTCGCCCGGCTGGCCCGGTTGTGCGTATCGCGGCGCTTGGTCCCACGGCTTGGCGAAGTTGATGTTGCCGAGCCCCCCGCGACCGCCGTGCGCGACGATGAACGTCGCACCCTGCTTCTCGAGGTCGGCCACGAGCGCGCCGGTGTCGGCGTCGATGACTTGGGTGCCCACGGGCACTTTCACGACGAGGTCTTCGCCTCCCTTGCCGTTGCAATCGCGACCCTGGCCGTTCTCGCCGCGCTGCGCCTTCCACGACGGACGGTGACGGAATTCCAACAACGTTCCGATGTTGTTGTCCGAGACGAACACGACATCCCCGCCCTTGCCACCGTCCCCGCCGCTCGGGCCCCCGAGGGGCTGGTGCGACTCGCGTCGAAACGCGACGGCGCCCGCCCCGCCGTCGCCGGCGGTCACGGAAATCGCAGCCTCGTCGATGAAGTGCATTGGGGCCGGTCTGTACCGTGCGGCGAGATGCGGTGAAATTGGAAACTACAGACGAAAACGGGCTAGGCTCCATCCCGAACCGGACATGGCGGACGCGATCGATCAGGAGGGGCGGGCGAGTTTCGTACGATCGCTCCCGCGCAAAGTCACGGAACTGCGCGCAACGCTTGGCACACTCGTCGCCGACCCGAAGTCGCAGCGCATGCGCGACGAGCTTCGGCGACGCCTGCACGCGCTGTACACCCTCACCCGTTCGTACCAGCTCCCGACGCTTTCCGAGGGGCTTCGCGAGGGCATTGCGCACCTCGATGCGGTTCGCGGCGCCACGGTGCTCAATGGCCGCGATCTCGAGATGCTCGCGGACCTGATCGCGACGCTGCCGGCCCTCGCGCAGCGCGATTTGCCCGATCAACCCGAGCTGTTCCAGCGGCCGCGGGATCTCGGTCCCGGAAGCGCCCCGGTGACGGAGCCGCCGCCGAGCGACACCGCGCGCGGCGCCGCGAGTGGCGCAGCCGGTGCGGACGCGGGTGACACGGGGTCGTCGGCCGCCCGCCCGAGCGCGCCGCCGCGACGTCTGTCCGTTCCGCCGATGCCGTCCAAACGTCACACCTCGCGCGGAATGCCCGCCGTTCGTCCGCCGGCCGAGATTCCACTCAGCGCACCGCCGTCCGTGCGCCCGCCGCCACCGAGCGAGTCGCGGGGTGCTTCGGTGCCGATGGGCTTGCTCGTCGTGGGCGGCGAAGGCCTGGCGACCGAGGCGCGGCGCGTGCTCCCGCAGGGAGCGGAATTCGCGGCCGTTCGCACGCTGAGCGAAGCCGTGTCCGCGGCGCGAGACACCGCGCCCGATGTCATCATTGCGGACTGCGCGCCGCCGGCCGACGGCCTGGGTCTGCTCGCGGCACTCCGCGGCGATCCACTGACGGACTTCCTCCCGGTCGTGCTCGTGTGCACGAGCGCCGACGCGGTCGACGCAGACGCCGCACGTGCGCAAGGCGCGTCCGATGTTCTGGTTCGGCCGTTCGCTCCCGAACGTCTTCGCGAAGCCGTCGACCGTACGTTGAACGTCCTCGCGACGCCGTCGCTTCCGCCGCCGGATTTCGGCGAAGTGACGCTCGAGGAACTCACGCGCGCGCTGCAGGAGGAGATTCGCCGCGGAATCCTCGGGGCGGCCGGTCCGCGTGCCGGGTCGTCGCGGATTTCCCTTGGCCAGGGTTCCGAAGTTCTCGCGGCGACGTGGGAGGCCATCGCGCGCGTGCGCGACGTGATCGAAAAAAAGACGCAGGGCCGCGTGCGGTTCCAGATGCCTGCCGCGCCGCTCGGTCTCGGGGGCGCGCACGTTCTGTCGATGAGCGAGGCGCCGGTCGAAGACGAAGTGCTCGCGGGCGGAGACGATCCACTGCCCGGTCGTCGCGCGCTGGTCGTCGACGACGATCCGAGCGTCGTGTGGTTCTTTGCGGGACTGCTCCGCGAAGCCGGCATGGCCGTGACCGAGTGCACGGACGGCGCGACGGCGCTGAAGGACGCGCGGCGCAATCGTCCCGACGTCGTGATCTCGGACATTCTCATGCCGGGGGTCGACGGGTTTGCGCTGTGCCGCGCGATTCGCCGCGATGTTGCACTGCGGAACACCCCGATCATTCTGCTCTCGTGGAAGGAAGACCTTCTGATTCGCATGCGCGAACTCGGCGCACAGGCGCAGGGCTTTCTGCGCAAGGAGTCCAAGGGCGAGGCGATTCTTTCCCGCGTGCGGCACGTGCTGCGTCCGCGTGTGCGATTGCTTCGGCGACTCGAGGCGCTCGCGGACGGAGCCGAGCTCCGGGGTCGTTTGGAGCGCATCGGTGTCTTCAGTCTGCTCGAGGCCGTCGCAAAGTCTCCGGGCGACGCGAGCGTGACGATCACCGACTCGTTCAGCGTGACCGAGCTGGAGGTGCGCGAGCGGACACTGGTGTCCATCGTGCGGACGGCACAAGACGGATCGCTCTCGCGCGGCGAGGGCGCGCTTCTGCAAGTGCTCGGAACGTCCAACGGGCGCTTCGCCGTGCGTCGTTCGCGACAAGCCGTTCGATCGAACATCCACGGCGAACTCGAGTCGTTGCTCGCGGGCGGCTCGGCGCTGATCACGGCCATCGAAGACTCCGTGTCGGGCGCGGCGTTGCTGGACGTGGTCAGCGTGGATCTCGACGGCGAAGCGGCGCTCTCGTACGCGCGCTCGCTTCCCGACGCGATGCGAAAATTCGTCGAACGCCTCGTGCAGGGCGAGAGCCCGCGGAATCTCGTGCTGCGAGATGGCATCGCGCCGCAGGAAATCGAGCCCGTGCTGGTCGAACTCGCGCGGCGCGGGACGATTCGATCCGTTCGCGGCGCGGAGGGAGCCGACCTCGTCGGTCCGCGTTTCGCCGTCGCGATGGCGGGCGACAGCCTGCGTCCCGCCGAGCGACAGGATCGCATCAGCGAGACGATGCCCGCGGTTCTCGCGGTTCCGCGCCCACCACTCGTACCGAGTGCCGAGAGTGCCGCAGCGGCAGCCGCTCGCGAGGCCCCGCCGCCTGCCCCGCCGCCTGCCGCGCCGATCGGCCCGTTCGCTGCCGCAGATGCGGCTGCGGCTTCTGCGCCGGTCGATGCGGGTCCGCCCGCGCGCAAGAGTGGTTCTCGCTGGGTCGCGCCGACGACGATCGACGAGGCGGCGCGCCCGGGATTCGGGCTCGAAGGCGAGTCCGACTCGCTGGCCACGGCGGTGCTGCGTGAACTGAGCGATCCGCCCGCCGTCGCGTCTCGCGAGACTCCCGAGGAGCCGCTCGACGCGTCCGCGCTCATCGAAGTGACCGAGCCTGCCCGCGATGAGCCCGTCGAGCAGCCACTCGAATTGTCCAAGCGCGCGTCGCACGCGCCGCCGCCGGTGGTCGATGCGCCGCCGGCTGCGACAGTCGACAGTGCCAAGGTCGAGAGCGCGGAAGACGAGAGTGCGAAAGACGAGAGCCCACCGGGCGACGCTACGCCGGACGTCCCGAAGACCCAGGGCGAAGCGGACGGGCCGGCTGGGACACTCGACGCGACCGACCAGCCGGAGTTCGACGACGGCGGCGAAGAAGAGACGGACCTGACGCCGGATGAGATCGAGCGAGCGCTTCGCGACGCGCCGGATCAACCGATCAAGGGCGTCACGCTCGACGCGCGCGGCATGCCGCGGCAGATGCCCAGTCGCGCGAGCGTCGACGACCTTCCGGAGATCAACGGGCCCAATTTCTCGCCACACGAACGCGCGAAGAAACCTGTCGAACAACACGACTCGACGGTCATCGTGGATCCGGATCTCGTCGGCGGACCGGTCGAGACTGGCGCCGCACCGCGACGGTCGAATCCCCCCGGTCGTCCAACCCGGCGCGACCTGCGCGGCGTTCGCCCGGGACGGGGAGGGGCGTCGAACTCGTCGTCGGTCACGGAGACGGAGCGGCAAGAAGTCGAGGCCGCGCAAGACGGCAGTTGGATGCCGTTGGTCGTCGGCGCGCTCGTGCTCGCCGGGGTGACCTACTTCGGCGTGCGGTACTTCCTCCAGACTCAAGCCGCATCGACCGCGGCGGCGGACGCAGGGGTCGCGTCGAGTGGTGACGACGACGTCGCGGTTCCGAATGTCGTGCCGACTGCGTCGGACGTGAGATCCACGGCAGTCGACGCGGTGGCGTCGGACGCGCCTGGAACGGTTGCACCCGGTTCGAACGTCGCACCGTCCGACGGCGCTGCACTTCCTGCCGAAGCGACGTACGAGCCACTTGGGAACTATCTCGACGGCGGAACCATCGCGCCGGATCGAGGCCTGCTCGTCGTCGACGGCCCGCCGGGTGCGCAGATCACGGTGACGATCGATCAACGCCCGGCGGGAAGCGTCCCGCTGCGTACGCCGTTGTTTCCCGGCATGCACAACGTTCGGTACGAGAGCCACCGCGTGACGGGCTATCGATTCGTGACGATCGCCGCCGGCCGCGCGATTCGCATCGTGCTGCCCGCCGAGCCGTGAGCCGCTCGATCCGCGTGCGTCGCGCCGCGGCGCTGTGGACCGCGTGCGTCCTGTGCGCGTGTCACCGCGATCCGCCGCCCGCGCCACACCGTGGTCATCGCCCGACGCAATCTTCGCCCGCGACGCCTGCGCACGCTGCCGCGCCGGCTGCAGAGTCCGCGGACGGCACGATCGACTTGCTTCCGATGCTGCAGAACGGATCGATCGACGCCAACGGACCGCTGATCGATCTGGGCGAACTCGAAGCCGTCCCGTTCGTTCTGCCGCCGCTTCCGACCAGCGGCGAGGCGATCAACGGGCAGAGCTGGGCCACGAGCGGGCCGCGACTTCGGCTCCGCGTTCCCATCGACGTGTCGTCACCGCCCGACTTGCTGCGCCTGCGCGTGCGGCGCGCTCGCGTGCGGAGAATCATCGTGGCCGTCGATGGATTCATCGCGAGCCGCGCCGAACTCCCGAATTCGGAAGTTGCCGCCGTCGTCGCCGTTCCTCTCGTGCCGGGGCGCTTTCGCCGCGCGAACGCCGAGATCGAACTGCGCTTCGTCGGCGCGCCCCGCGCTGCGCCGGGAACCGTCGCTCGCACCGAGACGCCACGGGCCGTGCCCGCCGCCGTTGCGGCCGCGACGCGAACTCCCGCGGTCCCAGCGGCAGCGCGCTCCGCCCGCGTGCGAAGCCTGGATCGCCCCGTGATCGACATCGATTGGATTCACTTCACGCGGTCGCCGACGGCGAGCACCCGCGTTCGGGAGATCGTCGACGACGTTCGTCTCGACGGCCCGCCGCGCCGCGCGCTGACACTCTTTGCGCCGACGTCGACGAGCTTCGTCACGGTGATCCCCGCGGCCGCGACGCTGCGGGTCTCGTTGGCCGCTGAGGCCGTGCGCGGCGGGAGACTTGCGCAACGTCCCGTGCAGTTCCGCCTCTCGGTCGAGGCCGACGGCGTGCCGACGTTGGAGCAAACCGCCGACGTCGTGCCGAGCGCTCACTGGCGTGACGTCTCGTATGACCTCTCGGCGTTCGCCGGCAAGGCCGCGCGCGTACGAGTGTCCGCCGTCGGTGATGCATCGAGCCGTCTGGCGGTCGCAGAGCCGAGATTCGTTCGGCCCGTGCCCGGTCCATCGTCGCGACCCGCGGACGTTCGGCGTGTGCTCCTGCTGGTCTTGCGCGGTGCGCGGATGGATCGGTTCTCGCCGACGCTGTCCGCGCGGCTCTCGGGCGGCGGCTTCGCACGACTGGGTCGCGAGTCCATGGTGGCCTCCGCTGTGATCGCATCGCCCAACGCGATCCCCGCACTCGCGAGCGTGATCACCGGACTGCCCGCCGACGTGCACGCGATGGCGGACGTCACCGACACCCTCGACGAACAGATCGAGACACCGGCCGCGACGCTGCAGCAGGCGGGCGTTGCGACGGCTGCGTTCTCCGACGACGCGTGGTTCTGGGGATCGGGGCTCGACCGGGGATTTCTCGAGCGACGCGGATGCACGAACGACCAAGCAACGTGCCGCATCGAGACGCTGATGCCGCACCTGGCCGACTGGCTCGCGAGACAACGCGAACGTCGAGCGTTCGCCATGGTGGTCACGCGCGCGGGCGTCGTGCCGCTGGACCCGGCGGACGAATTGCTCACCGCCGTGGACCCGAACCCGGGCGAGAACGCACTCCGCCCGGACCAAACCGTTGGACTGCAGTCGCGCTCGCGTCACGGACCCGTCGCCCTCGAACCGCGCGAGCTTGCGCGACTCGCGTCGCTCTACGACGCGTCGATGTTGGCAGTCGACCGCTCGTTGTCTCAACTGCTCGACCGATTGCGCGATCGCGGGTTGCTGGCGGACACGGCCGTCATCGTCGTTGGCGACCGAGGAACCGTGCTGGGCGAACTGGGTCGCGTCGGCGACGGTCCCGTGTCCCTCTCACTGTTCTCGCACACGCTCTTGATGCTCCGAATTCCGTCGACCCGCGCGCAGTTCGTTCCCGCGACGCATTCGACGCTCGATGCCGTTGCGACGGTGCTCGACCTGCTGAACGTGCGGCATTCCGTCGAAGATCTCGCCACGCGTGCGGGCGCGTCGTCGCTCGTCGCGGCGCCGTCTCTGTCACTTCCTGCGGGAGGAATCGTCACGGTCGCGTCGGTGCGTGGGGACCGCGGACTGCGGTTCGGTGAGTTGTTCGCGTTGCCGCGGCCGAGTCGCACGTACGTTCTCATCGAGCCCGATCGCGATCCCGAGGGCGCCACGGACCTCGCTCCGCAGCGACCGATCGCGCTCGCGTTCGCACAGAGTGTCCTCGCGCGGTACGCGGTGCGCGACGACGCGCCAAACCCGCGGCCGACCTACGCCTCGTCCACGCGCGCGCTGCCCGCCGCGGTGGAAGTCAGCATGCGCGCGTCGGGCGAGTTGCGGTGACGATCGCTACGCGTGGGACGCCGCGTCCGCGGTTGCCGTGGTGTAGCTCCCGCTGTCCGACGCTCGCAACGCCGGCAGCCAGATGCGTATCGTCGTGCCAGCGTTGTGCGAGCTGTCGATCTCCAGGTGCCCCGCGTGCGCCCGAACGAGACGGTCGACGATCGCCAGTCCCAGCCCCGTTCCGCCGTGCCGCGTCGTGAAGAACGGGTCGCGTGCGCGCGAACGCACTTCGGTGTTCATGCCCTCGCCGGTGTCGGACACCGCGATCTCGAATCCGTCGTTCGCTTCGTGCACTCGCGCGCCGACTTCGATGGCCAACTCGCCGCTCGCTCCCATGGCCTGCATCGCGTTGTCGGCGAGGTTGTCGAACACCTGACGCAACAGATGCCCGTCGGCGACGATCGACTCGTCGGTGCCCTCGGCGAAGCGCAACTTCGCCGTGAACCCCGCGCTGCGCACGCGCGCGAGGACCGGCTCGAACGTCTCGCGCAGGTCGATCCGGCGGCGTTGCAATGCAATCGGGCGGGCGAGCGACAATAGCTCCCCGACGATGCGGTTCATGCGATCGGTCTCCTCGACGACGATGCGCATCAGCATCTCCCGCTGGCCAACCGGTGTTCCCGGTCGCGCAAGCGTTCCCATTGCGTTCGTGATCACCGCGAGCGGATTTCGCATTTCGTGCGCGACGATGGCCGACAGTTCTCCGACCGCGGCCAACTGCTGTCGCTGCTCCAACGTGGAGCGTACCGAGTGCAACGTTTCGGCCAACTGGGCGACGCGGGCGCGGTGCTCCGTGAGGTCTTGCACGACATTGGCAACGAGCACGAATGCCATCGCCGAGGCGAACGCGAAGAACGCGTGCGGCCCCACGTCCAGCATGTCCAGATGGACGATGTTGATGACGACGTCGTGAATGGCCGCAGCGGCCACGACGCTGACCGCGACGATGACGGCATGCCTGCGCCGCACGTTCGACCGCCGCGCCGCGATGCATGGCCACAACGCCATCGCCACGAGCGCGCCCATCGCGATTCCGTATGCGACCGTGAACCCCGACGTGGGCAGGCCGTGGGCCGGAAGCGGCCGCCCTGCGAATCGCAGTGTACGGACGTGTGTCTCGCGCGCTGCGAAGCCGGTGAGAACGCCGAGCAGCGCGGCAACGCCGCCGAGCGAGTACACGGTACGCCGGAACGCCGGGCTCGATTCGGCGGGACGCAGCGTCGCGTCGGCGAGGAGCGCGAGGAGTGTCAGCGACAACGCCGCGGCGCCGGCCCGAAACGGAACGATCGCGATACCCATCGCGGGATCGAACGTCGAGAAGTGCCACGCGGTGAACACGGCGAACGCTGCGGCCGAGACGCACAGCGCCGCAAAGATCCTGTGCGATCGGCGTCCGGTTGCGCCGGCCGAGAGCGCGCCGAACGTCGCGCCGAGCAGCACGCTCACGACGACCTCGACTGCAAGTACTCCGATGAGCAGGTCCACGACGAAGAGCAAACGGTACCCCATGGGATGCCGTCTGCGCATTGTTGGCGTTGGCGCGCGGGGCATGCTGAAATTGCCCCATGGGCTCTGGCACGGGTCGTCGCACACGATTGCGCGCGTCTTGCGCGGCGCGAATGCACGGCGTGGCGGCCGTGGGGATCGCGTGTTCTCTCGGGTTCTTGCCGTCGGCCGCACGCGGTCAGGGGTTCTCGGTCGCGGCTGCGAACGACGGCTCGCCGCCCATGACGCGTCCGCGGACGTCGGTGACGATCGGAACCACTGGAGGCACGACCACGCCGGGCGTCTCGGAGTACGCGGGCGGCGCGACCGACCGACGCGGGAGCGGCATTCGGCCGAGTGTGTCGTTGCGGGACCCCGGGGAATACGGCGGGATCACGCCGGGCACGGCGCACGGTGTGCCTCGCTGGTGGATGCGCGCGGTTCGACGCAACGCGCGTTCGGGCGGCCGCGCGGTGATCGCATGGCCGGGATTCCAGGTGACCCCGCAAGGTTCGCGCATCTTCCTCGCGGTTTCGAGCCCGCCGCAGATCACGCCGAATCACCGCCCGGGGCGGCTCGTGTACCGCGTGCGCAACGCGGTCGTGCCGATCTACAACAACCGACGGGCGCTGGAGACGGGCGCGTTCGATACACCCGTCACGCGTGCGTTTCTACGCACGGTGGGGCGCGACGTCGATCTCGTGATCGAGACTCGCACGCAGTCCGAACCGCAGATGACGCAATCGGGCGCAAGTGGCACCGGCGAGACCGCGATGCAATTCGTCTACTTCGATTTCCCGCCGTTCACGGCACCGACACAGCCGGCGCCAGGCGATGCACCGGCGGCCCGACGCGGGGGTCGCGACGTTCAACCGATGCAAGGGATTCGTCCGGCCGCAGGCGGCCAAGTCGACGACAACGAAGCGCCGCCGCCTGTGCAACGGTAGCGATGCCTCGCAGCGACTGGCTGCGCGGCGTGATCTATCGCAGTCGGTACATCGCGACGGTGTCGCCCAGCGTGACGAACACGCGTCCGTCCGCGACGACGATCGGTGTCCACTGGCGCACGCTCGGCGGCGCGTTGGCGCCCGTTGCGTTGTAGATCTCCATCCCGTCCGCCACGCTGTACGCGCGAAACGACGTGCCGCCCGCGACCCACAGAATCGCGTCGTCGTTTCCGTTCGACGAGATCGCCGGCGGCGACGGATTGCCGAGCGCCGCGCTGCACCACGCCACTTGCATCGCACTGCCGGTCGCGCCCGCCATCAAGCGCAGCGCCATCACGCCGCCGGTGCCCGTGCAGGGCATCGCGCGGTTTCCGCGGCCCGGGACGAAGACGTACACGTCGGTCCCGTTCGACCACGCGCCCGCGGCACCGTAGATCCCGGAGCTGAACAGCGAAGCCGACGACACACCTTCGCGCGTCGTACCGGTTCCCATGCTCGGCCCGCCGAGATTGTCGCGGTTGATGAGATACCCGACGCCTTGCTTGCCTGCTTGGAAGAGCAGATGCGGCGTGGACGATCCAGTGTGGTCCGGCAGCACCACGGGTGCGACAGAGCCGATGTCCACGTCCCCGCCGTCGAGAGCGGTCCGGTTGCTCGGAGTGAAGTAGTCCGCGGGCGTCCCGCCGTATGTCGGCCCGTTCGCGCCCGTGCTCAGTCGAACGACGTACTCGCCCATCGAGGTCGCGGAAAAACCATTTCCCGTCGCGGCAAACAGATGCCCGGCGCCGTCGTACGACGTTCCCGCGACGGCCCAGATGCCCGATCCGCGACCGGTCGTCGCAAACGACGACGTCATGCCCGGGTTGGCCGGATCGATCCCGACGACCCAACCGTGGTAGTTGCCGCAATCGCCGTACAGCCCACCGAACGGAACGTACACACGTCCGTCGATGAAGTTGAGTGCGCCGCGTTCGCCGGTCGCGCTGGTGTCCAGGGTTTGTGCGCCCGAGGTCGGCGTGATCGCTCGCGGAGAACCCGAGCGGAGCATTCCGGTCGTGAGGTCGATCGCGTTGAAGTTGAACGTGCGTCCCGGGCCGTTGAACGAGACCACGTACATCGTGTTCGATGCGCGGTCGATCACGGGTGTGCCCACGATTCCAATTTGCGGTCGGATGTTGCCGCACGATTGACTGCCGAATGCCACCGGCGTGCCGAGATTGAGATTCCAGATCGCGGCACCGCTCGCGGCGTCGATGGCGAATACGGTATTGTTCTGCGTCGTCACGAACAGGACGTCGTGCACGGCGCCGCCCGTGTTGAGCCCCGGGAGGTACAACGGCTGGGCGTAGATCTGTCCATCGAACGTCGGCGCGAACGCCGTGTCCCGACCGAAGCGTCCCGAGGAAACCGCTGCGACCGTGAGCGCGCGTTCCGTGCGGTTGGCACCCGTCCGCTGCGGGTCGAACTGGAACGTCGTCACGGCCGTGCCGCCTCCCGACATCTGCGAATCGCCGCCGGGCGTGTCCCCCGTGACGGCATCTCCCGCGTCGCCGCCCGGGACGTCGTTGCCGCCGCCGTCGTTGTTGCCGTTGCCTCCGCACGCGGCAAGGAGGCCCGCGCATGCGACCGCCGCGAGGCGATGGCGATTGCGGTGGGAGGGCAAGCGGTAAGAATTTCGCAGAAGGGGTTCCATGGAGCGCGCATTGGAGCCTTACGAATCGACGCCGGTCAAGTGCGGCCGAGCCGTTTCGCCGAGGAACGCTGCGCCCGTGCGATTGCATCCAAAGGTGGGTGCCCTGGACGCCGGCCCGAGACCTCGCGACACTCGCGCTATGACCGCCCGCCCCGCACGGCTCGACGCCGCCATTGTTGCATTGGGCTTCGCGGTGTTCGGCGTCGGCGCGGCGTGCGGTGGAGGCTCGACAAACGCCGACGTGATTGGCACGACCGACGCGCAAAGCACGGTCGACGCTGTTTCGATCCGGCCGAATGGGTCGCTTCGTTGCAATGCCACCGAGTGCACGCTCGTGTGCGACACGGGATTTGCGGACTGCAACGGAAACTCGGACGACGGCTGCGAATCGAACCTCCGATCGACGGCGACGAGTTGCGGCGCGTGCGGCGCGACGTGCGCGACCGGCGAGCCGTGCTTGCAGGGACGCTGCGGCTGCCCGATGGGAATGAACGTTTGCGGCACGGTGTGCGCAAACCTCTCGAGCGACAACTCCCATTGCGGAGCGTGCGACCGCGTGTGTCCGGGAACGTCGATATGCCAGAGCGGTCGGTGCGTGTGCACCGCGGGGCTGTACGTCTGCGCGAGCGGATGCGTGAATTTCAACACCGACGCGATGAACTGCGGCAACTGTGCGCGCGCGTGCACACCGCCGGCGCAGTGCGTCGCGGGAATGTGTCGGTGATGCCCGAGATCCGTGACCAGACCGTCGGGCACGCGGCGCGTGATGAAGCGGATCGAGTTCCGACGCGGCGCCGCCGGTGGCGCGTTCAGGAAGTGATCCTGGTTGCGACGTTCGTGGGAATGGCGGCGTACGAGACGGCGGAGATCTGGATCCTCGAGGCCAACCGACTGACGCCGATCTATCTCGCCATTGCGATGCACGCCGTGCAGGTCGCCGTCATTCTCGCGGCGACGTGGACCGTGTTGCGCGCGTGGCGGCAGAAGTCGGCGCACGAAGAAGCACTGGCAACGATGGTCGAACGAGTGACGTTCGCGCAGGAGGCCGAGCGCGGGCGCATCGCGCGAGAGTTGCACGATGCCGTCTCGCCGCTGATCGTTGCTGCCAAACAGCACGTCGAGACGTCCCGCGATTGCGTCGAGCCCGACCCCGCCCGCGCGTCGGCCGAGTTGGCGCGTGCCGCGGAGCGGCTCCAGCAAGCGGTGGTCGAATCGCGACGAATGCTTCGCGCGCTGCGACCGTCGTCGGTCGATGCCGATGGGCTTGCCGTCGCCGTGCGTCGCAATCTCGACGACACCGCGCAAGCCGCGGGCTGGTCGGTGACGTTCGAGGAGAACCTCGGCGACGATTCGTTGCCCGTGGCGGTCGAGACGGCGGCGTTTCGAATCGTTCAGGAGGCGATCGCAAACGCGGCGCGGCATGCGCGCACGAAACGCCTGCGCGTCGAACTGCAACGCGAGACAAACTGGTTGCGGTTTCGCGTGCTCGACGAGGGCGTCGGGATTGCGGACGGCGGCGTCGGATCCCGCGGACTGGGTCTCATCGGGATGCGCGAGCGCGCCGAACTGCTCGGAGGCGCCTGCACCATTCGAAGCAGCCGCGGTGGCGGTACCCAAGTCGAAGGTCGGCTTCCGCTTCGAGCGGAGTCCGGCGCGTGACCGGCCTACCGGTGCTTCGGGTGATCCTCGTGGACGACCACCCGGTCGTGCGCGAAGGGTTTCGCAGCATGCTCGTCGGCGAGTCGATCGACGTCGTTGCGGAGGCCGGATGCGGTGCGGATGCCGTACGGCTGGCGCAGTCGCTCGATCCCGATGTCGTCGTGCTGGACCTGCAACTGCCGGACATGGACGGCGTCGCCGTGCTCCGCGAGATCAAGAAGTCCGCGTCTCGCAGCGCCGTGCTGGTCGTGAGCATGCACGACGATCCGGCGATGGTGCGCAAGGCCATGCGTGCGGGCGCATCCGGGTATTTGCTGAAGGGCGTGACACGCAAGGACCTTCTCGGCGCCCTGCGCGCGGTCTCCAGCGGAACGGCTGTGCTCGATCCGGCCGTGGTCGAAGGGGTGCTGGGCGGCGTGCCCGACGCGTCGCGGTCTCGGGCGGACGCGGTGATGGCCGATGCGCTTACGGTCGTCGAGCGCCGGGTTCTGCGCCTCGTGGCCGACGGGCTGACCAACCGTGAGATCGGCGAGCGCATGCAATGGAGCATCGCGACGGCGAAAAAGTACGTTCAGCGCACGTTCGAAAAGCTCAACGTGTCCAATCGCGCGCAGGCCGTCGCGAGTGGGATCCGCCGCGGACTGCTGGAGTGATCAGTCTTCGAGCCACGTCGGATCGAACGCGTAGAACCGCTCGCGTGAATTCGTGAGCGCCAACGTGAGCGCGGCGCCGTGGATCCCGAGCCGCTCGGCCACTGGCTGCAAGTGTGCGATGGGTTCGGGCGGCTCCGGCATCTCTCGCGGCGGCCACACGGCCACTGGCTCGGCCGACACGTCGAGATTCGCCAGCGTCGCCGCGCGCGCGATGGCCACGTCGAGACCGCCGAGCGTGTCCACGAGACCGACCGCTTGCGCAGCCTCGCCGGTGTAGACCCGCCCGCGCGCCAACGGTTCGATCTCCTCCACGGTTCGCTTGCGTCCCCGCGCAACGATCGCGACAAAATCGCGGTAGAACCCGTCGATTTCGCGATCCAGCGCCGCGCGTTCGTCGTCGGTCCACTTTCGGTACGGCGAAAGCACGTCGGCCCGCGCACCGCGACGTACGACTTCGTGCGTGATCCCGAGCTTCTCGAGCGCACGCTCGACGACGAAGCGCAGCGCGAACACGCCGATGGAACCCGTGATCGTCGTGGGCTGCGCGACGATCTCGTTGGCAAGCGCCGATACGTAGTAACCGCCCGACGCTGCGACGTCGCTCATGAACGCCACCACGGGCTTCTTCTCGCGCAATCGTTCGACCTCGCGCGCGATCAAGTCGCTCGCCAGTGCACTGCCGCCTGGGGAGTCGACGAACAGCACCACCGCCCCGATGTGCCGATTCTCTCGTGCAGCTCGCAACGCCGCGATTACGCGCACCGCGTCGGCCGCGCGGGCGCCGCGATACGGCGACTCGGCCACGATGGCGCCGCGCACTTCGACGACGCCCACGACACCCCGACGGGAGCGTCGTCCGCGGCCCAGCCCTCGACGAATCGCCCACGGTCGCGCAACGGCGGCGTACTTCGGAGCGCGAACGAACTTTTCCGCTGATATCCCGACCCGCAACGCAAGCTCGTCTTCGTATGCGAGTCCGTCGATCAACCCTGATTTCACCGCGTCCACGGGACGGAACGGCGCTGCGTCGATCATTGCGCGAACCTTCGTCGCGTCCCACCCTCGCGCGTCGGCCACCGACTGCACGACCGCGCCGTGCAGCCCGTCGAGAATCGCCTCGGTCTGCTCGCGACTCTCCGGCGACGCTCCGTCCCGCGTGAACGGCTCGATGGCGGACTTGTACTCCCGACGCGAGAGGGCCTCGGCCTCGATCCCGCCGCGCGCGAGCAACGTGCGGTAGAACGTCTGCGCGCTCGCGATTCCGAGCGGCGCGATTCCGGCCTGCGGCGTGGTGTAGATCTTCTCTGCAGCCATCGCGACGTACAGTTCGCGCGTCATGCCGCCGCGGGGCAGCCACACAATCACGCGCTTGCTGGCGGCGCGCAGTTCCGTGATCACGGTGCGCAAGCTCGTCGCGGTTGCGAATCCCACACCGAGATCGTGAATCTCGAGCAATACGCCATCGACCCGCCGATCGCGTGCGACGAACTGCGCCAATCGACGCAACGTTCGAACGGACGCCACACGGGGTTTGACCGCGCGAATCCAGCGTTGGAGAAGCGGAACGTGCGTGTCGGTCTCGGCGATTCGTCCGTGCAGTTCGATCCGCACCCACGTGCCAGCGCGAATCGCGCGCGCACGACGCAGCGCCCGCACCGCCCACAGCAGGAGAACCAACACGACAGCCGCCGACGCGATCCACACGCGCGGAGACATCAGGGTGTGCATGGGAGCTAACTCACGATCTCGTAGTCGCGAACCGACCGGGGGATGATCTTCGTGCCAAAGAAGTAGCTTACGATCCCCACGACATTGCGCACGCGAGTTCCTTGCGCAAGCGGCATTCCGGTCGCGGAGTTGTTCAGCGGCGTGAGTTGGTCGCTCATCTGGAGCGGTGCGCCGCATACGGTTGTGCCCCGATCTGGCGCGCAGCCTCCCGAGCAACACTCGGACGATCGGGTGCAACGGTCGCCGTCGGTCAGGCACATCGGCGCCGCCGTCGCGAGCGTCAGGGGAATCTCCCCCTGTCGCGGATTGACGGGGCCTGTCACGAACGTGTCCGTCAGACGCACCAGCACGCCCACGTACGCGTCGCCGCCGTCGATGACTTGGGTGATCGTCACGTCGATCGGCGCAGGCACGGCCCCCGATCCGATGCGTTCGGCGTTGCACTGGGACAGTTCCGGGAGCGTGCGCATGTCGGAAAACTGCGCGGCGCACGTCTGGCAGTTGAATTCGTCGTAGCGTCCGCCCGAAATCGAGAGGAGATCGCCCGGCAACGGGTGCGAGCCCACCGGAATGTACCGAGGGCGGAACAGCTGAATGCCGCACACACGCGACGTGACACGACCGCCGGTCATCACCGGAATACATCCCTGAAAACTAGCCGCTTCGGACTCGGGAATGACTTCCTGCACGAACGCGTCGCCGATGTCCCCGCCCGGCTCGGCGTAGATGTCGACTGCCGTGATCACGACGTTTCGCACACCGACGATCGGTGCTCCCACGGTCGGACGAAGCGCGCGGTTGGTCTGGCGAAAGTCCCGAAGCCGCTGCGCGGGCGGAACGACGGTGTTGCAGGAGGTCAGATCGAGGTTGTCACACGCCGGCGGATCGACGTTGGCGCACGACCCCGCGCCCAACGCAAGCAGGCACGCCACGCCGAACGCGAGAGGTCGGATTTCGGTCGAGGACGGTCGCTGCACCGATACGTCGTGCCACATGGCGCCGGGTCGCCGCAAGCACCGTGGGGGCAGATTGACGCGGGTCAAGGTCGCCTTCCGCGCCTTGCCGTATGATTTCTGTGTGTTTTGGAGCGTCGTGATGTCCCGTTGGCCCGCCGTCGCGTGTGGATGGAGTGTCGCCGTTGCCTGTGCGTGCACCGGCGCGGGTGTCGTCGAAATGGACGCACGGTCGAATGATTCGGTGGCGATCACCGACACTCCGACGGTGCTAGGCCACGACCACGTGTCTCCACCGGTGGACGCTTCCGACGAAATCGACGACGCACCGGATGCCGTGCCAGCCGACGCGGTGGACACTGTCGACGCCGAGCGCGACCGATCGCGCGATCTTGATGTCCGACTCACCGGCTTCGACGGGGCCGTCGGGCGGCGAGCGCAGTTCCGACTCGTGGGCGCGGACGGGCGGCTCGAATGCGTTGCGACGTTGGACACGATCGCGAGCGGCACCGATCACTTCACTCTGCAGAACGCGGTGATCGATCCGCGGATGCGCCTCGACTGGTGGGTGGACGACAATGCAAACGGGACGCTCGACGCGTTGCCCGTCGACCGCGCATGGCGAACGCCCTTGCCGTCGAGCCAGCCGTTCGCGATGGCGCTCGGTCCCCTGGCCACGCCGGCGGACATCTCCGCGGCGCCGGGAGTTCCCGCGCGCGACTTCGAGGGTCACTTCACGGGATTCGAACCGCACGTCGGCTTCGCGTTCGAAGTCACGCTGCACACGACCGACACGGCGCGATCCGTCGGCTTGCTGCACATCTCGTCGCTGCCGGCGTCTGGCATCGTGGACTTCGTCATCGATGGCGTCGTGCGGCCGGGCGTCGCGTACACCGCATTCTGGTACATCGACTTGAACCGCAACGGCAGGTTCGACCGATTCGGCGATCACTACGCAACGATCACCACGATGCTCAACGCGACGGGCTTCGTGATTCATCACGATCACCACGTCAATCGCACGTGGCAGGAGTGAGCGCGGACACGAATGACTCCGAAGCTCAGCCGCCCGATGTCGGCGCGAGCGTGAACCCGCCGAGGAAGACGTCGCACGCGTCGCGCAGAACCGTCGGCACGGCCGAGAGCGCACCGCACATCACGATGTATTCGCCGCTCGCGGACGGAAATTGTCGCACGATCAGCGTCACCGGCAAGCTGGCGCTGCGCTCGTACTCGTAGTCTGCCTGCTCGAATGCCTCGGGTGACGCGCGGCGCATCGTCAACCCGTGCGCGCCGACCTCCTCTTCGTATCCCTGGTGCAGGCGCACGAAATACTGATCCGATGTCGTCGTGTAGTGCACGGGAAAGAAACGGACCCACAGTTCGCCGCCGTGTCCGTTGTCCGCACGGAACGCCACGCCGTCGTCGGTGCGCTCGGTAACGGCGAAACCGCTCGGCGGATTGAAACGAAATGGCCCCGAGACGGTCGCTCCCGCCGGAACGGGCGCGGGCGCAGAACTCCGTCGCGCAGGCGGCGGCGGCGCCCACTGGATGGCCGAAAACGCGCTCGTGCAGTGTTCGCGCAACTGCACTCGGTTGACACTGCGCAGGTCGCGCTCGTACCGACGCGCGCCCGCACTCGTCGGTCGGGCCGTCGTCACGCGGCCGCTGCGTTGCGTCTGGATGGATCGCTGCAGGGCACGAACGCGAGGTCCCCGCTCACGCTCACCCCGGCCGGCGCGCTGTCGCCCGAGCCTGCGCTGCCGAGTGTCGCCGCGCCGCTGGACAGTCCCAGCGTCGAGCACTTCGATCTGTCAAACGGCATTCCCACGTACGTCGTGAGTCGTCCGAATGCGGGACAAACCACGCTGCTACTCTTCAATACCTTTTCCGAAGCACGCGATCCGTCGGTGAGCACCGCACTTCGACAGTTGGTAATTCACGGGACACTGATGGGGACCCGCGGCCATCCCGGAACCCAGTGGCGCGAGGCCGGCGCAGCGATCGGAATGCGGTCGTCGGCACTCGCGGGGACGTTTGGCACACTCTGCAGCTTCACGTTCGATCCGGGCTCGGTCGATGTCGCAATGGGGTTGATCGCGGAGACCGTGACGGAACCTGCATTCACCGAACAGTGGTTCCAGTCGGAGCGCGCGCAAACGATCGACCTGACGCGGCAGTGGCGCGCGAGTGTGAGCGGGCAAGCGGCCAGCGCGTGGGCGCGGGCGCTGTTCGGGGCCGGGCATTCGCTCGCGAGGGGGTGGGTCGACTACGACGCCGAACCGTCGACGTGGACGCTCGCTGCCGTGCGAGCACACCACACCACGCGATAGACCCCCCCCCCCCCCCCGTTTGGGGATGGTTTTCCCCGGCCCCACCCCCGGCCGCCCCTTGGGCCCCCCCTACAAAGGGCTCCCGGGCCCAGGACAAGACCCCGCCCCCCGGTCGTCCGCACCCTCGACCGCGAGTCCCC
>Ga0080064_1004178_pt1 | contig 19042 bp, 18 predicted proteins | sample Subgrocontami54m_FD_69260 | JGI IMG/M metagenome (GOLD analysis project Ga0080064, IMG submission 69260) | Subsurface groundwater microbial communities from S. Glens Falls, New York, USA - GMW46 contaminated, 5.4 m (SPADES assembly) (version 2) ...
TTCGCTTCATTTCGTTCTCCTTTTAATTTCGGTTATGGTTTAAATAAAATTAGATTCTCTTTGTAAGCGGCGAGCTTACTCATTAAATCTTCCTTCTTTTCTTTCTCTTTTTCAACAACTTCTTCAGGCGCGTTCGCAACAAACTTGGAATCAGACAGCCGAGATTCGATTCCGCAAATGACTTTTTCTAACTCGGCAATTTTTTTCCGGGTCCGGTCTTCCTCGGTCATGAGACTCTCAGGCGATAAACCCGCCACAAAAATTTCCACGTCTGAATAAACTCGACCCACCATCCCCGGCTGCCGTTTCAGCTGCTGATCAATAGACATTTTCGATACTTTTGCCAAAAACGCAATCTGAGACTTGAATTCCCCAATTGCTTCCGTGGCTTCTTTTGATTTGGTTCCAATCCGAACATCTCCCAGCATTTCATTGGGCTTCAAGCCCAGCCGCGTTCTCAAATCGCGAATGCCCGTCACCACTTCCTGGAAAAGTCGTACACGAGCAGCCGACTGATCAAAGCGATTTCCATATTCAGCAACCGGCCACTGAGTGAGCATAATTGACGAAGCCAAAAAGGGGACAGGCAGCACTCCCTGCCTGTCCCCTTTTTGTGATTTGAGCCGGTCTTTAAGCAAATGCCAAATTTCTTCCGAGATAAACGGCATGAACGGATGAAGGAGGCGCATGCTTTTCTCAAGCACGTGAACCAAGACCGCTTGAACGACGGGTTTCCGTTCCGGTGATTCTTTTCCCATCAACACCGCTTTGACGAGTTCCAGATACCAGTCACAAAATGATCCCCAAAAGAAATGATAAATTGCGTTCGCCGCTTCGTTAAATCTGAAATGGGACAGACAGGCGTCAATTTCAGTAATTGTTTTATCTAATTCAGCAAGAATCCACTGATCGAATTGCGATAACAAACCCTCGGTCATTCCCGCATGTCCGCCAAAAAGCGTGGCGAGATTCGTCAAGACGGATTCCGCCAGTTTTGTGGCGAACTTTAAGCGGGAATCTAAGTCTGTGGATTCCTCAAGATTCGTTAACACAAAACGCGTTGCGTTCCAAATTTTATTCGTAAAATTTCGGCCCATCTCGAATTTTTCACGGGATAAATAAACGTCGGTGGCGGCCAACATCATTAAAGAAAACCTGAGTGCATCAGCGCCCATTTCATCAATAATTTCCAAGGGATCGATAATATTGCCAAGGGATTTGGACATTTTCTGCCCGCCTTCTACACGCACGGTTCCGTGAATAAACACAGAGTGAAATGGCACTTCATTCATAAATTCCAGCCCAGCCATAATCATACGTGCCACCCAGAAGAAAATAATTTCCTGGGCAGTTACCAATACGGAAGTAGGATAAAAATAGTCGAGATCTTTGGTTTTTTCAGGCCATCCTAAAGTTGAAAAAGGCCAAAGCCAAGAGCTGAACCACGTATCTAAAACGTCCGGGTCGCGCCTTAAATTTTTTGACGCGCAGACTGGGCACCTTTCCGGATCCTTTCTACTCACAATCGGTTTCTTACATTCAAGAAGACATTTCTCATCCCCTTCACAATACCAAACGGGAATCTGGTGACCCCACCAAATTTGGCGTGAAATACACCAGTCACGGATATTCTCCAGCCAGCTGATGTAAACTTTGTTCCAGCGCTCGGGATAAAATTTTACTTTCCCATCGCGGTATGCCTTCAAAGCTTTCTCGGCAAGGGGTTTCATTTTGACAAACCACTGTTTTGATAAATAGGGTTCCACAATGGTATGGCAGCGGTAGCAATGTCCAACGGAATGGCGGTAAGCAATTTTTTTCTCAAAGAGTCCCTTTGCTTCCAAATCACTAACGATTCGTTTGCGTACTTCAAAACGGTCGAGGCCTTTATAAGGACCGCCCTGTTCATTAATGGAAGCATCGGGGTTCATCACATTGATGATCGGAAGTTTGTGGCGAGCGCCCATGACAAAGTCGTTCGGGTCATGAGCAGGCGTTACTTTGACCATTCCGGTCCCAAATTCCGGATCCACAAATTCATCTTCAATCACAGGAATGACGCGATTAAGCAGCGGAAGAATTACTTTTTTGCCGCGGAGATGTTGATAGCGTTTGTCTTTTGGATTCATCGCAACCGCTGTGTCTCCGAGCATTGTTTCAGGACGAGTGGTGGCGACGACGACAAAAAGGGGACAGGCATTGGTATCCTTCGATAAAATGCCTGTCCCCTTTTTTTCAGAGGCAATGGGGTACTTAATGTAATAAAGCGCACCTTCGATTTCCTGGTGAACCGCTTCTTCATCGGAAAGTGCGGTTTGGCAGCGCGGACACCAATTAATAATGTAATCGCCGCGGTAAATCAGCCCGCGTTCATAAAGCGTGACAAACGATTCACGGACTGCGCGGGAAAGTCCTTCATCCATCGTAAAACGTTCGCGCGACCAGTCACAGGAAGCACCGAGCCGCCTGAGCTGCTTGACAATGGTCGAACCATATTCTTCTTTCCAGCTCCAAACTGCTTCGACAAATTTTTCCCGTCCGAGCTGGTGGCGATTTTTTCCTTCTTTGGCTAATTTTTTTTCCACCACATTTTGCGTGGCAATTCCTGCGTGGTCCACGCCCGGGACCCAAAGCGACGGCTCTTGTTTCATTCGGTGCCAGCGCGTCAGAATATCTTGGATCGTATTGTTGAGCGCATGACCCATGTGAAGAATTCCGGTGACGTTCGGTGGCGGAATGACAATCGTAAACGGTTTTTTGGATGGATGCAGCTCATGGGCTTGATCCCCCACCATTGGCTTTCCAGTGTCCGGATGGTGGGGGGTGAAATAACCGGAGCTTTCCCAAAGCGAATACCATTTGGATTCCACATCTTTGGAATTGTACCGCGGAGGAAGTTCAGTCATAAACGTGAAACGTGAAAAGTGAAGCGTGAAACGAGATCATAATTTCTTAATCAAATTGCGCAACATTCGTTGTTCATGATTAAGTTTTTCAAGCAAATTTTCTTTGGCAACAAAATTGATATAATTTAAATCAAAACAAATGTCAATTTGAGTTTCCACTTCTGCACATGACCCAAGTGCGATATAGAGAAACTGACGATATTCTCGATTATGAAAACGATTAAAACCTTCAGCAATATTTGATGGAATTGAAACGCTGGCTCTTTTTATTTGCGCAGATAATCCGTATACTTCTTCTTTTGGAAAATCCTTGATTAAATGATAAATATCAATAACGATTTCTTTTCCTAATTTCCAAATCTCTAAATCTCTAAAATTTCGGATCTTTGTTGCTGTTTCTACCGTTTCACTCTTCACATTTCACGCTTCACCCTTTTAAGAGTTTATACTCGACAGCGTCGACTAATGCCTGCCAGGAAGCGTCGATAATATTCTCAGAGACACCAACGGTAGACCAGGTGTGTAAATCATCTTGAAATTGAATAAACACGCGGACTTTTGCGCCGGTTCCGGCCTTCGAATCAACCACGCGGACTTTATAATCGATCAAATGAATTTTAGTCACTTCGGGAAAAAAATGAGAGAGCGCTTTGGCAAAGGCTTTATACAAAGCATCCACAGGACCATTTCCTTCCTCGGTTTCGCTTTGGGCTTTCCCTTTCACTTCGATTTCAACGGTTGCGCTTACTTTTGTGTTCGCATCGCCGATGATTTCATTTGAAATGCTGGCGCGTTTCACTGAGAAAAAGTTTTTATATTTGCCTAATTCTTTTTTCATCAGAAGCTCAAAACTGGCTTCGGCTGCTTCAAATTGGTAGCCTTGATTTTCAAGGTCTCTTACTTTTTGTAAAATGGTGCGGGTTTGAGACGTATTTTGATCGAGTTCAATTTTCAGTTCTTTGGCTTTGAGCATCACATTGGATTTTCCGCTCAGCTCTGAGACTAAGAAACGAGTGCTGTTGCCCACCAAGCTGGGAGTGATGTGTTCATAGGTTTTTGAATTCTTAAGCATCGCATTCACATGAACACCGCCTTTGTGAGCAAACGCAGACTGCCCCGTAAACGGCTGATTATTTTCAATCGGCATGTTGCAGACTTCGGCCACGTAGTGAGATAGTTCGGTGAGCTCCTGTAATTTTTTCGGAGAAAAAACTTTAAATCCCAATTTTAATTGGAGCAGCGGAATAATACTGGTGAGATTCGCATTTCCACAGCGCTCGCCGTATCCATTGATGGTTCCCTGCACTTGAATCGCTCCGTGTTCAATGGCGGTGATGGAATTAGCCACGGCCAAATCTCCATCATTGTGAACATGAACGCCGAGCGGAGCTTTCACTGCTTTTCGGACACGCTTCACGGCAATAGCCACTTGATGAGGAATACTGCCTCCGTTGGTATCACACAAAACCACCATGTCGGCCCCGGCAGAAACCGCTTCGCGAATGGTTTTCAAAGCGTATTCCGGATTTTCACGGAAGCCGTCAAAATAATGTTCGGCATCGTAAATAACTTCCAACTTTTTGGATTTCAAATAAGCCACCGTATCTCGAATCATGGCCAGATTTTCTTTGAGCGATGTTTTAAAGACTGCGGTGACGTGAAAATCCCAGCTCTTTCCAAAAATCGTCACCGTTTTGGTGCCGGCTTCCAGCAGCGCTTTGACGTTGTCATCGTTGGCCACTTTGGAATTGGCACGACGCGTTGATCCAAACGCCGCGATTTTGGCGTGGCCAAATTTTATTTTTTTGACGTCTTTAAAGAATGCCAAGTCTTTAGGGTTGGAACCCGGCCAGCCGCCTTCAATGTAATCAATCCCAAACTGGTCAAAGCGTTTGGCCAGCATGAGTTTGTCATTTAAGGACAAGCTCACGCCCTCGCCTTGTGTTCCGTCACGGAGTGTTGTGTCGTAAATTTGAATTTTTGTCATTTATTTTTTCCTAGACCGAATTCTTTGTGAATCACTTGTGCTGCTTTTTTTCCTTTGTTGCCTTCGATCACGCAAGAAATTTTAATTTCCGAGGTTGAAATCATATCGATGTTAATTTTATTTTTGGCCAAAATACCGAACATTTTGGACGCCACACCGGAATGGGATTTCATGCCTACGCCGACAATGCTGACTTTGGCGATATTTTCATCACAACTGACGTTTTCTGCGCCCACAGCCTTGGCCGCTTTCCAAACAGCTTCCATGGCTCGTTTGAGTTCATTCTTAAACACGGTAAACGAAATATCGGTCGTCCGTGTTTCGGTTTTATTTTGAATGATCATATCCACATTGATATGATGATCCGCAATGATTTTGAAAATTTTGGCAGCAACACCCGGTTTGTCCGGAACGTTAAAAATCGTAATCTTAGCCTCGTTTTGATTTAAGGCAACGCCGCTAACCATGATATCTTCCATTTTTTGAGTTTCTTTCGTAATCAAAGTCCCCTCCGAATGGTTAAGACTCGAACGAACATAAATCGGGACGTCAAATTTTTTTCCAACTTCAATCGAGCGGGATTGCATGACTTGCGTTCCGAGGGAAGCCAATTCCAAAATTTCATCGTAACTGACTTGGTTGAGTTTCCGAGCGTCTGAAACAATTCTTGGATCAGCCGTAAAAATCCCGTCGACGTCCGTGAAAATCTCGCAGTGCTTGGCCTTCAGCGCTTTCGCCAAAGCAACCGCCGTTAAATCTGAACCACCTCGACCTAAGGTTGTAATTTCCTCCGTCACCGTTTTGCCCTGAAATCCGGCAACAATAACAATGTGCCCTGATTTTAATGCAGCGTCGATTCGGTCCGTATTAATATCCAGAATGCGCGCTTTGGTGTGGGTTTTATCGGTGATAATTCCAACCTGCGGGCCGGTAAATGAAATGGCCTTCTCACCCAATTTCTGAATCGCCATCGACAAAAGTGAAATCGAGACCTGTTCACCGGTGGCCAAGAGCATATCCATTTCCCGTTCGCTCGGGCAGTCTGTAATTTGGGCCGCCAATGCTAAAAGATCATCGGTCGTATCCGCCAAAGCAGACACTACCACCACTAATTTATGGCCTTTGCGTTTGGTATCGACCACTCGCTGGGCGACTCGTTTAATTCGTTCTGCATTTGCGACGGAGCTGCCGCCGAATTTTTGGACAATGAGCGCCATGACTAATTGATATCTTTTCCGCTCATCACGTGATCAATTAATTTCCAACCTTCTTTAAATCTCAAGGCGGAAAGCTGAGCTGTGGCTTCATTAAAAAATTCAATTTCATCTCTCATGATATTTTTGCCGGCAAGAATAAATGGAACAGATTCCCGTGTATGAACTTTCAGCTGGGTCGGTGTATTCAAAAGCGGTGCAATTAAAATACGCACGTCTTTTTCGGTTTCAGAAAATGTTTTGGCGGCGCCGATCAAATAATGATCAATGGCTTCCAGGGACAATACTTTTTGTTTGATATCTCCCACTTTGGCTGCTTCATCACAAGCGCGAATGTGTACACACACAAAATCTTTTTCTTTGGCCAGTTCCAACATCGTATCTGCTTGGCCTTCATAATCAAAATCAGGAAACGCATGAATGGATGAAAATTCAACCACCGTCAGACCGATTAAACGTGAGAACCCTTTGACTGCTTCATGGGTTGAAATGCACGCCCCCGCCAAACCTGGAAAACGCGTTGAAAATTTTGGCAGATTCGGCATACAACCTTGGCCGTAGAGCCAAATCATGTTGGCCGGATTTTCACCCAGGTCAATTCTGACCTGATTAATTTCGTGGTCTTGGAGCAAAGATTTAGCATCATAAATTAATTTCTTCAGCATATCTTCGCCAGGCCCTTTGGGCAAATGCTGATCAATGGGTTTACTGACGATCGTTTCCGGATCAGGACATTCGGCGGAAAGTGCTTTGATACCGCGGGCATCTTTAATCACGGCAATGTGGCGAGATCCGCTTCCGGGAAAAAAACGGACGAAATCACTGGCCAATTTTTTATTCAGAAAATTAATCAGGGCCTTGGATTCTCGAGCTGCGATGCGTCCCGCGGTTGCGTCTGCCAAAATTCCTTCAGACTCAGTAATAAAATTCATTTGAAACGCAATTTCATTCTCTTCCAGTTTGACTTCAAGATTGGCCGCTTCCAAAGGACCGGGGCCGCTCAAATATTGTTTCGGGTCGTAGCCCAACAGCGATGCAAAAGCAACGTGTGGAGCAGGCTCCATTTTGTCCGGAATGGTCCGAAGCGTTCCGATTTTTCCCATCTTTGCAAAATAACTCAGGTTGGGAATGCGGGCCACTTCAAGCGGTGTTTTTCCGCCGAGTGCTTCATTGGGCTGATCACCAATTCCATCCGGGATAATCACAAGATATTTCATATATTAATTTCCTCCGTCATTGCCCCACAGGGGCTATCCCGATCCTACAGAAAAAATTCATAAATGGGATTGCGAGCGCAGCGAAGCAATCTCAATGTTGAGATCGCCACGCCCCGCTACGCGGGGCTCGCGATGACGCATGGTTATAGTCCGATTGCTTTCAAAACACCATTCATCGTCGGTTCAACAGCATCCATTTTGTCCTCAAAACTAAGTGCAAATTCCGGATCTTTGAGACCTGAGCCGGTGAGGGTGCACACAATTTTGCTCCCTGCTTTAAAATAATTTTTCTTCGCCAGTTTAATCACGCCTGCTACAGCAGCGGCGGAGGCGGGTTCGGCAAAAACCCCTTCACGCTCGGCAATAAATCGGTACGCCCACGTAATTTCCTCATCGGTTACCATATCAATAATTCCGCCCGACTCATCACGAGCTTGAATCGCCGTCTTCCAACTCGCCGGATTGCCAATTCGAATCGCAGTAGCAATCGTTTCCGGATTTTTCACCACTTGATTGAGCACAATCGGCGCAGAACCAGCCGCTTGAAATCCCAGCATTTTTGGAAGCGTGACTGAGCGGCCGGCTTTTTTATATTCGTTGTAGCCTCTCCAGTACGCCGTAATATTTCCGGCATTTCCCACAGGGATTGCATGATAATCGGGAGCATCGCCCAAATCATCGCAGATTTCAAACGCTGCTGTTTTTTGGCCTTCAATCCGATAAGGATTCACGGAATTAACAATTTGAATCGGATAATTGGTTGTGATTTCCTTGACCAATTCAAGGGCTACATCGAAATTCCCTTTTACAATAATGACTTTTGCGCCGTAACGAAACGCTTGAAGCAATTTTCCTTTGGCAATCTTTCCTTCCGGAATGAGCACAAAACATTTCATTTTGCACCGCGAAGCAAACGCCGCAGCCGAAGCCGAAGTATTTCCCGTCGAAGCACACATAATGGAAGTCGCGCCAGCTTCCATGGCTTTTGAAACGGCCATCGTCATTCCCCGGTCTTTAAAGGATCCTGTTGGATTCAGTCCTTCAAATTTGAAATAAATCTTCACGTTCTCCAAACCAATTTCGCCGGGAAGCGCTTCAGCTAAAATGAGCGGCGTGTTTCCTTCATTCAGCGAAATGATCGGCGTTTTGTTCGTCACCGGAAGAAATTCCTGGTAGCGCTCAATGATTCCGATTTTCTTAACAGGTACTTTTTTAACGGGGTCCATGATTTTCAATCCGAATCACTTGCGTTTTTTCTTTGAGCACGGCCAACCGATCAATTTCCTGCACAGCACGTCTTACCGACTCTTCCTGAGTATCGTGAGTCAGAAGAATGAGCGGCACAACGCTTTCTGCCCGGCGTTCTTTTTGAATCACGTCACTGATGCTGATATTATGCCGTCCCAGCAGGTTTGAAATTCTGGCTAAGACACCCGGACGATCCACAATATGAAATCTCAAATAATAACGAGACAGAAGCGTTGAAATATTTTTTACTTTGATCGCAGTTAGATTCGGCATGAAGAGTCTGTCATTGTCATTCAGTCTCGACAGATCGATTAAATCACTCACAATCGCACTTCCCGTGGGTTTGCTGCCGGCGCCTCGGCCGTAGAGGAGCACATCGCCTACTTCATCGCCTTGCATCAACACCGCATTGTATGAGCCGCGAACGTTGGACAGCACATGGGCTTTGGGAAGAAGCGTTGGCTGCACATGGGCTTGAATTCCATCGTGATTTCTTTTGGCCACAGCGAGTAATTTGATCGTATAACCAAATTCTTCGGCAAAGGAAATATCTTCGCTTCGAATGCTTGAAATTCCGCGGACGTAAATGTCTTTGAAATTCACCCAACCGCCAAAAATCAAACTCGCCAAAATGGTCAGTTTATGCGCCGCATCAATTCCTTCTACGTCCAGTTTTGGATCGGCTTCGGCATAACCTTTTTTCTGCGCCAGTCCCAGCGCTTCTTTAAAATCCAAATGCTCTTCTGACATTTTGGTCAAAATATAATTAGAGGTTCCGTTAATAATGGAATAAATCGAATTAATCCGGTTGGCAATCAAGCCTTCCCGAAGCACTTTGATCACCGGAATTCCACCACCGACACTGGCCTCGAAAAAAAGATGGCGGCCCAGTTTTTTAGCTTCGCCAAACAATTCACGACCATGTTCAGCCAAAAGCGCTTTGTTGGCAGTCACCACATGTTTTCCAGATCTCAGTGCTTTCAAAATTAATTCTTTGGCGGGATGAATTCCACCGATCACTTCGACAATCACATCCAGATCGGGATCGCCAACGAGACGGTGAGCGTCATAGGTCAATTGATGAGCAGCGGGCTTAGCCAAACGTTTTTTTGAGCGGTGTTTAACAGCAACCGCGCTGATCTGAAAAGAAGTTCCGGTTTTTTGCGCAAGAAAGCGGCCTTTCGATTTTAAAATCGAATAGACACCGCTCCCGACTTGGCCCAAGCCAAGCAGACCTATCTTCAATTGTTTCATAGATTTAACCTAAAAACGCAAGGGCGACAGTATAGCGTAGCAAGGGGGAAAAAGCAAGAAATGGGCGGTTTAAAGAGACTTAACGGCTTCGAGGACTTCTTCGGCGTGGCCGTCGACTTTGACTTTAGGGAAAATCTTGGCGATTTTCTGGTCTTTATCGATGACAAACGTGGTGCGTTCAATGCCCATATAGGACTTGCCCATAAAGCTTTTTTGTTTGTAAACGCCGTACTGCTGGGCCACTTTTTTGTCGGCATCGGAGAGCAGCGGAAACTGAAGTTTGTATTTGGTAATGAATTTCTTGTGGGAATCCAGGGAATCAAAGCTAACGCCATAAATTTCAGCGCCAACCGCTTCAAATTTTTTTCTTAAATCGCGCAGGTCACAAGCCTCTTTGGTACAGCCTGGCGTATCGTCTTTGGGATAAAAATATAACACGACGCTTTTCTTGCCTTTGAAATCACTGAGGCTGACTTCCCCGCCATCACTGGAAGGAAGCGTAAAATCAGGGGCTTTTAAACCTTCTTTGAGTTCAGCCATATCAGCAAATCCTAAAGGGTAGGAAAAAATTAAACTTAACGTTACCGTCATTGCGAGGCAATGTCCGAACAATGCCGAAGCAATCTCAAATCTTAGATTGCTTCGCTTCGCTCGCAATGACGTTGCCAAATAATTACAAGCTTTCCCGCATTTCCTTGGTTGCTTTCATCATGACCCGAAGTTTTTCTTTGGTTTCTTCAACACCACGGGTTTTGAGGCCGCAATCAGGACTCACGTAAATTTTTTCTTTAGGAATAAATCTAAGCGCTTTCTGAATGCGCGCTTTGACTTCATCTTTGGATTCCACGCGGTGACTGTGAACGTCCAGAACGCCCAAACCAATGTCACTGGTGAACGGAGATTTTTTGAAGAGATCCAGCAAGTCAAATTCATTGTTGGAAAGTTCTAAATCAATTTGGTTGACTGGAATATCAAGCATCTTGGGATAAATCTTCGGAAAATCCCCGTAACAAATATGGGTCAGCGTATACGCTTTCAGACCTTTGGTGACAATTCCCATCGCTTCAATCGCAAGATCGAGTTCTTCCGGACGAACCGAGACCGCCGGTTCGTCAATTTGAATGTATTGGGCGCCTGCGGCTTCCAAATCTTTGGCTTCTTCATGAACCACTTCAGCCAGGCGCAAACAAAAATCACGGCGAGAAGGATAATATTCATCGAACGACCAATCCATAATCGTATAAGGACCGGTCAGCATTCCCTTCACCGGTTTTTTGGTCAGGCCTTGAGCAAATTGATACCAACCGATGGTCACCGGATTGGCGCGCTCAATTTCAGCCACGGCCACAGGCTTGCGGTAAAAACGATTTCCGTACGAACGGACGAGACCGCTGATTTCAAATCCTTTAAAATTTTCGGCAAAGTAGGTCACCATATCGCCGCGATACATTTCACCATCGACCAAAATGTCGATGCCGATTTCTTCTTGGAACTCAATCCACTCGCGCGTGGCCTTGCGCTCAAGTTCTTCGAGTTCTTTTTTTGAAATTTGATTTTTTGAAAATTGAAACCGGGCTTTGGTTAAATATTCCGGTTTTGGAAAACTGCCGACGGTAGTGGTGGGAAGAATAGGCAGACTCATCCCCCACCACTTTCTGAAATAGCACCGTTACAATTTTGAGTCATTGTAGAATCCATGAAAACAAAATAAAAGTGGTGGGGGATCATGAAACACTTGCTCCTCTCAATTGCTTCGCAACGCTGGTCAAAAGCTCCAGCTTCTTTTGCGCATTCGAACGGGGTAAAAATTCAAGACTGTGGCTCGTTGAAATCCAGGTGTTGTCCAAATTGACGCTTTCCCCAAGCTGGTGAAGGAGTTTCACGAGTTCAGCTTCAGATTCCATTTTGGTGTTTCGCGCATCGACAATACCAGCCATCAATTTTTTCGTAAAGGGTGCTGATTTAATGACGTCCCAATTTTTATGGCCCGGCGTCAGCTGAAGGCCGATTCGTTCCACATTTAAATTAAGAATCTTCGGATAAATGCCCTCGAGATTTCCAAAATTAAATTGAATCGTCTTCTCGGCTTTTGAAAGTTGGGCATTCAGGATTTCATGCACTTGAAGAAAGAGCGGAAGCTCCTGCTTGAATTGAAGAAGGGCCGGCTCGTCAAACTGAATGTATTGACAACCGGCTTCTTCCAAAGCCAATGCTTCTTTATGAATCAGGTGAGCAAAATCAAATACAAGCTGTTTAAATTCCCGGTAAAAACGATTTCTGGAAAGTTTGGCCAGCGTGTAGGGTCCCGGCAAAACCACTTTCACGGGCTTGGCGCTGTGCTCTTGCGCAAACAAAAAATCGTTGACCAGAATTGGCTTAATAAATTCAAGACGGCTTTCAATAATGGGCTGGCGGTAAAAGGTATTGGTATCAAAATAACGAATCAGCCCGCTGATCTCAACACCCGTAATATTTCGAACGATGACTCGGAGCGGATCGTCCCAACGAATCAAACCGTCGGTCACAATATCAAGTCCGGCTTCTAATTGAAGACGGATCGCTTCTTCGGTCACTTCATCTTTAATGCGGGCTAAATCTTCTTCGGTAATTTCGTTTTTATCAAATTGATGAAGACTGCGGCGCAGTTTTTGTTCTTCGGTGGTGTCGCCGATTTTGGGAAACGCTCCGGCAAGTGTTGTTTCGAGTGCCATGATTATATTCTCTCCTTTGTCATCCCCGAATGTTTTTACGCTCGCGCCCAATGCGCGGAGCACTTTCGGGAAGAACTTGACGTTCTTCTCCGAAACGTGTCGGGGATCCATTCTTTTTATCTTTTAGATTCCCGCTTTTCCGCCACAAAGATCGGCGAGACCCGTCGGACCTCGCCAAGTATTTTGGCGGGCGCGGGAATGACAATTTTTATTCTCCGTCGTTTCCAATAGAATCGACGGGACATTCTTTCAGAGCCTGTTCACACTGGGCTTCTTCCTCAAGTGTAACAGGTTGTTTTGATACGTAACTGTAACCTTTGTCCGAGTTTCTCGAAAAATTGGCAGGGGCTGACTGGCGGCACAAATCGCAGTCAATACAGGTATGATCTACGTAAAACCTTCCACCAACGTTCTCAGATAATTTCAGAGATCGGTTTGCCATAAAAGTAAAACAAAGTGTTGTATTGTATGAGTTTTGGGGATCGTTTGCAACCAAAACGTCTGGATGCTTTTATGAAGAAGACTTCCTGCGGCGAGCCAAATAACCCAGCACGTCTTTGATGATGACGAGACTGTACGGCGTACCATCAGCGGCCAAAACGGGAACGTTGCGGCAGACGCCCATTGCCATTTTGTTGACGACATAAGCAATTGGTGCCTCGGCCGTAACGAATTCAGGATTGGGAGTCATCACTTGTCTAACTTTTATTTTGGAGAGATCTTTATATTTGCCAGCCACGCGCAGCAGAAGATCGCGGTTGCTTAAAATGCCAACCATTTTTTTCTTCTCGTAAACCAAAATGCATTTTTTGCCTTCTTTTTGAAAAATCTTGACCACTTTTTGGATGCTGTCATCCGGACTGCACACGAGCAAATCTTTTCCGGTGAGGAGCGAGGCTACCGGATCTGTCATCAGAGCTGATTGGAGTTTGTCATCTTTTTTAGGTTTCGGAAGATCGACTTGCATGAGCGAATGCAAGCATTGCTCACACCGATCGCTTCCTAAAATATTGTCCGCACCGCAAGAAGGACACTTGATCGTTTTATTATTTAACTGTCCAGGTGTCTGGGCCATAAATCAAATCCTTCAGATTCCCTTTTCCTTTTGTTTTGACCGCCTGTTGGACTTGTGCTTCCAACATTTCATCATACGTCGGTTTGGTAATATTCCGGAACACGCCAAACGGAACCGGCATCTCCGGATATTCCATTCGTGTCAACAAATAAGCGTAACTGGGTTCGGGATCATGTTCATTGTGGACCAGCAATTCTTTGGGATCCATGCCCGGTGTGTAATCAACCACTTCCAGCTGAAGACCTTTTAACCGAATAGCTTTGTTTTTTTCTTTTCCAAAAATAAGCGGTTTGCCGTGTTCTAAGAGCACCATGCGATCATCGCGATTGTCGCGTCCGGTTACCGGTTCAAACGCTTTGTCGTTAAAAATATTGCAGTTTTGATAAATTTCGACAAACGAAACGCCTTTGTGCTTCATGGCCTGTTCTAAAACCGAACCCATGTGAGTCGGAATGCTGTCCAGTGTTCTGGCAATAAACGTAGCTTCTGAAGCAATCGCAATGCACAAAGAATTAATCGGATAATCAATCGAGCCTTCCGGAGTTGACTTGGTCACCTTTCCGATCGGAGAGGTAGGAGAATATTGTCCTTTCGTCAGACCGTAAATCCGGTTATTGACCAGCAAAATATTAAAATTAATATTTCGGCGCATGGAATGCATCAAGTGATTTCCGCCGATGCTGAGACCGTCGCCGTCACCCGTGATCACCCAAATCGAAAGTTCAGGATTAATGCATCGTAAGCCGGTCGCAATGGTCGGAGCGCGGCCATGAATTGAATGAAACCCGTAGGTGTTCATATAATAGGGAAAACGGCTGGAGCAGCCGATTCCGGAAATGAACACATATTTTTCTTTCGGCAAATCAAATTTTGCCAATGTTCTCTGCATCGTTGCCAAAATCGAATAATCGCCACAACCCGGACACCAGCGCACTTCCTGGCCCGAAACAAAATTTTCGCGGGTGTACGGTAACTTCGTTACGTCTGTGGTGCTCATTTCGCAACTCTCCCAAAACCGTCATTGCGAGGAGCCCTCTCGGGGCGACGAAGCAATCTATGTTCTGAGATTGCTTCGCTCACTTCGTTCGCTCGCAATGACGACTCAAAAGATCTCATAGTATCTCCCGAATTTTATTTAGAATTTCTTCAACCTTAAATGGCTGACACTGAACTTTATTCAGTCCAATAACGTTGACTCCGACGGCGGGAAACTGGCTGCGAATCAGCATTAAGAGCTGACCCGAATTAAGTTCCGGAATCAAAATGTGTCTGAACTGGCTCAGTACTTTGCCCAAATTTTTCGGAAACGGATTGAGGTAATTCAGATGTGCCTGAGAAACTTCGATTCCCTGCGCTTTTAAATCCATGACAGCTTGATAAATAGGTCCATACGTTCCGCCCCAACCGAGCACCAGCAACTTTCCCGACTTTGGCCCTTCAACGTAAAGTTCCGGAATGTCATTTTCGATCCCTTTGATTTTCGCGGCGCGATAGTTCACCATTTTTTGATTATTGGGTCCGTCGTAACTGACATTGCCTGTCAAATCCGCTTTGGACAAACCGCCGATTCTGTGTTCAAGTCCTGGCGTTCCCGGAATTGCCCACGGACGTGCGAGTGTTTCGGAATTTCGAGAATATGGAAGAAAAGGATCAAAGCTGGCTTTCGGATGAGTGACTGGAATTTTCGGAAGTTTGTCCAGTTCCGGAAGTTTCCACGGCTCGGCCGAATTAATGACGTCTGCTTCCGTCAAATAAATCACTGGCGTCATATATTTAATTGCTAAGCGGATGGCTTCAACCGCCATCGCAAAACAATCGGAGGCTGTTTTCGGAGAAATCACAACGATCGGAGATTCTCCGTTTCGTCCGTACAAAACCTGCAACAAATCCGTTTGTTCGGTCTTCGTTGGCATTCCCGTACTTGGTCCGCCTCTTTGAGCATCCATAATCACCAGCGGAAGCTCAGTCATCACCGCTAAATTAATGGCCTCTGATTTCAAACAAATTCCAGGTCCAGAAGTTCCTGTCAGTCCAATTTGTCCGCCAAACGAAGCGCCAATCGCAGAACCGATGGCCGCGATTTCATCTTCGGCTTGAAATGTTTTGACATTGTAATTTTTATACCGGGCCAGCTCGTGAAGAATATTGCTGGCAGGAGTAATCGGATAAGAACCGTAGAATAATGTTTTGTTCGCAAGCTGCGCTCCCGTAACAAAACCGATGGCTGCTGCTTCGTAACCGGTAATTTTACGATAAACGCCCGGCTCCAAATCTGCAGGTTGCACGTGATACTGAGCCGGCAGCGCTTCCGTAATATCCGCATAATTAAAACCGGCTTTGAGCGCCATAATATTTCCGTTTACAATTTCAGGGCGCTTTGTAAATTTTTTCTCAATCCAGTGAATCGTGTGATCCATCTTCCGATCGTAAAGCCAGAAAATCATGCCAAGCGCGAAAAAGTTTTTGCAGCGCTCGACTTCCGAAAGTTTCAGCGGAAGATCTTTAAGCGCATTCGCAGTCAAAGAAGAAAGCGGAACTTTAATGAGCTGAAAATCTTTGAGTGTATCGTCCGTCAGCGGATCTGCTTTCCAACCAGCTTTTTTAACGTGCGCTTCATCAAAGACGTTTTCATTCACGAAAATCAGTCCGCCGCGTTTGACGTTCGGAATATTCACTTTGAGGGCCGCAGGATTCATTGCGATCAAGACATCGCAAAGATCACCGGGCGTAAAAATAATTTCTTTTGAAAATTGAAGTTGAAAGCTGCTGACACCGGGAAGTGTTCCGGCGGGAGCACGAATTTCAGCTGGAAAATCAGGCAGAGTTGCAAAATCATTGCCCATCACCGCAGCCGTGTCGGTGAATTGATCACCGGTCAGCTGCATGCCATCTCCGGAATCTCCGGCAAACCGAATAGTAATTGAATTGGCTTGAAGGACGGGTTTTTTTGTCATTGTTTTAGCATCAGCAAGGTCAACCATAAAAAAACCTGATTATCCCCCCTCCGGCGTTTCCATAATTTGATCCGGATGAGGCGGTAAATTATAAATTTCCTGGGGATAAAATTCGCCGAGGAACCGAATCAGCGTACGAACTGAAAGCACGTTTACCAAATCTCCGTTGTCATCGACGAGCGGAATGTGATAAAGACGCTTCTCTCCCATTAAATCAATTGCGGTACCAACTAAATCTGTGGGCTTCAAACACAAAGGATTCGGAGTCATGTGCTTGCTAATGGGATCTGACCAATTAACGTCCCGTTCCAAAATTTTCTGAACGACGTCAGATTCGGTAAAAATCCCGGCTACTTTTTTATTTTTGGCTACGACGATATAACCTGCGTGGTTCTGCTGCATGAGCGTAATAGCGTCTTTGACGGAAAGTTCCGGGGCCGCCTGAACCAGCTTGGGGTTGGTAATCTCGTAAATACGTTTTGCTTTTAAAACTGAATCGACCGATTTAACCGACATGAAATCCTCTAATTTAGGCTTATTTTATCAGTAAATGCTTAAGGAGTAAAGACTTACCTTCGTAGGGATTACGGCTTCGGCTGGGTCAATTTTTCGGGAGAAAGAATATCTTTGAGCTTATCTTCGGGAAGTAAACGGCGTTCCAAAATGATTTCTCTGAGCGTTTTTCCGGTTTTTACCGATTCGGTCACAATTTCAGCAGCCTTGCTGTATCCGATGTGAGGATTAAGCGCTGCCGCAATGCCGTAACTTTTTTCTGCGAATTCCGAACATTGTTTGGCATTTACTTTGATTCCTTCGACGCAAAAACGCGTGAATATGCCGATTGCATTTTTTAAAATTTCAATCGAACTTAATAAATTATGAATAATGGTAGGAATCATCACATTCAGTTCCAACTGCCCTGCTTGAGTGGCCATTGAAATCGCCAAATCATTTCCCACCACTTGAAAACAAACCATTGTCAGCATTTCCGGCATCACCGGATTAATTTTACCGGGCATGATCGAAGAGCCCGGCTGTTTCGCCGGAAGTTCGATTTCACCAAATCCTGTTTTCGGACCTGAGTTCAGAAGCCGGAAGTCATTGCAGATTTGAATGAGGCCAAGCGCCAACGTTTTGAGCTCACCAGAAACCGAACTAAAATCTCCCGTGCTTTGCATCAGCTCAAATAAATTCTCACCGCTTTTTAAATCAAAGCCGGTTATTTTGCTTAAATTTTGAACGAGCTTGGTGCGATAAGAAACGGTTGTGTTCAATCCCGTACCGACCGCTGAACCGCCAATGCCAAGTTCATGCAAATTTTTTTCAGCTTCTTGAATTCGCTTGAGCCGTTTTTTGACGACCGTTGCATAGCCTGAAAATTCCTGGCCAAGCGTAATCGGCGCCGCATCTTGCATGTGAGTCCGTCCTGCTTTAATTACCCGATCAAATTCTTTGGCCTTTACATCTAAAGATGTACTTAATTTTTCCGCCGCCGGATAAAATTCGCGCAGCAATTTAATCGTCGCCACTCGAAGTGCAGCCGGAATCACATCATTGGTGGACTGACCCATGTTGGTATGGTCGTGAGAATGAATTTTGGTGTGATCGCCTTTTTGGAAGTTCAAAATTTCAAGTGCGCGGTTGGTAATGACTTCATTCGTATTCATGTGCTGAGAAACGCCGGCGCCAGATTGAAACGCGTCGACGACAAATTGATCTGAAAATTTTCCGGCCATCACTTCTTCTGAAGCTTGAATAATGGCTTTGGCAATTTTGGAATCCAGGCGGCCTAAATCAGAATTGGCAAGTGCGGCCGCTTTCTTAATGGCGGCCGTTGCCCAAATAAAGGAGGTGTGAAATTTTTGACCGCTGATCGGATAATTTTCCAAAGCTCGAACGGTTTCTGAACCGTAATAAGCTACTTCCGGAATTTCTTTAGGACCTAAGGAATCGTGTTCCGTACGGGTTTTCATGGTTGGAGAATACCCTTAATTGAGTTCCAAATCAATCAGGAATTAAGGGTTGGCGGCTGGAATAACCTTGCCCGGTCTCATGCCAATAACTGATTTCTGATTCTCCAAGCTTCCAGCAAAGATGAACAACTTGACCGCTCACAAGACCGTAAAAATCAATGAGACCTAAATCAACATCTTTTAAAAAACAGCCGAGCTCGTGAATTTGATCCACCACGGCATAAAATTCACTGACCAGCCGGCGATACGCATCTAGAAGATGCTCAAGCTCTTTTTTGGAAGCTTCATCAGATCCGGCAATTAATTCTAAAGAATCGATCCGAACTTCCGTTTGCGTTGCCAAATCTCGTTTCTTGTGCAACTCACTAATGAGGTTGGTTAAAACGGGAAGGAGTTGATTGGCTTCTGAGACGGTAAAAATTTTAAGTTCGTTCATGATTAGCTTTCATAAACCAAAAGCCCGCCGAAATAAGCCGTGATGGTAACCAAAATAAATCCGGCCG
>Ga0080064_1004179_pt1 | contig 19032 bp, 10 predicted proteins | sample Subgrocontami54m_FD_69260 | JGI IMG/M metagenome (GOLD analysis project Ga0080064, IMG submission 69260) | Subsurface groundwater microbial communities from S. Glens Falls, New York, USA - GMW46 contaminated, 5.4 m (SPADES assembly) (version 2) ...
GGCCCAGCCCCGCCCCAGGGCGGTGCCGTTTTTCCGAATCTGGAGGGACGACCTCCGTGTCGTCCGCGGCCCGCACAGAGGCGGGCCCTCCAAAATGAGGCCGTCCTGCCGGAACCGTCCCTTTATTCTAAAGGCGGGACTACCAACGCCGCCATTTCACTTCGCGACAACCTTCGCCGGCTCGGCGGGCGTGCTCACCTTCGTGCCGAACACCCACACCTGTTTCAATTCAGGCAACGCCTTCAATCGTTCCACCCCGCCATCGTCGACCCGGGTTTCGGTCAGGTTGATCGCCTCGAGATGCTGGAGCGAGGCGAGCGCGGCGAGCCCGGCTGAACTCACCGCGGTCCGCGTGAGATCGAGCGACCGCAGGTTCTGGCAGGCGCCGATCGCCTTCAGCCCCGCATCGGTGACCTTGGTGCGCGCAAGCTCCGCATCGACGATGAGATCGGCAACCGGCGAGAGTTTCTCCAGCGCGCCGTCATCGCAGCGCGCCGGTGCACTCGCGGTCCGCAGCACGAGGCCGTCGGTGGCGATTTGCGAACGGGGCACGAGTTTGACGCCCGCCGCCTTCGCCACCGCCGCGATTTCCGCCGCCCGCGGCCGCCAGTCGGGCGCCAGCGGCACCTGCGCGACCACCGGCTTCGGCGCGGGCGCATCCGGGAATTCCGACAACAGCTTGTCGGCGGCCGCACCCGCGGCGATCCAGATTTCGAGAATCCTGATTTCGTCGCGCGCGAGATGCGGCTTGCCGTCGCTCGGCATCACTTCGTCGTCGGTCTCCGGCAAAGTCACCCGCCGGTAGAGCTCGCTCTTCTTCGGATCGCCGGACGTGACGACGTCACCCGACTCCGCGCCGCGCATCACGTTCTCGAACGAGTCGAGCCGCAGTCCCGCTTTCTTCTTGTCGGGCCCGTGGCAGCCGACGCAGTGCTTCTCGAAAATCGGCGCGACGCGCGCGGTGTAGAAGGTCGGCTCGGCGCGGGCGAACGTGGCACCGGCAGCGGCGGCCATTGCAAGCAGCAGGGCGGGCTTCAGCCCGCATCTGGGCGCGCGGGGTTTGCGAAGGCGGGCTGAAGCCCGCCCTCCCTCAGGCCAGGATCGCATCGATGACCTTGGCCGGCAGCACGCCGGTGAGTCGTTGATCAAGCCCTTGGAACTTGAACGTGAGCTTCTGGTGATCGAGGCCAAATAGGTGAAGAATCGTCGCATGGAGGTCGCGAATGTGGATCGGGTCCTTCGCGATATTGTACGAAAAATCGTCCGTCTCGCCAAACGACATCCCGGGTTTCACGCCGCCGCCCGCCATCCACATGCTGAAGCAGCGCGGATGATGATCGCGGCCATAGTTGTCGGGCCGCAAGACCCCTTGCGAATAGACCGTCCGGCCAAACTCGCCGCCCCAGATCACGAGCGTGTCGTCGAGCAGCCCCCGCTGCTTCAAGTCGGTGATCAGCGCGTAGGTCGGTCGATCGGAATCCTCCGCCATGGTCCGGATGTTGTTCGGCAGGTTGCTGTGCTGATCCCAGCTCCGCAGGAAAATCTGCGTGAACCGCACGCCGCGCTCGGCGAGCCGCCGCGCCATCAGGCAGTTGTAGGCAAACGTGCCCGGCTCCTTCGCCTTTGGCCCGTACAGGTCCCACGTCGCGGCCGGCTCGTTCGAAAAATCCGTGAGCTCCGGCACCGAGGTCTGCATGCGAAACGCCATCTCGTACTGCGAGATTCGCGCGTTGATCTCCGGATCGCCCACGCGATCGAAGAGCTGCCGGTTCAATTCGTTGACGCCGTCGAGCATTGCGCGGCGCACATCGGCACCGATGCCCTTCGGGTTGTTGATGTACAGCACCGGATCGCTGCCGGCGCGCAGCGCGACCGCCGCGTGCTCGGGCGAGAGGAAGCCCGAGGACCAGAGCCGGTTCGAAAGCGCCTGCACGTTCGTGCGCAGCGGCATCTTCGACGTCATCACCACGAACGTCGGCAGCTCGTCGTTCGCCGCGCCGAGCCCGTACGACAACCACGCGCCAATCGACGGCCGGCCGGGGAACATGTTGCCGGTGGTGATCTGCAGGATCGCCGGCTCGTGGTTGATCGCCTCGGTGTACAGCGATTTCAGGATGCAGAGTTCGTCCGCCACCTTCGCGGTGTGCGGAAACAGCTCGGACACCCAGTGACCGGCCTTCCCGTACTGGGCGAACTTGTACATGCTCGGCGCGATCGGGAAACGCGCCTGGCTCGCCGTCATCCCGGTGAGGGTCTGGCCGCCGCGAACGGACTCCGGCAGATCCTTGTCGAACATCTGCGCGAGCGCCGGCTTGTAATCCCACGTCTCGAACTGGGACGGCGACCCGGCCATGAACAAATAGATCGCGCGCTTCGCCTTCGGCGCGAAGTGCGGCAGCAACGCCGGCATGGGGGCCGGCGCGGCGCCGGCGGCACCCGCGAGCAGATCCGGCGCGGTCTTGCCCAGCAGCGTCGCGAGCCCGGCCCAGCCGAGCGCCTTCACGCCGCGGCCCAGGAAATGCCGGCGCGTTTCGAGCCGCAGCCACTCCTGCTTCAGCCCCAGCGGCACGTGCGGGAGATCCCAGATGGTCGGGTTTTCGCCGCAGTGGTCGGAACAGAGATCGTGATCGGGAGAGTGCATGGTTGATTGCCTGCTGTAGCGGCGGTCTATGACCGCCGTCCGCCGAACAGGCGGTCATAGACCGCCGCTACAGTGTCAGAATGCGTACGCTTCATTTCGTCAGAAACTCATCCAGGTTGAGGAACTGGCTCGCCACCATCGTCCACTGCGCGACCTCCGCCGGCGCGAGCGTCTCGTCCGGTTTCGCTTCGCCGATTGCGAGCAGCGCTTTCACGTCGTCGTTGTCGCTCCCGAATTTCGAGCGGAACTGCTCGACGCTCCGCTGGAGCACGCCGGCTTCGCGCGACTCCAGCGGCCGCGCGATCGTCGTGCGCGCGAGGAAATCCAGCCGGGCTTCCGCCGTCGGCCCGGCCTTGACCGCCCGCTCCGCCAGTTTGCGCGCCGCCTCCACCCATTGCGGATCGTTCATCGTGATGAACGCCTGCAGCGGCGTGTTCGTCCGGGCGCGACGGGTGCACGCGCCCTCGCGCGACGGCGCGTCGAAGGTCTCCATCGTCGCCGGGGGCGAGGCGCGCTTCCAGAAGGTGTAGACGGTTCGCCGGTACAGATTCTCGCCGTGATCCTGCACGTAGGTCTTGGTGTTCGATTCCGGCATCGCGACTTCCTCCCACACGCCCGCCGGGTGGTAGGGCCTCACCGACGGACCGCCCACCTTGTCGACGAGCAGGCCGGATGCCGCGAGCGCGCTGTCCCGGAGCATTTCGCCATCCATCCGAAAGCGCGGACCGCGCGAGAGCAGCTTGTTGGTCGGATCCTTCGCCAGTCGCTCCGGCGTTGCGGCCGCGCTCTGCCGATAGGTCGCGGATGTCACCATGAGCCGGTACATTTTTTTCACGTCCCACCCGCTTTCGCGGAATTCGACGGCGAGCCAGTCGAGGAGCTCGGGATGCGAGGGCCGATCACCCATCACGCCGAAATCGCCCGCCGTTTCCACCAGTCCGCGTCCAAACACCTCCTGCCACATCCGGTTGACCGCCACCCGCGGCATCAGCGGCTGCTCCGGCGCCACGAGCCACTCGGCGAGCCCGCGCCGGTTGCGCGGCGCGCCTTTCGGCAAATCCGGCAGGAAGTGCGGCACGCTCGGTTCGACGCGCGCCACCCGCGCGTAGTAGTCGCCGCGCTTGAGCACATCGGCGTAGGCGGGCGTCGGCTTCTCCAGCGCGATCAGCGTCGCCGCCCCATCCTTCGTCAGCGCCTCGAAGGCGCTGTCGTGCGCCGCAATCGCGGACTCGAGCCCCATCGTTTCGGCATCCTTCTCGCCGAGAAAATATTTCTCGAGCACAACGAACCGTTCGTCGGTCGTCCACTTCGCGGGATTCGGCTCGCGCGCGACAATCTCCGCCGCGACATCCTCGAAGGGCAGCCGCGCCACTTCGTCCGGCGCGAGCGCGCGCCGGTAGAAACGGATGTCCTGATACCGCGTTTCCTTCATCGGCTGGTAATCGTCGCGCCGGCCGAGGTGCATCGCCGCATCAGTCCGAATCGAGTCCTTCGGCTGCAGCGCGTCCATCTTCACCTCCATCGGCACCGGTTTGCCGTTGACATAGAGCTTCACGCCCGCGGCCTTCCGCGATCCGTCGTAGGTGAAGAAAACGTGGACCCATTCGTCGCGGATGATCGCGTCGGTCCTGGTGGTGACCTGGAGGCCGCGCTTCGCCGCCGGTGCCGCCATCGCGCGCGGATTGGAGCCGCCGGCGGCCGTCCGCTTTTTGGCAGGCTGCGCCGGCGGCGGTTTCTTCGCCTGGGTCGCCGCGAGCGCCAGCGAGCGGACGGTGTCATCGACGCGCTGGCGCTCGTCGCTACGAGCCACGGGCGACGGCGACTCGGGCTGGCTCGTATCCGGCAGAATGTTCACCACCAGCTGCAGATTTTCCTGATAAAGATCCCAGCCGGCGCCGCCCTTGCGCTTCTCATCGCCCATGCGCGAAAGCAGCGCACCGTTGCCCGTGCCGCTCTTGATCCCGCCGCCCGGCTTCGCGCGCAGCATGATCCAGCCGCCGCCGGAAAACTTCTCGTTCGCCTCGACATCGCCGAGATTGCCAAGCTTCAGCCGCGCCATGATGTCCATCCGCATCGACGGCCACAGCCACGAGTTCTCGCCCCAAATCAGCGGATTCGTGTCGGCCTTGAACTCGGCGATCTTGGCGCCCACGGCCGAATTCTTCACGACGTCGCCCTTCGCTTCGTCGAGCCGCAGCCGCAATTCCAGACGATCGGTCGCGACGGCCTTCGGCGCCTGGCCGGAGGCGATCCACGCAGCGAACAACTCCGCCGCCCGCGCGCGCCGCGCCTCCAGTTTCTCCTGTAACTCGGCGCGCTTCGCGAGCACGACATCCGCCGTGGCGCGATTTTCCTCCTTCGGCAGCTTCAGCACCGGCGCCGGTTCGGCGATGTTCAGGTCCCACGGCTTCTCGACGGTGTTGCCGAGAAACGCGGCCAGCCCGTAGTGATCTTTCTGCGAGATCGGGTCGAACTTGTGGTCGTGACACGCCGCGCAACCGGTCGTGAGACCGAGGAAAGTCGCGCCAAACGCCTCCACGCGATCGCGCGTCTGGTTGACGTAGACCTCCTCCGGAATCGTGCCGCCTTCGTTCGTCGTGAGGTTGCACCGCACGAACCCGGTCGCGGCGAGTTGATCGAACGTTTTGGCCGGCAGCAGATCGCCCGCGAGTTGCTCGCGCACGAAATCGTCGAAGCGCTTGTTCGCGTTGAACGCGCGAATCACGTAGTCGCGGTACGGCCAAATCGCGCGGTAGTTGTCGAAGTGGATGCCGTGCGTGTCCGCATAGCGCACGTAATCGAGCCAGTAGTGCGTGCGATGCTCGCCGTAGCGCGGACTCGCCAGCAGGCGATCCACGACCCGCTCGTACGCGTCCGGCGATTTGTCCGCCACGAATGCCTCGACCTCCTCGGCCGTCGGAATGATGCCCGTGAGATCAAGCGTCACGCGGCGGATGAGCGTGCGACGATCGGCCTCCGGCGAGGGCGTCAGCCCGTCTTTCGCCAATCGGGCCCGGACGAAAGCATCCACGGGATGGAGTGCCCGGTGGGGCTGGCTCTCCGAGCCGGCCTGAGTTCCAGCGCGATTCGCCGCCGGCAACTCAGGCCGCTTCGGAGAAGCGGCCCCACCTGATCCCGGCACCGGCGGCCGCACCGGCGCCACGAACGCCCAGTGCTCGGCGTACTCCGCGCCCTCCGCCACCCATTGCCGCAGCAGCGCGACTTGCTCGGGCTGGAGCGTCTTGTGCGACTCCGGCGGCGGCATGACCTTCTTCTCGTCCTTCGACTCAATCCGCTGCACGAGCGGACTGTCGTCGGGCTTGCCCGGAATGATCGCCGGACCGCTGTCCTTGCGCTGCCGATACGCATGCTCGGCGCGATCGAGCCGCAGGTCCGCCTTGCGCGAGCCCGGATCGGTGCCGTGACACGCGTAACAGTTGTCCGCGAGGATCGGCTGGATCTTCTCGTTGAAGGAGATTTTCTTCACCGCCGCCACCGCGGCCGCGGCCTTGCCTCCCGGCTTCGCGGCCGCCGCGTGCTGCGCGGCGCTGCCAGCAGCCGCCTGCGGTTTGCTGCAGCCGATCGCAAAAAACAGCGTGGCCACGCATGACGCGGCCAGGCCAATGAACGTGGGACGGCGAATCATCGGGGCGTGGTGGGAAGCATGAACAGGAAATGCGCCATCGACCCAAAGACAACCCGCGAAATCTGACAGCGGCGGAAAGCCAACGACGACCGAGTGACGCACTCAAAGGAACACACCCCGCCCTTCGGGCACCCCTCTTGGTAGAGGGGAATTTCAAGAATGCATTTCAAATCAACAGTCTTGAAGCTCCCCTCTACCAAGAGGGGTGGCGCGAAGCGCCGGGGTGTGTTGGTCCGAAGATCGCCGCCAGGTCAAGCCGCTCCACAGTGTTGCGGCACAGAGACGCGGGCATCGCGCCCTACTTTTTCTTTTCTTCGCGGCCGGCTGAGCCGGCGGCAACCCGTCCAACGCGCTGATCGGCCACAACTTCGACGGCACGTGCTGCGCTTTCATGATCGCCGCCAGTTTCGCCACGACTTCAGGGTGCTGGCCAGCCACGTTGTTCGATTCCGTCGGATCGGACTTCAAGTCGTACAGCTCGATCGGGCCAGGCTGCTTGTTCTTCGCGGCCGGCCGCGGATGCAAGTTCGTGCGAATCGCCTTCCAGCCGCCCACCCGCACGCATTGCTGGCCGTCGTAGCCCGGCGACTCGCGGTAAAGGAACGGCCGCTCCGGTTGCGAGCGGCCGAGCAGCGTCGGCGCAAAGCTGATGCCGTCGATGCCCGCGGGCGTGGCATCCCTCGCGCCAATCAACTCACAGAACGTCGGCAGCCAGTCCTCGAAACCCGTCACCCGATCGCTCGTGCTGCCCGCCTTGATCCTGCCCGGCCACCGGACGATGCACGGCTCCTTGAATCCGGCCTCGTAATACGTGCCCTTCTTCCCGCGCAGGCCCGCGTTGCTGTTGAAAAACGCAGTGTCGGTGCCGCCAAACCGATCCCAGAGCGGGCCGTTGTCGCTCGTGAAAACGACGATCGTGTTCTCGCGCAGCCCGTACTCGTCAACCATCCGCAGCAGTTCGCCGATGTTCTTGTCCATGCGCGTGATCATCGCCGCGTACGCCGCGTGCGGCGTGCGGTGCGGCAGGTAGTCGCCCGAATACGGCTCCTCCGGAAACGCGCCCTCGTATTCCTTCAACGCGTCCTCCGGCACCTGCAGCGCCAGGTGCGGAATCGTCGTCGGGTAATAGAGGATAAACGGCCGGCTGCGATTCTCCCGCAGGAAGTCGCGCGCCCGCGCCGCAATGATGTCGGGCGCGTAATCCTTGCCGGTGAACTGCGCGTAACTCTTCGGATCGTTCGGATCCGCGCCCGGCGGCAGCTTCTGGTGCGCGGAAAACCGCGGGTTGTTCAACATCACCTTGTGGTCGTCGTCCCAGAGGTACGTCGGGTAGTGGTTGTGCGCGACGGCCTGGTCATTGAACCCGAAGAAGTGATCCATCCCCTGCTTCAGCGGGCCGCCGGTGCTCTCCACGGCGCCGAGTCCCCACTTGCCGAAACCGCCCGTGGTGTACCCGAGCTTCTTCATCGTCGGCGGCAGCTTGAGTTCCCCCGGCGGCACCGGCTCCTGGCCTTCGCCCCCGTTGCCATCGCCCATCCCGACGCCGCCGCGATTGTCGCGGATGTAGGCGTGCCCCGGATGCAGCGAGGTCATGAACACACAGCGCGAGGGCGCGCAGACGTTGTGACCCGCATAGTGATTCGTCAGCTTCATCCCGTCGCGCGCGAGCTGGTCGAGATTCGGCGTGCGAATCTTTTTCTGCCCGAACGCGCCGATGTCGCCGTAGCCGAGATCATCCGCGAGCAGGAAGATGATGTTGGCACGACGGGTCGCGACGGCCGCGCTATCCGCGGCCGATGCCACGCCGGCGGAGATGAAGCCGAGGGTGAATGCGAGCAGGGTTGAGCGCATCATGAATTGGCAAGCACGTTTTGGGCTTTGACTACGCGATGCGACAAAAAACACGAAACACGGTCGGCGCGGCGGCGGGCAACGACCGCTCCTGGTTTCGAACGATGCAATCAACCCGGAAAACTCCCCGATGCTTGCAAAGAAACGCGAAATCGTTCTTCACTCGCAGCCCCGCCCCGTCCGGCGGTCCTGCCCACTCTCCCCTTTTCTTTTTGCGCGCGTGCCTTCCCGTCCGCTGGTCATGTGCGCGTGTTTCCGCAAGCGGCACAACCCTGGTCTCCAACTCCCCATCGCAATGGCTACTACCCATGTCCCCATGATTCCGTGCAACGTCTCCGGCCCGCTCGGAGTGCTGCATCTTCCGCGTCTGTGGCTGAAAGTCTCGCTCGAGGCCCGCGGCAAGCTCGCCCCCGGTTATCCGGGCATTGGCAAAGGCTACGATCAGATGGTACTCGACGGCCTCGGGCTCAAAGCCGACGCCGTGCGCAAATTCATCACGGAAAAAAAACCCACTTACAATCAGTTCGAAACCTGGGTGAAAGCGCAGCCCGGCGTGAAGCTTGACCGCAATTCCGTGCATCGCCTCAACACCGCCATTCTCAACTATCACCACTCCGAGGATCTCTCGAAGGAGATGCGCGCCTCGACCGGCTACAAAGAAGACGGTTCCGTGACGAGTTCGGCCTGCGAGCTCAACGCGCTCGATGACTGGCAGTCGTTTCACGCCGCCGAGCTGGCCTAATCCCAGGCGCGGCCGCCGGACGTTGCCTTTTCGTGGGTTCGGGCTTGCGCCCAATGTCCGGCGCCGGAGCCGGGCAGTTGGGGGCAGGCCCATTCCCACGTTCGCGTCCGTCGGCCCGCCCTTCCGCTCTCAACCTTCGAGTCAAATCTTCACATGAGTACCGAGCGCATTGCCTTTGTGGGTGTCGGCCGGATGGGGGCCAACATGGCCCGGCGGCTGAAAGACTGTGGTTACGCCGTCACCGCCGTTTATGATGTCAACGCCGCCGCCGCCGAAAGCCTGGCCGCGGAAATCGGCGCCCGGAGCCCACGCACGCTGGCCGAAGTGACCGCCGCCGCCGATGTCATCTTCACGGTTGTGACGGACGACGCAGCGCAGCTCGGTATCTTTGCCGAAAAAGGCGATTCGTTGCTGGTCGGCGCCAAAGGCAGGACGTTCGTCAACTGCGCCACGATCACCCCCGCGACGCACGTCGAGGTCGAGCGTCGCGCGAAAGCCGCCGGCGCGATTTCGCTCGAGGGCTGCATGGCGTCGTCGATTCCGCAAGCCCGCAACGGCACGCTGTACCTGATGTGCGGCGGCGACACCGCGGCGTTCACGCGCGTGAAACCCATTCTCGAAAAACTCAGCGCGGCCCTGCGTCACATCGGTTCCACCGGCCAGGCCGCCCAGGTGAAGGCGCTCGTCAACATGGTGATGAACATCAACACCGCCGGGCTGGCCGAGGGCCTCGGCCTTGGCGCGGCCTTGGGCCTCGACCTCGACATGTTGCGCGAAGTTTTTCTGCAAACCGGCGCCAACTCGCAGGTGTTGAAGACCGACGGCGAGGACATGCAGAACCGCTCCCACGATTGTTATTTCTCCGGAGCCCACGCCGCCAAGGACTCCACCATCGCGTGGATTCTCGGGGTCCAGGCCGGGATCAACATGCCGCTCGCCGCCGCCACGAAACAACAGTTCGACCGGATGGTCGCCCTCGGACTCGGCCACCTCGACAAGAGCGGCGTCGCCGAGTTGACCTTCAAAGGGCGGCGGGCGTGAAGTCAAAGACGCCTCGAAGCGCGACGGCCGCCGGTGTCGAGCTCACTCGCGAGCCGGCGGCAGACGCCGACGCGGGCCATCCCCCACTCTTTCCCAATAGTCTCATGAACAAATCCCACCCCACTGCCCTTGCCCTCGCCCTTGTTGCGCTGGCCGTCCACGCCTCCGCCGTCGAATACCGGGAGGCGAAGGATTGGCTGCGACTGCCCGATGTGAACGCCAAGCCCACCAACCAGCACGGCGACGTGGCGGTAAGCTCGAAGGGCGAGGTCTACGTCAGCACGATGGATCCGGACGCCGGCGTGCAGGTCTTCTCGCAGAATGGAAAATTCCTCCGCAACGTCCCCGGCGCGCCCAACGATTTTCACGGATTCGTCATCCACAAGGACCGGGACGGCGAGTTCATCTACGGACCGCGCCTCGTGGCCCAGTCGATCGTGAAGATGACGCTGGACGGCAAGATCGTCCTCGAGATTCCCGCCTCGGCGATTCCGGATGAGTTCAAGAACGTGGTCCCGCCCAATACCAAGAAGAACAAGGACGGGGTCGTGCCGAATAACCCGGACGCGGGAAAGCGGATGGTCCGGCTGACCGCGATGGATGTCGCACCGAACGGCGACCTCTTTGTGACCGACGGTTATGCCAGCGACTACATCCACCGTTTCGATCGCCACGGGAAATACCTCAAATCCTTCGGCGGCAAGAAGGCGCCCTACGGTTTCAAAACCCTGCACAAGATCGCGATCGATACGCGCTTCACGCCGGCCCGCATCATCGGCGTCGATCGCGCCAATGGCCGGGTGGTGCACCTGTCGCTCGACGGAGATTTCCTCGGCGTGATCGCGCAGGACATGCTGCTACCTGCCGCGCTCGCCCTGCAGGGCGACCTCGTCGTCATTGGCGAGTTGAAGGGGCAAGTCACCGTTCTCGACCAGGCCGGCCACGTGGTCGCAAAGTTTGGCACGAACTCGAATCCCGACGAGGCAGGCAAGAACACTCCCGCGCCCGCAAAATGGATCGCGGGCGTCGTGACGGCGCCGCACGGAGTCGCCTTCAACGACCACGGCGACATCTTCGTTTCCGAATACAGCCTCTTCGGCCGCGTGCACCGGTTTAACCGGATGTAAGCGATGGGATGGAGGCAGGCGCATCGAGCGCGGCTTGACCGCAATCGATGCCGGCCTGTCCCGGGCCCAAGGGGCGATCGGTTGCGCGCGCGAGAGCATCGCTTGCGCCCGGCGCGAGCTTGTCTCACGGTTTCGATTGCTGTCCGCTGCATGCCGCCAGCCGCGTCGCTCCCACCTGCGGCGTCGCCGCCTGGCCGGTCCCCATCAATCCATGACTACAAAACAACTTCTCCTGGTTACCGGATTGCATCTGCTTTCGTTCAGCTTGGCGCTCGCGCAGCCGACCGGCTCGATTGAAGGCCGGGTCTTCAATACCGGAACCGGCGAATTTCTCGAACGCGCGCGCGTCACGATTGAAGGCACCACGCTGCAGACGTTCACCGACAACCTTGGCCAGTACTCGTTCACCAACGTGCCGGCCGGCGCGGCGCGCGTGAAGGTCTTCTATACCGGGCTGCCGACCGAGACCGCGACCGTCCGGGTCGGCGCCGGCCAGACCGCGCAGCACGACTTCAATCTCGCCGGCTTCGACCAGAAACCCGGCGACGCGGTCAAGCTGGACAAGTTCGTCGTGTCGACCTCGCGCGAAATGGACGGCGCCGCGATCGCCATCAACGAGAAGCGCTTCGCCTCCGACATCCGCAACGTGATCGCCGCCGATGAATTCGGTCCGATGGCCGATGGCAACGTCGGCGAAATTCTCAAGACCGTGCCCGGCGTCGCGCTCGATTACGTCGGCGGCGCGGCGATGAACATTTCGCTGAACGGCGTGCCGACCGGCTACGTGCCCGTGACGATGAACGGCTTCCCGCTCGCCAGCACGACGGCCACCGCGCCGACCGCGCGCGACGTCGAGTTGATCAACGTGGCCACGAACAATCTCGCGCGCATCGAGGTGCTGCACTCGCCCACGCCGGAAATGCCCGGCAATGCGCTGGCCGGCTCGGTGAACATGGTGCCGCGCAGCGCCTTCGAGCGCGTGAAACCGCAGCTCACGACGAATGCGTATCTGCTCATGCGCGACGACGCGCGCAGCCTCGATCGCACCGTCGGTCCGGGACCGAATCCGACCTACAAGGTCCATCCCGGCTTCGATTTCTCCTACGTGAAGCCGGTGAACAAGAACTTCGGCTTCACCCTCTCCGGCGGTACGTCGCAACAATATCAGCCGACGTACTTCGTCCAGGCCGACTGGCGCGGCGTGAGCGTGCCCACGACGGTGGCGGCGAACGGCACGACGGGTTTCCCGGCGACGACGCCGGACAAACCGTACCTCACCGGCTATCTCATCCGTGATCAGCCCCGGCAGTCGCGACGTTCGTCGGCGGGAATCACCTTCGACTTCCGGCTCAGCCGCGCCGACCGGATTTCGATTTCGCTGCAGGCGGCGAAGTTCGACGCGCAATACAACCAGCGCGACCTCAACTTCGCGATCCAGCGCGTGCAGCCGGGAAATTTCTCGACCTCCTTCACCCACGGCGACCGCGGCACGGGCGCCGGCACAGTCACGCTCTCCACGTCCAACGACCGCGATCGGCGCAACCAGAACTTCACGCCGTCGATCACGTATCGCCACGACGGGCCGATCTGGAAAGCGGAGGCGGGCGTGGGCCTGTCGATGTCCGAAAGCAAGATCTACCAGATGGGCAAGGGCCAGTTCGGCGGCACGGTGACGAACCGGACGAACGCCTCGATCGCGTTCGACGACATCTTTTATCTGCGGCCCGGCCGGGTAACGGTGACGGACGGCGTCACGGGCGCGCCGCTCGACCCGTACAGCCTCGCGACCTACAACGTCACGCAGGGCTCCGGCAACATGTACAGCGCCAGCAATGTGCTCGGCGTCGGCCCCGGCGAAGGACTCGCGAACGCGACTGCCGACGTGCAGCGCAACGCGTATGCCAACCTGAAGCGGGACTTCCAGTGGGGCGTGCCGTTCACGTTGAAGGGCGGGCTCGATGTCCGGCAGTCGATGCGCGACTACCGCGGCGGCGCCCAGACCTACACCTATGTTGGGCCGGATGGCCGCGCAAATTCCGGGGATGAAGGCGCACTGCCGTTCCTTGATCCGGGCTACTCGGATCGCGACGGGGTGTTCGGCTTCCCGAAGACACAGCGGCTCTCGGGCTGGAAACTGTGGGACTACACAAAGACGAATCCGCAGGCGTTCACGACGAACGACAACACCATCTACCGGTCCGCCGTGCAGCTCTCCACCTGGGCGCAGGAGATGATCTCGTCGGCCTACGTGCGCGGCGATTTCGCCCTGTTGCAGAACCGGCTGAAGATCACCACGGGCGTTCGCGGGGAACAGACCAACATCAAGGCCCAGGGTCCGCTGACCGACAACACGCTCAACTGGCAGCGCGATGCGCGCGGCAACGTGATCGACACGAATCCCAACCAGGCCGGCATCCAGCCCGCGCTGATCGTGCCGACGAGCAACGCGCTCGGTGTTTCCCAGCTCACGTTCGTCGATCGCGGCGCGCACGCCAAGAAGGAGTACCTGCGCTGGTTCCCGAGCATCAACGCCAGTTACGCGCTGCGGGAGGATCTCATTGCGCGCGCCGCCTACTACACGTCGATCGGCCGGCCGGTGTACGGACAATACGCCGGCGGCGTGCAACTCCCCGACGAAGGCAGCTCGCCGAGCCCGAACAACCTCGTCCGCGTGAGCAACGTCGCGATCAAGCCGTGGTCCGCCGAGACGTACAAGGTGTCGCTCGAATATTATTTCCAGCGCGTGGGTCTGTTGTCGGTCAGCGCGTTTCACCGCAACTTCGAGAATTTCTTCGGCAACACGGTGTTTCCCGCCACGCCGGAATTCCTCTCGCTCTACAACCTCGATGCGTCGACCTACGGCATCTACGACGTCGCCACGACCTACAACCTCCCGGGCAAGGTCCGCATGGAGGGCTACGACGTTTCCTACAAGCAGGCACTCACGTTCCTCCCGGAGTGGGCGCGGGGGGTTCAGGTTTTCGCCAATGGCGCTGCCCAGCGCGGCACGGGCGCCTTGGTGGACAACTTCTCCGGTTTCATCCCGAAGACCGCGTCATGGGGCATCAGCCTCACGCGCCCCGCCTACAGCCTGAGGGTGAACTGGAATTACAAGAGCAAGCACCGGCGCGCCGCCATCAACGGCGCGAGCATTCCGCCGGGCACCTACGTGTTCGGCTCGAAGCGGCTCTTCGTCGACATCATCGGCGAGCTGCGGCTGTCGCGGCACTTCGCCCTCTTCGGCAACATCCGCAATCTCGGTGACACGCCGGAAGACTTCGTGCGCGACGGCCCGGGCATCCCCGATGTGGCGAAGTTCCGCCAGCGCGACCGCTACGGCGCGCTGTGGATCTTCGGCGTGAAGGGCACGTTCTAAAAACGACGCCTTCGCCTTCCTGGAGGGACGACCTCCGTGTCGTCCGCGGCCCGCACAGAGGCGGGCCCTCCAAAACATGCGCAAATAATTATGACGCTCTTTCTAAAACAGAATCGGGAACACAGAGATCACAGAGGAGGCACCGAGGCCACAGAGATTCCGCTGCCGCCCATACTTCAACTCTCTGTGACCTCTGTGCCACCTCCGTGACCGCTGTGTCGAAACAAACTGGTCTGTTCGCATTCATCGCGGCGCTCGTTGCGGCCGCCGCCGCGGCGCCCCTCCCCTCGCTCGAGGAAGCGCTCGCCGCCCGGCGCGATGTCTATGGCGAGGCCGCCATGGCTCAGCCGAACGGGGCGAGCTACGAATTTCTCGCCCCGCTGATTCCGCCGCCGCGGTATGTGCACGCCGATTTTCGGTATTACCCGCTGGTCCTCAGCGCCCCCAACGCCAAGGCCAAGGCGCGGCTGGTTTCGAACGGCAGCGGCCTCAATCTGCCCGGTGGCTCGCGCAGCTGGCACCCCAACGGCGTGCCGTTCACGTTTCGCGTCGGGCCCGATGAATTCCTCTTCGGTGGGCTCGCCGACCGGCAATACGAACCCACGCTGGCGGACGGCTACCTGCCGATTCCCGAAATCCACTACCGGCACCCGTCGCCGGTGCTATCCGAGGGCGCGGTGCCGCTCACCCAGGAAAAGCAGGACAGCCGCACGCCGGAGATTTACGCGATCGAAGCCTTCGCCAGCGCCGATGCCGCGCTGGCCGATCACGCGGTCGTCTTCGCGAAGTTTTCCCTCACGCAGGGTACGAGCGGGACCATCACCGTCATGGTGGAGGACAAGACGCCGCTGAAGTTCGTGGAGGGAAAGTTGCTCGACGCGCAAGGCGAAGTCGTCCTCATCGCCGATGGCAGCTGGAAATGGGACCGGCAGCGGCTCAGCGCGAAGCTCACGCGGCAAAAGGCCGCCACGCTCGTCATGGCCACCAAGCCGCTGCCGGCGTCGATCGCGGCGGCGATCCAGGTCGATTACGCCGCGCAGCGCGCGCGGTGCGTGGAGACGTGGCGGCAGCTCCTCGGCGCCGCGATGCAGCTCGAAACGCCGGAGCCGTTGGTGAACAACGCGTGGCGGCACCTCCTCCTCCAGACCTTCCAGCTGATCAACGGCGACCGCATGCTCTACAGCTTCGCCAACCAGTACGAGGCGATGTACGAGGCCGAGGGCAGCGACGCCGCGCTCGCCCTGATGGTCTGGGGATACGAGCGGGACATGCGCCGCCTCATGCCGCCGTTGCTCGATTTCACCCGCAAGGGCCTCGAGTATCACCAGGCTGGATTCAAGTTGAACGACATCTGCCGCTACTACTGGCAGACGCGCGACGCCGAGGCCGTGCGGGCGCTGCGCCCCCGCTGGGAAAAGGAAGTGAAGCGGCTGATCGACAATCGCACGGGGCCGCACGGGCTCTTCCCCGCCGAGCGCTACGCCGGCGACATCAGCACGCCGGCGCAGACCGTGAACGCCAACGCGAAGGCCTGGCGGGCGATTCGCGACACGAGCACGATGCTGGCCGAACTGGGCGAAACGGCGGAGGCCCGGCGCTACGCCGACGTTGCGCGCGATTTCCGGCAAACGGTGCTCGCCGCGATCGAAAAGAGCGTGCACCGCGAGACGACGCCGCCGTTCATTCCGAACGCGCTGCTGAGCGACGAGCCGGCACACGATCCGATCCTGCACAGCCGGATTGGCAGCTACTGGAACATCACGATCGGCTACAGCATCGCCAGCGGGATCTTCCCCACCGGCAGCGAACAGGAAAACTGGATACCGCATTACCAGGAGCAGCATGGCGGCATCTTCATGGGCATGATTCGCTCCGGCGGCGGCGAGTTCAACTTCTGGACCGGCTCCGATCGCATCAACCCACTCTACGGCACGCGCTACACGCTCGACACGCTGCGCCGCGACGAACCCGAGCGCGCCCTCGTGAGTTTCTACGGCATGCTCGCGCAGGGTTTCACGCGCAACACCTTCGTCTGCGGCGAAGGCTGCACGCTGCGGCCGGTCGACGACGGCGGCCGGTTCTTCTACTGCCCGCCCAACAGCGCCGCCAACGGCCATTTTCTCTCGATGCTGCGCTACATGCTCGTGCAGGACTCCGACCTCGACGACGACGGCAAGCCCGAGACGCTTCGGCTCATGTTCGCGACGCCGAAACGCTGGCTCGAAGACGGGAAGGCGATTCGCCTGCAGCGCGCGCCGAGCGCGTTCGGCGAAGTCTCGGTCTCGCTCGAGTCGAAACTCAACGCCGGCGAAGTGTTGGCGAAGATCTCGCTGCCGACGCGCCACCCCGCGAAACGAACACTCCTCCGTGCCCGCGTGCCCGACGGCTGGCGCGTGACCGGCGCGCAAGTCGAAGGCGGCAGCACGCTGACGGCCGACGACAAGGGCACCGTCGACGTGTCCGCGCTGCGCGGCAGTACGACGATTCGGTTCAAGGTGACGAGGACGTAGGAGCCTGCTGGCAGGCGAAAATTTTTCGGACGCAGAAATCGCGCGCAAGCGCGTTCCTACATTAGCGAGTGTCCCAGGTGGGGCCGGCTCTCCGAGCCGGCCTGGGTTTGAGCGAGATTCGCCGCCTGGAACTCAGGCCGGTTCGGAGAACCGGCCCCACCCAGCATCAAAGGGCCAACCGCTACTGAGAGCCGAGCCCCGCCCTCAATCCACCTGCGGCGGCACGTTGCCGTAGCGCCACGGCGTGCCGGGCGCGGGAAGTTTTTTGAAATCCGGCGCAGCCGCCGGCTTCATCTCCTTCGCGAGCTTGATGCCGGTCTCGGCGAACTGCCGGCCCGCGCTCGTCTCGAGATTGCTGTACGCTGTCAGCCGCGTCTCGTAACCGCCGCCCGCCGGGCTGAACGCCTCCTCGGTCGGCACGTAGCCCACGCAGCCATTCGCGAGCTCGACCGGGAAGGTGAACGCAAACGGGCTCTGTTGCTTGATCTGCAACCCGTACGCGACGAAGTACTCCGCAGGATTGCTCACGCACACCGCCGGTCCGACCTGGATCGCCTGCACCTCGACTTCGACCGCGGGCTCCACCTCGATCATGTATTCGAGCATCACGAGTTCCTTCGCGAAGAGCCAATCGGTCGTGTCGCCGCCTTTCGGCTTGCCCTTCGCGATCACTTCGTGCGCCCGCGCGAGGTGCTCGGCGGAGGGCCGCCGGCGCTTGATCGTCCACGTGCGCTGGCGCACATCGAGCGGAATGGCCGTGCCGCGCGGCATCGCCAGCAGCACCTTCACCGCCTCGGCCCCCACGCGACCCCCGACGAGCTGCGCCCAAGCCTCGCCGGTCGGCCGCACGTACGGGCTGCGGTTGTCCACCTGCGTGACATCGCCGCACGCGCCCTGCAAAAACACGACCGGCGCACTCGTGCCGAGCGCGCCCTGCATCGTGCGCTCCATGTAATACGGCCAGTTCGCCGAGATGCCGCCGGGGCTCGTCGTCGCGTGGCAGGAGAAATTCACCACCGTGCCGATCAACTTGCCGTCGAGATCCCACGCGCCGATCACGCCCACCTGCGGATCGATCGGGCCGGCGTAATCGACGATGTCGGGGTTCAGCGCGCCCGGATGGCTCCAGCTCTGGCCGTTCTTCATCCGCAGCCGGCGGTTGAACGACACCTTGTCCTCGTGACCGTATCCAAATCCCAGTTGCGCCGGCACCCGCGCCGCGTCGGCCGCCCCCACGCCGTCGACAATCTGCCGGGTGAGCAACGCGAGGTACTTCGCGTTCGCCATCGACGACTCCTCGTACGCCAGCCGCTTCACCTCGCCGGACGCACCGTCGAACTGGCCGGGCAGCACCATGCCGACCGGCCCCGACGAGTGCGAATGCGATGCGCCGATCATCACGGCGTCGCCGGGAATGCCCCAGGCCTTCTGGATCGCCGCCCGGGCCTCGAGCACCACGCTGCGGGGCACGATCAGCGAATCCAACCCGACCAGCACGACCTTGCGCCGCCCGTCGTCGAAGAGCGCCACCCGGACTTTGCACGGGTCATGCAAGGCACGATGGAACGCCTTGCCGTAGCCGCCGGGCTGTTCCATGCCGATTTCCGGCGTGATATCGCGCTCGGCAAAGCCGGCCTTGATGCCAGGCTCGGCCGCCGAAAGCGCAGCGGCCATGACGGCCACGATGAGAGGGGCAAGAGGTAACCGAATCATTGGTTCGTTGAAGCACGAACCGCCGAAACTCGGAAGCTGGAATTCACTCCAGGCCAGCGAAACAGCAGATGGCATCTCCCAAGTTCCGGGGGGACGAACTCTGCACTGGTAACTCTGCACATGCTGTCTTCCTGCGGGCAAATTCTTTGGGACACAGAGTTCCCAGCGCGGCGCAGCCGCAACCAAACTGAATCTCCAATCCTTTTGAACAAAATGCAACGAAGGGAACCAAGGGTTCGGACACGAACGACTCTTTGTTCGCTTCGTTTCCTTCTGTTAAACTCCGTGGCTTGAAGATGCGCGCAGGAAAACAACACTTTGATCCTTTGTGTCACCACGCCTCGTAGCGGCGAGCGCCAGCGAGACGAAGGCCTTCGTCTCGCTG
>Ga0080064_1004180_pt1 | contig 19019 bp, 15 predicted proteins | sample Subgrocontami54m_FD_69260 | JGI IMG/M metagenome (GOLD analysis project Ga0080064, IMG submission 69260) | Subsurface groundwater microbial communities from S. Glens Falls, New York, USA - GMW46 contaminated, 5.4 m (SPADES assembly) (version 2) ...
GCGTTCGACACGTCGGTCGCGTGGACGGCGCCACCGGTCAGCCGCCAGATCAGGAATGTGTCGACGGTGCCAAAGGCCAGCTCGCCGCGCTCGGCCCGCCCACGCAACCCGGGGTTCCGGTCCAGGATCTCCGCGATCTTCGGTCCGCTGAAGTAGGCGTCGATGGGGAGTCCGGTGCGCTCGCGGAACAGCGCCTCGTGACCCGCGGCGCGAAGCGCGTCGCAGCGTGGCGCCGTGGTCCGGCTCTGCCACACGATCGCCCGGTCGACGGGCGCGCCCGTGGTCCGGTCCCAGACGATCGTCGTTTCGCGCTGATTGGTCAGCCCGATCGCCGCGATCGCCTCGGGGTCGACCCGCGACTCGGCGATCGCCCGGTGGGCCGTTCGGAGCTGGGTCGACCAGATCGCCTCCGGGTCGTGCTCGACCTCTCCGGGTGCGGGGTAGATCTGGGCCAGCTCCTCTGAGGCGGTCGCCCGAATCTGGCCCTCGGCGTCCATCAGGACCGCCCGCGACGAGGTCGTCCCCTGGTCGAGGGCGAGGATCAGAGAGCCGGCCATCGACGTCGCCCGCTCAGCTCAGCGGCGCCGACGCGGACGGCCCGGGAACGTCATATTCGCGATGCGCCGAGGCCAGGTAGCCGGAGATCGCAACCGCCCGATCCACTTCCGACCAGCCAAGCTCCGCCCCGAGCAACTCGGCCACCCTCGGCGCGATCGCCGCTCCGCGATCGGCCAGTTCCTGGGCCAGCCGGGTCCGTCGGGACAGGACATCGTCGAGTGACAGGGCCGCCTCAGCGCGCGCCGCCCGGACCACCTCGACCTCGAGGTGGGCGATGTCGGGTCCGAGCGGCCGGAGCAGGTCGAGCTCACGCCCGAGCGCGATGACCTCCGTCGCCTCGGTTCCGTGACGAGCCACCAGCCGGGTCGCTCGGGCGGCGTCCAACCCGGTCTCCCCGGCCAGGCGAGCGGCCAGCGCGTCGAGCTCGAACAGGGGCGCGGCCCCGACCAGCGGCAGCTCCGCGGTCCGCGACGGTCGCGCCTGGGCGACCCTCGGACCGAGCGCGACATCGACCGTCTGGGCCGCCATCAGTCGATACGTCGTGTACTTCCCGCCCCCGATCCGGACGAGGCCATTGGGATCGGTCCGGATTCGATGCTCCCGAGATGCCTTGACCGTGGAGCCGGGGTGGCCGCCGGGATCGCTGGCCAGCGGCCGCAGCCCGGTGTACGCGCCGACCAGGTCGGCCCGGGTCAGGTCGACGTCGAGGGTCGCGTTGACGTTGGCCAGGATCTCGTCGACCTCTCTGGCCGAGGGGACCGGCCGATCGGGCGGACCATCGTCATCGAGATCGGTCGTCCCGATCACCCACCGGTCCGGCCATGGAACGAGGAAGCAGACTCGGCCCGGGATCCGCAGGGTCAGCCCGTGAACGCTCGGGATCCGGTCGCGTGGAACGACCAGGTGGGTCCCGCGGCTGGGTCGAACGCTGGGTCCCGCGCCGGCGACGGGGAAGGGGCCGTCGGCGCGTCCCGACCAGACCCCGGTCGCGTCGATGACCCGCTCGGCGGCCACCTCGAAGGTCGCCCCGGTCAGCTCGTCGCGAACGGCCGCGCCGGCGATCCGTCCATCGCGCTCCAAGCCGTGGAGGGCGGTCACCCGGGTCATCGGCAGGGCACCCTCGGCGCGCGCGGTCCGGGCGACCGCCAGGGTGTAGCGAGCGTCGTCCTCCTGGCCGTCGTGATAGACGAAGGCGCCCCGGAGCTGGCGACGATTGAGGACCGGCGTCGCCTCGAGCGCCTCGTCGACCGACAGGTGTCGATGCCAGCCGCCGTCCGACGAGGCTCCCAGCAGGTCGTACAGAGTCAGGCCGGCGTCGTAGAACGGACGGGTCAGCGGGCCGCCATAGAGCGGAAACAGAAACGGCTCGATCCGAACGAGATGGGGCGCCAGGATGAGCAGCCGATGCCGCTCCGCGAGCGCCTCCCGGACCAGCCCGATCCGGAACTGCTCGAGGTAGCGCAGGCCACCATGGATCAGTCGCGAGGAGCGGCCGCTCGTCCCCACCGCGTGGTCCTCGCGCTCGACCAGCGCTGCCCGCAACCCGCGGCTGGCCGCGTCGAGCAGGATCCCGGACCCGGTGATCCCGCCGCCGACCACCAACAGGTCCCAACGCTCCGCGGCCAGGGTCTCGAGGTCCCGCCGACGGAGGTCGAGGATCGCGGTCACGGCTCGGGCGGCCGTCGGACCAGCCGGACCAGAACGAAGGCCGTTCCGAAGATCAGGACGATGATCAGGAGCGGCGTCCGGAAGACCACTCGTTGCGCTTCGGTCGGGAGGAGGCCGGTCAGGACCGCCAGACCGAGAACGACTGCGACGACGGCGAGGGCCACCAGGAGGACCTCGCGCAGGCCCGGCGCAACCCGCTCAGCCACGATCCGCCTCGGTCGGGATGCCGATCGGGGCGACCAGGATCCGGCCGGCCAGGGCAGCCCCGCGTTTGGTCAGCAGCCCGGTCTTTGGCCGGTGGAAGGTCACCGTGAGATCGGCCCGGACGACCGGATCGGATGGCTCCCCGCTGGTGAGGTCGACGGCCGTCGGAGTGTCCACGGCGACGATCGGGACGCCGGCATCGCGGGCGCGCAGGATCAGCTCGACCGCCGAGCGGATCGGTTCGCGCAGGGCGCCGTGGACACCCGTCCCGAGCAATGCGTCGACGACGACCGCCGCTTTCTCGATGCCCTGGGCGAGGATCCCCAGGTCGCGCGGAACCGAGGCCTGGATCCGGGTGGCGGTCGGCTCGCCAGCCAGGCGGTCCCAGTTCCTGGACGCATCCGGCGTGCCCGGTCGGTTGTCCGCGGAGACCAGCACGGCGACGACCGGCAGGCCCATCCGAGCCAACCGCCGCGCGGCGACCAGGCCATCGCCACCGTTGTTGCCGGGCCCGCACAGGACCAGGATCGGGCCAAGGGCCAGCCGCCCCTGCCCTTCGGCGACCGCCCGGACGGCGGCGGCCAGGGCGGTCCCCGCGTGCTCCATCAGCCGACCACCGGGCACACCCAGCGCCTGGGCGCGGCGATCCGCCCCGGTCATCGCTTCACCGCTCATCGGCGCCCGGTCCTTGAACGCCGACCAGCGCTGGACGAGCTCGCGCAGGCTGGCCGTCATGAGTGCCGGATCGTCGGCCGGGAGCGGGTCGGCGGCCGTTCGTGCGGCGATGGTTCCCACCGGTGCAGCGTAGACCAGTCGCGGGGGTCAGGCGACCGGCAGCCTCGCCCGAGGCGGGTCCGCGGCGGGATCGAGCTCGACCAGCCCCTCCGCGGCGAGGGCGGACAGCGCGGTCGCGACGGCCCGCGCATCGTGCGTCCCGATCGGTCCGGGCAGCTCGGTCCAGGCGGTGGCCGGCGCATCGCGCAGCCGATCGACGATCCGGCCACGCAACCAGCGGCTGGACCGCTCGAACGGGATCCGGCCATCGCCCACGGCTCGAGGGCGGCTGACGGGTCGCGGGGCCGGGGCGCGACTCACGGAGCGGTCCTCGGCGGCACGGGTCGCGGCACGATCTGCGCTGGCGGCCGCCGCGGCGAGCCCGGCAAACCGGCACATCCGCCGGACCGGGCAGGCATCGCATCGCGGCGCCCGGGGCCGGCAGACGGTCGAGCCGAGGTCCATCAGGGCGTGCGTCCACGCGTCGGGTCGACGGGTCGGGACCAGTGCGTCGGCGACCGCCTGGAGCTCGGCGGCCCCGAGCACGTCAGCGTCGCCGGCAATCGCCCGACCCAGGACCCGCCGGACGTTGGTATCGACCGCACCGACCGGCAGCCCGAAGGCGATCGAGGCCACCGCCCGGGCGGTGTACGGCCCGACCCCGGGCAGGCGCTCGAGCCCGGCGACATCGCCCGGGAAGACGCCGCCGAGCTCGTCGACGACGATCCGCGCGACCCGCTGGAGGTTGAGCGCGCGGCGGTTGTAGCCGAGCCCACGCCAGGCCCGCAGGACGTCCGCCGGGCTCGCCGCGGCCAGCGACTCGACGGTCGGGAAGCGCGTCGTGAATGCTTCCCACGCCGGCGCCCCGCGAGAAATCTGGGTCTGCTGGAGGATCGCCTCGGAGACGAGGACCAGGTAAGGATCGGTCGTGCCCCGGAACGGGAGCGTCCGGCCCTCGGTGTCGTACCAGGCCAGGATGTCGGCTCGAATCGCGCCGACTGGGAAGTCCGCCAGGGACGACGAGCCGGTCATCGTGCCGCCGCGACCCCGAGCAGCCTGGCCATCCCCTCGTGCGGGGCGAACAGCCATTCGGGCAGGTACGTCGCCGCGTACACGAACTCGACGCACTCCTTGGCCACGGCGAGACCGTCGATCAGCCGCTCGTCGACGACGATCGGTGCCCCCAGCCGCCGCACCCGCGTCCCATACGCTCGCAGCAGACGCTCGCGCGAGCGCCGACGCCAGGCGGCGATGTCCAGCCCGGCGTGCTCGCCGGGCATCCAGCCCTGGGCCAGCGCCCGCCGCTCTGCGCTGCTCGAGACGTGATCGAACGAGAGCAACAGGCTGGCCAGGTCGCGCATTGGTGACGCCAGCCCTCGACGCTCCTCGATCGGGCGGAGCGGCTCGCCCTCGAAGTCGACGAACACGAAGCCGTCGGGTCGGCGCAGGACCTGGCCCAGATGGAGGTCGCCGTGGATCCGAGCGACGAGGGGCGGCGGACTGATCGTCTCGAGTACCGCCAATCGTTCGCGGATCGCCGGAGCCCAGGCCCGCAGGTCCGCGCCGATCCGGTCGTCGGCGCCCAACTGTTCAAGCGCCGCTTCGAGATGCTTTTCGCCGTCGACCCGCCAGGCGGACAGGTCGTCCGACGTGGCGGAACGGGTCGCGAACGCCTCGAGCTCGCCGCCGTCCGCCAGCGACGCGTGGAGCTCGGCCAACGCGGTTCCGAGCTCCGCGGCATCTTCGGTCGCGTACTCGAGGGCGACGACCCCGGGGGCCGCGATCCAGCCAGCGAGCCGTTCGGCCGTCGACTCATAGGCGTCCTCGGCGTCGGGTACCAGCTCCTGGAGCATCGCGATCGTCGCGACCGTGCCGTCGGGCGCGACGTACTCGGCCGAACCGCCAAGCGCGGGCACCTGCCGCGAACCGCGCTCCTCGGCGAGGAACGCGATGAGCTCGAGATCCGGGTTGAGGCCCGACACCACCCGCCGATAGGCCTTGAGCAGCAGCCGCTCACCGAGGACGGCGGAGGTGTTCGATTGATCGGCCCCCAGCGGGCGCTCCTCCCAGGCGCCGATCGACGCCGGACCCGCCGGGGCGAAGGCGCTCAGCCCGAGTCCCGGACGACAGACCAGCGCGCCGCGGGACGCCGATCGGACGATCCGACCCTCGCCGATCGCCACTGCCAGGGCCCGCCAGACACCGTCGCCGACCGTTGCCACGCGGGCCCCGGACGATCCCGGCTCCACGATGAACGGGGCCAGGTAGCGCTCCGGTTCCGGCGCCGGCCCGTCGTCGTGGACCTCGACGATGGCCAGGACGGCCGTGCCCAGGTCCTCGGGCACGCGAGACCCGCTCGCCCCCGGGCCCGCCTCGGACCCCGACCGGCCGGCTTCGCCCAGCTCGATCGTGTCGATCAGCCGGACCGCACCGACGTGCCGCCCCTTGCCGCCGTACCAGCGCTGCCCATCGACCAGATCGACCGACAGCGCTGCCTCGATCGCCGAGCTCAGGACTTGATCATCACGTGCTTGACGACCGTGTAGTCCTCGATCGCGTACATCGACTGGTCCTTGCCGTAGCCCGACTCCTTGAACCCGCCGTGGGGCATCTCGGAGACGAGGGTGAAGTGGTCGTTGATCCAGACCGTCCCGAACTGGATCGCCTTGGCCACCCGGAGCCCCTTGCCGATGTCGCCGGTCCAGACCGAGGCGGCCAGGCCGAACCGAACGTCGTTCGCCCACTTGATCGCCTGGTCCTCGTCGCTGAAGCGCTGGACCGTGACCACCGGGCCGAACACTTCGTCCTGGACGATCTCGCTGTCCTGGGCCGGACCCGCGATGACCGTCGGCTCGAAGTACGCGCCGGGCCGATCCGGGCGATGACCGCCGGCCACGATCTCGGCGCCGCCGGGGCCGCGATCGGCCCGCTTGACCATCCCCTCGACCTTGTCAGCCTGACCGGCGGCGATCAGCGAGCCCATCTCGATATGGTCGCCCTCGGCCGGATCGCCCCACTTGATCGTCTTGACCTGGCTGGCCAGATCGGCCACGAAGCGGTCGTAGACCTTGGGCCCGGTGATGACCCGGCACGGCGCCGTGCAGTCCTGGCCGGAGTTCCAGAACGAGAAGATCTTGAGGTTCTCGATCACCGCATCGAGGTCGGCGTCGTCGAACACGATCACCGGGGCCTTGCCGCCGAGCTCGAGGTGGAGCCGCTTGACCATGTCGGCCGCGGTCCGCGCGATGTGCTTGCCGGTTTCGGTGTCGCCGGTGAGCGAGATCATGCCCACCTTCGGATGCGCCACCAGCGCATCGCCGATCGCGGCGCCCGTCCCGGTGATCACGTTGAGCACACCGGCCGGCAGGATGTCGGCCGCGATCTCGCCCAGGATCAGGGCGGTCAGCGGGGTCCGGGCGGACGGCTTGAGGACCACGGTGTTGCCGGCCATCAGGGCCGGCCCGATCTTCCAGCCGGCCATCAGGATCGGGTAGTTCCAGGGTGCGATCGAGGCCACGACTCCGACCGGCTCGCGCCGGATCAGGCTGGTGTGGTCGGCCACGTACTCGTTGGCGGCCTTGCCCTCGAGGACACGTCCGGCGCCGGCGAAGAAGCGCATGTTGTCGACGACGACCGGGACTTCGTCGATCGCGGCCCCGACCGGCTTGCCGGCGTTCTGCGACTCGAGTCGGCCGATCTCCTCCGCCCGCGCCTCGATCGCGTCGGCGAACTTAAGCATCAGCAGGCTGCGATCCTGGGGGGTCGTGTGCTGCCACGTCTCGAACGCCTTCGCGGCGGCCTTGACCGCCCGGTCCACGTCCTCGGAACCCGACGCCTGGACATGGGCGATGACCTCACCGTTGGCAGGGTTCTCGACGGCCAGCGTCTCACCTGCGGCGCTGTCGGCCCAGGCACCGTCGATGAACTGCTGATAGGTCTTGACCCGGGGCAGGGTGTCAGTCATCGGCGTGGCCTCCTGGGAGTGAGCGGTCGGGACACGATCGTCGGCGTTCGGGATATGGGACCCGATTGTGCGCTCCTCAGGGAAGCCCGTCTCAGTGGGCGCGCTCCCGATCGATCGATCGGGTCCCGTTGGCGAGTCGCTCGACCAGGTCGGCGGCGCGGACAGTGCCGGGGTTGGCCCGGAGACGGGCCGAGATCGCGGCCAGGCGTGCATGGAGCGCGTGATCGGCGAGGAGCCGGTCGATCGCCGCGGTCATCTCGACCGGCTCGAACGTGTAGGTCGGCAGACGGACGCCAAAGCCGGTCTCGTGGACCCGCTGGGCGTTGTCGTACTGGTCCCAGAAGAGCGGCAGCAGGATCATCGGTCGGCCGTCGTGGAAACACTCGGTGACGGTGTTGTTGCCGCCGTGGGTGATCACCAGATCGACGTTGGGGAGCAATGCCCGCTGGGGGACGAATTCGGCGCCGACCATGTTGTCGGCCAGCTCGTACTCGTCCGCCTGGGGCCCCTTCGAGACGATGAACCGGTGACGGGTCGCCCCGAGGACTTCGACCAGCCGGCGCATGAGCTCCACGTCGGCCGAGCCAAGGCTGCCCAGGCTCAGGTAGATCAGCGCACCTGGGCGGTCGGCCAGCCCGGCTGGCACCTGCCAGTCCGTGTCCGCCGCGCGCGCCGACGACTCGAGGCGGTGCCAGGTCGTCGCCAGCGGAGTATCCCGGGCGTAGTCGACGTCCGCCGGGTAGAGGTACAGGTTGAGATCCGGCGATTCGGCGATGAACGAGGGGCCGCTCGGACCGTCGGGCAGGCCGGGAGCGCCGTGCTCCCGGCAGAACGCCTCGAAGTCCGCCCACAGGTCGGCGTGGACCCGGCGGTACTCGGCCCGGAAGACCGCCCAGTCGCGACGATCCGCCGTCGGGTAGCCACTGAACACGGGCGGAATGTCGGCGTCGAGCAGCTCGGCCGGGTTGCACGAGGCGATCCGAACCCAGCGCCGGCCGCTGGCCGCGAGGCCTGGGAAGGCGACCACGTTGTCCTCGACGATCACGTCGGGCTGGATCTCGTCGAAGATCTCGAGCAGGCGGGGATGGACGTACTTCGCGCCATCCACGAGGGCCTGCCAGGTCGGCTGGATGAACCCGCTGAGCTGCTCGATCGTCGGGGTCCGGAACACCGGAGCGGTGTCGCGGATGAAGTCCTTCCAGAACTGCCCGGGGACCTCGGGCACCTCCGGTGGTGGCCCAAGTCGCATCAGGCGCTCCTCGAAGCCCTTCGCCTCGAGCGTCCCGGCGAACGACTCCTCGACGATGAACACGACCCGATGGCCACGCTCGCGCAGGACGTTGCCGATCCCGACGCAGTTGTTGGTCGGCCCGAAGGCTCCCTCGGGAAAGAAGACGATCGTCCGGCGATCACTCACTGTATCCTGCGCTCAGCAAAGTACCAATGCGTCACTCCCGCCAGTAACTCACTCATCTATTGGACGGTTCAATGATGAGATCAAGGTACAAGATCGGATTCCTGACGGGCTTGGTCGTGATCACTGGCATAGGACTGTTTCAGGTTCAAGCTGCGCGGGCCCTCGATGAGAGGCTACGGACGTGCGGTGCGGCCCACCCTGGCAACGTCGTACGCGCTTCGTTTGACATCCCGAGGGCACGCGATTATCAGCTGTACGTGCCTGGGATGCCCGACAATCCAGAACTCCAGACAGACGAGCCAGCGTTTTTCGCCATCTTCGCGGGGCCGACGCAGATCACGGTCGCCGGACCGCTGCCTGCGAGCGACGACAAGGCGGCACTTGATGCGGCAACGTCCGTCGGGATCGCTCCACGATCCTATGAGGGCGTGGTCTGCGCTGTTGTCCACGGAGTCCCGACGGTTTACGTGGACGTCGACACGAGTGAGCTCAAGCCTCCTTGATCCGTTGAGTCAAGGCCGTTGGCGCCATGCGCTGGTCCCTCCAGGTGTCGGCCCTCGGCGCGCGGGGTGGTCAGCGTGAACGCAGGTCACGGCGCCCCACCGCTCGCGCGAGGCTACGGGTCGTGGGTCGAGGTCGGCGACCGCGTCTTCGCCCGACGCTATGTCTTCTTCGACCAGCAGATCGTCGCGATCCTGACCGACGACGGGCCGGTCATCGTCGACACCCGGAGCTCGCCGAGCCAGGCCCGCGAGATCCTCGCCGACCTGCGGTCACTCACCGCCATGCCGGTGGCAGCGGTCATCGACACCCATCACCATTTCGACCACAGCCTTGGCAATGCCACCTTCAAACCGGCCCCGATCTGGGGTCACCTGCGGTGCGCCGAGCGGGTGCTCCTGCTGACCCCGGAGAACCTCGTCCAGAAGGCCGCCGAGCTGGCCCAGGATTCTCCGGACCTCGCCGCCGAGCTGCGCGATGGCGTGGTCCTGGCCCCGCCCGACCATACCTTCGGTGACGAGGGCGCGGATATCGAGATCGGCGGCCGGCGGATCGAGCTGCGTTATCTCGGGCTGGGACACACCGACAACGACGTCGCAGTCGTCGTCCCCGACGCCGAGGTGCTGTTGGCCGGCGACCTCCTCGAAAACGGAGCTCCGCCGTCCTTCGGCGACAGCTACCCGCTCGATTGGCCGGGCACCCTCGTCGCGCTTCGTGAGTTCGCTCGCGGTGCCGTGGTGCCGGGGCATGGCGATGTCGGAGATCTCGCTTTCCTCGATCGGGTCCTGGCCGATCTGACCGCGATCGCGGATCTGTCGCGGCGGGTGGCGGTGGGAACGCTCGACCTCCGTGGCGCCGTCGCCGCGGCTCCGTACCCAGAGCGCGCCGCACGCGAAGCGCTCGAGCGCGGTGTGGCTCAGGTGCTCGGCGAGCTCGACTGATCGGCGATCCAGACCGCCATGTCGGCCGCAACCTGCGGGCCCTCCGGTTCGTTGAGGGTTTCATGGCGGAGACCCGGATAGACCTTGCGGGCTACGTTTGGCAGCGCGCCAAGGATCTCCGACGAGGCGACGGGCACCAGCGGATCGTCCCCGCCATGGGTCACGAACGTCGGCACCCGAAGCCGGTCGAGCTTGGTCGGCGCCGCGGCCTGGGCGGCGAGAACCAGCCGACCGAGGCCGGTCGTCGTCCGGTGATGAGCCAGCGGGTCGGCCCGGTACGCCTCGCCGACCGCGGCGTCACGCGACAGGGTCGAGCCATCGAAGCCATTGGAGACCGACACCGTCGGGACGATCCGCCCGAGGACCCGGGCAAGCCCGCGGCGGTACGCCGGCAGATGGTCGGCCAGCCAGGGTGAGCTGAGGACCAGCAGATCGGGTTGCGGTCGGTCGCTCTCGGCATAGGTCAGACAGACCAGACCGCCCATCGAATGACCCAGCAGGACGACCGGTCGGCCCCCGGACGCCGCCCGGAGCGCGGCCAACCGGTCCTCGATGTCATCCAGCCAGGTATCGAGCGAGGGGATCCAGGCCCGCCGCCCGCCCGATGCTCCAAAGCCCTGAAGATCGAGCGCGGAGACCTCGAGGCCGGTGGCCGCCAGCACCGAACCGGTCCGCTCGTAGCGCCCGGAATGCTCAGCCAGACCGTGGACGATCAGCACCGACACGCGCCCTTCGCCGACCGCCGGCCAGTGGCGAACCAGCAACGGGACCCCGTTTCGGGCCTGGACGGTCTCGGTCGTCGACATCGTCACGTTCCGATCCGAACGACCGACCGGCCGCGCGCTCGTCCGGCGAGTATCCCATCGAGCGCGGCCTCGAGCCCCTCGAGACCGACCTCCGCGACCGCCTCGCCGAGGCCGCGGGGGCGCAGATCGCCGGCGATTCGATCCCACAGCCGGCGACGCCCGTCGATCGGGACCTGGGCCGAGTCGATCCCGATCAGGGCCGCGCCGCGCAGGATGAATGGGAAGACCGTGGTCGAGAACGCGGCCCCGCTGGTGTTGCCGCTGGCCGCCACCGCGCCGCCCCAGCGCAGCGTCCGCAGGATGTACGGCAGGGTGCTCGCCCCAACGCAATCGACCGCGCCGGCCCAGCGCTCGCTCTCGAGCGGCCGGGGGCTCTCGGCGGTGACCTCTGCACGATCCAGGATCCCGGCCGCACCAAGGGCCAGGAGCTCCGCATGCGCCTCGGGCTTGCCGGTCGCCGCCCAGGTCTCGTAGCCGCGCTCGACGAGGATGGCCAGGGCGGTTCGCCCGACGCCACCGCTGGCTCCGGTCACGAGCACCGGGCCACTCGTCGGGGTCAGCCCGTGCGCCTCGAGCCGGGCCACCGACAGGGCCGCCGTGAAACCGGCCGTCCCGACTGCCATCGCCTCGCGGGTCGTCAGGCCCGGCGGCAGGGGCACGATCCACTCCGTCGGCACCCGCGCGAACTCGGCAAAGCCACCGTGCCTTGCCACCCCGAGCTCGTAGCCGTGGACGATGACCTCGGCCCCGACGGAGATCGACGGGTCGTCGCTGGCGATCACCGTCCCGGCCAGGTCGATCCCCGGGATGAGCGGGCTGATCCGGGCGACCTTGCCGTTGGCGATCGTCGCCAGGCCGTCCTTGTAGTTGACGCTCGACCAACCGACCCGGACCTCGACCTCACCCGGCGGGAGGTCGCCGGCCGCGAAGGCACGCACGCCGCGCTCGACTCGATCGTCGATCTTCTCGGCGACAAAGGCACGGAACTTGGCCGGGATCGCGGACACGGCCGGATTCTAGCCGGGCCTTCCGAGCGCCGAAGGTTGCGTTCCGGTACAGCGCTTGACGCCGTCGCGGACCTTCGTCCATGATTTCGGCCGGATGAACCACACCTGCGTCTCCTGGTCGATGTGTATGCGCTGGCGGCCCCGCCGTGCGGAGGATGGGGTCTGAGGTCACGCGCATCCTGACCAGGACGTAGCGGGGCCGAAGACCGGTCCCGGGGCCGCGGATCCACCAGGTGGACCGCGGTTTTCATTTCTCCGGCACACGCGACGGGTAGCCGCCGAAACCATCGGCCCTCCCCCGGGCCAGGGTATCGACCCTCCCCTCCCGTGAGCTACCGGAGTTCCTAGAAATGTCGACCAGCGAAGAGCCCCAGCTGCGTCCCGAGACGCTCGCCCTCCATGCCGGCCAGAAGCCCGACCCGGCGACCAATGCCCGGGCGGTCCCGATCTACGCCACCACGTCGTATGTCTTCAACGACGCCGCCCACGCCGGCCGCCTGTTTGCGCTCCAGGAGTTCGGCAACATCTACACCCGGATCATGAACCCGACGACCGGCGTGTTCGAGGAGCGGGTCGCCGCGCTCGAAGGTGGCGTCGGTGCCCTCGGGCTGGCCAGCGGCCAGGCGGCTGAGACCCTGACGATCCTCAACCTGGCCCACGCCGGCGACAACATCGTCAGCAGCTCGAGCCTGTACGGCGGGACGTACAACCTGTTCAAGTACACCCTGCCCAAGATCGGGATCACGACCCGGTTCGTCGATGGCACCCGCCCGGAGACGTTCGCCCCGGCGATCGATGGCCAGACCAAGGCCGTCTTCCTCGAGACGATCGGCAACCCGCGGCTCGACGTCCACGACATCGCCTCGATCGCCGATATCGCCCACGCCCACGGCGTGCCGCTCGTCGTCGACAACACCTTCGCGCCGTTGCTGAGCAAGCCGATCGAGCACGGAGCGGACATCGTCATCCACTCCGCCACGAAGTGGATCGGTGGCCATGGGACCGCCATCGGCGGCGTCGTTGTCGACGGCGGCAACTTCGACTGGGCGGCCTCGGAGCGCTTCCGGGCCGACTTCGTCGATCCCGACCCGAGCTATCACGGGATCAGCTACACCGAGGCGTTCGGACCGCTCGCGTTCATCCTCAAGCTCCGGGTCCAGGGTCTGCGGGACATCGGGCCTGCGCTCAGCCCATTCAACGCCTTCCTGTTCCTCCAGGGCCTCGAGACGCTTCCGTTGCGGATCCAGCGCCATAGCCAGAACGCGCTCGTGGTGGCCGAGTGGCTCGAGCGTCAGCCTGGCGTGACCTGGGTGAGCTACCCGGGCCTGCCATCGCATGACTCACACCGGAACGCCGTCCGCTACCTCAAGGGCGGGTTCGGCGGGATCATCACCTTCGGGGTCAAGGGCGGCGCCGATGCCGGGCGCACGTTGATCGACAACGTCAAGTTGTTCAGCCTGCTGGCCAATGTCGGCGACGCCAAGTCGCTGATCATCCATCCCGCCTCGACAACCCACCAGCAGCTGAGCGTCGAAGAGCAGCTCTCGACGGGGACCACCGAGGATCTGGTCCGCTTGTCGATCGGGCTGGAGCACGTCGACGACCTGATCGCCGACCTCGACCAGGCGATCCGCGTCGCCACCGGCACCACCGCCGAGGAGGCGGTGACCGCGTGACCCTTTCGGGGGAGGGGGTCGCGGGAACGCCGGCCTCCCGACCAGCCGAGGGGACCCAGGACGGTCCGGATCCGGGCGCTCCGGCGCACGGGTCTGGCCGGCTTCGGTCCATCGGGCTCGGGGTGTTTGCCCTCGAGGCGGGGGTCCTCCTCCCGGCCCTGACCGCCGCCTATCGGCATGACGGTCCAGGGCCGGAGACGGCGCCCCAGGTTCTGGTCATCCATGCCCTGACCGGATCGGCCGATGCGGCCGGCGACTGGTGGGCGCCGCTCATCGGTCCGGGTCGGGCGCTCGACACGCGCCAGGTCGGCGTTCTCTCGGCCAACCTCCTCGGCGGTCGCTACGGCTCGACGGGTCCGCTCTCTCCGGACCCCGAGACCGGGCGACCCTACGGGGCCGACTTCCCCGACCTCACCACCCGCGACCAGGCTCGGGCGCAATGGGCACTCCTCGACGCTCTCGACATCGACCGGCTGGCCCTTGTCACCGGAGGGTCGCTCGGGGGGATGGTGGCGCTCGAAGTCGCGCTCGAGCGGCCGGGCCAGGTCGCCGCGGTCCTGCCGATCGCGGCGCCGGCGGCCACCGGCGCGATGTCGATCGCCTGGAACCGGATCCAGGTCGCGTTGATCGAACGGCTCGGCGAGGATGGCCTGGCCCTGGCTCGCCAGCTGGCGATGACGACCTACCGGAGCGAGACCGACTTCGACGAGCGCTTTGGGCGCGAACTCGAGGCCGACGGGCGGCCGCGGGTGGTGAGCTATCTCGACCACCAGGGCCGCAAGCTCGTTGAGCGCTTCGACGGGGACTCGTACCGCGTCCTGGTCGGGGCAATGGATCGACATGACATCGGGCGGGAGCGGGGCGGGATCGAAGACGCGCTTGGTCTCCTCGTCGCCGGCGGCACCCGGCTGACCGGTCTCGGGATCGCCGGCGACATCCTGTACGGACCCGCCCAGGTCCGCGCCCTGGTCGCCGCCGGCGAGCGAGCCGGGCTCGTGGCGATCTACCGCGAAGTCAACTCGACCAAGGGCCACGACGCGTTCCTGGTCGAATGGCCCCAGCTGACCGAGATCCTGCGGAGCGCGCTCGATGAGGTGCTGATCCTCGAACCGACCCAGCGCGCGGCGTCCTGACCCGGCACCATCGTCGATCAGGCTGCCGGGGCGTCCTCGGTCGGGCTCGGGCTGGGGGTCGGCTCGTCGGTCGGTGTCGGTGTCGGGTTCGGCGTGTCCGACGGGCTTGGCGATGGCGACGGGGCCGGCGGCTCGGTCTGCAGCGTCCAGAGGATCTGGCGCAGCGTCCGACCCGAGTCGTGGACCTGGCGGGCGATGTCGCGACCGACGTAGCGGTAGTGCCACGGCTCGTATGCGTAGCAGGTGGCGGCCTTGCGGCCCTTCGGGTAGCTCATCACCCAGCCATAACGCCAGGCGTTCCGGGACAACCAGGCGCCTTCACGGGTTCGAGCCCAGTCGCGCACGAGCCAGGGCGGCGTGCCGCCGGCGCGAATGAAGTCGATCGCCGTCCCGAGCTGATGCTCCGAGTGACCGGGTCGAGCGCTCGTGTCGAGGGCCGTTCCGATGCCGCCCGAGTGGACCCACTTGGCAAAGGTCCAGACCTGCGTCTGATACGAGCGATAGGCGGACCGTACGGCCAGCCGCAGCCCGGCGACCCGGCTGGCGTGGACCATCGCCTTGAGGTCGGCCACGGCTACTCGACGGATCGAGCCCGAGCCGGACAACCCTGCGGAGCGGACGCGGGCCATCCCGACCGGCCGATACGCCTTCGGCAGCCGGAACGTCGTGTCGAGGACCGTCCGCGACCAGTCGGCCCGATTGTGGAGCTTGGTCGTGACGTCGGCGATCCGGCAGGCGGGCGGCGCCGACGCATCGGCGACCGAGGCGGCCGGTCCGAAGGTCGCCGCGATCACTCCGAGCGCGGCAACGACCGCGACGAGCGGCCGGCAGGTGGCGCGACGCACGAGTCGGTGCTGGGTGTCCATCGCCGGCCATCGTAGGCGGGTGGACTCCGCCGCCCCGTCACCCGAAGGTACCCCACGGTGCGCCAGACTTCTCCGCTGTACCCCCTTCGCAAGGAGCTGCCACGAGCGTGTGCGGTATCATGCCGCGCGTCACTGGCGAGTGGCCAAGCGGTAAGGCGCCTGACTCTGGATCAGGAGATCGAAGGTTCGAATCCTTCCTCGCCAGCCAAACCCACAATCAACCTTGCGCGTATCCGCACCTGGTTGTGGTTGGCTCCCCTTACGACTCGCCCTCCGTCGACTGGTGCACCTGCCTGGAAATCAGGAGCCCATGATTTCGTGCTCAGCTGATCCCGATGAGCACATGATTCTTTCGCGAATGGGCGCCTGACTCCCCAGGACCGGCGACGCGGCGCGGGGCCCCGGAACCATCGGATCGTGCTGGCGGCGTTCGACCAGGGGCTCTCCCGGGTCGAGCCGCTCACCTGGACCGTCGCGTCCATTCCGCCTAAGGGGGCGCACCTGATCGCGCCCTAACCCGCTTCGCGATTCAGATTGTCGACGCCTCGAGGCGGTCCCAGGACCGGCCGTCCCTTACGCGGCCGCCGGTTGCCCGAATGGACCCAACGACAGCGACGGCTCGCCGAATCCTCCGCCTTGGACACATTTCTCTGGCGCATCATGACGACCATGCGCGGCGATCTCCCGACGGGAACCGTCACCTTCCTGTTTACCGACGTCGAGGGCTCGACGAAGCTGCTCTACGAGTTGGGTGCTGCGGCGTACGCCGAGGCGCTGGCCAAGCACCGCCGACTGATTCGCGCGGCTTGCGAGGCGCACGACGGCGTCGAGGTGGATACGCAAGGTGATGCCTTCTTCGTCGCCTTCCCGACACCGGCTGGGGCACTGCAGGCGGCTCAGGACGCACAGGCAGCATTCGCCTCGGGCCCCATCCGGGTCCGCATGGGCATCCACACCGGCACGCCGCTCCTGGCCGATGAGGGCTACGTTGGAGCCGACGTGCACAAGGGAGCGCGAATCGCGGCCGCCGGACACGGGGGGCAGGTGGTCCTCTCCAAGGAGACACGCGAGCTCGCCCACGTCGAAGTGACCGATCTTGGAGAGCACCGCCTGAAGGACCTCGATGGACCGGTCTGGATCTTCCAGCTGGGCCACGACCATTACCCGCCGCTCATGACCATCTCGAATACGAACCTGCCCCGGCCGGCGAGCTCCTTCGTGGGCCGCGAGCGCGAGGTCGGAGAGGTTGCCTCGCTCCTCCAGAACGGAACCCGCCTCCTCACGCTCACCGGGCCTGGCGGCTCGGGCAAGACGCGGCTCGCGATCGAGGCCGCAGCGGAGCTCGTGCCGGAGTTCAAGGCAGGGGTGTACTGGGTTGGGATGGCGTCGCTTCGCGACCCGACGCTCGTGACCACGACGATCGGCCAGACGCTCGGAGCGAAGGACGGCCTCGCCGAGCACATCGCCGAGCGCGAGCTGCTGCTCCTGATCGACAACCTCGAGCAGGTCGTCGAGGCGGCGCCAGAGCTCTCCTCCCTGCTCGAGGTTTGCCCCAACCTGCGCCTCCTCGTCACGAGTCGTGAGCTTCTGCGCGTGCGTGGGGAGGTGGAGTACGCCGTGCCGCCCCTCGCCGAGCTGGAGGCAGTCAACCTCTTCTGCGCCCGCTCCCAGCTCCATGCCGACGCGACGATCGCCGAGCTCTGTCGGCGACTGGACAACCTGCCCCTGGCCGTCGAGCTCGCCGCCGCACGTAGCAGCATTCTCGCGCCGAAGCAGATCCTTGAGCGGCTCTCGGGGCGCCTCGACCTGCTCAAGGGCGGCCGTGACGCCGATCCGCGCCAGCAGACGCTCCGGGCCACGATCGAGTGGTCGCACGAGCTGCTCGAGCCCGCGGAGCAGCGCCTTTTTGCCCGACTTGCCGTATTCCGCGGCGGCTGCAGGCTCGAGGCGGCCGAGGAGGTAACGCAGGCCGATCTTGACATCCTTCAGTCGCTCGTCGACAAGAACCTCCTTCGCCACACCGATGAACGCTTCGGGATGCTCGAGACGATCCGCGAGTACGCGGCCGAGCGGCTGGAGGAGTCGGGCGAGGCCGAGGACCTGCGGCGGCGCCACGCGCAGCATTTCCTGGCGCTCGCCGAGCAGGCGTATCCGAACCTGACGGGCAGCCCCAAGGCGTGGCTCGACCGGCTGGAGGCAGAGCACGACAACCTCCGGGCTGCTCTCGACCGGCTCGAGGCCTCCGGCGAGACACAGCTTGCCCTGCGACTGGCAGGAGCGCTGTCGCGGTTCTGGCAACTGAGCGGCTACGTCGTGGAGAGCCGGCGCCGCCTCGAAAGCGCGCTCGGCACCGACGAGCGTCCGACGGCAGCCCGGGCCAGAGCTCTCATCGGCGCGGGGATAATGGCCGGCGAGGGCGGAGATCTTGCCACGGAGCGGCTCCGAGCCGAGGAGGCGCTCGCGCTGCACCGCGCGCTCGGGGACGCGTGGGGTACCGCGTACTCCGGTCATCTGCTCGGGTACGTCGCCCTCGAGGAACACGATTGGGCACGGGCACGCCAGCTTTTCGACGAGTGCGTACGAGTCTTCCGGGAGCTCGGCGACGAGCACTACACCATGGTGGCGACGTTCAATCTTGCCTGGGCGTACGAGGAGCTCGACGGCCCTGCTAGCGCCCGACCGCTCCACGAGGACAACCTCCGTCGGGCACGTGCTCTGGGCAACCAGCAGATAGAGGCGCTGTCGCTGGCGGTACTGGCCGCGTTCGCCCGCGACGAGGGCCGCGTCCAGGACGCCCTGGTGATGTTGAAGGACACCCTGCGCATCAGGCGCGACCTCGGCGAGCGGGTTGAGATCGCGGACATCCTCAGCCGCCTAGCCGCCACCCTCGCCGTGGCCGGACGAGGGGAGACGGCTGCCCAGCTTCTCTCCAGCTCGATGACGACGCACGAACGGGCCGGCGCGAAGCGCTTCTGGGTCGCCGATCGGAACGAGGAAACGCTCACCACCATCCGCAAACAACTCGGCGAATCTGTGTTTGCCGAGGCGTGGGAGCAAGGCAAGTCGCTCACGGTCGACGAGGCCATAGCGCTCGCCCTGGACTCCTGAGGCGGGCGCACCGCTGATCGTTCCGGTCGATCAAGCGGCTTCATCCAGTCGGGTACGTGATCCACCCTTGGGCGCACGGTACACTCGGCTGGCCCAGATAGGGCAAAAGACTCTTTCCGTTTTCGGAGAGGGCATCTGACTCATTTCGGGATGGGCACCTGACTCCCCCCGATTCGGCGGCCGACGGCGGTCCGCCGCACGCTCAAATGACGGCTCGCGAGCCTCATTCCGGGGAACAGACTCTGGATCAGGAGATCGAAGGTTCGAATCCTTCCTCGCCAGCCACTGTCTTGAGTCGCGACAGCGGTGACACATGAGTCGCGTCATCGGCGACACCTGTGATCAGCGGGTCTGCTGAGACCCCGGCCATCGGCCGGGGTCTCGTCGTGTGTTGCG
>Ga0080064_1004181_pt1 | contig 19018 bp, 17 predicted proteins | sample Subgrocontami54m_FD_69260 | JGI IMG/M metagenome (GOLD analysis project Ga0080064, IMG submission 69260) | Subsurface groundwater microbial communities from S. Glens Falls, New York, USA - GMW46 contaminated, 5.4 m (SPADES assembly) (version 2) ...
CGAAAAGACCTTGTTTTCGCGGATGCGGCGCGCAATCAGTTGCGAATACTGCGCCCCGAAGTCGAGGACAACAATGGATTGGGTTTCCACGGATCAATGTCTCAAATCCGAAAGGAAGTGTAAAGAGATTAGCGTCCCGGGCAGCGCGAGTGGGGATGAGATTCAGTTTTCGAGGGGCGATCCGCACCACCGTAACTGGCGGGGCTAATGTCGAACCGAGGAGTGCCGATAACCCTGGTAGAGCAGTGTTTGTGGCAGCGGTTCTGCTCACGGAGTGGCACCATGAAAAAGACGATACTTCTGGTCGAGGACAGCAAAGTCCAGAAACTAGCCAGCGAAAGGATTCTCCTCAAAGCAGGCTACCTGTTGCTCCTGGCCGCCGACGGCGAGGAAGGGCTTCGTTTGGCTGGGGAAAGCGTTCCCGACCTGGTCCTGCTGGACCTGCTATTACCTGGCATCAGAGGAGAAGAGGTCCTGGACACACTGAAGCGAGATCCGCACACCGAGCACATTCCGGTGATCATCGTCAGCCATCTTCCAGCAACCAATTCCGCCCAGCTGAAGGCGGCCGGAGCGGCGGATTATTTTGAAAAGTCGAGACTCACCGACGATAACGGCGGGGAGGCCGCTTTTCTCGCTACGATCGATCGGATCCTCCTCGAATCTGAGGGGCGGAACGGGGCGGGAAAACATATGCCGCTGGTTGCCGGTCGTCACTGACGGTGGGCCTGAATCGCGCCGGTCGCGAAATCGCGTGGTTCAGCGCACCACGATGTTGACCAGCTTCTTCGGCACCACGATGACCTTTACCACTTGCTTGCCTTTGATCGCCGCTTGCACTTTTTCATCAGCGAGCGCCGCCTGCTTCGCATGATCGTCGGTTGCATCCGCCGGCACCACGACACGGCTGCGCAGCTTGCCGTTGATCTGCACCGGAATTTCAATCTCATCCAAAGCCGCCAGCGCCGCGTCATACTTCGGCCACGCCGCTTTCAGCAGGTTGCCCTGCTCGCCGATCGTCTCCCACAGTTCATGCGCGAGATAAGGCGCCATCGGAGCCAGCAGCAGCACGATATTCCGCTGCACGTCCGCGATCAAAGAAACGGGAATCCCGCCCTTCGACTCCTCCGCGCCGTAGACTTCATTCAACAGTTCCATCACCGCAGCGATACAGGTATTAAAGTGCCAGCGCCCCTGGAAGTCGTCGCTCACGCGCTTGATGGTCTGGTGCAGCTTGCGCTGGATCGCTCGCGCTTCCGGCCTCAACTCCGACGGCACCGGCTTCCGCCACTCCGGATGCTCCGGCTGCGCATTGCGCACAAAGAACCGGTACACCCTCCCGAGAAAACGCTGAATCCCTTCAATCCCCGTGTCCTGCCAGTCCAGATCGCGATCTGGAGGCGCGGCAAACAGGCTGTACAGGCGCGCCGCATCGGCTCCGTAGCGGGCCACCATCTCGTCGGGAGAAACCACGTTCCCCAGGTTCTTCGACATCTTCGCGCCGTCTTTAATCACCATGCCTTGCGTGAACAGACGCTTCACGGGCTCGTCATTCTTCACCAGGCCCATGTCGCGCATGAACTTGGTCCAGAAGCGCGAATAAATCAGGTGCAGGATGGCGTGCTCCACGCCGCCGATGTACTGATCGATGCCATCCACGCCGTACCAGTACGCAATCGTCTTCGTGTCGAAGGGCGCTTGGTCGTTGCGCGCGTCGGCATAGCGGTAGAAGTACCACGAGGAATCGACAAACGTATCCATGGTGTCGGTTTCGCGGCGGGCGGGGCCACCACATTTCGGACAAGTCGTGTTCAGGAACTCCGGAACGTTCTGTAATGGTGACCCGCCCGCAAGCGTGACGTTCACCTTGTCGGGCAAAATCACCGGTAGATCTTTCTCCGCCACCGGCACCACGCCGTCTTTCTCGCAATACACCATCGGGATGGGCGTGCCCCAGTAGCGCTGCCGCGAGATACCCCAGTCCTTCAAGCGGAACGTGACGGTCGCCTTGCCGAAACCTTTTTCTTCAGCGCGGGCCGACATCTTCTGAATCGCTTCCGCGCAGTTCAGTCCGCTGAACTCGCCCGAGTTCACCAGGATGCCATCCGTAGTCGTAAACGGGAGCGGCGGCTCGGTCATGGTCTCTTCCGGATCGCTCGACTGCGGAAGAATAACGAGCCGAATCTCCAGCTTGTATTTCTCGGCGAACTCGAAATCGCGCTCATCGTGCGCGGGCACGCTCATGATGGCCCCGGTGCCGTAGTCCATCAGAATGTAATTCGCCACCCACACCGGCACGGCCTCGCCGTTATAAGGATTCTTCGCGTACCGCCCGGTAAACACGCCATGCTTTTCAATCGCGCCAATGTCGCCGACTTCTTTGGCCTTGCGCTGCTCGGCAATCAGCTGATCAACCTTGGCGCGCAAGCCTGCGTCCCGCGCCGTCATGTCTTTAACGATGGGATGCTCCGGCGCCAACTGAACCGAGGTTGCCCCATAGATCGTGTCCACCCGCGTGGTGAAAACCGAGATGGTCGATCCCGCCGGCCCCACCGTCCCGCCCAGGTCGAAGTCCACCAGCGCGCCTTCGCTGCGGCCGATCCAGTTGCGCTGCATGGTGCGGACTTTCTCCGGCCAGCCCGTCAGCTTCTCCAGGTCGCGCAGCAACTCGTCCGCGTATTTCGTGATCCGCAAGAACCACTGCTCCAGCTCGCGCTGCTCGACGGGCGTATCTTCATGCCTCCAGCAGTTCCCATTCACAACCTGCTCGTTGGCCAGAACGGTGCAGCACTGCGGACACCAATTCACCCTGCTCTTCTTGCGATACGCCAACCCCTGCTCGTACAACTTCAAAAAGAACCACTGATTCCACCGGTAGTACTCGGGCAGGCAGGTTGTTACTTCGCGCGACCAGTCATACGCGAAGCCCAGACGCTTCATCTGCGTCTTCATGGCGGCGATGTTCGAAAGCGTCCACTCTTTTGGCGGAGTGTTGTTCTTGATCGCCGCATTCTCCGCCGGCAGCCCAAACGAATCCCATCCCATCGGATGCAGCACGTTGTAGCCGTTCATCCACATGTAACGCGCCAGCGCGTCGCCGATCGCGTAGTTGCGCACGTGTCCCATGTGCAGCGCGCCCGAAGGGTAGGGAAGCATTTCCAGCACGTAATACTTCGGCTTGGTCGAGTTGGGCTCGGCCGCGTAGAGCGACGGATCGCTTTGCCAGCGCTCCGCCCATTTCTGCTCAATGCGCTGCGCGTCGTAGCGCTCCTCGCGGGTGGCGGCGACAGATTTGTTTTCCTGGGGCATAGAGAATTAAGTCAATGCAGAGAGAATCCTAATATTTTACCGTACGATTGCCGTTCTCACGCCCCGGACGTTAAACTCAACACACAGGTACTCCCATGCTGATTGTCATGCGTGCGCAGGCCACCGAAGAGCAAGTCCGCGCCGTCTGCGAAAAAGTCGAATCTCTCGGATACCGCGCACACCCCATGCCCGGCGCGCAGCGCACCGCCATTGGCATCACCGGCAACAAGGGAGAGGTCGAATCCGGCACGCTGGAAGAGATGCCGGGCGTGCAGGAACTGATCCGGGTCTCGAAGCCCTACAAGCTCGTCAGCCGCGACGTAAAGCCCGACAACACGGTCATTACTTTCCCCGGATCGCCCGTGACCATCGGCGGCGCCGACCTCGCCATCATGGCCGGCCCTTGCGGCATCGAAAGCCGCGAGCAGGCATTCGCGATCGCCGAGCGCGTCGCCCGCGCGGGCGCCCAGTTCTTGCGCGGCGGCGCCTACAAACCCCGCACTTCTCCTTATTCCTTCCAGGGCCTCGGCGAAGAAGGTCTGAAGATCATGGCCGACATCCGCGCCCGCTTCGGCCTGCTGATCGTCACCGAAGCCGTGGACTATGAGTCCCTCGACCTGGTCGAAAAGTACGCCGACATGATCCAGATCGGCGCCCGCAACATGCAGAACTTTTCGTTGCTCAAGCGCGCCGGACGCGCCCACAAACCTGTTCTCCTGAAGCGCGGCATCGCCGCCACACTCGAAGAATTCCTGATGGCCGCCGAGTACATCATGAGCGAAGGCAACTACAACGTCGTGCTCTGCGAGCGCGGTGTCCGCACTTTCGCCGACCACACTCGCAACACGCTCGACCTCAGCGTCGTGCCCGCCGTCCAGCGCCTCAGCCATCTGCCCATCGTCGTCGACCCCAGCCACGGCACCGGCAAGCGCAACAAAGTCACGCCGCTTTCCCGCGCCGCCGTCGCCGTAGGAGCCGATGGTCTGATGATTGAAGTCCACAACGATCCCGACCGCGCTCTGTCAGATGGCATGCAGTCGCTCTACCCCGACCAGTTCGACGCGCTCATGCAGCAGGTAAGACAAATCGCGGCGGTACTGGGAAGGAGCGTATCGGCATCGACCCATGTTCCTGCCGGAGCGACAACTTCAGCGGATTGACCCTATGAAACGAAATTGGGTGAGACAAAATTGGCCGTTAGTTCTTGTTATATCGTTGATCGCTTGCATCGTTCAGCCGATGGTGCTGCGAGGTCAGGACCATCCAAAGACGGAGCCGCAAGCTTCCGAACCCATCTATGACGTCGGCAATGGAGTGACCGCGCCGCGTCTCATTTACGACCGAAACCCGGAATATCCCCGCACGGGACGCAATGGAAAGAAGGGAGGTATCGTTGTGCTCGGGTTGGTCGTCGGAAGTGATGGTCTGCCGCGGGACTTTGAAGTTGTACACAGCCTCAGTCCCGGATTCGACAAGGAGGCTATCAATGCCGTAAAGAAGTGGAGGTTTGCGCCCGCAACTAAAGACGGCAAGCCTGTAGCAGCTAAGATCAGTGTTCAAGTCTCCTTTAGGCTCTACTGATAGGCTCTACTGACGGACCGGGTTCTGATAATCTCTTGCATTCCCAAGATCCAATCGACTTTGCGAAAACTCCTCCTCATCGCAGTCCTCGTCCCGCTCGCGCTCGCCGGCGGATGGTGGTACTTCCACGAGCGCAGCCTGCCCGCGACCGGGCCTCTGTACCGCGAGTACGCCTACATCACCAACGGCAAGAGCAACACCGTCACGGTCATTGATCTGCGCACGTTTCAGCCGGTGCGCACGCTTCCGGTTGGGACGGAGCCCACGGGGGTCGCGGCCAATCCAAAACGAAACGAAATTTACGTAGTCAACGCCGGTTCCTCGAACGTCAGTGTGATCGACGCCGAGCAAAACAAAGTCGTCGCCACCATCGGCGTTCACGGACGTCCCTACTTCATCGACGTCGCGCCCGACGGCCGCCGCGCCTACGTAGCCAACTCCGGTTCCGCGAACGTGTCAGTCCTCGACCTCGACCATCGCACCGTCGTCGCCACCATCCGCGTGGGCGCGAACCCGGGCCTGGCGCGCGTCTCGCCCGACGGCTCAACTGTCGTCGTCACCAATCGCGCCGACAGCACCGTTTCGCTCATCGATACCGCACGCCTGGCCGTCCGCTCAGCCATTGCTGTCTGCCTCAATCCGGAAGACGTCGCCATTTTGCCCGATTCGACGAAAGCGTTCATCTCCTGCTCTGTGCCAGGGCAGGTCGCCAGCGTCGATCTCAAGCGAGACAAGCTGCTCGCGCTGCTCGACGTCGGCAAGTCTCCGGTTAGCCTCGCGCTCAAGCCCGACGGCGGCGAGCTGATCACCTGCAACTTCGGCGCCGACAGCATCTCTATCATCGAAACCACGCCCAATGAAGTCCTGAGCAGCTCTCTGATAGGCTCGCAGCCCGGGCGCGCAGTCGTGTCGCTCGACAACTCCCGCCTCTACGTTTCGAATTTTGGCGCGAACAACATCGCCGTCTACGATATCGACGTTGGCAAAGTAATCGCCGTCCTCCCCGTAGGCGCGCACCCCGACGCCCTCGCCCTCTCCCAGAGCCAGAACTACCTGCTCGTCCTCAACTCCGGCTCCGGAGACGTAGCCGTAATCCAGAAACGCAAGTCAAGAAAACTGGAGCCCTCGGAGTACTCGCTGCTGACCATCATCCCCGTCGGCATGCAGCCGAATCAGATTGTGGTGAAGGCGTTTCTGCTGACCAAGCCGGTCGCGGACAAGTAGAGACGCGGCTTGCCGTCCCGACCGCGGGTTTGTTTCAAAGCAGAAAACTTTGTTGACATCATGATGCTAAACTGATAGCATCATGATGTGCGAACCACTCTTTCCCTCGACGACGACGTGGCCCGGCTGCTCGCCAAGGAGAGCCGGCGCACCGGCGCCTCATTCAAAGAAGTCGTCAACCGCTTCCTTCGTCTTGGATTGACGGCTTCGAAGCGGCCCACCAGAAAACCGTTTGTGGTCGCTCCCCGAAAACTGGGGCTGCCCCCCGGACTGACTTATGACAACGTTGAGCAGTTACTGGACGCCGTGGAAGGTCCGGCGCACCGGTGATTGTTCTCGACGCGAACATTCTTCTCTACGCCTACGACAGCGCATCGTCTCATCACGCAAAGGCCCGCGCCTGGATCGAACAGATGTTTTCCGGAGCCGCGCCCATCGGATTGCCCTGGCAAACTACCTCCGCATTTCTGCGTATCATGACCAATCCCAGGCTGCCTGGGGAGCGGTTTACTCTTCAGGAAGCGGTGCAAGTTGTGGACCGCTGGCTGGAACAGCCGAACGTCCGTCTGCTGGCGCCAGGAGACGATCACTGGCTGCTTTTCCGGCAGATGATCGTTGAGGGACAAGCTCCCGGCGCGCTCGTCACCGATGCGCACCTGGCCGCATTGACGATTGAATATGGCGGCGTGCTCCACACAACCGATCGCGACTTTGCGCGCTTTCCCGGCCTCCGCTGGACGAACCCTCTTACCTAGACGTAGGTTGTGTGGCGATTCGGTGGCAACGCGCTGCGGCCCTGGCGGGTCGCCTGGACGGGTCAGAGACCCGTCCCTACACGAGCTTTCCGGAAATGTTCCAGGATCGCTTCGGCCTGAGACTTTGTCACGACTGCCGACAGCGCCGCGACATCCGCCTGCTTCACCGCCTGCAAGCTGCCGAAGTGTTCGAGCAGGCGGCGGGTGGTGGATTCGCCGACGCCGGGAATTTCTCGCAGCTCGGTGGCGCGGTCGCGGATTTGGCGACGCTTGCGGTGGAAGGTCACGGCGAAGCGATGGGCTTCGTCGCGAATCATCTGCACCAGGTGGAGCACGGGAGAATGATGGTCGAGCACGACTGGATCATCTTCCTGTCCGAAGACGTAGATGATCTCTTCGCGTTTGGCGATTGCCGCTAGCGGCTGGTTGATGATTTCGAGCGCTTCCAGCGCCTCGGCGGCGGCGTGGAGTTGTCCGAGGCCGCCGTCGATCAGCACCAGGCTGGGCATCGGTTTTGTTTCTTCCTGCAAGCGCTTGTAGCGGCGCGTGACCACTTCGCGCATGGCGGCGAAATCGTCCACGCCTGCGACGGTCTTGATGATGAACTTGCGGTAGTCGGATTTCTTCATCTTGCCGTCTTCCCACACCACCATCGAGGCGACGGTTTCCGCTCCCTGAATGTGCGAGATGTCGTAACACTCGATGCGCTTGGGGAGTTCGAGGAGCGCAAGCGCGTCCTGAAATGCTTCCTGGATCGCGCGCGCATTCGGCTTCATCACGCGGAAGCGCTGGTCATAGGACTGCTTGGCATTGTTACCGGCGAGATCGATGAGTTCGCGCTTGTCGCCACGCTGCGGGACGCTGATGTGGACGCGCGTGGCTCGGCCGCCCTCGCCCGCGAGTTGCTCACTGAGCGCGTCTTCAAGTTCTTCGCGGTCTTCGAAATCCACGGGAACGTAGATATTCCGCGGCAGATACGGCTGCGCGAGGTAAAGCTGCTTGAGCAGGGCGGAGAAGAGCTCGCCGGGATGAAACTCGCTTGCAACCGGGATCAGAGGCGTGCTTTGAAGGGGCGCGTCTTTAGACGCGCCGTCAGCGTCCACTTGGAGATGGGGCTTTAGCCCCAGAGAATCCGGCAATTCTTCCCAGAAGAACTCTCTCCGATCGAGAACCTTCCCGCCGCGCATGTGGAACAGGTTGACCGCGACCATTTCGTTTTCGTAGTGATATCCGAAGACGTCGGCGTCATCGCCCTCGACGGCCGCGATGCGCTGCTTCTCCTGCAACTGGTCGACGGTGGAGATCAGGTCGCGATGCTTTGCGGCACGCTCGAACTCCTGCGCGTTAGCTGCCTCGGTCATGCGCGCGCGCAGCGATTTCACTAGATCCGACTGCCGCCCTTCGAGGAAGAGCTTCACGTCGCGCACCGCTTCAGCGTATGTCTCGGGAGTCGTCAGTCCTTCGACGCACGGTCCCAGGCAGCGCTTGATATAGAACTGCAAACACGGCCGCGGGTGCAAGCGGGTCAAATCCACTTTGCACGACGGGACCAGAAAATGGCGGTGGATTAGGTCAACGATGCGATAAGCAAGGTTGGCAGGGAAGTAGGGACCGTAGTAAGCGCTGCCATCTTTGCGCAAACGGCGCGTCACGTACACGCGCGGAAAGCGCTCGCCGAGCGTGAGCTTGACGTAGGGATAAGTTTTGTCGTCGCGCAGCAGGATGTTGAAGCGCGGCTTCTTCTGCTTGATGAGGTGATTCTCAAGCGCCAGCGCTTCTTTGTTGTTGGCGACGACCATGTAGTCGACGTCGGCGGCCTCGCGCACCAGCGTGCCGGTTTTCGCGTCCTCCCAGCGACCCTCATGGAAATACGATGCCACCCGCGAGCGCAGGTTCTTCGCCTTGCCAACGTAGATGACCTCGCCCTCGGCGTTCTTGTAGAGATACACGCCCGGCGAGGTGGGCAGGGTGCGGATTTTTTGGGCCAGATCCATTCGACAAACGTCGTTTGCTAGAGTCTATGATAGGTTTGAAGGTAAAAAGGGTTCAGCTTGTGGCCAAGCGGAAGAAGGCGAAGCAGGCATTTCTCCGGCACGCTGGTTCAATCAGCGGCCCTGCGGATCTATCCTCGCGGCGGGGTTTTAGTCGTGGCCCGCTGACCGTTACTGAACCAGCCAAGGAAGCAATTCAAACGGACCAGGCTCAAGGTTCCAGCGTTTCTCCGCGAACTCTGCGACCTCGGCGGTGAAATCTAGCCCGCCCAGCCCTTCACAAACTCAATCAAACTGCGCACCGCGATTCCCGACGGTCCCTTCGCAATCCACGGTTTGGCGTCTTCCATCCAGGCGGTGCCGGCGATGTCGAGGTGGATCCAGGGAGTGTCCTCGGCGAACTCTTTGAGGAACATCGCGGCGGAGATCGCGCCGCCCCAGCGGCCGCCGGAATTCACGATATCGGCGATGTTCGACTTGATGATCTCTTTGTATTCGTCGTCGAGCGGCAGCCGCCACATCTTTTCACCGGCCTGTTGATTGGCCTGCGCGAAGCGGTCGTACATCTGGTCGTCACTGGCGAAGATGCCGGCGTTGATGTAGCCCAGCGCGACCACTACCGCGCCAGTAAGAGTGGCGGCGTCCACGATGTGAGTGCATCCCAACTGCCGGGCATAGCAGAGGCCGTCGGCCAGTACCAGGCGGCCTTCCGCGTCGGTATTGATAATCTCGATCGACTTACCGGACATGGCGATCTGCACGTCACCGGGCTTCTGCGCCTTGCCGGAGGGCATGTTTTCGGTGGCGCAGACGATGGCCGTGACTTTCACCTTCGGCTTGAGGAGCGCGATCGCCCGCATGACTCCGATCATGGTCGCCCCGCCGGCCATGTCGTACTTCATCTTCTCCATGCCGTCGGCGGGCTTGATGGAGATGCCGCCGGTGTCAAACGTAACTCCTTTGCCGACCAGGCCGAGGTGAATTTTTTCCGGCGCGCCGGCGGGCTCGTAGCGCAACACGATCAGCGCGGGGGGTTCGTCCGATCCCTGAGCGACACCCCAGAATGCGCCCATCTTCAGTTCCTTGATCTTGTCCGCGCCGTAGACCTCGCATTGCAACCCGACCGCAGCGGCCATTTTCTTCGCGCGCTCACCCATCATGGTGGGGGTCATGCGGTTGGAGGGTTCGTTGACCAGGTCGCGGGTGAAGTTTTGCGACTCGCCGACAATACGGCCGATGTTCAACGCCTGTTCGAGAGCGGCTTGGTCGCCGCGCGTGACGATCGTCACGGAGTCAATCTTCTGGTCCTTGCGGTCGCTCTTGTAGTAGTCGGGATCGAAATCGCCGACGAATACGCCTTCCACCACTGACCGGACGCCGTCCGCGGCAGCCAGCTCGTTCTCGGGCAGCGCAAACGCAAAGCTGCGGATACTTTTGCTCTTGAGCACACGCGCCGCAGCGCCTGCCAGCTTGCGCAATTCCGCCGCCGAGAAACTCTTCGCCTGGCCGCCGCCCACCAGTAACAGACGTTTGGCTTTGAGTCCTGCTGGGCGATGCAGCAGCGTCGTTTCAAAGATCTTGCCCGTAACTTCGCCGCTTGCGATTACGTCTTTGGCGGCTTCGCGCACGGGCGCGTCGCCGCCAGCGACCGCGGCGGCCGGTTTGTCCTTGTCGCCGTGGTCGAGTACTACGGCGACCAGGCAATCGGTTTCCACTTGTGAGGGTGCAGCCAGAGAGAGATTAATATTCATGGTCAGAGTTTCCAGTATCCACGGTGGGCGGGGAAACGCGCAACTCGGAGAAGGCGAGGAACCGGATCCGAGCGAAGGGTGACCCTAAGAAGTTTCCAGGCTGGTGACGTCTGCGAGCCCAAAAAAAAGGGCGGGACCGGAGTCCCGCCTGCATGAGTTTGATCCAGTGCAGAGCCTAGTTTCCAACACCAGTGAGCGCCGCGGTCTGCGGGCTGCCGCCGCCGTTGCTGCTCACCTTGAGAGTAGCCTTGCGGGGGCCCATGAGCGTCGGCTTGAAGGCCACACTCACAGCGCAGTTGGCTCCGCCTGCGATGTTGGCGCCGCAGGTGCTGCCGGTGATGAGGTAGTCCAACGGCGCCGTTCCGCCGAAGCTGAAGCCGCTGAAGGTTACCACCGCAGCGCTGACATTGGTCACGGTCACGGTTTGCGGGGGGCTGGTATTGCCCACCGTCACCGTCCCGTAGTTCAGCGAAGTCGGGGACAACACGAGCGAGACCCCGGTACCCTTCAGGGTCACAATCTGCGGGCTGGTGGGCGCATCGTCCGTGAAGGTCAAGTTACCGTTCCGTGCGCCTTTTTGGGTTGGTGTCAAGGTCACGCTGACAGCGCAGCTCGCGCCCACCGCCACCGTGGCTCCACAGGTGTTGTTGGAGATGTGGTAATCGCCGCTGGTGGCGATGCTGGAGATGTTAAGCGTGGCCGTGCCGCTGTTTGTGAGCGTGACCGTTTTTGGCGCACTCGTCTGTCCAATCGGCACCTTCTTGAAGTTCAGTAACGTCGTCGAGAGGGTTGCCCCCGGAGTGCCGCCGCCACCCCCGCAGCCGGCGAACTTGAAGTTGGCGATGCGAGTATTCCAGCTGAAACTGCCGGTCGTCTTGCTGTACTCCTGGGTGTACCAGAAAGTGCAGTCGTCGAACGGGTCAATCGTCATCGCGCTGTAGTCTCCCCAACGCGTGGGACTGGTCTGGGAGCCGGTGCCGTTCACGATGGACTGCTCGGCCTCCATGCTGCCCAGCGGATCGCCCGGTACCCGGCCCGTGAAGAAGACCGAGGGGAAGACCGTGCCGCTGCCCAAGGTGTAACCGAGGCCGATATTGCCGTTCTGGTCCATGGCGATGCTGCCCATCCAGCGCGTATTCGCGTCGGGAGCGAACGTGCCCTGCTGGAACACGGTGGGTGCTCCGTTGGGATCGCGTAGTTCGTACCAGCGATAGCCGGTCGTGATGGAATGGCTCACCACCAGCGCCTCATGCCCGTCGGCGAACTTGCGATACGCCAGCCGGTACATCAAGCGGTCGCCGAGCATATCCAGCCTGTTTGCGGTTCCCGGCTGTGCGACGCAAGTGCGGTTACATCCCTGCGTGAAAGCTGTGACCGCCAACGTGGTCGGCCCCGTAAAAGTGGAATTGGCGGGAACCGCAAAGTCCGCATGAAGTTTAAACAACTTCAGCGAGTTCACACCGAAGTTGACGAAGAAGCCGGGTTCGCCCGGCGCCGGCTGAATGGTGCCATCCATGTCGGCGGGAAGCATCGTATTCTGACTCGAGGCCTGCTGGAAGCAGATGATGGTGGCCGCTGCTCCGGCCAGCATCGCATTGCGGTCCATCGCGCAGGCATCCGGGCCGGTGAAGAACTGACCGTTGAGGAAATTGTTAAACGAGATGTAGTAGGCGTCCGGCCACACACCCATTTTCGGGTAGTCGTTGAACTGGTTGCCGAAGGAAAATGCGTACCGGTTATAGGTGCCGGTGGCGTCGGACGTGGTAGAGACTGCGACGCACTGCATGAAGGGAGCGGCGTTGACGGCAAACTGCGTGAGGATCCAGCGATTCGCAATCTTGTCGTACTGCACGATGGGGTCGCCGCTGTTATTGGTCTGGCAGGAACCGCCGAAACCAGCCCAAAGAGCATTGCCCGGGGTCGGCCCCGCGACCAGCGCGCCGGTGGTCTTGTTGAAAACCGCGAAGCTAAGATTGACCCACTGCACATACTGGGTCGCGCCCACCGCGCCATTGGTATCGGGCGGGGCGCAACAGATGCCGAACCCAGGGAATCCAAGGCCCAAGCCGTCAAAATTCAGGCCCAGAGTTGCCGATACGAGCGGCAGAGATTGTTCCTGGAGGGCCGCATCCGGGAGGCCGCTGACCTGCGCCGACCGATCGGGTCCGGTGGGAAGGATGTCGAGAATGCGGGGCGAAAACGGATTCGGCTGGGCCGGAGTCATGGCGTGCAGTTCCGCCAGCGGCAGCGAGACGTCATGTTTGACTTCCCGGTACACGTGCAGAGTACTTTGCGCAACAGAAAGGGTTGGCAAAACAAGAGACAGCATCGCGGCGGTACAGAGCACCGCCCAATAGGACTGGGAAAACCTCTTCGTCATAGCGTCGCTCCGAATGAACAACTGGGGTGAAGGTATTTGTCTGATCCTGGCTGCACGGGGTCGCGGGGGAAAAACTACTAGCGCTCGTAGTATATACATCGCTTTCAGCGAAAAAGCACGCAAAATCAGCACCTCCCAGATGTTTTTGAAAGTGGTGACAACATTTGGTCACAACCTGGGGAGAAACCTTACCGAAAAGCGGAAACTGGGTGCCACCGCGCTGCCATAACGCCGCAATTGTTTGCACACGGAGGCTCGGCGATCGCAAGACCTTCGACAATCTGGTTCGCCCCAGCCAGGCTAGAGTTGACTGGTGTGCTAATGATCGCGCTTGCGTCCGCGCACGATCGCTTCGCGCGCTTCGCGGTCGGCGGTGCGGCGGCGTTCGGTTTCCCGTTTGTCCCATTGCTGTTTCCCGCGGGCCAGCGCCAGTTCGATTTTCACTCTGCCATTCTTGAAGTACATACGTGTGGGGATGAGAGTCAGGCCTTTCTGTTGGGTTTTACCAATCAGCTTCCGAATCTCTTCCTGGTGAACCAGAAGTTTGCGCGTGCGCAGCGCCGCGTGGTTGGAATAGCTGCCGTGTTCGTAGGGACTGATGTGGCAGTTCAGCAACCAGAGCTCGTTGTCTTTGACCAGGCCATACCCATCTTTCAGGTTGGCCTTGCCAGCCCGGACCGACTTTACTTCGGTGCCGGTAAGGACCACGCCCGCTTCAAATTTTTCCAGCAAGAAGTAGTTGTGTCCGGCGTTCCTGTTGACAGCGGCGTCTTTTTCCCCGGAGGCGGTGGGTTGCCGGCGCGGATTCTTCTCCGGACTGGGGCGGGTCTGATGGGTCGTCTGCCTGGCCATGCTGGTGAAAAGAAAGTAACACGGAGGCAGGTATCAGGTATCAGGTCTCAGGAAAACCAGGAAACCAGGGCCTGAAACCTGGCACCTGAGACCTGACACCTGAAAGGACAGGTACCAATGAGTGTAAACACCGAGCTACCAATCACTTCGGGCCTAAGTTGAGGCGATGCTATAATCCGATTTTCCAGTACTTTTCGCGCGTGACGGCCGCCTGGAGCCCCGGCCCGTTGCTTCGGGCGCTGGATCCCGCCGGGCGGCTGCATCCGCCCGCGAAAGAGATTTTTACAGAGGACCGTTTGATGACACGCCTGACCCGTCCGGCTCTGTTCTTATTGCTCCTGTGCCTCAGCCTCCCCGCCTTCGCCGACCAGGCCAAGTCGCTGTATGAAAAAGGCGCTGATGCCGAGGCGCGCCAGAACTACGAACAGGCCTACGATTATTACAAACAAGCGTTTGCGCTCAAGCCCAAAGACCTGAAATTTCGGGCTTCCTACGAGCGCACTCGTTTCCTCTCCGCCGCCTCGCACGTGCATCGCGGCCAGATCCTGCGCGACGCCGGCAAGCTCGACGAAGCGCTGGTGGAATTCCAGAAGGCCGCCGAAATCGATCCCTCGTCCTTCATCGCGCAGCAGGAACTCCGCCGCACCCAGCAGATGATTCGCGAGGCCCAGAATCCGCAGCCGCAAGCTTCCGCCGGAGCCACCGCCCTGCGAAGGCGGCTGGAATCGGCGCAGGGACCGGTCGAACTCACGCCCATTTCCAACGTTCCCATCACCCTCAAGCTCACTGAGGATACGAAGGTGATTTATGAAACGATCGGGAAGCTGGCCGGCATCAACGTGCTCTTCGATCCCGATTACACTTCGCGGCGCGTGCGGATTGAACTGAACGGAGTAACCCTGGAAGATGCGCTCGAGGTCGTCTCTTTCGAAACCAAGACCTTCTGGCGTCCGGTGACGCCCAACACGATTTTTGTCGCGCAAGACAATCCTGCCAAGCGGAAAGAGCTGGAACAGAACGTCATCAAAACTTTTTACTTATCGAATCTTTCCCAGCCCACCGAGTTGCAGGACGTAGTGAATGCCATGCGCACCATCCTCGAAGTCAGCCGCATCCAGCAGTTGCCCTCGCAGGGCGCGATCGTGGTGCGCGGCACGCCCGACCAGATGGCGCTGGCCCAGAAGCTGGTGGACGATCTCGACAAAGCTAAGCCGGAAGTGTTGGTCGAAGTGGCGGTCATGCAGGTCAGCCGCGACAAGATGCGGAACCTTGGCATCAGCCCGCCCACCAGTGCCACCATCGCTCTACAGCCTAATATCACGCAGACGCAGGGTACCGGAGGGACCGGCACTGGCACGCAGACGAGCGGCTCGTCGAACAGCATCAACTTGAACCGCCTGGCCAATCTCAACGCCACCGACTTCCAGGTGACCATTCCACCCGCTACCGCTACGGCGCTGTTAAGCGACAGCAACACCAAGCTCATCCAGAATCCCCAGATCCGCGCTTTGGACGGGCAGAAGGCGACGCTGAAGATCGGCGACCGGGTGCCGGTGGCAACGGGTTCGTTTCAGCCCGGCATCGGTGGAGTGGGAGTCAATCCGCTGGTCAACACTCAGTTTCAGTACCTGGATGTCGGCGTCAACATTGACATCACTCCGCGCGTGCATGCCGGGCGGGAAGTCACTTTGAAGATGTCGCTCGACATTTCGGCGGTGACGTCGCGCGTGAACATCGGCGGCATCGATCAGCCGGTCATCGGCCAGCGCAAGATCGAGCATGAAATCCGCCTCAAGGATGGCGAAGTGAATCTGTTGGGCGGCATCCTGGAGGACCAGCAGACCAGATCGTTGAGCGGGATTCCAGGCCTCGCTTCTGTGCCGCTGCTGAAGTATCTGTTTTCGCAGACCAACACCGAACATCGCGAGAACGAAATTGTTTTTGTGATCATCCCGCATATCATCCGCGGTCCGGAAGCGTCTCGTTCCAATCTCGACATGATCGACGTCGGCACGGCCAATGCCCTGGAATTGCGGCGGACGGGTAGCAGACCATCCCCGCCGGCGCCATCGGGCGGGCAGAGTGCAACTCCACAGCCGCAGATGCAGCCGCAGCCGGCCACGCCACCACCTGCGACGCCGCAACCCGCGCAACCCAACCCGCAAGCCCCGCCAACCGAGACGGGCGCGGCCGGGTCGTTCCTGTTTGATCCGCCCGCGCTGACTCAGGCCAAGGGCGCGACTTTCACCGTGAACGTGATGCTCTCGGGCGGGCAGAACGTGTATTCCGTGCCCTTGCAGCTCAACTACGATCCCAACCAGTTGCAGGTGGTTAACGTTTCCAATGGCGGCTTCCTATCGCAGGACGGACAGGCCGTGGCGCTGGTGCACCGCGACGATCCTTCCACTGGAACACTGCAAGTAACAGCCACCCGTCCTCCCGGAGCGGGCGGTGTCTCCGGCCAGGGGGCGGTGGTCACGCTTACATTCATGGCCAAAGCGCCAGGACAATCTGCGTTGACCATCACGCGTGGCGGTGCTCGCGATCCCGCCATGCAAGCCATCGCCATGAGCGGAGCGCAGGCGGCCGTCACCGTGCAGTGAGGAATCGTAGAGCCGCGGCAAGCCGCGTCTCTCTATGTCGGCAATTGTGAATTCGGCTATGACCCGGTCAACAAATCAGCGGAAAGCGATCTGTGTCGCTCACCTCCATCAGCGCGGTTTCACGCTGATTGAGTTGATCGTCGCCACCGCCATTCTGATTATTCTGACTGGGATGGCAATTCCGTTGCTGCGGGTCACCATCCAGCGCGAGCGCGAGCGCGAACTCCGTTACGAGCTGTGGATGATGCGGGATGCTATCGACCGCTACAAGGACGCGGCCGACCGCGGCGCTTTCCAGATCAAAGTGGGCAGCGAAGGCTACCCCCCCGACCTCGAGACGCTGGTGAAAGGCGTGGACGTCGCGGGCAAGAAGCTGAAGTTCCTGCGCAAGGTTCCGATTGATCCTATGACCGGAAAGGACGAGTGGGGCATGCGTTCCATGCAGGACGATGCCACCTCCGATTCCTGGGGTGGCCAGAACGTCTTCGACGTTTACACCAAGTCGGAGGGCACGGCCCTGGACGACACGAAGTATAAGGACTGGTAAATGACGATCTGGTCCAAGCCGGGCGCGCGCGGTTTCACGCTGATCGAAATGGTGGTGGTCATCAGCCTGATCCTCGTCCTCTTGTCGATCGCGCTGCCGATGTATAACCAGAGCATTTTGCGGGCTAAAGAAGCCAGACTCCATTGGGACGTGACCACGCTCAACAAGGCGATCCAGTCCTACTCGCTCGACAAGAAGAAAGCGCCGCAGTCGCTCGACGATTTGGTTCAGGCGGGGTACCTCAAGTTCATTCCGGACGACATCACCGGCCGTAGCGATACCTGGGTCACGGATCCGGAAGATCCGCAAAAGGCGTGGGATCCGAACGAACCTGGCATTGGAGCTGTGCACAGCGGCTCCAATCAGACTTCCACCGACGGCAGCGCGTATTCGAGCTGGGTGAAGTAGGCCGAGAAATGAGAAGGACGCAAGGCAATCGCGGATTCACGCTGCTCGAGATGATGGTTGTGATCACCATACTTCTGATCCTGCTGGCGATCGCCGTGCCCCTCTACAGTCAAAGCGTCAACAAGGCTCGGGAGACCAACCTGCGCCAGAATCTGGAGACGCTCAACCAGGTCATCAGCCAGTACACGCTGGACAAGAAGAAAGCGCCACAGTCCCTCGAGGACTTGAGACAGGCGGGATACCTCGAGTCCATCCCGGACGATATTACTGGCCGCAGCGACACCTGGGTCCCGGAGGAGGACGACTCCATCATGTCCCCGGACCAGACCGACCCGGGCGTCTCCGGCGTGCACAGCGGCTCGGATCACGTTGGAAGCGATGGCACCGCGTACTCGGACTGGTAGGAGTGCAGGTCCCAGGTGTCAGGTGTCAGGAAAACCAGATACCGAGAATGGCGAAAAAAGACGCGGCAAGCCGCGTCTCTACGCAAATGAGTTGACGGTCGCATCCGGTCGGGCCTTGCATTTTCTGAGAACTGAGAACTGAGAACTGAGAACTGAGAACTGAGAACTGAGAACTGACCTGCGACCTGCCCTTCTGCTACCTTATTCCTTCCCAAACTGTGGAGGTGGGCTTGAATTTTCTCAATCGCTTGCAGCCTTTCGCGCTTCTGGTGTTGCGGCTCGTTCTGGGCGCAATCATGATTGCGCATGGCTATCACAAGGTTTTCGGCGGTTTCCACGGCCACCAGCAGTTCGTGGCCTCGCTGGGAATCCCGGCGTGGATGGCCTATCTCTCCGCCGGAACCGAATTCTTCGGCGGAATTGGCATCGTGCTCGGCGTATTTACGCGCTTCTTCTCGCTGGCCTTCGTGATCGAGATGGCGGTCGCGACCGTGAAGGTACATTGGAAGAATGGCCTGACTGGCCAAGGGGGCTACGAATTCCCGCTCACGCTGGCCACGATTGCGTTTGCGCTGATGTGCTACGGCGGCGGACCGTTCGGCTTCAATTTGGGCAGGTCGAGCGGAGCCCGGAATGCAAAGAAGGCTTAAGCCTCAGCCCAGATTTGCGAGTCAGCCATAAATATGGTAGGATGTGTTTCGTGCGGACTACTGTCGACATTCCTGATTCACTGTACCGGAATCTAAAAAGCAAAGCGGCCGGGGAAGGACGAAGCGTAAAGGAGCTGATCCTTCGTGGTGTCGAGGCCGAACTTCAGCTGACGCCCCGGCGGCGGCGCCGGCCGGTGTCGTTGCCGCTGGTGCGATCGAAAAAACCGGGAACTATTGAGCTCGACAATGCCAAGATCTTCGAGATCATTCCTTTTCCCTGATGTGAATGTCTGGATCGCTCTGACCTACGACCGGCATGCCCATCACTCCAGCGCCGCTCGATGGTTCGCGAGTCTGAACGGTGACGCACGTCTTTGCTTCTGTCGAATAACCCAATTGAGCCTCCTCCGATTGCTCACTACAAAGGCGGTCATGGGTCCAGAAGTCATGGGCCAGGCGGAGGCATGGCAGGTGTATGACCGCTGGCTGGAGGATCCTCGCGTAGTGTTTCTAGATGAACCCGCAGGCCTGGAGCAGACGTTTCGCGCGCAATCGCGACGGGG
>Ga0080064_1004182_pt1 | contig 19015 bp, 18 predicted proteins | sample Subgrocontami54m_FD_69260 | JGI IMG/M metagenome (GOLD analysis project Ga0080064, IMG submission 69260) | Subsurface groundwater microbial communities from S. Glens Falls, New York, USA - GMW46 contaminated, 5.4 m (SPADES assembly) (version 2) ...
CCCCGACAGCCTGTGGCGCGCGGTGCGGATCATCGCCATCGCCGACATCGTGATGAGCCTGGACAACGTGATCGCCATCGCCGGCGCGGCCGACTCCGCCGCCGTGAAGATGGCCGCGGCATTCACCGCGCAACAGGCCGTGGACCTGGCCTATTACGTGAAGATTTCGCTCATCACCTTCGGTCTCGCCACCAGCGTTCCCTTGATCATCGCCGGCAGCGCGTTGCTTATGGCGATGCTTGATCGCTACCCCATCCTGGTGTGGGCGGGCGCGGGCCTGCTCGGCTGGGTCGCGGGCGAAATCATCATCAAGGACGCGGCGGTCGCAGGCTATCTCGGCGCGGAGCTGGTGCATCGCTACGAATTCTGGTCGGCCGGGGCGGGCGTTGTGTTCGTGCTCGGTTTTGGCTGGCTGCTGCGCCGCGCCAAGCACAAGAAGATGCTCGACGCGCCGCTCATCGTCGATCCGCCCGGGCCGGAGGAATTTCCGCATCCTGTTCCCGAGCAGCGCCAGGCGGCGCGGGATCAGGCGTAGAAGCTGCGCAGCGGATTCAATTTTCAAACAGCCAAGACTTTGTTCTTCTCCCTCTCCCCGTGGGGGGGCTTTGCACAAGAACCCCTAGTTTAGCGTGACTTCTTGTGCAGGTGAAGTTTCTGCCCAAAAAGTCGTGTCGATTCCAAGCTCGTGCGACTCTTGGATCAGGCAGCAAATGTTGTGGCAGATGATCTTGCACAGCACTTCATTTTTCATCGCCACGTCTGTCTTGCTGCGAACGTGATCGCGGAACTTGGCCTTGATCATTGAGAATGTGGATTCGACGTTGCTGCGCTTGTGATAATGCTGTGAAAATTCAGCGCGGTTGAACTGATACAGGTGGTACATCTTGGCCCACAAGCCGCCGCCGCGTCCTGTGTGGATCGACTTGAATGCGATGTAGGGCGTTGCCCCGTGATACTGGATTGCCTTGTAGTTCTTGAGGCTACCGTAGCCCTTATCGGCCGACACTTCCGACAGCTTGAAGTTCTTAGCCGTGGCATCGACCAGCGCCGGAAGCAATTTTGTGTCGCTGGCGTCTTTGTCGCGGATTTCGACGGCGGTGACGATGTTGGTCCGAACGCCGCACATCAGATGGACTTTCACCCATTCGTGTTGCTGTCGGACCGCGCCGTATTTGTGATCGAACCAACGATGGAAACGAGACGTGGTGAAGCCTGACGAGTCGGCGGCAAAGTCGATTTCAACCGCCTTTAGGGGCAAGCTGGTTTCCGCAATCATGTCCCGCAGGAGCGGCGTCAGTGCGGGATTTTCGAGCGCATTGAAGATCGAGTTGAAGTGCGGCGTTTTCGCAATGTAGCCCTTCGCTTGGGCCTCCCGCAGGTCCGTCATGAAGCGACGGCCCGACACGGTGCTGTAAATCTTGTAGCAGGCGGAAAAGATCGCATCCTGTACCGGAATGCGCGGACGGCCAGTCTTGGGCTTTTCAGGTTCGGGTAGACCAGCGCAAAGATCGCGTAGCAGGTCCAGGAACATCGCCTTTTCGTGCGTCTGCGCTGCGTTGTAGGCGCGCCAATCCTGGGTGTAGGTCCGGCTAATTGTTTCCTGCACTCTGACGGTTTCTGTGACTGTCGTGGTGCCATCGGGATTGGCATCTTGGCGAATCGCATACTCGACCGCGAAGATATGCTTGCACTTGAAGCCGCCTTCCTCGTGATCCGGGCAGGTGCAACGGGGGGCGCTGGCATGTGGCCAAACCGTGTATCGGCCCTTTCCCGACTGCGACGGGACAAGCCACACACCACCCCTGCGAGCGAGGTTTGCATTAGCCGCTATCTCTAGTCCCCGCTGCTCTCTCGCTTCCATGACCCTCACTCCCCGTTAGTATCTACTATTAGTAAATACCGGAATGGGTTGACCTGTCAATACCCACGGTATATACAAGTAGTATATTCTTTAACGGAGTCGGACGTGGGCAAGGCGACCAAGGAAATCGGCATCGTCCAACTCCAAGGCTGTCGGTGTCGTTGCGGGCACGAATGGCTTGCTCGCGATCCAAACGATAAGCCAAGGGTTTGCCCGAAGTGCAAAAGCGCCAATTGGGATCGCCCGAAAGTCTTTAACAGACGACCGAAGGCGACTCGCAATGGCTAGTAAGTATGCCAAAAAAGCAGGGTGGATTCCACGGCGCAGTCTGTTCGACTCGCTGCCCGGCCACGCGCAAGAAAATCTCTATTGTCGTCTAGATAGCCTGTCGAATGAGGCGTCGGTCGAAAAGTTCTTCGTCGATAGGTTGCTCGACGATCTCGGCTATCGCGATAGCCAAATCCAAACCAAGAAATCTATTTCCGAATTGACCGTTTCGCTCGGCGGCTCAAAGACCGTCAAGTATAAGCCCGACTACACGATGATGTTTCGGCGGAAGCCAAAATGGGTACTCGACGCCAAGGCAACTGACGAGGTGCTGGAAAAGTGGGTTCCACAATGCAGCGGCTATTGCCTCGCACTCAATCAATCATTCAAGAAAGAGAACCCTGTCGATTTCTTCATGTTGTCGAACGGCATTGAGACGAAGGTCTATCATTGGGACGATAAAGAGCCGGTCCTAGAATTGGCGTTCGCGGATTTCGACATCGGCAATCCGAAGTATGAGCAGTTGCGCGGCATGTTGGCCGCGACAAGCCTTGCGACGCCAGAGCCAACCGCCGGTGGTCAGACATTCGTCTTTGAGCGGCCAAGCCCGCAGGCCATGAAGAATCTTTTCGCGGCGTGTCATCGCGCAATCTGGAAAAGCGAGGGATCAAATCCGACTGCCGCATTCATGGAACTGATCAAGCTGATGTTCGTGAAGCTGTGGTGTGACAGAAAGCTACGGGACGACCCTGAGACGAAAGCTCTCTTGGAGCGGGGCGAAAAGATCAAGCTGCCAAAAAGTGCCGTGACGTTCGCGACGCATTGGATCGACGGTGAATCTGTGTCGCCGAATCCGGTCAACGACATTCTGTTCAAGACATTGCGGGAGAACATCGAAAAGGACATCGCGGACCGGAAAAAGAAACGGATTTTCGAGCGCGATGAAAAGATCGACTTGCGGCCCGATACGATTCGCGCCGTCGTCAGGAAGCTTGAGCATTACGACATGTTCGGCATCGACGAAGATTTGAATGGCCGTCTCTTTGAGACGTTCTTGAATGCGACGATGCGCGGGAAAGAACTCGGTCAATACTTCACGCCGCGCAGTATCGTAAAGCTGATTACGCGATTGGCAAAATTGAAGGTGTCGCGCCAACATGTAGATCGATGCCTCGACGCATGTTGCGGGACTGCTGGCTTCCTGATCGAAGCGTTGACCGAAATGCGCAACACCGTTCGGCAGAACAACAGTCTGAGCCGCGAAGCGAAAGAGCAATTGATTGACCGCATCTGTAACGACTCGTTGTATGGCATCGACTTCGGCAAAGCCCCCCCCTCGCGCGCATAGCGCGCATCAACATGTACCTTCACGGCGATGGCGGAAGTCGCATCTATTATGCCGACGCACTCGACAAATCGCTGGCGACTGTGCCGGGTCAAGAAGTGGAATTGACCAAGGATCAAGAGGAACTGAAGAAATCCATCGGCGGCGAAACGCGGTTCAACTGTGTGCTGACCAATCCGCCGTTTTCGATGACCAAAGAACTCGCCAACGAGACCGAAGCGCACGTTTTGAAACAATACGACCTTGCAAAGATCGAAGGCACATCGCGTCTGCGTAATTCGCTTCGCTCCAACGCGATGTTCATGGAACGCTACCGCGACTTGCTAGTCGAAGGTGGGCGCTTGCTTACGGTCATCGACGACGGGTTGTTGGCGGGCGATGACTTCAAAAACGTGCGCGATTTTATACGAGAAGAATATCTAATTCGCGGCATCATCTCTTTGCCGGGTGACGCCTTCCAGCGTTCTGGCGCGCGTGCAAAAACAACCATTCTCTATCTCGAAAAGCGCAAAGAGGACGAAGACGAAGGACAGCCGGACGTATTCGTTTACGAGTGCCGCTATGTCGGTTTGGACGACATGGTTCCAAAGACGCGCCCAAGCGTTGCCGATCAGGCAAGAAAGAATGCTGAGCAGGAAATGGAGGAAGTTCTTGCTGCATTCGATGAATACATGAGCGGCAAAGTCGGCCCTTGGCTTGTCCCCGCTGAGCGTATTTCCAACCGGCTTGATGCGAAATCACTTCGCCCATGGCGCGCGATTGAGTTGCAACCGAAATGGACGAAGGTCGGGGCCGACTCCGACATTCTCGCTAATCTTGTTGATCCGGTATGGGAACCAGTGAGCCTAGAGCCGAACCGACGGTACAAGTTTTTGCGCGTGCTTTACGCCGGATACGCCGAAACCGGCGAAGCGAGTCTGGGAAAGGAAGTTGGGTATAGCGCAGTCAGCACCGCGAAGGCTGGTGATATCGTCGTGAGCCACATCAACGCAGTAAATCGCGCAATATGCGTGCTGCCGGAATCAGCCAAAGACCTGCTGATCTCCAAGGAATATACGATCCTGCGTCCGAAGAAAAACAAGGTTGACCCTAATTACCTTTGGGCGGTCCTTCGTTCGGCGGCTGTTGTCGCTGAATGGCTATCAGGTTCAACCGGCGTCGGCCGTCATCGTGTGGGATGGGACCAGCTAAGCAGTCAGCGCGTCCCTCTGTTGGGTTTGAAAGAGCAAAAGGCTATCGGGGACTACTACCGGAAAGCTCAAGAACACGAATCTAAGATCGCTGATCTCAGGGCCTCTGCCACAGCGGCCCTCGCCCCACTAGAACTTGAAGGCGAGACCGCCGTTGATCGGCTTGAAAGAGCTAAGCCGCCGAAGTAGCGCAAAACAGATCAGAATGATTTTGGCACGTAAAAAAGTGCGATCCGCTTTTTGCCAAAATTGAACGTGCTCATCAATCTGCCGGTAAAACTACGCTTCCGGCCCTTGGTCGATGCGATCATGTACTTGCCGGTTTTTGTTAATCTCTTACCTTTTCGCGCCTTCTTTGCCTTTGCCATAACATTCCCTCCGTCTGGAAAACGATCCCAACAATATACCCCTAAAGCGCGACTTTTTGTGCAGCCTCAGCCCTTTTTGTGCAGGAGCCGGTTATTGTGCAAAGCCCCGTGGGGGAGAGGGTCGGGGTGAGGGGGTTCGGGCCTACGTGAGTTTGTAACCCCTCACCCGTCTCGCTTCGCTCGCCACCCTCTCCCCACGGGAGAGGGAAAAAGAAGCCAACGCTGCGCCGGCCCTATCTCTTGCGGCGCGGGCGGCGCCGTCTCCCTTCTTCCTTCCCCTCGAATGAGGGGAGCGGAGCGCCGAAAGGCGCTTAAACAATTCCGCGCTTGCGAAGCGCGGCGCGCGTCTTGCGATCGACGCGCCCGCCTCTCGGCGCTCCACCGCGGCTTTTCTGTCCTCGGGACCGTGCTTCCGGGGCCGGACGGGGGGCCTTCCGCCCGCCTTGATCCGGGCAGCTTTCGCCGCCCTTCATCCGGCCCGCGTCCAGCCATTAAAGGCAGCCCCCCATAGTAGGGGCGGACGGTGACCCGAGGCCTCCCGGAGCCGTGGTTGCGAGCCACGACCGCGGGCGCCGCACCCGGCTCCGCCATCAAGACGCCTCTAGATGGCGCCCCTCAGCGAGCCAGGCAGTGGCAGGATTATATACCTTAGGAATATTGTCAAGTATTTAATTGTCCGGTACTACCCTGGAGGCGCTTGGCCAATTGTTTTTCGATCTTTAATGAGGCGGCAGGTACGTCAGGCGCTTGCCTTAAGGATTCCGAGCCAGACCCGTTCCAGGTCATCGAGACGGGCCGATGCCGCGCGGGCCACGGCCGCGATCGGGAGGCCCTCGTCGTTGTTGTCGGCCACCATGCCGTCGCCGATCATCCGCAGGGCCGCAACGAGGTGGCGGGTGTCGGTGAGCGGCGTCTCCAGGTCAAAGGCGCGATGCACGACCTCCGCCAGCAGGACTTTCGCAGTCGCTTTGGCGCGCAGGCGCTTGCCCGGCGCAGGTTTAGTGCGCGGCATGGTATTGCCCCATGCTGAAATCTTCGATAATTTTATTATCGCTCAAGAGGGAGATTCGTGTCAATAAAAAAACTATCAATTCGGCAGGTGAAAGCGGCGCGTGCGTTGCTCGACTGGTCGCAGGATCAACTTGCGGCCGCGTCGGGCATATCGAGCCCGACGATCGGACGCCTTGAAGCAGAGGACGGCGACTTGGGCGGCCGACCTGAAACCGGCGAAAAAATTCGCGCCGCTCTCGAAAAAGCCGGCATCGAATTCAGCAACGGCGGCGAGCCGGGGGTGAAGCTGAAGAAGAAAAAATCCCGCTGAGGTTTTGGAAGAAAGACATGGATGGCCGGGTCAAGCCCGGCCATGACGAAGACTCTCTCCCACGGCGACGAGAAGCTGAAAAAGAAAAAATCGCGCTGACGTTTTACGGCACGATCATGCCGGCCGGGATCGTCACTCCCTGGACGCTGCATCGGCCATCCGCGACGCGCAGGCTTCCTTCCGCCAGCCACTTCAAGGCTAGCGGGTAGATGCGATGCTCGACCGTGAGCACGCGGGCGGCCAGTGTTTCGGCGGTGTCGCCTTCCAGCACCGGCACCGCGCCCTGGCAGACGATCGGCCCCGCATCCATGTCGGCTGAAACAAGATGCACCGTGGCGCCGTGGGTCTTGGCGCCGGCGGCGAGCGCGCGGGCGTGGGTGTCGAGGCCCTTGAACGCGGGCAGCAGGGCAGGGTGGATGTTGAGCATGCGCCCCTGCCAGCGCGTGACGAACCACGGCGTGAACAGGCGCATGAAACCGGCGAGGCAGACAATCTCGACCCCGCTGCTCTCAAGCACCGCTTGCAGCGCGCGCTCGAAAGCTTCGCGATCCTTGCCATAGCCGGTATGGTCGATGATGGTGGTCGCGATGCCGCTCTTGCGCGCATAAGCGATGCCGGCGGCGTCCGGGCGGTTGGAGACGACCAGCACGATCTCGGCCGGATAATTTTTGTCTTTCGCCGCTTCGACCAGCGCCACCATGTTGGAGCCGCGGCCGGAAATCAGAACGGAGACTCTTTTACGCGGCATCGGCATCACCCGGCGAGATTCAAATGTCCGGAATAGCGAACCTGCACATCGCCGCTGGCGGGAACGACATCGCCGAGCTGCACGACGGTTTCACCCTCGCGCTTAAGAACGGCTGTGACGGCAGCGACATCTTTCTTTGCCACGATCGCGACCATGCCGATGCCGCAGTTGAAGGTGCGCAGCATCTCGTCCTGCGCGACGTTGCCCGCCTGGGCGAGCCATTTGAACACCGGCAGCACCGGCACGCGGGAGAGATCAAGCGCGACGCCGAGCGCCTTCGGCAGCACGCGCGGGATGTTGTCGGGAAATCCGCCGCCGGTGATGTGCGCCAGCGCCTTGATGGCGTTGGTTTCGCGGATCGCGGCGAGGCAGGATTTCACATAGATGCGGGTCGGCGTCAGCATCGCTTCGCCCAAACTGACGGAAGCATCGAAGGCCGAGCGCACGTCCCAGGTCAGTCCAGCCTTGGCTGCGATCTTCCGCACCAGGGAAAATCCGTTGGAATGCACGCCGGAAGATTTCAGCCCGAGCACCACGTCGCCTGCCGCGATGTCGCCGCGCGGCAGCAGCGTGCCGCGCTCGGCCGCGCCCACCGCGAAGCCGGCGAGATCGTATTCGCCGGCCTGGTAGATGCCCGGCATTTCCGCCGTCTCGCCGCCGATCAGCGCGCAGCCGGCCTGGCGGCAGCCATCGGCGATGCCGGCCACCACCGCCGCACCAGTCTGCGGGTCCAGCTTGCTGCACGCAAAATAGTCGAGGAAAAAGAGGGGCTCGGCGCCCTGCACCACAAGATCGTTGACCGACATGGCAACCAGATCGATGCCGATGGTACCGTGCCGCCCCGTCTCGCAGGCGATCTTGACCTTGGTGCCGACGCCGTCGGTGGAGGCCACCAGCACCGGGTCGGCAAAGCCCGCGCTTTTGAGGTCGAACAGGCCGCCAAAACCGCCGATCTCGCCGTCCGCGCCCCGCCGCGCGGTCGCCCGCACAAACGGCTTGATCAGCTCCACCATGCGGTTGCCGGCATCGATATCGACGCCGGCCTCGGCATAGGTGAGGCCGGGCCCCTTGTCGGTCATGACATTTCCCTGGTTAAGGCGCGGGAATTCGCAATTTCGGTACTTCGGAATCGCACGCTGTGCAATGGCGGGATCGCGGCTATACTGGCCCATATCCGGCCCGCGCCTGCATGTGGTGACGACGGCCGCCCCGCCGCCCCGCCGGACCGAGACCCCGTATGAGTATCCCGAATCTTATCACCCTTGCCCGTATTTTGCTGGTTCCGATCCTGGTCTGGGCCATCATCTCGGGCGAGATGCGGCTGGCTTTTCTGCTCTTTCTTGCGGCCGGCATCAGCGACGCGGTGGACGGCTTCCTGGCCAAGCGCTTCGGCATGGCGAGCGAGCTTGGCGCCTATCTCGACCCGCTGGCGGACAAGGCGCTCATCGTCTCGATCTATGTATCTCTTGGCGTGGCCGGCGCCATTCCCCTTTGGCTTGTAATTCTTGTGGTCTCGCGCGACATCATGATCGTCGGAGCGGTGCTGCTGTCTTGGCTGGTGGGCCAGCCGGTGGAGATCAAGCCGCTGCTCGTCTCGAAACTGAATACGGCGGCGCAAATCGTGTTCGCGACGCTGGTGCTCGCCGCGCTCGCCTCGGGCTTTGACGCGGAGCCGTTCCTGACCCTGACGCTGGCGCTCGTCGTCGTCTTGACCTTGCTCTCGATCGGCTTCTATCTCCGCGAATGGATGCGCCACATGAACTCGACGCAAGCCGAAACGTAAGGGATCGCAGGCCGTCCGCCTGATACGGGTTGTTCGCATGAGTCTCCAGCGGCAGATCACGTTTTGGCTGGCGGCGCTCGCCGTCCTGATTGTGGCGATGTGGCTGCTCGGCGAGGTGCTGCTGCCGTTCGTGGCCGGCCTGGCGCTGGCCTATCTGCTCAATCCGCTGACCAACCGGCTGGAACGTCTTGGCCTGCCGCGGCTGGCGGCGGCGCTGATCATTGTCAGCGTGGTCGTGCTCGCCTTCATTCTTCTGATCCTGCTGGTCGCGCCGGTCATCGGGGCGCAGCTTGCGGCCTTCATCGAAGACATTCCGGGCTATGTGCGGCGGCTACAGGCGCTGCTCACCGATCCGAGCCGGCCGTGGCTCAGCAAGATCGTCGGCGACCGTTTTGCCGGCGCGGATAATTCCGTAGGCGACTTGGTGTCGCAAGGCGCGGGCTTTGCCACGAGCTTTCTCGGCAAAGTGTGGGCCGGCGGGCGGGCGGTGATATCGATCTTTTCTCTGCTGGTCATCACTCCGGTGGTCGCCTTCTATTTCATCGCCGATTGGCCCCAAATTATCGCGCGGCTGGACCGGCTGGTGCCGCGGCCCTATCACGGCACCGTCGTTGTGCTGGCGTGTGAAACCGACGCGGCAATCGCGGGCTTTCTGCGCGGCCAGACGCTGGTCTGCCTGCTGCTCGGCTTGTTCTATGCGCTTGCGCTCTCGCTGGTGGGACTGAATTTCGGCCTGCTGATCGGGCTGGTGTCCGGGCTCATCAGCTTTATCCCCTATGTCGGCTCGATCACCGGACTCGTCCTCGCGGTCGGGGTTGCCTTGGCGCAGTTCTGGCCCGACTGGATCTGGGTCGCGGTGGTGCTTGCCATTTTCCTGTTCGGCCAATTCGTGGAAGGCAACGTGCTCATGCCCAAACTGGTCGGCAACAGCGTGGGGCTGCATCCGCTGTGGCTGATGTTCGCTCTGTTTGCTTTCGGCTATTTGTTCGGCTTTGTCGGCCTGTTGCTGGCGGTGCCGCTCGCCGCCGCCATCGGCGTGCTGGTGCGCTTTGCCTTGCGCCGGTATCTGGAAAGCCCGCTCTACACCGGGGAGGCGCGCTAGTGCCGGGCTCGGCCGCCAGCTCCGACGCGAGGCCCCGGCAATTGGCGCTGGCGCTGGGTCATGGGGAGAGCCTGGCGCGGGAGGATTTCCTCGGGGGGCCTTCGAACGCGGCGGCGCTGGCGCTGGTCGAATCCTGGCCGGATTGGCCCGCGCGCGTGATGCTGCTGGTTGGCCCCGAAGGCTGCGGCAAGAGCCATCTTGCCGCGATCTGGGCGGCGGCGGCGGGCGCGCGCGTCATTGCCGCGCGCGCGCTGAAGGAGGCGGACCCGCCCATCGCCTTGGCAACGGGCGCGCTGGTGATCGAGGATCTGTCGCCGGGCGGCATTGACGAGGCCGCGCTGTTCCATCTGCTCAATCTGGCGCGGGAGGAGGGTGCGTTCATTCTGCTCACCGCGCAGACGGCGCCGGCCGGCTGGGCCATCGGCTTGCGCGACCTGGCGTCCAGGTTGCGGGCGCTGCCGGTGGTCACTCTGGCGTCGCCGGAGGACGCGCTGCTGCGCGCGGTGCTGGTCAAGCTGTGCGCCGACCGTCAGCTCGCGGTGGACGAAAGCGTGGTCGGCTATCTGGCGACGCGCATTGAGCGCTCCTTCGCCGCCGCCCGCGCCGCGGTCATCCGCCTCGACCGCGAGGCGTTACAGCAGAAGCGGGCGGTTAACCGTGTGCTGGCGGCCGAGCTGTTTCGCGATCGCGACGCTTGACGCCGGCCCCCCGCCGGGCGCGATCATGTCATGGAGCCGTCATGAATGATGGCCAAGATGCGGGAACAGAGTCACCCGGCCCCCATGGCGGATCGCAGACAAGCCACTGTTTTAGCTGAAAAAAATGCTACGGCGTCAACGCCGGACGCGCCTGTAGCCGCGCCCGCGCCTGACCTTGCCGGCAGCCCGGATCGATTCATCAACCGGGAATTGTCCTGGCTGCACTTCAACCGGCGGGTCTTGGAGGAAGCGGCCAACGAAAGCCACCCCTTGCTGGAACGGGTGCGCTTCCTGTCGATTTCGGCCAATAACCTGGATGAATTTTTCATGGTCCGCGTCGCGGGCCTTAAAGGCCAGTTGCGCGCGGGCATTACCGACAAGAGCCCGGACGGACTGACGCCCGCCGAGCAGCTCGCGCGCATCAACGAGGCGGTGTCGAGCCTCGCGCATGACCAGCAGCAGCGCTGGAAGGAGCTGCGCCAGGACCTTGCCAAGCAGGGCATCGTGCTGGTCGATGGCGCCGGGGTCACCAAGCAGGAAAAGGCCGCGCTGGAAGATCATTTCCTGCTTCACGTCTTTCCGTTGCTGACCCCGCTGGCGGTCGATCCGGCGCATCCATTTCCCTTCATCCCCAATCTCGGCTTCTCCATCGCATTGCAGCTTGCCCGTGTCAGCGACGGCAAGGCGATGAACGCGCTGATCCGGATGCCGAGCCAGATCGAGCGGTTCATCCGCCTTTCCGGCAGCGGCGATGGCGAGGCGGTCCGCCTGATCACGCTCGAACAGGCGACAAGCTTGTTCATCGGCCGGCTGTTTCCCGGTTACGCGGTCAGGGGCCAGGGCGCGTTCCGCGTCATCCGCGATTCCGAACTCGAGGTCGAGGAGGAAGCGGAGGATTTGGTGCGGCTGTTCGAGACCGTGCTCAAGCGCCGCCGCCGCGGCTCGGTGATCCGGCTGGAGCTGGAGGCGGCCATGCCGGCCGAGCTCAGCCGTTTCGTGCAGCGGGCGTTGTCGGTGGCCGATGACGAGGTGGTGCTGGTCGATGGCGTGCTGGCGCTGAATGAGCTTGCTCAGTTGACCGGCATTGACCGTCCGGACCTGCATTTCGTTCCCTACAATCCGCGCTATCCGGAGCGCATCCGCGATCAAGGCGGCGACTGTTTCGCGGCCATCCGGCAGAAGGACCTCATCGTCCATCATCCCTATGAGTCATTCGACGTGGTGGTGCAATTCCTCACTCAGGCGGCGCGCGATCCCAATGTCGTCGCCATCAAGCAGACGCTCTACCGCACGTCATCGGACTCACCGATCATCAAGGCGCTGGCTGAAGCCGCGGAAGCGGGCAAGTCGGTCACCGCGCTGGTGGAGTTGAAGGCGCGCTTCGACGAAGAGGCCAATATCCGCTGGGCGCGCGATCTTGAACGCGCGGGCGTGCAGGTGGTGTTCGGCTTCATCGAGTTGAAGACCCACGCCAAGCTGTCGCTGGTGGTGCGGCGCGAGGGCGCGGCGCTGGCAACTTACGTTCACGTCGGTACCGGGAATTATCACTCGGTCACGGCGAGGGTCTATACCGACCTGTCCTTCTTCAGCGCCGATCCGGTGATCGCGCGCGACGTGGCGCGCGTGTTCAATTTCATCACCGGCTATACCGAGCCGGCCGAGCTGGAGAAGATGGCGGTATCGCCGCTCACCCTGCGCAAGCGCATCCAGAGCCACATCGCCGAAGAGATCGCGCATGCCAAGGCCGGCCGGCGCGGGGCGATCTGGATGAAGATGAATGCGCTGGTCGATCCCGACATCATCGATGCGCTTTATCGAGCGTCGCAGGCGGGTGTCGCGGTCGATCTCGTGGTGCGCGGCATCTGCTGCCTGCGGCCGGGTGTGCCTGGGCTTTCCGACAATATCCGGGTGAAATCCATTATCGGCCGCTTCCTCGAGCATGGCCGCATCTATTGCTTCGGCGCGGGGCTGGGGCTGCCGCATCCGAAAGCCGCGGTCTACATTTCTTCGGCCGACCTGATGCCACGCAACCTGGACCGGCGGGTCGAGGTTCTTTGTCCGATCCTCAATCCGACGGTGCATGAGCAAGTGCTCGACCAGATCATGGTCGCAAACTTCAAGGACAACGAGCAGAGCTGGAAGCTCTTGCCGGACGGCAGCTCGACACGCATAAAGGCGGCGCCGGGCGAGGAACCGTTCAATGCACATAAATATTTCATGACCAACCCGAGTCTGTCCGGCCGTGGCAAATCGCTCAAAGAATCCTCGCCCCGCCTCTCACGCCGCCTCGACCGGGCATGATCGCCGGCCGGTGTCCATGAAAGTCGCGCAAGGCCGGCTTGACCGCGGCCCGCCCGTCGCCGTCATCGATATCGGCTCGAATTCGGTGCGTCTTGTCGTCTACGAGGGGCTGACGCGCAGCCCTGTGCCGATCTTCAACGAAAAGGCGCTGTGCGGTCTTGGCCGCCAGGTGCAGTCGACCGGATTGCTGGCCCCCGACGCGGTGGCCGAGGCGCTGGCGGCGCTGCGGCGCTTCCGGGCGTTGTGCGACACCATGGAAGTGGGGCGTCTGTGGGCGGTCGCTACTGCAGCCTGCCGCGACGCCACCAACGGCCGCGCCTTCATCACCGAGGCGCAGCGCATCTGCCGCAGCAAGATCGATGTTCTGTCCGGCCGGCGCGAGGCGGGACTGTCGGCGCTAGGCGTGGTTTCGGGCATGCATCGCCCCGACGGCATTGTTGGCGATCTGGGAGGCGGCTCGCTGGAATGCACCGATATTCACGGGTCGCGGGTGGGCGCACGGGTAACCCTGCCGCTCGGGGGCCTCGCCTTGCAGGACAGGTCTTCGAAGTCGATCAAGCGGGCGGAGAAGATCGTGATCGATGCGCTCTCCGGCGTGCCGCTGCTCAAAGCGATGAAGGGGCGCACCTTCTACGCGGTCGGCGGCACCTGGCGGTCCTTGGCGCGGCTACACATGTTTCAGACCGGCTATCCACTGCATGTCATGCACGGCTATGTCATTCCGGCGAAAGAAGCGCTTGAATTTGCCCGGCTGGTGCACCGGGTCAATCCGGAGTCGCTGTCGCGCATCGAAGTGGTGGCGAAGGCGCGCCGTCCGCTGCTGCCCTATGCCGCGCTGGTGCTGGAGCACCTGATCCGCATCGGCAAGCCGGAAGCGGTCGTCGTCTCCGTGCTCGGCCTGCGCGAGGGCTTGCTCTATTCGCTGCTCAGCGGGAAGGAGAGAAAGAAGGACGCCCTGATCGCGGCTGCCTCCGACCTCAACATCCTGCGCTCGCGCTCGCCGCGCCACGGCGAGGAGCTGATCGGCTGGACCGACCGCTTCATGACGTCCACCGGGCTGGAGGAATCCGCGGAAGAGAGGCGGCTGCGTCACGCCGCCTGTTTGCTCGCCGACATCGGCTGGCGCACGCATCCGGACTATCGCGGCGAACAGTCGCTCAACATCATTGCCAATAACGGCTCCTTTGCCACCGACCACCCGGGACGCGCCTTTCTCGCGCTCACCGTCTACTTTCGCCACATGGGGCTGATCGAGGAAGAGCTGTCGCCGCGCCTGCGCAAACTGGCCTCCACGCGCATGCTCGACCACGCGCGCATCCTCGGCGCCGCCATGCGGGTGGCCTATCTGGTCTCCGGCTCGATGCCGGGCGTGCTGCCAAAGACGCCGATGCAGGTCCGCAACCGCAAGCTCACGCTGCGGCTGGCGGGAAAATATGCGCCGCTGGCGGGCGAACGGGTGTTCAACAGACTGAAGCAGCTCGGACGGCTGATCGGACGCGAACCGGCGATCGTGACGGACGGAAATTCATAAATGATGTTGGACGGTTGCCAGAGTCCGCTTTGGAACCGTAAGCGGCCGTCAAACGCGGCGGGTGGCACTTCCGGGATGTGCCAAGAGCTGCCGTTCAGGACAACAACACACCATCCCGCTAGAGCGGGATGATTTTAGGTTGGGGCGTATCCTGCGTTTTCGAAGTAGTTGGCGCATTCCTGTGGCGTGAAGGCTTGGAGCAGCTGACCGACGGCCGCACAAACGGCTTCAACGGTGCGCGCGGCGGCTTTGCGCAACAAGTGCTTGAGCTTGGCAAAGACCTGTTCGATGGGGTTCAGGTCGGGCGAGTATTTCGGCAGGAAGAACAGCTTGGCGCCGGCTGAGCGGATGAGCTGGCGCACGGCTTTGCCCTTGTGGCTGCCGAGATTGTCCATGATGACGATGTCGCCGGGCTTCAAGCTGGGGACGAGAACCTTCTCGACGTAAGTTCGAAAGCTCTCGCCGTCGATCGGGCCATCGAGAACCCAGGGAGCGTCAATCCGGTCGTGGCGTAGCGCGGCCAGGAAGGTCGTGGTCTTCCAGTGGCCGTGCGGGACCTTGGCCGTGAGGCGCATGCCGCGCGGCGCCCAGCCCCGCAGCGGCGCCATGTTGGTCTTGGTCCAGAGCCTGCCCCCGCGTAGGCGGGGGTCTCGTCGATGAAGACCAGGCGCTCAGGGTCGATCCGGCCTTGATACTTCGTCCATTGCGCGCGCCTGCGGGCGATGTCGGGACGATCGCGTTCACCAGCCACCACGCTTTTTTTTGAAGCTCAGTTTCTCGGCATGGACGAAGTTCCAGACCGAGCGATAATCGACCTTGAGACCGCGCTCGGCGAACTCGGCCACCAGACCGCGCAAGGTGAAGTCTTTCTCCTTGGCCCGCCGTAAGAGCCAGGCGCGGTGCTCGCCTGTAATCGCCTTCGGCTTGTGACCGCCCATCTGGCCAGGCCGGACATTTCCCGTTTCCCGCAAGCGCCGCACCCAGGCGATCACCGTGCTGATGCCCACCCCAAACTGCGCCGCCGCTCGCCGCCGGGATAGGCCGCCCTTATCGACCGCAGCAATAACGCGCTCACGAAGATCAAGAGAATAGGGTCGAGCCATCGGATGCTGGCCTCCATTCCAGCCAGCATCTTGAATCAGAACCGCCCTGATTTGGGAATCCCAAATCGACTCAGCCTCAAATCATCCCGCTTTAGGCACGCAGCTTAGCCAACAGCGACTATGCCCCACGGCCCTACTTACGCGGGAGCACTATGATCTCCGCGGTCATCGACGGCCGATGCGTGCTGCATTCGATCGGAAATACCCCAACCTTGTCGGCAACGAAGCTGACCCGCGTGACGGTCCCGCGTTTCAACACAAACGTCTTGCCGAAGCCTTTGATAGTCGTTGGATGGCTGGCGCCGTTGATGCCAATAAACTCAAGCGTAACCTCGTCGCCCTCGTTGACGATGATTTGGCTCGGCATCCACAGATAGGTCGAAACCTCCCACCTGTTGTTGCCGTCCGGCTTATTCAGCACATACCCCCCGCCGCCGGGCATCGCCTCTGGCGGGAACGGCTCCTTGTCAACGGTCACGCCGCCCTTGGGCTCAACGGCGGCGACAGCGAAAAATCGCTTCTCGGCCAGCGCTTCACTCGGGAGGATCGCAAAGCACGTTACCATGATCGCCAATCCTGTTACCAACGCCTTCAATGGATGCCGCGACATTCTCTTCACCTCCATCAATCGGACCAGTTCCGGACGCTCATCGATCTGTGGGACGGCACGCATTGCCGCGTCATTCCCCCGGGGTAGCGCATCTTGTTACTCAATAGGCGACAGTGTTCTATCAGAATATTGCAAATGCAAATCACTTGCAACTATGTCTATAAGCTCACTCTTCTGCTGTCAATTGCCCGGAGTGCGTTCGAGGTCAGCTAAGGGTCAGGTTGAGAAGGCTCGAGCCGAGCATATTGAGTCCGGAGTACCTCCGGGACCTGCCGAACCCGCGCCGCGACAGCACTGGCGCTCAGTGCCAGCAAGGGCTTTGCACAAGAACTCCTGATTCCTAGCGAGTTTTTGTGCAGGCGAGTATTCTGCACAAAAAGTCGAGAAGGGCGGCGGCAGAATAGTTGAGAGTCTCAACCGAGCCGGCAGCAGGCCAAGCCTTGATTATTTCTTAGCGGGAACCTGTTGCTGTGCCGGCGTGGTCTTATACCAGACTGCGGAAACATTGACTCATCCGGCGTCATTTTCAGGCGAGACCCCGACAATCCATCCCTTTGAAACAAAGAAAGTTTTCGTGATGGATGTTCGGGACAAGCGCTAACCTGATGAGTCAGGATTTTTGCAGGTTGGTATTAGTCATAGCTTCCAGGTGCCACCGGTATACATGTAGAATCCTACGACGACGATGACGATCACTACGGCAGCAATCAGTAGATTCCTGTTCATGTCTGACATGACAATCGCTCCCCTGTTGTTCGCGTCAGGGGGCACTGTAGCACTGTTTCCTTTGCGCCATCTGCCCAAAACGCCGCGCTGATCCCAAGCTCGTGCTTATTTCCGCTTTGGGTCAAAAGCGGCCCTGCAATATCCAGCGCACGATGTCCGCTTTCAAGCCAATGCCGGGAAGTCGGCCCCTGGCTCCCGGTTATGAGGCCGCGTCTCGACTGCGCTCCACCGCCACCACGCGGCCCTTCTCCACGGCGAGCGCCAATTGGCCGCGCTTGAGCGCCAGCGCCTTGTCGCCGAACAATTCCCGCCGCCAGCCTTTGAGCGCGGGCACGTCGGCGTCGTCGTCGGCGGCGATGTTTTCCAGATCATCGACGGTGGCGATCACCTTGGCGGCGACGCCGTGGCGCTCCGAAGTCATGCGCAGCAGCACCTTGAGCAGCTCGACCGTGGCGCCGCCGTTGGCTGCGGCGCGGCTGCGCTCCAGCCGCGGCAGGGTTTTCGGATCGCGCGCCAGCCCGCGATTGACCGCTTCCACGATCGCCTCGCCCCATTTCGAACGCTCAAAGCCCTTCGGTAGCGAACGCAACTGGCCCAGCCGCTCCACCGTCGCCGGCGCCTGCACCGCGATGTCGCCCAGAACGTCGTCCTTGAGCACGCGGCCGCGCGGGACATCGCGCGCCTGGGCTTCGCGCTCGCGCCAGGCGGCGACCTCCATGAGGACCGCAAGCTCCTTCGGCTTGCGCACGCGCGTCTTCAGCCGCTCCCAGGCGCTTTCGGGGTCCATGCGGTAGGTTTTAGGCGAGGTGAGAATTTCCATCTCCGCGCTCACCCATTCCGTGCGGCCGCGCTTTTGCAGGTCGGCCGAGAGCGCCAGATAGACGTCGCGCAGATGCGTCACGTCGGAGACGGCGTAAGTGAGCTGCGCCTCGGTCAGCGGCCGGCGCGTCCAATCCGTGAAGCGGTTGGATTTGTCGAGCATGTCGCCGGTGATGCGCTGCACGAGCTGGTCATAGGAGATGGAATCGCCATAGCCGAGCACCATGGCGGCGACCTGGGTATCGACGATCGGGTGCGGCAGCACGCCGGCGCGGTGCCAGACGATCTCGATGTCCTGGCGCGCGGCGTGGAAGACCTTCAGCACCTTTTCGTCCGTCATCAGGGCGAAGAAAGGCGCGAGATCGATGCCGGGGGCGAGCGCGTCGATGATGACAGCTTCGTCGGTACTGGCGATCTGCACCACGCAAAGTATCGGGTAAAAGGTGGTCTCGCGCAGGAATTCGGTATCGACGGTCACGAAGGGATGGCGGGCGAAGCGGGCACAGACCGCGGCCAGTTCCTCAGTGGTGGTGATGGGCTCCATCGCAGCTAGATAGCTCAGCTTGGCTCCGGGGCAAAGCGGAGCGTTGCTTGACAAAGCCGCTGCCGCATGTGCTTTTCCCGCGACTTTTAACCCCTTCGCGCCAGCCAAATTCCAGGGCCGTCCATGCACCGCTACCGCACTTATACCTGCGGCGCGCTTCGCGAAAGCGACGTGGGCAAGGACGTGCGGCTGGCGGGCTGGTGCCACCGCATCCGCGACCACGGCGGGCTGCTGTTCATCGACCTGCGCGACCACTATGGCGTGACGCAGGCCGTCGCCGACCCGGATAGCCCCGCCTTCAAGGACGCGGAGAAGCTGCGCGCCGAATCGGTGGTGCGGATCGACGGCAAGGTGAGGAAACGTCCCGCCGGGACGGAGAACCCGGAGCTTCCGACCGGCCTGATCGAGGTCTTCATCAAGGAAATCGAGGTGCTGGGGCCGGCGGCAGAGCTGCCGATGCCGGTATTCGGCGAGCAGGAATATCCGGAGGAGATGCGGCTGAAATACCGCTTCCTCGACCTGCGCCGCGAGCGGCTGCACGCCAACATCATGAAGCGCGGCGCCATCATCGACTCGCTGCGCCGGCGCATGAAGGAGCAGGGCTTCTTCGAGTTTCAAACGCCGATCCTGACCGCGTCCTCGCCGGAAGGCGCGCGCGACTATCTCGTGCCGTCGCGCCTGCATCCCGGGAAATTCTA
>Ga0080064_1004185_pt1 | contig 19006 bp, 13 predicted proteins | sample Subgrocontami54m_FD_69260 | JGI IMG/M metagenome (GOLD analysis project Ga0080064, IMG submission 69260) | Subsurface groundwater microbial communities from S. Glens Falls, New York, USA - GMW46 contaminated, 5.4 m (SPADES assembly) (version 2) ...
CAATGTACGTACTGGATAAAATTATTGAGAAGGGCCTCGGCTTCCTCGACATTTTTTTTCGTCATCCCCGCGCTTGGCGCGGCCATCCACGTCTTGGACTATAGCAAGAACGTGGATGGCCGGGACAAGCCCGGCCATGACGATCTAGTATACAGGCGCCCGAGGCGATCAACGGTTGGGACATAACTGTGCTACCCAAGCGCGATTGGACGGATATGATCTGGCAGGATTTTGCCGGGGCCGATACCGCGCGCTGGATCGCGGTGCTGCCGCTCGCCGCCGTCGAGCAGCACGGACCGCACCTGCCGCTCGGCGTCGATGCTTTTCTTGCCGAGGCTTATCTGGCGCGGGCGCGCAAGCTGATCCCCGCGGAGCTGCCGGTGACCTTCCTGCCGCTGCAAAGCATCGGCCAATCGGACGAGCACCTGCGCTTCCCCGGCACGCTCACCCTGTCCGCGCAGAGCGTGATCCGCGCCTGGACCGAAATTGGCGAAAGCGTGCGCCGCGCGGGCTTACGCAAGTTCGTGCTGATGACCAGCCACGGCGGCAACATCCAGGCCATGGACATCGTGGCGCGCGACCTGCGGGCGCGGCACGACATGCTGGTGGTGACCTGCGGCTGGCATCGGTTCGGTTATCCAGACGGGCTATTCACGGAAGAAGAGCGCAAGCACGGCATCCATGCCGGCGATATCGAAACCTCGCTGATGCTGGCGGCGCGGGCAGACATGGTGCGGAAGGACAAGGCCGCGAATGCCGTGCCCGCCACGGTGGCGTTGGCGGAAGAATTCCGCTGGCTCAATGCCTATCGTCCCGCCGGCTTCGGTTGGATGACGCAGGACCTGCATCCTTCCGGCGCGGTGGGCGACGCGCGCGGCGCCACGGCGGACAAAGGCGAGGCCGCGCTCGACCATGGGGCGCAGGCGTTCGTGGAATTGCTGAAGGAAGTGGATCGCTTCGATTTGGCACTACTGAAGAAAGGTCCACCGGGTACTCGATAACACATTGTCGTCATTGCCGGGCTTGTCCCGGCAATCCCGAGCATTGATCTCAGACGATGCCAGATTCTTATGTTTATATTCTCGCAAGCCGCCCGGGAGGCGCGCTCTATGTCGGCGTCACTAGTGATCTGGTGCGACGCGTCCTTGAACATAAAAACGGAATGGCTGATGGCTTTACCAAACGATATAATATCCGTTCGCTTATTTATTTCGAAGTGTATTCATCAATTCGAGACGTGATTCAACGAGAGAAAAATATCAAACACTGGCCACGCGCCTGGAAGACACGGCTGATCGCTCAGTCAAACCCGAGTTGGCGTGATCTATATGATGATATTGTTTGAGCGCGTGCCCGCCTAAGCGGGATGGCCGGGACAAGCCCGGCCATGACGATATTGTTGTTCTTATGGGTTCAAACTACTGCTCAAACCGGTCGATGAACCACTTGAGCAGCTTGATCCAGATTTCGTCCTTGCCGACGCTATCCTCGATGCCGTGCTCGAGGTTGGGATTGTCGTTGACCTCCATCACCACGAAACCGCTGTCGGTCTGCTTGATGTCGACGCCGTAGAGGCCGTCGCCGATCGGCCGCGCGGCGCGCACGGCGAGGTCGATCACCTCAGGCGGCGCCTGGGCGAGATCGAAGGTCTTAAATCCGCCCTCGCGCGAGGACCCGTCCGCGCGGTGCTTGACGATCTGCCAATGGCCGCGCGCCATGCGGTATTGGCAGACGAACAGCGGCTCGCCCGCCAGCACGCCGACGCGCCAGTCAAACTCCGTAGGCAAAAATTTCTGCGCCAGCAGCAGGTCGGTCTCCTCGAACAATTCATCGGCGACGCGCTTGAACTCGTCCGGCTTGGTGATCTTGTGCACGCCGCGGGAGAATGAGCCGTCGGGAATCTTGAGCACCAGCGGCAGGCCGAGCTCATCCATGACCTTGGTGAACTCGCTGCTCTCATTGAGCAGCACCGTCTGCGGCATCGGCACCTGATTGGAGCCGAGCAGCTCCATCAGGAAGACCTTGTTGGTGCAGCGGATCATCGAGATTGGGTCGTCGATGACCGGCATCCCTTCCTGCCAGGCGCGGCGCGCGAAACGGTAGGTATGATTGTCGATCGAGGTGGTTTCGCGGATGAACAAACCATCGTATTCGGCCAGCTCGGCGAGCTGCCGGCGGGTGATCGGCTCGACGTCGACGGAGAGCTTTTCCGCGATCCTGGCGAAATGCTTGATCGAGGACGGCGAGGACGGCGCCATCTTCTCGTTGGGATCGTAGAGCACCGCGAGATCGTATTTCGAGAGCGAGCGCGCCTTGGGGTCGCGCCATTCGCGCTTGGTATGCAGGTGCAGCGACTCGCGCAGGAACGCGCCTTCGCCATTCTCCAGCCGTGTCAGCGTGCGCGGGCGGATGCGGTCGATCGAGAGCCATTGGCCGGGCTCGACCGTCACCTCCAGCGCCGGGCAGCGGAACCAGTCGAACAGCAGCCGGCCGAACGGCTCGAAGCGCGGGTCGCGGGCGATGCCGAAGCATACCAGCAGCTTGAATTCGCCCTCGGGCTGGAAGTCGGCGCGCCGCGCGCAGCGGTTGAGCTCATCCTCGAGGTCGGGCAGCGCGTGCTCGTAGAGCTTGGCCTCACGCAGCTCCAGCATGGTCTCCACCGAGGGCACCACGCGGTGGCCGCGCGCCTCGGCGAGCAGCGAAGCGTAATAGCCCTTCGACTGGTAGGCGTAGGAGCGCGACAGGTTGAGGAGCTTCGGCCGGCCCATGTCGAACAAGCGCGGACGGGCAAGGTATTCGCTCGTCGTGATGACCTTGTGCGGGGTCTCGGCGTTGGGAAGGTCTTTGGGCTGGTCAACCAGGATGACCCAGCCGGTCATGGGAGCGGCCCTTTCCGCACCAGGACGGCCGCGCGCAAATTATGCCGGTCTGCTCGCATCATGTTGTCGAACTTGGTCCAGGGGACTGTGTAAGTCTCCGGGCCGAGCGCCCTGCCCTGGTCGTCTCTCCTGGCGGCGGGATCGTGCAGGAGGATGTGCCGGTCTTGGCGTCCGAAGGCGAATACCCAATGCGGAACTCGCCTGCGGGTCATGTGATAGCCGGAAACCAGCACCAGGGCGGAAGCGCCCGTATCGAAGGCCCCCATGAGAACCGATTCGCTCGACGGAGTCAGGTGGGTCGGGATGCGAAGTTCACCGGCTTCGCGCGCAAAGTCGGCCTGAGCCAGCCGCATGATGCGGCGGTCACCCTCGGAGCGGACGGTGTCGAGGAAGTAAGGACCGGGCTGGCTCACGTGGATCTCGGGCAAAAGTCCATGGCGCTTGAGGGTGACCGCGAGGCCATAAGGGTCGCAGCCCCCGGGGCCTGACGCCATCACGATCGTGGTTGCTTCGCGCCAAAGCCTGAATTCGGTTGCCGGTTCCGGCCGCCACGCGGGATCGGCCCAGGCCAGCGCCATCATCATGCAGGCGGGCCCGCAGGTGAACTCGCTGGATTGGTGGAAATATGGCGGAGCGGGGATGGAGGGCTGCGCGGAGTTAAGTTTTTTCTCGAAGCGCAGCGCGTTGCCGTGGTCGTCGTAATAGTCGAGGTGACGGCCGAATAATTCGTAGCCGGAGTTGCGATAGCGGGCGATCGCCCGGCCGTTGGCTTCGTTCACCTCCAGCCGCAGACGGGTGCAAGAACGTTCGCGGGCGGTTTCCTCCGAGGCGGCGATCAAGGCGGAACCGACTCCCCGGCCTTCAAGCTGTGGCGGCACCGCCACTGAATAGAGCCGCGCAATCGAGCTATTGGGACGGAAAAGCACGAGGGCATAGCCGGCGAGCCGGACGTCCTGTTCGGCGACCAGCAAGACGGCGCTTGGCGAAGCGAGGAAGCGCCGGAAACCCCGGCGGGTCAGCCGGTCGGTGGCGAAGACCCGGTTTTCCAGATCGAGCAGCGCCTCGATGTCGTCCGCCTCGCCCGAGCGGACGCGGAAATCGGTGGTCGGCTTGGGAACCGCGAGAGCGCGCATCGGCGGCAATATTGATCCGGGCAGTTAGCGGCGCAAGCGCGGCGCTTCACCTCTCCCCAGCGGGGAGAGGTCGGATCGCAAAGCGATCCGGGTGAGGGGGTTCCGGCGGTGCGATACCGATGCGGTGGTAACCCCCTCACCCCGACCCTCTCCCCAGCCGAAGTCGGATCTATCCGACTTCGCCCGCTCTATAGTACCGAACTCGGGTAAACCCGAGTTCGGACGGGGAGAGGGAGAAGAAAGCTTACCCCCGTTTGACATCCCATGTAGCGACGCCACTAATCGGCTAACGTCGGCAACCGACCGCAACCGGGCATCCCCCATGCATCGCGTAACCATCACCCTCGACGACGAGCTTATGACCGAACTTGACCGGATCATCGCGGCCCGCGGCTATCAGAACCGCTCGGAGGCCATCCGCGACCTCGCCCGCTCCGGCATCCGCGAGGCGGCGGAAACGCTGGGCAAGCAGCGCGACTGCGTGGCGGCGCTGGTTTATGTCTACGACCATAGTGCCCGGCAGCTCTCCAAACGGCTGGCCGACACTTTCCACGACCATCATGACCTGTCGCTGGCCTCCATGCATGCCCATCTCGACCAGGACAGCTGCATGGAGGTGACCATCCTGCGCGGCAAGACCGACAAGGTGCAGCATTTCGCCGAGCATGTGATCGCCGAGCGCGGCGTCCGCCACGGCCGCCTGGTGCTGGTGCCGACGGACCTTTTGATCAAGCCGCATTCGCACGACAACGAGGGGCATGAGCACCCCCACCCGCATCCAGGCAAGCCGCGGCGGCGGTCTGCATAGAGCAGCGGCGCGCTGACTGGCTCCCTCCCCCTGAAAGGGGGAGGTTGAAGTAGAGAAACCCGCGAAGGCCAACGCTTGCATCCGGTACGACGTTTTTGCTAAATGATCTTACAGGGTATGAATTCTTGGCCAGGACATCATACCTGCGGTCAACCCAAAGCGTCGCCAAAGAGGTGCCATGCCGTCTCAATTCCTGCGGGCTTTCAATGACAGCGCCGGCAATACCCGCGGCAGAATCCTCGCCATCTACACGCTGCTCATTGCCCTCAACGTCGCCGTCTGGGCTTGGGCCTTCCTCGCCTTTCATGACCAGCCAATCCTGCTGGGCACAGCCTTCCTGGCCTACAGCTTCGGGCTGCGTCACGCGGTGGATGCCGATCACATCGCCGCTATCGACAATGTGACGCGCAAGCTGATGCAGGAAGGCAGGAAGCCGCTCACGGTCGGCCTGTTCTTTTCGCTTGGTCATTCGACGGTAGTGGTGCTGGCCTCGATCGGCATCGCGGTGACGGCAATGGCGTTCAAGGACCAGATGGAAGAATTCCATCCGGTCGGCGGCATGATCGGCACCTCGGTATCGGCGGCCTTTCTGCTGCTGATCGGCGTCATCAATATTTTCATTCTCGTCCACGTCTACCGGGCATTCCAGCTGGTCAAATCGGGCGGCAGCTATGCCGAGGACAACCTGAATGAGCTGCTGGCCAAGGGTGGATTCTTCGCGCGGATCTTCCATCGCCTGTTCCGCATGATCCGGCGAAGCTGGCACATGTATCCGCTCGGCTTTCTGTTCGGGCTTGGCTTTGACACGGCAACCGAGGTGGCGCTGCTCGGCATCACCGCCGCACAAGCCTCCAGCGGATTGTCGATGTGGTCGATCCTGATTTTCCCGGCGCTGTTCACCGCCGGCATGACCCTGCTCGACACCACCGACAGCATCCTGATGGTGCGCGCCTATGGCTGGGCTTTCGTCAAGCCGGTGCGCAAGCTCTATTACAACATGACCATCACCTTTGTTTCGGTCGTCGTGGCCATCGCCGTGGGCGGGATCGAGGCGCTCGGGCTGATCGGCGAGAAGTTTAGCTTGAGCGGCGGCGTCTGGGACCTGATCGGCGGCCTGAATGAGCATCTGGAGATGCTCGGTTACCTGATCGTCGGCATCTTCATCGGCAGCTGGCTGGTCTCAATGCTGGTGTATCGCCTGAAGGGCTACGACCGGATTGAAGTCCAGACCTTGAGCTAAGAACCGCCAGGCGACACCTTTCGCTCTTTCAGGCTAAGACCAATTTCCGAGCGCCAGCGACAATCGCGCCCTTGCCTCGGGCTACATGCCGATCGTGCCGATGGGTTTGGTCGATCTGTTCTACAATTAATAAGTTGCCGTCACATCCCGCGCGCGGCGGCGGCGCTCATCGCTAGCACGCGCGCTACATGGATGGCTTCGCGCCCGGTCCCGTCATGAATCTGGTGCCGGCAGGAGGTGCCGTCGGCGACCACCAGCGTCTCCGGCGCGGCTTTGCGCACCGCCGGCAACAGCGAGAGTTCGCCCATCGCCAGCGATGCATCGATGGTCTCGGCGCCATAGCCGAAGGCGCCGGCCATGCCGCAGCAACTTGAGTCCACGGTCTCGACCGCGAGCCCGGGCACGAGTTTCAGGACAGCCTCCACCGCGCTCATCGCCCCGAAGGATTTCTGGTGGCAATGGCCGTGCAGCAGCGCGCGTTCGCCGACCGGCCGCAATGCGAGCTTCAACCGCCCCGCTTGCGCTTCATGCGCCAGAAATTCCTCGAACAGGAAGGCATGGGATGCCAGCTTCCGGGCGGCTTCGCCGGGGATCAACGCGGGAATTTCGTCGCGGAAGCCGAGCAGGCAGCTTGGCTCCAGACCGACCACGGGAACGCCGCGGGCGAGGAAGGGTTCGAGCGCGGCAAGGACGCGCTCGGCCTCTTTTCGTGCCTCATCGACCAGGCCCACGGAGAGAAAGGTGCGGCCGCAGCACAGCGGGCGCGCGTCATTATCAATCGGCGTTGCCACATGCACGCGGTAGCCGGCGGCATTTAGCACCGAGAGAGCAGCGTCTACGTTCTCGCGCTCGAAATAGCGATTGAAGGTATCAGCAAAGAAGACAACTTCTCCGCCGTCATGCCCAGCCTTGTGCCGGGCATCCACGTCTTTCGGCGGCAAAGAAGACGTGGATGGCACCTGAACTCGGGCTTGCCCAAGTTCAGCACTATTGAGTGGCGCAAGTCGGGTAAACCCGACTTGCGATGACGAGCCCGGCCATGACGAAATTTCTGAATCCTGGAACACATCTCCCCGCCACTTCGGCAGCGCGCGCCGCGCAGTGAACCCGGCGACGGCCTCGGACAAGCGGGCCGCGCCGGGCAGCACATCGCGCAGGTTGAGCAGCCATGGCAATTTGCTGGCATAAGGCGCGTAGCGCGGCAGGTAGCCCACCAGGCGATCGTGCAGGGAGAGGCCGTGCTTGGCCGCGCGCGCGGCCTGCGCCTCGATCTTCATGCGCGCCATGTCCACGCCGGTCGGGCATTCGCGCCGGCAGGCCTTGCAGGAGACGCAGAGCTTCAGCGTCTCAGCCATCTCGTCGGAGGCAAGCGCCTCGGGCCCGAGCTGGCCGGTGATCGCCAGCCGCAGCGAATTGGCGCGCCCGCGGGTGACATCGCGCTCGTTGCGGGTGACGCGGTAGGACGGGCACATGACGCCGCCCGCAAGATTGCGGCAGGCGCCGTTGTTGTTGCACATCTCCACCGCGCCCTGGAAACCGCCGCCGACGCCGGGATAGGCCGACCAGTCGAGCCGCGTGGTCATCGGCTCCGGGTGGTAATGCGGGCCGTAGCGCAACAGGCGGCGATCGTCGAATTTCGGCGCGCGCACGATCTTGCCGGGGTTGAACAGCCCGTGCGGATCGAAGCTGTCCTTCACCTCCTCGAAGGCGCGCACCAGCAGTTCCCCGAACATCGGCGCGTGAAACTCCGAGCGCACGATGCCGTCGCCGTGCTCGCCGGAATGCGAGCCCTTGTAGGCGCGCACCATGGCGAAGGCTTCCTCGGCGATGGCGCGCATCGCCTTCACATCTTTGTCGAGCCGCAGGTTGAGCACCGGGCGCACATGCAGGCAGCCGACGGAAGCATGGGCGTACCAGGTGCCGCGGGTGCCGTGTTTCTCGAAAATGCCGGTGAGCCGCGCGGTGTATTCCGCCAAATGCTCCAGCGGCACCGCGCAATCCTCCACGAAGGAGACGGGCTTGCCCTGCTCCTTCATCGACATCATCACGTTGAGGCCGGCGGTGCGGACTTCGGTGATCGCCGCCTGCAATTTGGCATCGAGCACTTCGGCCACTCCGCCCCAGCGCGCGCCGCTCTTGTCCCAGCCGAAGCCGAGATCGCTCATCAGCTCTTCTAAACGGCGCAGGCGGCGGAGATTTTCCTCCTGATCTTCCTCGCCGAACTCCACCAGCAGGATGGCGTCGGGCTCACCGCGCACGAATTGCTCCAGCGTCGGGCGGAACATGGCAATGTCGCGGGCGAGTGCGATCATGGTGCGATCGACAAGCTCCACCGCGATGGGCCCGAGCTTGACGATGTGCTGGGCGGCATCCATCGCCTGGTGGAAGCTGCCGAAATGGCAGGCGCCCACCGCGCGGCGGCCGAGCAGCGGCGCGAGTTTTAATTCGATGTGGGTCGTGAAAGCGAGCGTGCCCTCGGAGCCCACCAGAATATGCGCGAGATTGATATCGTTGCTGCCGGGAAGCAGCGCATCGAGATTATAGCCGCCGACGCGACGCTGGACCTTTGGGAAGCGCGCCTTGATCTCTTCGGCTTCGCGCGCCGCGAGCGCCAGCAGCTGCGCGGCGAGCGGCCGCACCGGAGAATTGGCATCCATGCCGGAGAGGTCGGAGGTGATGCGGCCAAAATGCGCAGCTCTGCCATCCGGAAGCAGCGCATCGACCGACAGCACATTCTCCCGCGTATTGCCGTAGCGCAGCGAGCGGGCGCCGCAGGAATTGTTGCCCACCATGCCGCCCAAGGTGGCGCGCGAGGCGGTGGAAATATCGACGGGGAACCACAAGCCATGCGGCTTCAGCGCCCGGTTGAGTTCGTCAAGCACGATGCCGGGCTCGACCACGCAGCGCCGGCCGGCCGCGTCAATCTCCAAAATGCGGGTGAGATATTTCGAGCAGTCGATGACGAGAGATTCGTTGATTGTCTGGCCGCATTGCGACGTGCCGCCGCCGCGCGGCAGCACGCTGACGCCTTCTGCCTGCGCGATCGCAATCGCCCGCTCGGCCTGCGCCACGCTGCGCGGCACGACGACGCCGAGCGGCACGATTTGGTAGTGCGACGCATCGGTGGCGTAACGGCCGCGGGTGAAGCGGTCGAAATGCACCTCGGGCAACTCGGCTTTGAGCCGGCGTTCCAGTCCCGGCATCTGCGCTACCGCCACGTGTGGGCCTCATCTTCTGTGGCCGTATGCGTCATTCGAAGCTACCAGTCATGCGTCATTGCAAGGCGTCCATGCAGCGCGCCTCGCAATCCGTTCAAATGCCCTTGACCCGACTGTCGCATTCATAGTTCAACGCCACAAGCACGTCCGGCGCCTGCCATACGGTAGGCCGCCCAAGAGGTACATCACCATGCCGCAGAATTCCTCCCGCCCTGTGGGCCGCCATTTTCTACATATTCCCGGCCCCACGCCGGTTCCGGATCGCATTTTGCGCGCGATGGATACGCCCATCATCGATCATCGCGGGCCGGAATTCGCCAAGCTCACCTGGCGCTGCCTCGACGGCATCAAGACCATTTTCAAGACCACCAAGCCGGTCATCATCTACACCGCGACCGGCACCGGCGCCTGGGAAGGCGCCCTGGTCAATACGCTTTCCCCCGGCGACCGCGTGCTGATCGTGGAGACGGGGCAGTTCGCGCTGCAATGGAAAAATATGGCGACAAAGTTCGGGCTGAAGCCGGAGGTCATACCGACCGACTGGCGCATCGGCGCCGACCCTGCGGTGATCGAAGCCAAGCTGCGCGATGACAAGAACCACGAGATCAAGGCGGTCTGCGTGCTGCATAACGAAACGGCCACCGGATGTCTCTCGCCCATCGCCGAGATTCGCAAGGCGATCGACCGCGCAAAACATCCAGCGCTTTTCTTCGTGGACACGATTTCTTCGCTGGCCTCGACCGACTACCGCCACGACGAATGGGGCGTCGACGTCACCATCGGCGGCGCGCAGAAGGGCCTGATGCTGCCGCCCGGCATGTCGTTCAACGCGGTCAGCGACAAGGCGCTGGCGGCATCAAAGACCTCGAAGCTGCCGAAGTCGTTTTGGGCATGGGACGAGATGATCGCCATGAACAAGAACGGCTTCTTCCCTTATACGCCGGCGACGCAGATGCTCCAGGGCTTGGCCGTGGCGATCGACATGCTGCACGAGGAAGGCCTGGAAAACGTCTTCGCCCGGCATGGCCGGCTGGCCGAGGCCACGCGGCGCGCCGTGCGCGCCTGGGGCCTGGAGATCATCTGCCGCGATCAAAAATATTATTCGCCCACTGTCACCGCCGTGTTGCTGCCCGAGGGACACAACGCCGACGCCTTCCGCAATCTGGCGCTGGAGCGATTCAACATTTCCTATGGCGCAAGCTTCGGGCCCTTCGTCGGGAGATATTTCCGCATCGGCCACCTCGGCGACATCAACGAGCTGATGCTGATGGGGGCGCTCGCCGGCACCGAGATGTCGCTGGCGATCGCCGGCGTTCCGCACAAGAAGGGCGGCGTGCAGGCGGCGATCGATTATCTCGCTTCGGCGGATAAATCGGCGCGTACTGCTAGAGTCTTATCCGATTAGATTGAATCGGATCAGACTCTAGATTCCTTAGTTTGTCGCGCAATCTTGCGGCGAACCGGTTTCCACTTCGCCGGATTGCGCTCTAGGGAATGACATTGAATGAATAGTGCGCCCCGCCAGCGCGCGGGGGCGAGGGCGACGTGGAATCGCAGGCCAAAATCCGCGGCCGCCCGCGCCGGACGAACGGGTATCTCTTTTTACCCCGCGATTTTTGGCTTGAATATTCTGCAAAACAGCAAATATTAGAAATAATGTTCTCTTTGCCACGCCCTTTCAACTCCTATATAGAATAAACATTCTTACAGGCGAGTTTTGCAATGAACGCCAACCTCACCGCCGTTACAGCGGCCAAGCTCAATGACGCCCTGGAGCGGGCGAGCCCGGCGGAAATCGTCGCTGCGGCGCAGCAGACGGTCGCCCCGCAGCATCTTGCCGTGGCCTCATCCTTCGGCATCGAGTCCGCGACCCTGCTGAAGATTGTCGCCGACGCCGATCCTGCCATACCGGTACTTTTTCTCGACACCGACTGGCTGTTCCCGGAGACGCTGGCCTACCGCGATACGCTGGTGGCGCAACTCGGCTTGAAAGACGTGCGCACGATCACGCCGTCACGCGAGGCGGTGACGGAGAGGGATCCCGCGCGGGATTTGTGGTCGGTCGATCCCGATGCCTGCTGCCATCTGCGCAAGGTCGAGCCGCTGGCCGAGGCGCTGGAGAGCTTCGACGCCTGGATCAACGGGCGCAAGCGCTATCAGGGTGGCGAGCGTTCCGCGATTCCCGTTGTCGAGACTGAGGGCTCGCGGCTCAAGTTCAACCCGCTGGCGCGCACCACGCCTGCTGAAATCGCCAAAATGTTCCGGGCGTGGCAGCTGCCGCTGCATCCGCTCGCCGGCCAGGGTTTCACGTCGGTCGGATGCATGCCCTGCACCCGGCGCACCAACGCGGGCGAAGCGGCGCGCGCCGGGCGCTGGCATAACCAGCTCAAAACCGAATGCGGCATCCATCTGCGGGTGCCGGAAATGGCGCAGGGCGCGCCGCGCGAGTAATCACTTGGAGCCATGTGGGCTCCGCAACTTCCCCCAGCCTAGAGTCTGATCCGATTAGATTGAATCGGATCAGACTCTAGATTTCTTAGTTTGTCGCGCAATCTTGCGGCGAACCGGTTCCCACCCCGGATCAAGTCCGGGGCAGGCTTTCGCCGGATTGCGCTCTAGGCCGCATCGAGGGGCGACGATGCGGCCGCTTCTTCAGCGATGCTGGGTGATCGTATCCACCAAGGCGACGCGGCCTTTCTTCACCTCTGCGATCGCCCGCTCCAGCGCGGGCCGGATATCCTTCGGATTTTCGATCGGCCCCTCGCCATGGCAGCCCATGGCGCGCGCCAACGCGCCGAAGTCCGGCTCGGGACCGAACAGGTCCATGCCGATATGCGCCCTGGATTCGTCGGTTCCGCGCAGCCGCGCCATGCGGATCTGGTGCTCCCAGTCATTGTAATAGGCGCGGTTGTTGTGCATCACGATCAGCATCGGGATCTGGTACTTGGCCGCGACCCATAAGGCGCCGGCGTCGAACATGAGATCGCCGTCCGGCTGAATGTCCACCACAAGGCGGCCCTTGTCCTTGTGCGCCAGCGCGACGCCGATGGAGATGCCGATCTGGGTGGAGGTGCCGAGCTCGACGCCGGGGTGCCGGTAGGGCTTGTCGAAATCCCAGACCTTGCGGATCTGCTTCTTAAGATCATTCGCAGTGAGCACCCAATCCTCGTTCTTGATGACGTCCCAAACCTCGTGCGCGAGACGGCCGAAGGTGATGGGTGAAGCGTCCCAGTTCTTGCGGGATTCCTCCTGCCATTTGGCCCATACGGCGTCATGGCGCTTGCCGATGGCTGCCTTGCGATCGGCGATGCGCTTCTGCAGCTTGCTGTCCTTGGCAATCCGCTCGCGGCAGATGCGCGTCAGCTCCGGAATGCCGAGCGCGGTATCGCCGAGGGCGCGGATCGAGCACGGCTGCATGCGGCCATAGTCAAACGACCATTTGCTGATGCCGATCTCGCCGAAGCCGATTTCAACGAAGTCGCAGTTTTCAGGCGGCAGCATTTCCAGCGTACGCTTGGTGCTGTTCAATTCCGTGATCTGCTTCTCCCAGTCGCGGACGTCGAGGCCGACGATCAGATCAGTGTGCCGGAGCGACTCCTTGTCCATGCTGAGACACAGCGGATGCTTGTTGGGGAAGTTGAGCGAGTGGTTGATGTCCCACACCGCTGCGCCGGTCGTCTCTGCGAGCTTCACGATGCTTTCGAAGCCGCCCTCGCGCCGGCCGGCGAATTCGGCGAAGAGCATGGGATGCTCCGCCTTCAACAGCTTGTCCGCGATGGCCTCGACCGCGCGCGGGTCCGGAGCCATGGGCGCGGGCGTCGCCACGGCGGTCTTTGGCGGCAGCGGCACCTTTTCGGTGAGCGGCTCCTCCTGCAGCGCGGCATCGTAACACATGTAGATCGGGCCGCGCGGCTCGGTGGTCATGGTCGAGTAGGCGCGCGCGAAGGATTCCGGCACGCCATGGATCGAGGTCGGCTGGTAATCCCATTTGACGTAATCGCGGACGGCGTTGCCTTGCACCAGCGCCGAATGCGTCCAGTCGATATGCGGGCGGCGCTTGGCCTCGTCCATCGGGCCGGTAGCGCCCATGATGAAGACCGGCGCGCGGTCGATATAGGCGTAATAGATCGCCATGCAGGCGTGCAGCAGCCCCACCAGGTTGTGCAGGATCACCGCCGTCGGCTTGCCGGTGGCCTTGGCGTAGCCGTGCGCGATCTGCACGGCGATTTCCTCGTGGTTGCACAGCATCATCGGCGGTTCGTTGCCGCCGTAATTGACCAGCGAGTCGTGCAGGCCGCGAAAGCTCGCGCCGGGATTGAGAGTAATGAAGGGGAAGCCGTATTGCTTGATCAGGTCGACGATGACGTCGGATTGCCAGCCGGTGTAGTTCTTAACTTTCGCGTCCATCGGGATACCTTTGTGACTCGGACCGCCTCATCCATGGGCAATGCTCGTTACGTTTTATCTTGAAAGCTTGCAGCTTGGAAAGGCGGCTGGCGGGCCCGATAAAGCCCGCCGGTTACCTGCCCGCGGGCACAAGCGGGTGCTCGATGAGTTGCTACCCAAGGCGAAAAAAGGACCGGCGGAGCCATCTGACTCCGCCGGCCGGGAATCACCGTATTTCTTACTTATCTATTTAGGCGCCTTCAACATTTCAGCCGTCTTTTCCACGGTGGCTTTGTCGGTCTTGTAGGCCTCTACAATGATCTTCTGCACGTCCTCACCAGAGGTCGGCGAGATTTCAAGCTTCGTCTTTTCTGCCTCGGCAAGGAATTCCTTGTCCTTCATGGTGTCCATGAAAGCCTTGCGCAGGGCCGCGGCACGGTCTGCCGGGACTCCCGGAGGGGCCATATAGGGCCGGCCCAGGGCCTGCCGCGCGAAGACAAGGCTGAGGATCTGCTTCTGCTCCGGCGTCTTCGCCAGGTCCAGGATGAGCGGGACATTGGGCAAGTCGGGGTGTTTTGCGCCGGAGAGCTGCACCAAGACGATGATCTTCTTCTCGTCAAACCAAGCCTTCTGGGTGGTGATGACGCTCGACCATGACCAGCCGCAACGGCCCTGCACCTCGCCGCGCTCCATGGCGAGGCTGATGTCGTTGCCGCCCGGATAGCCGGTGACGATCTTGAACTTGGTTCCGAGCACGCCATTGACGATGCGCGGGAATTGATCCGTGTCCGCGGATGGTCCGGTGCCGCCGACAATCAGTTCCTTGGTCCGCAGCTCTTCGATGCTCTTGACGCCGCTGGTGTTCCAGGCCACGCAGACGCTGACTTCGTTGTTCGCGCTGCCGATCCAGGTGAACTTGGCGGCATCGAACTGCGCTTCCGGGACGCCAAAAAGCGGATCAAAGGGGGCGCCGCGCCCGATGGTTCCAAACGCGGTGCCGTCTTTCGGCGCAGCGTTGTAAATGTGATTGGCCGCCGCAAGGCTTCCGGCGCCCGGCATATTCTTCACCACGATCGTCGGATTGCCCGGAATATGCTTGCCCATGTACCGCGCGATCATGCGCGCATAGACGTCGTAGCCGCCCCCGGCGCTGTAGCCGACGAACAGCTCAATCGTCTTTCCTTTATAGAAATCGGCCGGGCTTTGCGCCCATCCGGTCGTGACCGGTACGACGGCGAGGACGGCGGCCGCCGCCACGCCGCGCGCAATATTACTGATCCGCATGTTCATCACTCCTTGCTCCCTGCTCCTTGATTGATAGGCTTTGGCCAAGCCCCTTGCCTCATTGCTAACCCATTCACATTCAAAGATCATTTTAAATGTGGCTTGGCGTCGCGCCCCTTGAATCCGGGTGGTTAGCCCGGCCCCGAATTAGGCATTTTACAAGCAAATGCCCCGACTTAATGACCCCCATAAAGACAGATAAGAACCTGCATTTCAATGCAGGTTCGGTCTGATTCTTCCTCCCGCCAGGAATTATTCTGCCTCCCGCTAGGAATTCCGCGCAGAAACCGACCCCTGCGCATGGTGCGGCAGGAACACAATTTGGCAGGCGCTGATACCGTCGCGCACGAGTTCGGTTAAAGACCATGAGCCACAAGCGCCGGCAACGGGACTGCCGGCCGCGGGCCGGGAATGCACGAGACGCTCGGCCGCCCTGGATCAGTCCATGGCCATGCCATAAGCTCCCGCGCGCAAATCCAGAGCATCGGAGGACGAGACTTTGCCTTTCGCGAACGCCAACGGAATCAGCATCCACTACAAGCTTGCGGGCCAGAACGGCCCCGTCGTCATCCTCCTGCACGAAATGGGCGGCTCGCTCGATAGCTGGGACAAAGTGGCCCCCGGCCTGAGCGGGAGCTTTCGCGTGCTGTGCTACGACCAGCGCGGCGCGGGCCTGACGGAAAAAGTGCGCCAGCAATTCAGCAACGAAACCGCGGCCGAGGACATCGAGGGCTTGCTCAAGCAATTGAAGCTGGAGCCGCCCTATCACATCGTTGCGGTCGCGGCGGCCAGCACGCAGGCACTGCTGTTCCGGGAGCGCCATCCCGATTGGGTCGCGTCACTGGTGTTGTGCAATCCCGCGCTCGGCGTCGATCCGAGCCGTGCCGGTCAACTCAATGAGCGCGCCGACCTTGCCGAGCGCGAAGGCATGCGTGGGGTGCTGTCGATCACTCTCGACAAATCCTATCCGCCGGAACTGACCGACCGCGAGACCTATGAGAATTATCGCGGGCGTTATCTGGGCAATGATCCCGTGGGTTTTGCCCATGCCAACAGGATGCTGGCGCGCACCAACGTGACCAGCATGCTGCCGAACATCACGTGCCCGACCATGGTGGTGGCGGGCCGCCAGGACGCCGTGCGTCCGCCCACGGCGAGCGAGGAAATCGCCGGCAAGATTTCCGGCGCGCGCTTCGAGCTGATCGACGCCGGGCATTTCATGCCGACAACGGGCCCTGCTGCCTTGCTCGGCCTGCTCAAAGATTTTCTCGGCAAAACTTCCAAACCGTCGTCCTGAGGTGGCGCGAAGCGCCCTCGAAGGACGGCAGCCGTCCATCCTTCGAGGCTCGCTGCGCTCGCACCTCAGGATGACGGATCAACGATGGCGATAAGGATTTCTCTCATGCGTGTCAAAGCCAACGGCATCACGTTCAATTATCAGATCGACGGCCCTGAAGCTGCACCATGGATCGTGTTCAGCAACTCGCTCGCCACCAACCTCTCCCTATGGGACGACCAGGCGGCGGCGCTGAAGAAATCCTTCCGCGTCCTGCGCTACGACCAGCGCGGCCACGGCGGCACGGAGGCGACCGACGGCCGCTACGATTTCGACCTGCTGGTGGCCGACGTGGCGGCGCTGTTCGACGCGCTGTCGATCAAGCGCGCGCATGTCGTCGGCATTTCCATGGGCGGAATGACGGCGCTTGCCTTCGCGCAACGCCACCCGCAGCGCGTCGATCGCCTTGTGCCGTGCGATTGCGGCCCCGCTTCCAGCCCCGCATCGTCGCAGCAATGGGAGGAGCGCATCGCCATCGCGGAAAAGCAGGGCATGAAGCCGCTGGTGGAAGCCACCGCCCGGCGCTGGTTCCCGCCGGAATTCATCGAAGCCAATCCGGCGGTGTTTCAGCGCGCCTGCGAGATGATCCGGGCCACGCCGGTCAAGGGCTTCATCGGCTGCGCCGGGGCGCTGGCGAATTACGATCTGCGGCCCGGGCTTCCCAATATCAAGGCGCCGACCTTGCTCATCGTCGGCACTAAGGACGCCACGGTACCGGGCATCAAGGCGATCAACGCGGCGGTGCCGGGCTCCAAAGTGGTCGAGCTGGAAGGCGCCGGGCACCTTTCGAACCTGGAACAGCCGGCTAACTTTACCCGCGCCCTGCAAGACTTCCTGACCGCCCGTTAGAGCGACGTCGTGCTGACTGTCGACTCCCTCCCCCTGAAAGGGGGAGGGTTGGGGTGGGGGTCGTTCGCTGACCCCCACCCGCCACGCCTTCGCCCTCCTGCCTTCGCCGAAGCGAAGCCGCTTCGGCTTCGCGCAGGCAGGTCGGGCTACGGCGGGCGACCTCCCCCTTTCAGGGGGAGGTAAGAAAGAGCGAACTCCGCGACTACGGTCACAACGACTTCGCTCTAGCGGCATTTATCGGCGAGCTATCGCTTTTCGCCAGGGGGCATTGCGCCAATGGAATGACACTTTGGCTCGGCTCTATGCAAAGCCTCAGATAACATTATATTTCAAGGTGACGGTGGCTCCGGGTTGATAGAACCCGACCAAGCCCACAGCCGGCAAAAAGCCCGGTGTCGACAGGAGGAAATGATGGCGGTTGCAACCAAAGCCCCCGAAGCACAAGCGCGTCCTGCGATGTCCAGCAAGGCACGCGAGCTGATGGAACAGCTCAACAAGGACGCCAGCGAACATCACATCTGGGTCCGCACTCAGATGAACGCGCCGGCGCAACTCCCCTGGTTCACGAACACCGGCGGTGACACCGGCATCGCACCGATGGCCAGCGGGCGCGTCGCCGCCAATCAGCTCAAGACCGCGGCCTACCGCTGGCGCTGGAAAGATTACAGTCCTTTTCTCAACCGCATCGCGAGCATCGCCAGCCAAGCCGACGTCTCACCCATCGAATTCACCGACCGACAGAGCATTCTGCTGACCAATCCCGGCCTCGGCGGCCGCCTTCAGGTCACCAACACCATCCGCTGCGCCATCTCCATCTACAATCCGGGCGACGTGGCACCCGCGCATATCCATAGCCCGAACGCCAGCCGGACCATTCTCTCGGAGAAGGGCGGCTATACCAACGTCGAAGGAGAGCGCTGCGAAGCCGTGCGCGGCGACATCATCATGACGCCGAACGGCACCTGGCATGACCACGCCAATGACGCCAAGTCACCGGTGATCTGGATCGACATGCTGGATTGGCCGCTGATGGAGTTTCTGGATTGCGCCTGGGTAGACCAGGAATATACCGGCACGCCCGGCAGCAACGAGAAAAGCCAGCCGACCATCCATGCCGACGGGCATTCCACCCGGCTCTACGGCAACGGCGGCTTGATCCCGACCTTTGTGAATCACCAGCGCGGCTGGGGCCAGAACCCGACGCCGATGATTCATTATCGCGGCGCCGACATACGCGCCGCGTTGGACCGTTTACGCAAGGAAGCAGGCGACGCTTACGAAGGCATCCAGATGCAACTTGTCAATCCGATCACCGGCAAGCCGATCTTCCCGACGCTGAATTACACGGCGCAACTGCTGCGGCCGGGCGAGGAGACGAAGTTCAAGCGTGAGACGTCGAGCACCTTCATCGTCGTGATGGACGGCACCGGCTATTCGGAAGTCGGCGGCAAGCGCTTCGATTGGGAGCCGAACGACATCGTGGTGGTGCCGAACTTCCAGTGGCGCCGGCACGTCAACACCGGCAAGACCGACGCGGTGCTCTACGCGGTGTCGGACGCCGCGTTGTTGAGGAACATCGGCCAGTACCGCTCGCAGGGGAAGAAGGCGGACGGCACGGTTGTTCAGATCGTCGGGTAAGCGGCTTACTTTCACCTCTCCCATAGGGAGAGGTCGGATCGCGAAGCGATCCGGGTGAGGGGTTACAAACTATCGGTAGGCCTGAACCCCCTCACCCCGACCCTCTCCCCCACGGGGAGAGCGACTGTCTTGGAAGTCAAGCGGTTTGCCATGGTTGTTGGTCTCGGATGATTGCGTTGAGGATAGTGAGGAGCTTTCGCGCGACGGCGATGAGCGCGACCATCTTTGGCTTTCC
>Ga0080064_1004189_pt1 | contig 18990 bp, 19 predicted proteins | sample Subgrocontami54m_FD_69260 | JGI IMG/M metagenome (GOLD analysis project Ga0080064, IMG submission 69260) | Subsurface groundwater microbial communities from S. Glens Falls, New York, USA - GMW46 contaminated, 5.4 m (SPADES assembly) (version 2) ...
CGTCAAACGGGCGTGGATAGCTTGCGAGATCCTCGTGCGGCGCAAACTGGGCCGGATTGACGAAAATGGAGACGATGACGCGGCGGGCGTGGGGTTTCGCCCGCCGTATCAGAGCTAGATGCCCGGCATGCAGGGCACCCATGGTGGGAACCAGCGCAAGGGTATCGCCCTTGGCGCGAAAACCTTCGATCGCGCGGCGTAACACTCGGGGAGTCCGTGCGATTTTTGGTTTTTGTGCCATCAGGTTCGGTCTGGAGGGTCGGCGCAAATGCCCGTGAATCCTAGGAAAGCGGCCGGTGCGCGAGTGCGGCGCCGATTAATTATGAACGTGTAGACTTTGAACTAAACCTTGACCAGGACGCGGAAAAGATCGAAGAATTATAACACCTCGGGGGGAGTAAATGGGTATCGAGGGTAGTTTCGGGCGGCCCAAATCCGCCCACGTCATCGTGCTTGGTAACGAAAAGGGTGGTTCGGGTAAATCGACCACAGCCATGCACGTCGCTGTTGCCTTGATGAAGGCCGGACAGCGCGTCGCCACCGTCGATCTCGACTCCCGGCAGAAAAGCTTTACCCACTACGTGGAAAACCGCCGCGATTGGGCCAAGCGCGCGAATGTGAAGCTCGAAGTTCCATCGCATTACTGCATCGCCCGCGGCACCGGCATCAAGCTCGACGAGAACGAGGCGATTGAATTTTCAGGTTTTGCCGAAGCCATCACGGCGGTGGAGAAAACCCATGATTTCATCGTCGTCGATACCCCGGGAACCGACAATTATCTGATGCGCCTGGCGCATTCCATGGCGGATACGCTGCTCACGCCGCTCAACGACAGCTTCGTGGATTTCGACGTGCTGGGCACCGTCGATCCCACCACCTACGCAGTGACGGGTGAAAGCCAATATGCCGAAATGGTGTCGGATACGCGCCGCCAGCGTCGGCTGATCGACGGCGAATTGCCCAACTGGATTGTGGTGCGGAACCGGTTGTCCATGCTCGGCTCACGCAACCGCCGGCTTCTCGGCGAAGGCCTGAACGAGCTGGCGCTGCGGCTCGGCTTCCGTTATGCCGACGGCTTCGCCGAGCGCGTGATCTATCGCGAATTCTTCCCGCGCGGGCTCACAGCGCTGGACGATCTCGACGAGAACACGCTCGGCACCCGGCCGAATATGTCGCATGTGACCGCCCGCGAGGAGGTTATGCAATTGCTGCATGCGCTGAAGCTGCCGCTGGACGAACGCGGGAAAAAGCGCGCCGCCAACCGTGCCGAATGGCGCTCCGTCGCCGCCCAGCCGCTGGAAGTTCACGACCTGCTTGCCTAGTTGACGCCGCAGCGCAGCCCATTGCGCTGGAGGCTCATGGCCTCCAAGGTAAAGGGTTCGGGATAGATATTCCCCGGAACCCGTGCATGAGCAAAGACCGCCGCGATACTCCGGTAAAAACTGAAAAGCAGAGCGAACCCGCAACGGCTTCGCCGCGCGGAGAGATTGACGCTTTTCTCGCGCAAGTGAAAGCGCTCGGTCCGCGCACCGCTCCCGGCCAGCGCGGCCGGTTGATCTTTGCGCTCGATGCGACCATGAGCCGGCAGCCGGCCTGGAACACGGCGCGGCGGCTGCAGACCGATATGTTCCGCGAAGCCGCCGCCATCGGCGGGCTCGACGTTCAGCTCGTCTATTACCGCGGCCTCGGCGAATGCCGAGCCTCGCGCTGGGTTTCCGAGGCGGAGCGGCTGGCGGGCCTGATGGAAGGTATCGGCTGTCAGGGTGGGCATACCCAGATCGAGAAAATCCTTTCACATGCCCGGCGCGAGACCGAGCGGATGAAAGTGCAGGCTTTGGTCTTTGTCGGAGATGCGATGGAAGAGGCGATCGACGACCTCAGCGTCGCCGCGGGCGAACTGGGCTTACTCGGGGTTCCCGCCTTCATGTTCCAGGAAGGCGGCGACCCCATCGCCGAGCAGGCTTTTCGCGAGGTCGCCCGGCTGACGCGCGGCGTCTATTGCCGGTTTGATCCGGACGCGGCCCAGCAACTGGCCGAACTGCTGCGGGCTGCCGCCGCTTACGCCGCCGGCGGGCTGAAAGCGCTGGAGCATGCGTCGCGCCGCTCCGGCCCGGCCGTGCAAAAGCTGCTGCAACAGTTGAGATAGCCATGCCGGCGGTGATCTTTGGCGTTGTCGTCTTGGTCCTGGTGCTTTGGGCACTCAACACATTCACGAAGATAGATGCGCACCAGCTCGCACGCGTGTTGCGGCCGATAGGCGGTATCGGAGCGCTGTTGCTTGCCGTCTTTCTGGGAGTGCGCGGCGAGCTTGCGATTGCGTTTCCTCTTGGATTTGCCGGCCTCAGCCTGCTCGGCTGGATTCCTTTTGGGCCCGCAGGGTTCGGCCAGCGCACGACTAAAAGCCCACGACAGGTTTCCCGCGTGCGCTCCGCTTTTGTGGAGATGGAACTCGATCACGATACCGGCGCCATGCGCGGGAAAATCCTAGCAGGGCCGCATGCGGGCGCCGATCTGGAAAAATTCGATGTGGTTACGCTGGCCGGCTTCCTCGCCGGCATCGACCAGGAAAGCCGCGCCTTACTCGGCGCCTATCTCGACCGCCGGCATCCCGCTTGGCGTGAACACGCGCAGGGCGATACGGCAACGGGGCAGGGAGGCTCGCCGCGTTCCAGTAAAATGACGCAGGAGGAGGCCTATCAAATCCTTGGCCTGCAGCCCGGCGCGAGCGCTCAGGAGATCGGGCGGGCGCACCGCTCGCTCATGAAGAAACTGCATCCCGACCAAGGGGGGTCTACGTATCTCGCGGCCCGCGTGAACGAGGCCAAAGACATCCTTCTTCGCCGTCATCGCTGAAGCACTCCTGACGCAACATCACAGCGAGCGGCTCCTGTCTGATTGACGTTTCCCTGATGCTGGCAGGCCTTAATTCTTCAAGGCCATGCAGGCGATTTCATTTTTCTTGAGATATTGGCAGGCTGCCTCAGCCTGGTTCTTGTCGAGCCCGGCAAAGCGGGCGCGGTAGATTGTCTTTTCACCTTTGATGACGCGTTCGGTGAAGGAGTCCGCGCTGCCAAGAATCGACTTGGCGCGGCTCTTTGCGGACGAAAGCCGTTGCTTGGCTTCATTTTCCTGATCGAAAGCGCCGACCTGAATCAGCCATCCGTCGCGCCGCACCGAGGAGCGGGGGGATGCAGCCGGATCCGGGGCTCTCACTGCCTGCGGTAAAGCGGACGCAATTTTTATCTCCCCAGCGCCACGAGTTTCCGGCGGCGTCGGGTCAGCGTAGCTCATCTCCGGCCCGGGCTTGGCCTGCGGGCCTGGCTTCACGGAAACCGTCTTGACTGAAACGGCTTGCAGCGGGTCGTCGGAACTGGCCGCGGCCAAGGGCGCGGAACGAGGTAAGGGGACAGCCGAAGGACCGGGGGCGGAATTGGCTTGCGCGACGACCGGTGCCGTTCGTTTTACGGACGCGATGCGGATGTTGTCGCTGATTAATTCGGTCATTCGCGCATCCCGGCTGCTGGCGCTGCGCCCGCCGAATACGACAGCGACGACGTAACGGCCGCCCCGCCGAACCGAAGTTACGAGGTTGAAGCCGGAGTCGCGCGTAAAGCCCGTCTTGATGCCGTCAACGCCTTCCAGCTTTCCAATCAGGCGGTTGTGCGTGCTGATCGTGCGGCCTGCGTAACGGAATTGGCTGGTGGCGAAATACTTATAGAATTTCGGAAAGCGTTCTTGGATGGCGCGACCGAGCAAAGCTTGATCGCGCGCCGTGGTGATCTGTTGATCGTCGGGAAGGCCGGAAGCATTCGTGTAGACGGTCCGGCTCATGCCCAGAGCGCGCGCCTTGCCGGTCATGAGCTTGGCGAAGGAATCCTCGCTGCCGCCGAGCGCTTCGGCGATCACGACCGCCACATCGTTCGCGGACTTGGTGACAATCGCCTTGATGGCGTCTTCGATCTCGATGCTCTGGCCGGGCTTGAGGCCGAGCTTGGACGGTTCCTGGGAAGCAGCATGCGCGGAAACGGGAAGCTCGGTATTGAGCTGCAACTGTCCCGCTTCCAGCCGTTCGAACAGCAGGTAGAGCGTCATGATCTTGGTCAGCGACGCGGGATGCCGCTGATTGTCGGGATTGGAGGAATGCAGCACCTTGCCGCTATTGGCATCGACGACAATGTCGGCATAGGGCGGATCATAATCGGCGGCCGCCAGCGCGGGAGTCGCCGACAACATCGCGGCAGCAGTAATGAGACTGAATAAGCCCCAACGAAGCCCGCGCGGGGCTCCGGCCCCTGTCATATGCATCGTTCCACGTCCCCGTTCCGCTGGCGCCTTCGCGGGCGCCGGTTCCGTCATTGTCCTGATCCGAGGCGGGGGAAATGCCGGTCAGCGCGCCCCTTAACGGGCGCTGCCTCGCTCGACGGCAATCAAACGGGTACTCCCCTCCGCAACGGGTCTGCCGCCATCCCAACGGCACTAGAGCGCGTTCAGCAAAAGTGGACACCGGTTTTGCGTCCGAACGCGCTCTGACTCTTTAGAATAGAGCGTTTTCTTCACGCGAACCGGTTCCCACTTCGCTTGAAAACGCTCTAGTCTGTCAGACTAGGCGGACCCCCTTGCCAAAGAGTTAAACGACTCGCACATCCCTGTGCAACCCCTTGACAAAGCAATGATGTCGCAGGGTTACCGGCTCGTGGCCAGGAACTTTTCCATGATGAACCCCCAGACTGGGGCGGCCGCTTCCTTTTCGATGAAAACATGGCCATCCACGCCAAATGGTTGCAGCAGATGATATTCAACCGGGCCGCCAGCGCTACGGAAGGCATCGGCCAGGCTCTTCGACAAGGCCGGGGGGAAATAGCTGTCGTTCTCGGCATAGAGCCACAGCGTGGGGGTGCGTGCGGTACGTCCGAAGGCGTTTGCTGCAGCCACTAGCCGTTCCGCAGAGCAATTGGCATTCGCGCGATCATCCGCGCGGCCTCCGCGTCCGCCGGAGAAATTTATGACCGCGCGAACGGCCGGGAGGTTACGGCTGGCCAGCGCCAGCGCTCCCCAGCCGCCCGCGGACTGGCCGACCACGACGACACCCGACTTCCGCACAAAAGGCTGCGCGGTGAGGTAATTGATTGCGGCTTGGATGCTGTCCGCTGTCGCGGCGCCTGATTTTTCATAATCCGGATTTTCGCAGCGGCCCTGATCCTCGAAATATGGCCCGCCCGTCTCGCCGTGCCCGGGACGAATGGGCAACACGACGGCGTATCCGCGATCGATAAACCATTGTGACACATGTTCATATAACGAGGGATCGAACTGGGATCGCAAATAGGAACTTTGACTTGAACCATGATTGATGACGGCAAGCGGGAAGGGGCCGGCGCCGGGTGGCCGCAGCACGGTGGCGTGCATCAATAGACGCTCGCCGGGAAACGGGATGAGCCATTGCTGGCGGCGCATCGCACCTTGTTCCGGTCCCTGAGGACCAGGCGATCCTTCACCGATCTCCGATGCTTGCAGCACCGGCGCGGCAGCGAGAGTCAAAAATAGAAACGCACCGGCAAGCATTGCTAAGCCGGCGCGTCCCATCATTGTTCGTCTCCGGGCGCGAGTTATTTCGCAAGCCTGAGCTGCGCGAGGTTCGTGCCGATGGTATTGAAAGTCGACACGATCTGGTTTGCAGACGTCAGCGCGAAGAATTTGTTGGAATCGCTGGCGCAGTTTTGCAGGATGGTGGACGTCGGATCACCATTGCCTTTGACCTGTACGGCATAAAGAGTGATGCCCGCCGCCTTGATGTTGGCGCAAGCCTTTTGCGTCCGCGCATCAATCTTGGACTGATCCGTCGTCCAGCGGTTTTGCGTATTCAGGCCGTCGGTCAGCAGGACGACGACCTGCTTGGTGTCCTTATCAAGCGCCGGAGCGCTGAGCGGGACGCCCGTAGTCAGCGCTTGCCAGCCCCACGCCAGGCCGATGGTCTGGTTGGTGTTGCCGTTCGGCGTCATCGCGTCGATTTTATTATTCAGCGCCGACCAGTCGTAGCTGAGCGCCATCAAAGATTCAGTACAGGACTTGTCATAGACGGCCGGGAACAAGGTGGACTTGTTGCTCGTCGTGGGGGTCGTGTTGAGGGCGTCATAGTCCTGGTCGCGATCCATCACGCAACCCTGCCACTTGCTCTTGTTGACACTGCTGCTGCTCGATCCACTCCAACTGTTGCTGTCGCCGTCGCCGCTGCTCGATCCACTCCAACTGTTGCTGTCGCCGCCGCCGCCGCTGGTGCTGTAATTGCTCCAGTCAAGCCAGGTAGCATCCTTATTGGCCGTGCCGACATTGACTTCGAGCGCGAAGGGGACAATCGCGACCCGGACGTCGCCGTCCTTTTGCGCGGCGGCTTGCAGTTGCTTCAACAGATTGTGCGACGCGGCCTTAAGTGCGGTCATCTTGCCGCTGGAATCCATCGAGCCGGTATTGTCGAGGACGAGGGCGACCTGCAGCTTGGACGTGCCCCATGCCACGGTCGAGGACGACGTGACTTTCATCTCCGAAACGCCCACGATTGCAGTGAAATCGGTTTTGACGGTCGTGATGCCGTCCACGACCACCGAGGAGCCGCCGGTAGAATTGTATGTCGCAGTGATCTTGGTCGCCTTCACTTCCGGATGTGTGAACACGGCTTCGAAATAGGCCTGCGCGGAGGTTTGCAATTCGCCGCTCGTTTGCGTGGAGGCGTTCTTCGACACCATCAACGCTGTGGCGTCGAGCGCCGCTTGCAGGTCGGCCTTCACGGCATTGGCGCGGCTGTAGTCGATGGACGCGCCGACAAGACCCACGACGGGAATTACCGCAAGCGCGAAGATCACCGCTATGTTGCCTTCGCGCGCGGCGGCAAAATGCCGGACGCGATCGCGCAGACGGACGGCAAGAGATTTCGTGGCCATGGCCATCACCTGGAATTTGGTTCAATACCTGACCGCAATCGTGAATGAGAGACGTGAAAACAGCGTAAAGTCTGTCAGTGAAAGTAGCTTGCATTCGCGGGATTTTAGATACCGACGCGCCAACGACTTTTTGTCGTAACCATCGGCGATAGATATTCGGTCAAATTTTACCCAACGCGTAATGAACCGTTATCCACGCGCTCGGGCTGGAAACGGCGCGGCCTGGTCTGCGCTGCCGTCACATTGCCCATGCCGGAACGCGGTGTGGCGTTGTGGCCGTCCCGAAAAAGTACAGCAGGGTGACCGCAATCCCCGGCGGAACCCGAAAAATTGTGGGGTTCATCCGGTAATTTCTTGGAAATTGCCTCGAATCCTTCGCAATTGGCTTGAGATTCATTAACCAACGCATAGATGTGAGTTCCGTGACAGCCCCGATTAAGGGGCTTCGCGGAAGGAACTGGCACAGAGGCCAACCGGTGCCTTATGATTAGCTTGTGGGGAACGAGGGACCAGGCTTTCGCAACTCTGTCCGGTCCCGATAAGCACCGTCGCACGGCCATGGTATCCGCGGGTGACATCACGCCAGAGGTTCGAAGCCGATCGCTTCGGCGGGAATCGCGCATGGGCAGCGACGATCGCCGCCGCCGGGGGGAATCCGGCCCGGGCACGGCCATCATCACCAAGACCAAGCCGCAGACGAAGCGGCCCAGCATGTATCGCGTCCTTATTCTCAACGACGACTACACGCCCATGGAATTCGTGGTTCATGTGCTGGAGCGGTTTTTTAACAAGGACAATGAATCCGCGCACCGCATCATGATGCATGTGCACAATCATGGCGTCGGCGAATGCGGAGTCTATACTTATGAGGTTGCTGAGACCAAAGTGACGCAGGTGATGGACTTCTCGCGCAAACACCAGCATCCTTTGCAATGCGTGATGGAAAAGAAGTGAGGGGGCGTTGAAAGTGAAAGGACGGTAATGCCGAGTTTCTCCCGCAGTCTCGAGCAGTCGCTGCATCGGGCCCTGGCGCTTGCCAACGAGCGCCACCACGAATACGCGACGCTGGAGCATCTTCTGCTGGCGCTGATCGACGATCAGGACGCCGCCGCGGTCATGCGCGCGTGCAACGTCGATCTGGAAAAGCTGCGCCGCAGCCTCGTCTCTTATCTGGAAGCGGAACTGGAAAATCTCGTCGCCGACGGCAGCGACGATTCGAAGCCGACAGCCGGGTTCCAGCGCGTCATCCAGCGCGCGGTGATTCATGTGCAATCCTCGGGCCGCGAGGAGGTGACCGGCGCCAATGTGCTCGTCGCCATCTTCGCCGAGCGCGAGAGCCACGCGGCTTACTTCCTGCAAGAGCAGGATATGACGCGCTACGACGCGGTGAATTACATCAGCCACGGGATCGCCAAGCGTCCGGGCCTGACGGAATCGCGTCCCGTGCGCGGCGTCGAGGAGGAGACCGAGACCAAGACCGGCGACGAGCCGAAAAAGAAAGGCGACGCCCTCGAAGCCTATTGCGTCAATCTCAACAAGAAGGCCAAGGACGGCAAGATCGATCCGCTGATTGGCCGCGACGTCGAGATCAGCCGCTGCATCCAGGTTCTTTGCCGGCGTCAGAAAAATAACCCGCTGTTCGTCGGCGATGCCGGCGTGGGCAAGACCGCGATCGCCGAAGGGCTCGCGCGCCGTATCGTGCATGGCGAAGTGCCGGACGTGCTCAAGAACGCCACGGTGTTCGCGCTCGACATGGGCACGTTGCTCGCGGGCACGCGCTATCGCGGCGACTTCGAAGAGCGGCTGAAGCAGGTCATCAAGGAGCTTGAGGCCTATCCCGGCGCGATCATGTTCATCGACGAGATCCACACCGTGATCGGGGCGGGGGCGACCTCCGGCGGCGCCATGGACGCGTCGAACCTGCTCAAGCCCGCGCTTGCCGCCGGCACGGTGCGTTGCATCGGCTCGACCACCTACAAGGAATACCGGCAATATTTCGAGAAGGACCGCGCATTGGTGCGCCGGTTCCAGAAGATCGACATCAACGAGCCGACCGTTCCGGACGCCATCGGCATCCTCAAAGGCCTGAAGCCTTACTTCGAGGATTATCACAAGCTGAAATACACCAATGAGGCGATCAAGGCCGCGGTGGAGCTCAGCGCAAAATACATCCACGACCGCAAGCTGCCGGATAAAGCCATCGATGTGATCGACGAATCCGGCGCGGCGCAGATGCTGCTGCCGGAAAGCCGGCGCAAGAAGACGATTGGCTTGAAGGAAATCGAAACTACCATCGCCACCATGGCGCGGATTCCGCCGAAGGCAGTGTCGAAGGATGACGCCGAAGTATTGCGTCACCTCGAAACGACGCTCAAGCAGGTGGTCTACGGCCAAGACAAAGCCATCGATGCGCTGGCGGCCTCGATCAAGCTCGCGCGCGCGGGTCTGCGCGAGCCGGAAAAGCCCATCGGCTGCTACCTGTTCTCCGGCCCGACCGGCGTGGGCAAGACCGAAGTGGCGAGGCAGCTTGCCGGGACGCTGGGCGTGGAGATCATCCGCTTCGACATGTCCGAATACATGGAGCGGCATACGGTGTCGCGCCTGATTGGCGCGCCGCCCGGCTATGTGGGATTCGACCAGGGCGGGCTTTTGACCGACGGCGTCGACCAGCACCCGCATTGCGTGCTCCTGCTCGACGAAATCGAGAAGGCGCATCCGGACCTGTTCAACGTGCTGTTGCAGATCATGGATCACGGCAAGCTGACCGATCACAACGGCAAGCAGGTCGATTTCCGCAACGTCATCCTGATCATGACGACGAATGCCGGCGCGCAGGATCTGGCCAAGGCCGCCTACGGCTTCACGCGTTCGAAGCGCGAGGGCGACGATATCGAAGCGATCAACCGCATGTTCGCGCCAGAATTCCGCAACCGGCTCGACGCCATCATCACCTTCGCGCATCTCTCGCCGGAGATCATCGCCAAGGTGGTGGACAAATTCGTGCTGCAGCTCGAGGCGCAGCTCGCCGACCGCGACGTCACCATCGAGCTGTCGGAGGACGCTTCGAAATGGCTCATCGAACAGGGCTACGACGAGCAGATGGGCGCGCGGCCCATGGCGCGCATCATCCAGGAGCACATCAAGAAGCCGCTCGCGGACGAGGTGCTGTTCGGCAAGCTTAAGGAAGGCGGCCATGTGCGGGTCGTCATGGTCAAGGGCGAGCAGGGACGGGACGAGCTGGCCTTCGAATATCTGGACGGGCCGGTCACGCCGAAGCCGGAGAAAATTCCCCAGGCTCCGCGGCCGAAGGCGAAGCGGCGCGCGGCTCCGAAGCGGAAGCCTCCGCGCGGTGGCGACGATACGCCGCCCCGGCGCGGCTCCGTGCCGAAGGTGCCGCTGGTGAAAGCCTAGCCGTCCGCTTCACAGGAATCGACTTATCGCGCATTGCGGCGTCTGCCGCGATCGGACATGAATTCCGGTCATGTCTGAGCTTTTGCGCCCTGCGGAACCGTTCTCGCCATGGCCGCCGTTTCTCGCCGGCTTTACGGCTGCGCTCCGCTCGGTCTTCGCCTATGTGCTGTTCGGCACCTTCATCGGCATCGGGGCGCTGGGCCACGATTTCGGCTTTTCGTTGCTCTGGATGCTTCTCTCGACTGCGCTGATCTGGGCGGGACCGGCGCAAGTCATCCTGATTTCCGCCATGGGCACGGGTGCTGCGGCAAGCACAATCGGGGCGGCCGTCGCCGTCTCGCTCAGCAGCGTGCGGCTGCTGCCGATGGTGGTGGCGCTGTTGCCGCTGCTGCGCACGGAAAAGACGCGAACCAGGGACCTGCTGCTGACGGCACATCTCACCGCCATCAGCATGTGGGTGGAATCGCTCCGGCTCTTGCCGCAGATCCCCCGTGAGCAGCGCATCGCATTTTGCAATGGGCTTGGGACGGGATTGCTCGTGCCGTCGCTGCTGGCGACCGGCATTGGATATTATCTGGCGGGTAGCCTGCCGCTCGTTTTCGCCGCGGCTCTCCTTTTTCTCACGCCTTTGTCCTTCCTGCTTTCGGTCACCCGCAACAGCCGGCTGCTGGTGGACCGCCTCGCCTTTATTCTGGGGCTGGGCCTCGGCCCCTTGCTCGCGGCCATGAAGGTGGAGCTCGATCTGCTGTTGTCCGGCGTCGTTGGCGGCACACTGGCCTATGTCGTGTATCGTTTGCGAAAGGCCGCGCGATGAACTCCCTTGTCACGGAATTTTGGCCTTACCTGATGCTCATCCTGGTCGGCTTCCTGCCGAACGAGATATGGCGATTGCTTGGCCTTGGTCTGGCGCGCGGCGTGAATGAGGGCTCGGAAATCCTGGTCTGGGTCGGGGCAGTGGCTACCGCCGTCCTTGCCGGGGTCATCGGCAAACTGATCCTGTTTCCGGCGGGCGCGTTGACGACGGTCCCCATGCCAGTGCGTATCGCTGCGGCCGGATTGGGTCTCCTGGCCTTTTTCCTGATCCGCCGCTCGGTCTTTGCCGGCGTGGTCGCCGGGGAAGCGGCGCTGATCGCCGGCGCCTTGTGGTTTAGTCCTTAAGGGCGGCCGCGAGCTTGGCGGCATTGGCAGCCAGGACCTCGGGCTTTTCCTTCTGGCTCGCCGGCGGCTTCATGGGAACGCCATCCTGCCGGGGTATGACATGGACATGCAGGTGAAACACCACCTGTCCGCCAGCGCCTTCATTGAATTGCTGAACGGTAACGCCCTGCGCGCCAAAAGCCTGCATGGAGGCGCGAGCGATTTTCTGCGCGACCTTCATGATATGGGCGAGGTCGTCGGGAGAGACGTCGAGTAGATTGCGCGCGGAAGCTTTTGGAAGCACGAGGGTATGTCCGGGCGCGCGCGGCATGATGTCGAGGAAAGCCACCGCCTTCTCGTCCTCATAGACCTTGTAAGACGGCAGTTCGCCGCGGAGAATCTTGGCAAAAATATTGTTCGGATCGTAGCTCGGCATCCCTGCCTCCGGCCTGAGAATCCTTCCGGCGATTATTCTATCACGGCTGGTCCAGGATAAGGTCCTTGCGGAATGGCGCCAGCGTGGACAACTCGGCAGCCGCGGCCGCCACATAGGCGCGTTCGCGTTTGAGATAGTCCGCCACTGCGCGGCGTAACGCGGGGTCCGCGATGAAATGCGCGGAATGGGTTGTTGCCGGCAAATAGCCGCGGGCCAGCTTGTGCTCGCCCTGCGCGCCCGCTTCTACCCGGGCGAGGCGGTTCTGAATGGCGAAATCGATGGCCTGGTAGTAGCAGACCTCGAAATGCAGGAAGGGATGATGCTCGGTGGCGCCCCAATGGCGTCCGTAGAGCGTATCCGTCCCGATGAAATTGATGGCGCCTGCGATCCAGCGCCCGGCGCGCTTGGCCATGACCAGCAGGATGCGGTCGCGCATTTTCTCGCCGACGATCGAATAAAATTCCCGGGTGAGGTAAGGGCGGCCCCATTTGCGCGAGCCGGTCTCTATGTAGAAGCCGAAAAACGCATCCCAGATTCTTTCGGTCAGGTCGGCGCCGGTCAGCCAATGCACGGTGACGCCGGCGGCCAGAGCTTCTTTGCGCTCGCGGCGAATGGTCTTGCGCTTGCGCGCCGCCAGCGCGGAAAGGAAATCCTCGAACGAACTGTAGCCCGCGTTCTCCCAATGGAATTGCTGGTCGGTGCGCAAGAGGAAGCCTTGATCGGCAAGCAGGCGGGCCTCCGCCTCGGGAAGAAAAGTGACATGGACCGACGACGTTTCCAGTTCGCCGCAAAGAGCGAGCAGCTTGGCGGAAAGCGCGGCGCGTGTTTGATCGGCTAGTGGCCCGGGTTTGACGAGCAGCCGGGGCCCGGTGACCGGCGTGAACGGCACCGACACTTGCAGCTTGGGGTAATACCGGCCCCCCGCGCGTTCATAGGCTTCCGCCCAGGGCCGGTCGAAGACGTATTCGCCAAGGGAATGGGATTTCAAATAGCAGGGAGCCGCTCCCGCGAGTCCATCTTGCGCATTCTGGGCGAGGAGGTGGGCCGGCTCCCAACCGGTGCGGTGTCCTACCGACGCCGACAGTTCGAGTGAATGCAAAAATTCATGTGAAATAAATGGGTTGCCGTAGATTCCTCCCAAGCCGGATACGCTTACCTTGCCCGGTTGAAGTTCTAGTTGAGAATCCACTGGCAGCGCGCATGCATTCCACCCGGCGGCAGGAACGTCGCCGATAGAAGAAATGACGCGAAAACGTAGCTTGGCGGCGGTCATGACAGCGGTGGCTTAGCCGGACTTTATGGCCGAAATCCCTCGAAGATCATCTGGTCCGCCCAGCGCGCGGCCTTTGCCCGGTCCTCTGGTGTCCGAACCGTCCAGGTGAGCAGCGGCAGTCCTGCTACATAGCGCGCGATGAGCGGCGGCGGTGACGGTAAATCGCGCACCGAATAGGCGAGAAATTGCGGCCGGCTTGCCACGACGCGGCGGAAGTAAGCGAGGCTGTTGCTCAACGATGCGCGATCCTTATGGCCTGGCCTGTAGTGACGTTCAGCGACGAGTCCGCGCAGCAGACTAGGGGCCGTCTGCCTCAGGATCGCGACCTGCAAGGGGTCGAACGACATTGCCGCCACCGGTCCTGGATAGTGTCGCAAAACCTCCATCACCCGCAGCGGCAACCGGCGGTCCTCGTCGTAACGGCTTTTCATTTCCAGCACGAGCGTGGTGCGCCCGGCCACGAGGTCGCACAATTCGCCAAGGCTGATCATGCGGTCCGCTGTTGCCTTGAACGGGACGCGCCGCAGTTCTGCGGCGGTCATCGCCTCCAAGCGTCCACTACCTTCGGTCAGGCGGCCGAGCGCGTCGTCGTGATGCACCATCGCCTCGCCGTCGGCGGTGATTTGCAGATCGACTTCGGCGCCGTAGCCGGCGGCGACTGCCGCGGCGACGGAGGAGGGGGTATTTTCGACAATGCCGCGTGCGGCGTCATGCAGCCCGCGATGGGCCACGGGCCGGGCGGTTAGCCAGTCGGGCCCGCGCATTGGCGCAGCTCAGGAGACTTCAAACGCGCCCTCAACCTCGACCGCGGCGCCGAGGGGGAGGGAGGCAACGCCGATGGTGGTGCGTGCATGGCGGCCCTTTTCTCCGAAAGCCGTGACCATGAGATCGGACGCGCCGTTCATCACCTTCGGAGCATCGATGAATTCCGGCAGGCAATTGATGAAGCCTCCGAGCCGCACGACGCGCGTTACCTTGTCGAGATCGCCGAGGGCTGCCTTCAACTGCACCAGGAGATTGATCGCGCAGGTGCGCGCGGCTTTCTGGCCGTCCTCGACGGACACTTCGGCGCCGAGCTTACCCTTGGCGAGGACTTTCCCGTCCGGATCGAGGCATAGCTGTCCGGAGATGACCAGGAAATTGCCGGTACGGACAAAGCCGACATAATTGGCGATAGGCGTGGCGGGCGTGTGCAGGACGATCCCGAGTTCCGCGAGCTTCTTTTCCACTGTTCCGGTCATGCTTTTTCTCCGCCACGCTTGCTGCCGCCCGGGCGCAAAAGCCGGGCGGGAATCCTGTCTTCGCCGATCACGCGGCCGCGCGCAAGTTCGCTCCCAGGGCGTGGTTGCAGCCTGGGAGGCATTTCCTTAATCTTGCCCCTGATCGGTGGAGATAAGGTACAATGCGACGAGTGAGCAGAGCTATTCTGATATTTTTCTGTGCCTTTTTGGGCGCGGCGGGCTTGGCTTCGGTCCCCGCGAAACCGGCCGAGACGGACGCCGACGCGGTCCGGCTCGTGCCCCACCGCGCCGTCTATGATTTGCAGCTCAAACAATCTCGCTACAGGCGCGGCGCGGAAACCGTGAGCGGCCGGATCTTGTACGATTTTTCCGGCAATTCCTGCGAAGGTTATGCGCTGCAGTTTCGGCAGGTTTCCAAGCTCGATTCCGGCGCGGGCAAGGCGGCGGTCAACGACCAGCGCTCCGTCACCTGGGAGAATGGCGCTGCGACGAGCTATCGCTTCAATTCGCAAAGTCTTCTCGACGAACAGCAGGTCGAGTCGGTGGACGGCGAGGCGGAGCGCGGCCAGGGCGGGGTAGCGGTCAATCTCACCAAGCCCGCACGCAAGAATTTCCAGATGGACTCCGGCATGGTTTTTCCCACCGAGCACATGCGCCGCATTATTGCCGCGGCGCACGCGGGAAAAACTATTTTGACGTTGCCGGTCTATGATGGGTCGGAAAACGGCGAGAAGATTTTCAACACATTGACAGTGATCGGCAGGCCGATCCCTCCCAATGAGCGCGTCCCAACCGATGCCGCGGTCGGTCAAGCCGCACTCGCGGGAATGGCACGCTGGCCCGTGACCATCAGCTACTACGACGTGAATGCAAAGGCGGGCGAGCAGACGCCGGACTATTCGATCAGTTTCGAACTTTACGACAACGGCATCTCGCGCGCGCTCTTGCTCGACTACAACGACTTTGTCATGACGGGCGAGATGACTTCGCTCGAGATCAAGGAAGCCAAGCCCTGCCGGTGAAGCCGGTCGTGGCTTACACCGCCTCGGGGTCCAAGGGCGGCGCTCCCAGCACCGCGCGGGCGCGCGTGATCGTGGAGGGATCCACGCCTGCGTGGGCGGCAAAGGCCAAAAGCAGGGTTTCATCCCCCGCCATATGATCAAGCACTCCGGCGAGGAAATGCGGCTCCTTGGCCGCCTGGCGGATTTCCGCCGGCCCTATTCCGGTAACCGCCAGGAACCGCCCCAAGCGCTCAGCGTCCTGGGCGATGAAAGCCAGGGCCTGAACCGCCAGCATTTCCGCGGCTTCCGGCGAGATCGAGGGCTGTTTCGGCAGGGCCATGCGTTTGCGTTTCCGTAATACATCCCGGTTAAGTTGAAGGATCATAGCCGGTGGCGCGTCTGCGGAATGCTTTCCGTTGCCGTACGGGGAATAGGGCACGGATAGCCGGAAGGCGGGGAATGGCCAAGACCGTCATGATCGTGGAAGATAACGAGCTCAACATGAAGCTCTTCCACGACCTGTTGGAGGCGCACGGCTACCAGACCGTGGGCACCCGCAACGGCATTGAGGCGCTCGATCTGGCCCGCAAGCACCGTCCTGACCTCATCCTCATGGATATCCAGCTTCCCGAAGTATCCGGCCTCGAAGTGACCAAGTGGCTCAAGGACGACCAGGAGCTCAAAAGCATTCCCGTGGTCGCGGTGACCGCCTTCGCCATGAAGGGCGACGAAGAGCGCATTCGCGAGGGCGGCTGCGAAGCCTATCTATCTAAGCCGATCTCAGTCGGAAAGTTCATCGAAACCATCCGTCATTTTCTGGGCAACGCGGAGGGAAAAAACTGATGACCGCCCGCGTTCTTGTCGTCGATGACATCGCCGCCAACGTCAAGCTGCTGGATGCGCGGCTGTCGGCGGAGTATTTCGAGGTCATCACCGCCATGAACGGCCGCGATGCGCTGGCGATCTGCGAGCGATCCGAATGCGACGTGGTGCTGCTCGACGTGATGATGCCGGGCATGGACGGTTTTGAAGTGTGCCGCCAGCTCAAGGCCAACTCCGCGACGCATCACATCCCCGTGGTCATGGTGACGGCGCTGGATCAACCTTCCGATCGCGTACGCGGGCTGGAAGTCGGCGCCGATGATTTCCTCACCAAGCCTGTTTCCGACGTGGCGCTGGTGGCGCGGGTGCGCTCGCTGGCGCGGCTGAAGATGATGACCGACGAGCTGCGCATGCGTGCTGTCACGTCGAAGGAGATCGGCATCCTCGGTCCCGAGCGCGATGCCATTTCCGATAATGGGCGGCAGGGCCGCGTTCTCCTGATCGACGACCGGCGGACCTCGCATGAACGCATCGCGGCGATGCTTGCGGAGGAGCACACGGTCGATGTGGAAGAAGATCCCAATGACGCGTTGTTTCGCGCTGCCGAAGGCCACTACGATCTCGTGATCGTCTCCCTCGCGCTGGAGCACTACGACGGCTTGCGGCTATGCAGCCAGTTGCGCTCGCTCGACCGCACGCGCAACGTTCCGGTTCTCGCTATTGTCGAGGGCGAGAACAACGCGCGCCTGGTGCGTGGGCTCGATGTCGGCGTCAACGACTACTTGCAGCGTCCGATCGATAAGAATGAATTGCTCGCGCGTGCGCGCACCCAGGTCCGCAAAAAACGCTATACCGAGCGGCTGCGCGACAACGTGCAGCTTTCCATCGAGTTGTCCATTACCGATCCACTCACCGGCCTTTACAATCGCCGCTACATGGAAAGCCATCTTGGTGCGCTGCTTGAACAAGCGACGACGCGTAACAAGCCGCTGACGGTGCTCGTGCTCGACATTGATTATTTCAAGGCGATCAACGACACCCATGGTCACGATGCAGGCGACGACGTGCTACGCGAATTCTCCATGCGCATCAAAAAGTCGATCCGCGGCATCGACCTTGCCTGCCGCTACGGCGGCGAGGAATTCGTCGTGGTGATGCCGGAGACGGACCTTGCGGTGGCCACGATGGTGGCGGAGCGGCTGCGCCGGCGCATCGCGACCGAGCCGTTCCCAATCCAGCAGGGTACGGGCTCGATCGAGGTCACTATTTCTGTGGGAATCTCCGCGCTCGGCCCCAACGACGACGCGGCGAATATCCTCAAGCGCGCCGACCGTGCGCTTTATCGTGCCAAGCGCGATGGCCGCAACCGCGTCGTCCCCGACGCCGCCTGACTGTGTTATAAATTCGGTCAGACTCTGAGGCCTTGCCATGTGGCCAGACCGCCGCCTGATCGACCTCTTTCAGATCGAACATCCGATCATCCAGGCGCCCATGGCGGGCTCCATGGATAGCGATCTCGTTGCGGCGGTGTCGGAGGCGGGCGGGCTTGGTTCGCTGCCTTGCGCCATGCTCAATGCGGAAAAAATCCGCGACGAGGTGGCAAAGATCCGGGCACGGACACTCAAGCCCATCAATCTCAATTTTTTCTGTCACACCGCGCCGGTGCCGAACAATGCACGGGAGGCCGCGTGGCGCGAGCGCCTAGCTCCCTATTATCGTGAATTCGGCATCGACCCCGTCGCGCCAGCGCCATTTTCGAACCGCGCGCCATTCGACGAAACGCTGCTCGGAGCCGTGCTGGATACGAAACCGGAGGTCGTCAGCTTCCATTTCGGCCTGCCGCCCACGCCGCTCTATGAGAAACTCAAGCGTGAGGGAATCCTGGTCATCAGCTCGGCGACCACCGTGGCGGAGGCGCGCTGGCTGGCGGAGCGCGGCATCGATGCCGTGATCGCGCAAGGCTTCGAGGCCGGCGGCCATCGCGGCATGTTCTTGACGGAAAATGTTTTTGCGCAAGTGGGCACGATGGCGCTGGTGCCGCAGGTGGTCGACGCCGTGAAGGTGCCGGTGATCGCCAGCGGCGGCATCGCCGATGCGCGCGGCATTGCCGCGGCTTTTGCGCTGGGGGCCTCAGCGGTGCAGATCGGCAGCGCCTATCTGCGCTGTCCCGAGGCAAGAATTTCCGCTCCGCATCGCGGGGCTTTGGCTGCGGCGCGGGACGACGGCACCGTGTTGACCAATGTCATCACTGGACGTCCCGCACGCGGTTTCATCAACCGGATCATTCGCGAAGTAGGGCCGATTTCAGACGTTGCCCCACAATTCCCGCTTGCCGCCGGCGCGGTTCAGCCCTTGCGGGCCAAGGCGGAGGCGCAAGGCTCCGGCGACTTCTCGCCGCTGTGGTCCGGCCAGGCCGTGGCGCTGGGCCGCGATATGGGCGCGGGCGAATTGACCGTGAAGCTGTCGGCCGAAGCCCGGAAGCGCTTGGAAAAGCTCGCCCGCTAGCCCGCCTTCGGTTGCCCGGGGAAATGCCCCTCTGCTATAGGGGGCGGCCTTCCTGATGAGGATTACGCATGTCCGTGGACGCCGCGACCGTCCGGCGCATCGCGCATCTCGCGCGCATCGCCGTCGCCGAAGAAGAGGTCGAGCACCTGCGTGGCGAGATCAACGCCATGCTGGCGTTTGTCGAGCAACTTTCCGAGGTGAACGTCGACGGTGTCGAGCCGATGACGTC
>Ga0080064_1004190_pt1 | contig 18988 bp, 10 predicted proteins | sample Subgrocontami54m_FD_69260 | JGI IMG/M metagenome (GOLD analysis project Ga0080064, IMG submission 69260) | Subsurface groundwater microbial communities from S. Glens Falls, New York, USA - GMW46 contaminated, 5.4 m (SPADES assembly) (version 2) ...
CGATGTCGTCGTGCATCGTGACGAGGATGTTCGTCGGCTTGATGTCGCGATGGATGATCCCCTTTTCGTGCGCATGCTGGATCGCGTAGCAGACTTGAACGAAAAGCTGCAGTCGCTCTGCGGTGGCGAGATTCTCCTCGTCGCAGTAACGCGTGATCGGGATGCCGCGGACGAGCTCCATCACGAAAAACGGCCGGCCGGCGTCCGTCGCCCCGGCGTCGAGCACGCGCGCAATGTTCGGATGCTCCATCCGCGCGAGCGCCTGGCGTTCCGCCTCGAAGCGCGCGATGACCGCCTTCGTGTCCATGCCGAGCTTGATCACCTTGAGTGCCACGCGCCGTCGGACCGGCTGCTCCTGCTCGGCCATGAAGACGACACCGCAACCGCCCGCCCCAATCTGCTGGAGCAGCTTGTAGCGGCCGATGCAGTCGCCGGGGCCTTCCTCCCGAATCACGGGCGGGCGGTCCGCGACGGGCGACTCGAAAAACGCATCCGCCCGATCGTTGGCGGACAGCAACCGCTCGATCCGCCGCCGCAGCACGCCATCGCCGCCGCATGCGCGGTCGAGAAACGCAGCCCGTTCCGCGAGGGAAACCTCGAGGCCCGCCGCATAGAGCTTTTCGTCGTCACTCATGCCATCAGCCCTTGAATTTGGAGGGCCCGCCTCCGTGCGGGCCGCGGACGACGCGGAGGTCGTCCCTCCACGAATGGCTTCGCAGTTATGATGCTCGGCATAAAACGTGCGGATTGGCGCGCGGCGGTTCCATGGTGTACGACTTGCCTTCCAGCGCGAAATCCAGCGCGGAAAAGGAACATGGGGCGGACAAATCGCGGCGGGCCGGGCGCGTCTTCACTCGCGCAGGCTCTCGATTTCGTTCATGAGCCACGCCCGCGCGTAGCTCCAGTCACGCTTGGCGGTCATTTCCGAAATCCCCAGGATCGCGGCCGCTTCCTCGATGGTGAGCCCCACGAAATACCGCTGCTTCACCAGTTCGGCCTTGCGCGGATCATGAACGGCGAGCCGATCGAGGGCGTCGTGGATCAGCAGGAGTTTGTCATCCGGCGTGGGAGATGCGAGGTCGAGCACCTCGCCGTCGGCGCTCACCTTTTCCAAATCGCCGCCATGACGAATCGCCCGCCGTCGCCGGGCATTCTCGATCAGGATTCGCCGCATGCCCTCGGCCGCGGCAGCGAAGAATTGCGCGCGATTGTGCCACTGCGGCTGCTGATCACCGCCGAGGCGCAGCCAAACCTCGTGGACCAAGGCCGTGGGTTGCAACGTCTGTCCGCTCGCCTCGCGCGCCATCTTCGCGGCCGCGAGTTTTCGCAGCTCCTCGTACACGAGCGGCAAAATGCCATCGGCGGCCTGCGCCCCGTCCGTCGGGGATTTTTGCAGGAGCAGCGTGAATTCGCCGGGAAGAGATTCCGGGGGCAACGGCACCTCGTTCATGTGGGATAGGGCCAGTCCTCGGGGGGAAATTCGATTGGCGGCAGGGCGAGCCCTGTCACCGATGCTGTCTTACTGCAACTGGCAATTCGCGGATCGCTTTGGCGATTGATCCGGAGGTCAGAAGTCAGAGGTCAGCAACAAACACGAGCCAAGGAGGAACGGTTCGCGGCGCTGCTAACGTCTTCAATCAAAGCCTGTGTCTGACTTCTGACCTCTGACTTCTGACCTCTATCCTCCCACTCAAGTACCTACATCGAATATACCTTTCTCCCCTCCACCCACGTCTCGATCACCTTCGTGTCCTTCACGTCGTCCACCGGGCACGCGAGCAGGTCGCGATCGACCACGATGAAGTCGGCCCGCTTCCCCGGCTCGAGCGAGCCAACCTCCTTTTCCCAGAAAATCAGGTAGGCGTTGTTCCGCGTGTAGAACTCGATCGCCTGCCGGCGGCTCAACGCCTCCTCCGGGTGCAGCTGGCCCTCGTACCATTTCGCCTTGCGCGTCATCGTCGTCCACATCGCGAGGAAGGGATTGTACGGGTTGATCGCGCGCAGATCGCCGATCTTCAGCATGTGATCGGAGCCGCCGCCGGTCATGCCGCCGGCGGCATAGATCGACTTGAGCGGCTCGAAGTAGCGCAGGCGATCGTAGCCGAACTGGTTCACCAGCGTGCGCGTGTCGAGATAGAGCCAGATTGGCTGGATATCGAGGACGACGCCCAGCCGCGCCGCGGTCTCGATATTCTCGCGCGTCATGAAGCTCGAGTGCGTGATGCCCATGCGCAGAGGCTTGAGCGGCGTCTCGCGATTCACCTGCTCGTACGTGTCGAGGAGAATCTTGCCCGCCCCGTCGCCCTGCGAGTGCGCAGTGAACTGCATCCCGTGTTTCGCCACGCGCCGCACCATCTCGATCAGCCGGTCGGGCGGGATGAGCAGCGTGCCGCGATACTCGTCGTCGCGAATGCCGTAGTTTTCGTTGCGCCCCCACGGTTTCAGCATGTACGCGCTGCCCGTCAGCATGCCGCCGTCGAGCCAGCACTTCGTGCCGATGAGGTGCAGCCAGCCGTCGTCCTGCCGCAGCGGGCTCTGCGCAATCTGATCGATCGCCTCGAGGATCGAGTTCATCGCGCCCACCGTGGGAAACGTGTGCGACATCGCCACACGCACCGTGAGCGCGTGGTCCGCGCGCAACTTCTCGTAGCGCTTGATCGATTCGGCCGTCGTTCCGCGATCGCAGACCGCGGTGAAACCGATCTGGTTGTAATCGTGGAAGCAGTCCTGCAGGCGCTTCAGGTGATCCGCCTCGGTGGCCTTGCGACTGCGCGACTCGATCTTGATGTAGCGTGAGATGCCTCGGGCGAGGCCGTTGAGCCCGCCGCTCGCGTCTTTTTCGAGGTAACCCGGCCCGCCGTCGTCCACCTTCCACTCGCGAGTGAAGCCGCATTTCTGCAGCGCGAGCGTGTTGAGCATCGCATCAGGTCCCGTGCTGAACGACACCGGATGCTTCGGCGCCACGCGGTCGAGTTCGGCGCGCGTCGGATAACGCGCCTCCTGCAACCGCGTGATGAACACCTGCTGCACGCGGATCCACTCGCCCGCGGGCACGACCTTCGTGCGCGCCTTCACGTAGTCGAGCACCTGCTGGATCGTTTCCATGTCCGGGATCGGATGATCGAACTCGAACATCGACGCCGCCGGCGCATGCACGTGCGAATCGATCAAGCCCGGCAGCACCGTCCGGCCGCGCAAATCGTGACTCTGCGTCCGGCCCGGTTGCGCCAGCGCGCGGATCGACGCGTCAGTTCCGATGGCGACAATCCGCCCGCCGCGCACCGCGAAGGCCTGCTGCACGTTGAACGCGGAATCGACACTGACGATCTTCCCGTGGTGGAAAATAGCGTCGGGCGCAGCGTCCTCGGCGAAAACGGACGGAAGGGACAGCAGCGTCGCGAGGCCGCAGACGGCGAAAAGGAGTTTGTTCATTCGCGGATTGATTGGGAATTCAGCGTCCGCGATCCCGCCCCGCATTTCAAGAGGCCAGCGGCCGCTCCCCGAAAAGGGCGCGGACAAGGAAGGCCTCTGGCGTAGCGCGGCCAGGCTTGTCCGCCTTCGGCGCGTTGACCGTGCTACGCCCGAGGCCCCCGCCGCGTTCCAACGCATGTCAATTCCGCATCACCAGTGCAGCGACGCCCCGTCGCGGACTTGCCTGACATTCCACTTCGACACGGGGCGCAGGTTCGGACTACGAATGGTTCGCTGGACCGCGCTGCGCTCACCATGACGCGCCACACCCAGTGAGCTTCTCGCGCCATGAGCATATCACCCCGTTGGTCAATCCCCTCGCTGTTTGCCCTCGCCCTGGCGGCAAGCGCGGCCACGCCCCCGCCGCCACCGACCGCCGCCGACCGGATGTTCGCGGAGTATTTCCGCGCCGAAACCGAACGCGTTCACACCGGCTCGCTCGCGGGCATCGCCACGCTGGATGACTGGACGAGCCACCGGTCGCAGTTCCGCGCCGAACTGCTCGAGATGCTCGGCCTCTCGCCACTGCCGGAGAAGACGGATCTGCAGGCGACCATCACCGGCCGCGTGGACCATCCGGAATTCTACGTGGAGAAACTCCACTACCAGTCGCTGCCCGGGCTGTACGTGACGGCAAATCTCTACGTGCCGAAGAACCTCGCCGGCAAAAAAGCGCCCGCCGTCCTCTACGTCTGCGGCCACGGCAACGTGAAGCTGAACAATATCAGCTACGGCGCGAAGGCTTCGTACCAGCACCACGGCGCGTGGTTCGCGCGGAACGGCTACGTCTCGATGATCATCGACACGATCGAGCTCGGCGAACTGGAGGGCGAGCACCACGGGACCTACAAGCGCGGCATGTGGTGGTGGAACGCCCGCGGCTACACGCCGGAAGGCGTCGAGGTCTGGAACGCGATGCGCGCGATCGACTACCTGCAATCGCGGCCGGAAGTCGACGGGGCGAAAATCGGCCTGACCGGCCGCTCCGGCGGCGGCGCGTACACCTGGTACACCGCGGCGGTCGACGAACGCGTGAAGGTCGCGGTGCCGGTCGCGGGCATCACCGACCTGCACAACCATGTCGTCGACGGCACGGTCGCGGGTCACTGCGACTGCATGTTCTTCGTGAACACGTATCGCTGGGACTACGCGAAGCTCGCCGCGATGATCGCGCCGCGGCCGTTGCTGTTCTCGAACTCCGACAAGGATTCGATCTTCCCGCTCGACGGCGTGGTGCGCGTCCACCGCGACGTCGCGCGAATCTACGAGTTGCACAAGGCCAAGGACAAACTCGGGCTGCTCATCACGGAAGGTCCGCACAAGGACACGCAGGAGCTGCAGGTCCCCGCGTTTCGCTGGTTCAACCGCTGGCTGAAGAACGAGGACAAGCCGATCACGATCGTCGCGGAAAAACTCTTCAAGCCGGAGGACCTCCGCGTTTTTCCGCCCGGCGGCGAACCGAAGGATCAGCGAACGACGACGATTCACGAAAGCTTCGTGCCGCTGGCCTCGCCCGCGATCCCGACCGATGCCGCTGCGTGGCAGCAGGAGCGCGCCGACTGGATGCAGGCGCTGCGCGAAAAGGTGTTTCGCGGCTGGCCCGCCGAGGAGGAGATGCTGCAGGTCGAGCGGATCAGTTCGCAGCAACGCGGCGCGCTGAACGTCGCGAAATGGGAGTTCAATGCGCAGGCGGGCGTGCGGCTGCCGCTGGTGATCGTGTCGAACGGCGACGCGCAGTCGGCGCAACGCGTGCAGGTGCGCGTCGCCGACGACTCGGAGTGGGCCGAGGTGGACGAAGGGCGGTTTGCCGCGCCGCCGGCAGACACGGCGATCGTTTATGTCGCGCCGCGCGGCATCGGGCCGACGGCGGTCGGCGGCAGCGAAAAGGACCGCGTGCAACATCGCCGGCGCTACATGCTGCTCGGCCAGACGGTCGACAGCATGCGCGTGTGGGACATCCGGCGCGCCGTCGCCACGTTGCGCTCGCGGCAGTTGTTCGGCGACAAACCGATCACCTTGAGCGGCACGCGCGAAGAAGCGGTCAACGCGCTCTACGCCTCGCTTTTCATCGACCGGCTCGCCGGCCTCGAACTCGCCGCGCCACCCGCGACGCACATGAAAGGCCCCGACTACCTGAACGTGCTGCGCTTCCTCGATGTGCCGCAGGCCGCCGCCATGGCCGCGGAGCGGCAGCCCGTGAAGTTCACGCAGGCGAACCCCGACGAGTGGTCGTGGACGGCGCAGGCGGCGAAGCAACTGGGAATCGGCGGGGACCGATTACGCTGGTGAACTCGTGGCAAGCGTGCGCCCAGGTAGGGCCGCCTCGGAGAGCCGGCCTAGGATTCATGGCCACGCTCGCCCATCCACCCCAACTGCCGCCTTCAACTCAGGCCGGCTCGGAGAGCCGGCCCCACCCGCAACATCCGCGTTATTTTTCGCCCCGATGCACCAGATCCCTGATATGTCCGAATGAACAACTCGCCGTCGCTCGCGGCGATCGAGCAGTCGCTCTTTTTGCCCGGCGAATCACCGCCACGAGTTCGAACAATCGAGACGGCGCTTGGCTTGGGGCAGAGCACTGCTAACTTCCAATCATGTCCGACCGGGAAGCGAAACTTCAGCGTGAGCGCGTCGCCGCCTGGCAGCATGCCGACGCGGCTATGCTCGCCTTACGCTGCGAGGAAATCCGGCAGAGTGATGCCCGCGGCATTCGCGCGGTCATCCCCACGATCGACCTGTTGCGCCGCCTCGGCGTCGAACCCACGCCTCACACCGGACTCTTGGTACAGCAAGCGTGGTTCGCAAGACTGCGGCATGCCTGATTTGCTGGATGCCGCGCGGGAAGTGGACGCCTTCTGCCGCCAGCAGAGTTGGCGGCACTGTATCATCGGCGGCATGGCGCTACTGCGCTGGGGCGAGCAGCGGATGACCAAGGACGTTGATCTGACGTTGCTCACCGGTTTCGGCGAGGAGGAGAAATACATCGCCGTGCTGCTCGCCAACTTTGAACCCATGGTCGCCAATGCGATGGATTTCGGCCTGCGCAATCGCGTGCTGCCGCTGAAAACCAAAAGCGGTTTCAAAGCCGACATCGCGCTCGGTGGACTTCCGTTCGAGGAACAGGCGGTGAATCGCGCAACCGATTACGCCTATGCGGAGGGCGTGTCGCTCCGCGTCTGCTCCGCCGAAGACCTGGTCGTCATGAAGGCGTTCGCCGGCCGCCCGCAGGATTGGATCGACGTCGAAGGCATCCTGATTCGCCAGCGCGGGCGGCTGGACTGGCGGTATATCTATGCGAACCTCCAGCCCCTGGCCGATCTGAAGGAAGCGCCGGAGCTTGTCACCCAGTTGCGTGCGCTCGAAAGCAAATGGCAACAATCCTCCGCGGGATGACCAGAGAAGGTTGAACCCAAAGCTCGATGAAATCGAATGTCCGCTCCGGCGAATCGGAGACCCGAACTTGAGCGTCGAGCATTCAGCATCGGACGGCTTGTCCCAGTCTGCCGGGCTCGAGCGTGCCGCCACCATCGCGCCGGCACCCTGCACTGGCTTCCGCAAGGGCCTCACGAGCTACGGCGACCCGGCGTTCGCGCAGTACCTGCGGACCGCCTTCATCAAGGGCGCGGGGTACACCGACGACGCGCTGGAGCGGCCGCTCATCGGCATCGCCAACACCGGCAGTGGCTACAACCCATGTCACGGCAACGCCGCCGACCTCATCGCGGCCGTCCGGCGCGGCGTGATGCTCGCCGGCGGGCTGCCGATCGAATTTCCCACCATCTCGATCCACGAGAGCTTCGCGCACCCGACGAGCATGTTCCTGCGGAACCTCATGGCGATGGACACCGAGGAGATGATCCGCGCGCAGCCGATGGACGCAGTCGTGCTGATCGGCGGCTGCGACAAAACGGTGCCTGCGCAGCTCATGGGCGCGGCCTCCGCGGGCGTGCCGGCGATCCAGCTCGTGACCGGTTCGATGCTCACCGGCGCGCATCGCGGGGAGCGTGTCGGCGCCTGCACGGACTGCCGGCGATTCTGGGCCGGTTATCGCGCCGGCGAAATCAGCGAGAGCGAGATCGCAACCGTGAGCGGCGAACTCGTCGCGAGCGTCGGCACCTGCTCGGTCATGGGTACCGCGAGCACGATGGCCTGCCTCGCGGAGGCGCTCGGCATCGCGTTACCCGGCAGCGCGTCGCCGCCGGCCGTCACCGCGGATCGGATGCGCATCGCCGAAAAGACCGGCACGACCGCGGTCGCGCTGGCGACCCGGCAGCTCACGCCGGACAAGATTCTCACGGCGGAAGCCGTCGAGAACGCGCTGCGCGTGTTGCTCGCGATCGGCGGCTCGACCAACGGGCTGATTCATCTTGCGGCGATTGCCGGACGGCTGGGGCTGGCGCTGGACTACGCGGCGTTCGACGCGATGAGCCGCGACACGCCGGTGCTCGTCGACCTCAAGCCCACGGGCGCGGGCTACATGGAGGATTTTCATCACGCCGGCGGGCTGGCCGCCGTGTTGCGCGAGCTGCGACCGCTGCTGCATCTGGATGCGCTGTCCGTCACCGGGCGCACGCTGGGCGAGGAGATAGAGTGTAACGTAATACGTTACGGTCGGCCAGAGCCAGCCGACGAGCGGACGAGGCTGGTGCGACAGATCATTCGTCCCCGTGCGCAGCCCGTGTTTGCCGAGGGCGGCATCGCGTTTCTGCGCGGCAATCTCGCCCCGCGCGGGGCGCTCATCAAACAATCGACGGCGACCCCCACCCTGCTGGAGCACGAAGGCCGTGCGGTGGTGTTCGAGGATGCGGCGGACCTCGCGCGGCGGATCGACGATGACGCGCTCGACGTCCGGGCCGACGATGTGCTCGTGCTGAAGCGAATCGGGCCCCTCGGCGCGCCGGGGATGCCGGAGGCGGGCTACATTCCGATTCCCCGGAAACTCGCGCGCGCCGGCGTGAAGGACATGGTCCGGATTTCCGATGGCCGGATGAGCGGCACGGCGATGGGGACCATCGTGCTGCACGTGACACCGGAGGCGGCGGTCGGCGGTCCGCTCGCGGCAGTGCGGAACGGCGATCGGATTCGGCTGAGCGTGCAGGAGCGAAGGTTGTCGTTGCTCGTCGACGAAACGGAAATCGCGCGGCGACTTGGAGCGACGATCCCCCGTCCTCGCGCTTCGAGCCGTGGCGAGGCTTCACGCAACAAGCGCGCCGACGCCCTGGCGCAGGCGGCCGGGTCGTCCTCCGACGGACCGCGCGGAGGCGGTCCCTCCCATCAAGGCGCGCAGCGCGGGTACCTGAAGCTTTTCCTCGAGCACGTGACGCAGGCGGACGAAGGCTGCGATTTCGACTTTCTGCGCGCCGTGGAAATCACGCAGCGGGTGCCGCGGACCCAGGTGTAGGTGGCGCGCTCGTCGCGCCACTCGCCCGAGGGGGGTCAGCGCTTGCCGGCCTGCGGCCGGTGGCGCGGCAAGCGCGCAACCACATCCAGCGCGTTTCGGAACTGCCGTGAGCCGGATCGGTCCGTGTTGGCTCAACCCACATTACTCATGGCTCTGGTCAAAGACAGCACTCACGATCGCATTGAAGGCCGCGCGAAGCAGGTTCGCGGCAAACTGAAAATCGCCGCCGGCAAGGTAGTCCGCAGCGCGCGGTTGAAGGCGAAAGGGCGCGCCGACGTTGCCGAGGGCAAAGCCCAGAAAAAAATCGGCGACCGGGAACGCGCCCGCGGCCGTTAGAAGTCTTCTCAGGGGCGGGACCGCCGACCCCGCCGAACACGCATCGTGCCCCGCGAGCGCGGTCTTTTGCAGGAAACGGCGGCGGGCGGTCATGCGGGTCTTTGTACGCGGGGTGCCCTCACTCCGCAACGTGGTTTCGACGTTCGTTCCCGCGGGGTGAGGGCACCCCGCCTACACGCTCGGCACTTTCCGGTTGTGCAACGGTGCACCGCTTCGGTTTGCTCGGCGGATGAACCCGCCCCGGTCGCTCGCGTTCTTCCTCCTCTGCTCTTTCGCGGTTGTGCCGCTCCGGGCTGCGCCCGCGCCCGGCCGGGCGCCGATCGTGATTCTCGTCAGCGTCGACGGACTCGCGGCGTACAACTTCGACGATGCCCGCGTCGACATCCCGACGATTCGGTGGATGGCGGCGAATGGCGCGCGCGCCGAGCGGATGGAGACGGTTTTTCCCAGCGTGACGTGGCCGACGCATACGACCCTCGTCACCGGCGTGCCACCCGGCCGCCACGGGGTGATTGCCAACAGCTATTACGATCGCGCGCAGAACAAGAAAATCCCGCTGCTGCCCGACCCGCTGTTCGACAAGGAGGAGATCGTGAAGGCGCCGACCATCTACGACGTGGCGCACCTCGCCGGGCTGCGCACCGCCGGCGTCAACTGGCCGGCGAGCCGCGCCGCGAAGCATCTCGACTGGCAGGTGAACGACGTCGGGGATCAGGCCGCCTACGAGAAAGCCGCCACGCCCACGCTGCTCGCCGAGTTAAAGGCCAAGAGCATCCCGTACGAAAAACAGGGCGAGTGGGCCAAGTCGGGCAACGTGGGCAAGGCCGCCCGCGACTGGATGTACACCCGGATCGCGCAGCATCTCCTGCGCGAGCACACCCCAAACGTCCTGGTGATTCACTACGTCACCGTCGATTCGTTCGCCCATACCAACGGCGGCCGCAGCCCGGAAGTCTGGTGGGGCGCCAACGACACCGATAACCGGATACGCGAGCTGATCGAAACGGTGAAGACAGCCGGGCTGGCCCCGCGCACCACCCTCTTCGTGACGGCGGATCACGGCTTCGCGGATTACACCAAGAGCATCAACGTCAACGCGCTCCTGCGTTCGAAAGGCTGGCTCAACGCCCCGGGCCGCGAGGGCAAAGTGCAATTCGTCGCGGAAGGCGGCGCCGGCATGCTCTCCATTCGCGATGCCGCCACGCGCGACGCCATCATCGCCGAACTCGTGCCCGCGTTGAAAGCGATCGAAGGAATCGAGGCCGTCATTCCGCCGGGCGAGTTCGCGTCAATCGGCCACCTCACGCCGGACAAGAATCCGCACGAGCCGGACATCTTCGTGGCCGCCAGGGAAGGCTACTCCTTCGGCGAGAACCCGGCGTCGAGGGAACTTGTCACCACGAGTCCGGTGGTGAAAGGCAACCACGGCTACCATTTCAAGAATCCGCTGATGGATGCGACGTTCGTCGCGTGGGGCGCGGCAATCAAACCCGGCACGAAGCTCGGCCGGATGCGCAACGTCGACGTCGCCCCCACGATGGCGGCGATTCTCGGGCTCGAGATGAAGAACGTCGATGGACGGGTGCTGACGGAGATCCTGAAGTAGCCGCGTGCCCCTGTAGCGGCGGTCCATGGCCGCCGAGGAAGATCGATTCGCGTTGCGACGGCGGTCCTAGACCGCCGCAGTTTGTCATCTATTAGATGACAAACAAGTGCTGCGGCGGCTCATTGGGTTTGTCATTTAATAGATGACAAACTGCGGTCGGCTGAAAAAGGCCAAAGCGCAGACGGCGGTCCTAGACCGCCGCTACAAATCGGCCAGCGCCCCGCTCACGAACTCCCCGCCACCGGCAGCTCGAACCAGAACTTGCTGCCGCGAACACCGTCGGACTCCATGCCGACGGAACCGTTCATCCGCTCGACAGCCTTGCGCACGATCGCCAGCCCGATGCCGGTGCCTTCGTAGGGCTTGTCGGGATGCATGCGCTCGAACATGCCGAAGAGCCGCTTCTGGTGCTCGGGCTTGATCCCGATGCCGTTGTCCTCGAACCACAGGCGGACCTGCGTCGCATGACGGTCGCAGCCGATCCGGATGTGCGGCCGGGCCTGCGGCGCCACGAATTTCACAGCGTTGCTGAGCAGGTTCGACACGACCTGGGTCAGCGAAGGCTCGTGGGCCAGCACGATGGGCAGCGGCCCCTGCACCTCGATGTCGGCGCGCTCCGGTCGCATGTCGGGGTATTGCTGCACCACTTCCTTCACGAGTTTGTCGAGGGACACCGGCTCGAGTTGAATCTCCCGGCGGCTGATGCGGGAATAGGTCAGCAGGTCCTGGATCAACCGATCCATGCGCGCGCTGTTGCGCATGATCCGCCCGAGCAGTTCGCGACCTTGTTCACCGAGCTGGGCCGAGTGATCCTGCAGCACGATTTCGGCAAAACCGCGCATCGCCCGCACCGGCGCCCGCAAATCGTGCGAGACGCTGTAGGAAAACTCCTCCATTTGCGCGACCACCTGCCGCAGCGAGGACGTGCGCTCCTCCACCAGCGATTCCAGCGCATCGGCGCTGCGCTGACGCTCGATCGCGAACGCCACCTGGCTCGCGATGGTCTCGACCGGGCGCAATGCCGTCGCCGGGAAGACGCGCGGCACCGGGTAATAGATCATGAACTTGCCCAGCAGCCGTTTCTTGTAGGTCAGCGGAACGAAAGCCAGCGAGCGAATGCCCTCGCGCTCGATCACCTCGCGCAGATTCCCCGGCAGGTCAGCCCGCGCCACGTCCTCGATCGTCACCGGCTGCGGGTTCGGGTCGTCCGGCTGCCAGGGCGCATGCCCCTCGACCGCGCGCCGGTAGCTTTCGGACAAACCGCGCCAGGCCTGGAAACGCATCACGCCCAGCCCATCGCACAGCAGGATCGCCACGCGGTCGGCTTCCTGGCTGCGGCACATCGCGGCGAGCGCCGCATCGTAGATTTCCGGCAGCGCCTCCGCACGGTTGACGCTCGCGACCAGCTCGTAGAGCGCGTGCTGCTGCAGCTCGTGTTGGACGCGCAGGGTGACGTCGCGCGCAATCTTCGAGGCGCCGAGGACGTTGCCGGCATGATCCCGCAGCGGCGAGACGGAAAGCGAAATCGAAACGAGCCGGCCATCCTTGCGCTGCCGAACCGTCTCGAAGTGATCCAGCCGCTCCCCGCAGCAAATGCGATCGAGGATCTCCCGCTCCTCGGCCTGCCGGTCGCCGGGAATCAGCGTGGTGATCATGCGCCCGACTATCTCCTGGCTCGTGAAACCGTAAATGCGTTCGGCGCCGCGATTCCAACTGGTGACGATGCCGCGCAAATCCGTGCTGATGATCGCGTCGTCGGACGATTCGACGATCGCGGCGAGCCGCCGGCTGGTTTCCTCGGCGCGTTTCTGCTTCACGAGCTCGGCCTGCAAGGCCGCCGTGAGGTTCGCGTTGTCCCGCTCGCGCTCGTTGAGCCGTCGCGCCGTCTTGAGCATGGCTTCCGCCACGAAATCCGTTTCCAACAGCCCGCTCGATCGCTCCGGCGGAATGCCGCCCCGGCCGATCGTTTCGGTATCCGCCACGAGCGAGTCCACGCTCCGCACCAGCGAGCGGCCGATGCCGACCGCGAGGAAAATCGCCACGGCCATCAACAGCGCGGCCACGGCAAACCCGACCCACAGCAGCCGGCGCGCAGAGGCGTACAGCGCGGCGTAGGGCGCGCCAATCGTCACGCTCCAACCCGAGCCCGGCGCGCGGCTGTGCGCGGCCAGCACGCGGCTGCCCTCGAGGGTGAGGGCTTCCACCATCCCCTCGGGTCGCGCCTGCGCCGCCCGCACGATGTCGGCCGGGCCCTTCGATCCGATGAACCGCTCGCCGTTGGGATAGCGTGCGGCGATCGTGCCTTCGCGATCGTAGACCGCCACCACCGTGCCGCGCGCGACACGCGCGGGGTCGACCACCTCGGCAAAAACGGTGGGGGTCATCGCCAGGCTGAGCGTGTAGCGCAACTGGCCGTCGCGCTTCACCGGCACGGCCACATAAAGCACGGGCTGGCCCGTGATCGGGCCGCTCACGATGTTGGAAACATAGGTCCGCCCGGCGCGCATCGCCGCGGCGAACTCCCCTTCGAACTCGTGGCGCGGCAGGTTCCAGTCCCGGCCCATGCGCGTGTTCACGAACTGCTGGCCCTTCGTGTCGGCGAGCACGATCCAGCGATCATCGCCGGTGACCAGCGCCCGCACCCGGGCGTCGAACGACGCGAAATCCATCGCATCCAAGGCCCGTGACGTCGCGAGTCCGGTGAGCAATGCCTCGCCCGTCCCAACCTCGTGATCCACCAGCGCCGCCAGCGCGCGCACGCTGCCGACCAGGTGCTCGGCCACGCGGCTGCGTTCATTGCGATACGCCTGGATGGCGAGCGAAACGACCAGCAACACCGCGGGCGCGGTGATGGCGACCACCAGAAAGGCGAGCCGGCCGCGGACCGAATGGCGCAGGAAATGGACGACCCGTCTTCCCAAACTGTCCGGGGTACCGACCACCAGTCCAGCTCTAGCAATGCTTAGCACGCGCGCCATCGTGGAACCTCCCCCCCCGCCCACAAACAAAGCCCGTTCGGAGAAATCCCGAAAAACCAAACGGGGAATTTACCCGGCCGCCGGCGGCCAGCCGGTCGCTCCGAGTCGACGTCCCGTGTTCCGGCGCGGAGAGGCACGGCCTCCCCGTAACCGCATTCAGAATACGTCGGCCGATTCGCGGCCCCCCAGCTTGTCGAGCCAAAGCTTATCCGGTACTCGGCCACTCCCTGCATTGTTAGTGTCCCGTGAGTGAACGTCAGTGGTTGCCCAACCGAACAGGGAGTGAACCACTAACGGGCGCTGACTTTCCACTAACGATCTGAATCAGCCCAAAGCGTTTCCATTCGGGCGGAGGAGGCGGGCTTCCAGGATATTCGCGGATGACCGCTCTACTGCGTCGAAAACGTCACGTCGCCGGAGCTCAACCGCACGGGCCCCGGCTCCCGATCGTCGAGCTGCAGCACCACCGTGTTCACTCCGGGCTTCGTCGGCGCGGTGAATTGCGCGGCCGGATTCACCAGCGCACCGTTGACCCACAGTCCTTTCACCGTGCCGCCGAGCACAAACCGGGCGTGGCCGCCCTGCGGCGACTCGAACTGCGTCGCCGCGAACATCCCGCGATTGTTGAACCGCGCCGGTATCACCTCTTCCGCCACCTCCCGCGCGAGCGTTCCGTCCACCAGCCCGAGGGCGGGCCGCCAGTCGGCCAGGCTGAAGTCGCCGGCGATCACGCGCTCACGGCCGATGTGCTCGTTGCCGCTCAGGATGAGATAAAGCCGCCAGGCGCGCGCCACGCCGCCTTTCGACGCGTCGAAACGACCGGGTTTGCCGAGTTCGGCCAGGAAGCGGATCAGATCGAGGCGTTCCTCCGGCAACAGCGAATCGATCAGCCCCGCCGGCATGAGCGAACCGACGCTGGTGCGCCGCAGCACCGCTTGCGTGGGAATCGAAACCTCCTGGTTCGCGGCGTTGCGCAGCAGGATCTCGGTGTCCGTTTCCTTTGTGATCATGCCGCTGAGCTCCTGGCCGTCCTTCGTCGCGATGAGGACGGAATGGTAACCCTCCTTGATCTTCGCGCTCGGATAGAGGAGCGATTCCACCAGGTAATCCGGCGGCGCGCTGGCGCCGATGCTGGTGAGGTCCGGGCCGATTTTCCCACCGGCGCCGCCGACCGCGTGGCACCCCACGCAGCCCATCTCGGGCCGGCGATAAATGAATTCGCCCCGCGCGGCATCGCCCGTCGCCAGCGCCTGCCGCGCGAGCTCCTGCAATTCGGCCGGCGAAAGCTGCACGTTCGACAGCGTCAGGCCCGCCTGCTTCATCAGCACGGAGACCAGCGCCGGATGCTGGGTGCCTTCCCGGGCAGGACGCAGGCCGGCCCGCGCCACCGCGCGCGGCAGTTCCGTCTTCGGCAGCTCGTTCGCCAGCCGGTTCGCCACGCCGCGGATGCTCAGCAGCGAACGCCACAACGCCTGCGCCTCCCCCTCGTCCGTCGTCGCTTTCAAGACCGCGATGATCCCGTTGACGGCGCTGGGCAGTTCGAGCGCCGCCAGCGTCAGCACGGCTTCGCGCCGAATCGCCAGCGGTGGGCCGCCGGCGGAGATCTTCTTCAGCTCGGCGATCACCGGCCGGCCGCCGATGTCGCGCAAGGCGGCGAACGCCGCCGCGCGCGTGGTCGCGGGAGTGGCATTGGCCGTCGCCACGTTGACCAGTTGCGGCGTCAGCGTCGCCAGTTTCCAGATACCGGCGAGCTGCAGCGCCGCGCTGCGCAGCGGCTCACCGGGCGGCCCGGCCGCGGCAGACACGGCCGTCCGCCCGCCCCAGAACCGTTGCAACGCGGTGAGGTCACCTGGGGGCTTCACGCCGCGCAGCCGGCCGGCGTCACCCAGGGCGGCGAAGGCACGCAACGCAACCGGCGCGGCCAGTTCGCCGCGCACCACCTGGTCGAACAGCAAGCGCAATTCGCGCGGACCACCCGCCGAGCCAATCAGATCGATCCACGGTCCGGAGCCATCGCGGGCCACGCCCCGCTCGCCGACGAGCCGGCCGAGTACTTCGCTGGCCAGGGCCGGCTCGATCGCCTTCAGCGCGAACTCGAGCTGCTTTTCGCGGCCGACAAAACTCCACGTGCCGTTCTTCACCGCGGCGATCCACGGCTCGGCCAGCTCGTTGATCGTGAGCCAAAGCGCGTAGTCCAGGAAAGGATCCATCGGGCGCTCCACCGCGGTGAGCGCCAGCTCGGCCGCCTTCGCCGACGCGCACGATCCCAGCGCGCGCACCGCCGCCAGCCGGACGCGCGGATGCTCGTCCGCGACGAGTGGCGCGAGCTGCTCCAGCGGAATCGTGTCGGACAGCGCTCGCACCGCGGCCGCGCGCACTCGCGGATCGCGCGCCCCGAGCAAAGTAGCGCCGGCATCCTGCCGGCTGCCGGAGGGCGGCCGGCTCGAAGTCAGTGCGGCAGGCGGGACGCCCGCCGGCGGCCGGCTGGAAGCCGGCGCTACTTCCAGCGCCTGCTCCAGGAACAAGGCCTGCAGCCGCGCGAGCTCGGTCGTCTGCCGTGCGGTCCACGCCTCGAGTTCCGGCCGCACCTGCGGCGCGCCGCGCTCGACCAGCACGCGTTTCGCCTGCTCGGCCTCGTAGGCATTCGGCGAGAGCTGGCGATCGAGCAGCTCGCGCGTGGCGAGCTTGGTCAGATCGACGCGCGGGAGCGGCTTCGCGCCTTTCACCGCCACGCGCCAGATCCGGCCATGCGACTTGTCGCGGCGCGGATCGCGGAAGTCCACCTCGCCATGCTGGATGATCGGGTTGCTCCAGTCCGCCACGTACAACGCGCCGTCCGGGCCCAGCCGCACATCGATCGGCCGGAACGAATCGGCCGTGGTCCGCATCACGTCGGGCATCTCCTTCGTCACGAAACCCGCGCCCTGCTCGCTCACCTTGAATCGCACGATGCGATGCGCCCGGAAGTCCGCCGTGATCACGTCGCCCTGCCAGTCCGCCGGGAAATGCGTGCTGCGGATCAGCTCGATGCCGCAGAACTTCGGATACGTGCCCGGGCTGATGCTCTGCAACTCGCGCCGCGCCGGCGCCAGCGTGCGGTAGGTGGCGCCGGGGATGCCCCAGTTGATGCCCTGGAAGCCCGCGCCGTCGGTCAGAAACGAATTGCCGAACTCGTCGAAGTCGTGTCCCCAGCCGTTGACCAGTCCGCGGTACAGGATCTCCATCCGCTCGTCGCGCGGATCGAAACGAAACGTGCCGCCGGCCTTCAGCCGCACGACGCCGTGCGGCGTCTCCGCATCGGTGCGCGTGTACACCGACTGGTTCAGGTAGAGCCGGCCATCCGGGCCCCAGCGCAGCGTGTGCAGGTTGTGGTGCGTGTCCTCGGTGCCGAACCCGCTCAGGAGGATCCGCCGCACGTCCGCCTTGCCATCGCCGTTCGTGTCCTGGAAGTGCAGCAACTCGGTGCTTTGCGCGACATAGGCGCCACCGTCGCCGGGCACGATGCCCGTCGGGATCAGCAGCCCCTCGGCAAACACCGTCGCCCGGTCGGCGCGGCCGGCGCCGGTCGTGTCCTCGAGCACGACGATCTTGTCGGTGGCGGCCTGGCCGGGCTCGATTTGGGGATACAGCTCCGAGCTCACGAGCCACAGCCGGCCCTGCGGATCGAAGTTCATCTGAATCGGCTTGTGCAGCAGCGGATTCTCGGCCCAGAGCGTGACCTCGAGTCCATCGGCAATCACGAAATCCGGGTGCGGCTGGGGCGTCAGCTGCGCGTTGCGGTTGCCGATTCGTCGGGGAATCTCCGGCACGTTCGCCAGCGGCGGATTGGCCGGGTGCGCGATGAAGAGCGCGCGCATCTGCGCGATGCGTTTTTCCTCCGCGGCGATGAACTGATCGAACTGCGCGATTTCCGCCGCGTTCCTGCCCTGCTCGCGTTTCCGGAAGCCAAAAATGTACGCCATGTTCTGCGGCCGCGACTGGTGAAAGAACCACTCGTTCTTGACCAGGATCGCCCGCCGCAGCGGCTCGAGCTGCGTGCTCGTGCGCCACGGGCTGCGCGATTCGGTGCCGAAAAGCTGGTCCTCGATCGCCTGCGCGACGATCCGGTACCCGTCGCCACTCGGCTGGATGCCGTTGTGCGTGAGCAGGCCAGACACGTAGCCACGAGCGCCAGCGGGTGGACTCCGCTCGCTGGCGCTCGCCGCTCCATCGGCAGCGAACAGCGACACGAACCGCGCGCCCTGCGCCGCCGCGATGGCGCGAATCGCATCAGTGTACGAGGCGAGCTGGACGTTGTGCGCGGCCGGATCCGGCCACGGCGCACCCAGGTTTTCGTGCCGCAGCGGCGAGAGCAGCACGAAACGCACACCGGGCGAAGCCCGTGCGACGGCATCGAGGAGCCGGGTGTAGTCCGCGCGGAATTTCGTCAACCCCGCCGCGCCGTCGAAAGAGCTCGCCATGCCATAGCCGATGAAAACGACCGTCGGCTTCGCCTCCGTGATTTGCCGGAGGAGTTGGTTCCAACCCTCGTCCGCCGGCTCCTTCCCCGCCTGCAACAGGCTGCGCCCGAGACGTGAGTCGCCCGCCGGCGTGTCGCCGCTCCAGCCGAGATTGCGAAAGGAGATGTTCCGATCCGCGAACCGCGTGGTGAGCATCAGTTCGATCCACCCTTGGTATTGCTCACCCTCGATGAAGCCGTCGCCGAGGAAGACGACGCGGTCGCCGGCGCGGAGGTCGAATTGAGCCGGGGCGGCTTTCGTGGTCGCGGCAGCGCACACCGCCAGCAGGAAGAAAAGGAGACGGGGGGACATGGGAGAAAGAGGGAATCGAAGGGGATAGGGCGCTCGAACAGACACACCCCGGCCTGCGGCCACCCCTCTTGATAGAGGGGATTCAAGAACGGGTTATCAGCACAACGAAAGTCCGACGCAAAAAGATCCCCTCTAAAAAAGAGGGATGGCCTCCCGGTTGTCGCCTGGAAAGTAGCGCCGGCTTCCAGCCGGCTCCCACGAATGCCGGCAAGATGCCGGCGCTACGCTCGGCTGGTAACACTTCTGCCACCCATCCCGTTCGCCGGCGTCGCAGGCAACTTCGCTCGCACCGCACGAGCACCACTCAACAAACAGACGCCCGCAGGTGCCGCTCACTTCCCCTGATTCCAGAGAATGTGCGTGCCACTCTTGCCGGCGACGACGA
>Ga0080064_1004192_pt1 | contig 18980 bp, 20 predicted proteins | sample Subgrocontami54m_FD_69260 | JGI IMG/M metagenome (GOLD analysis project Ga0080064, IMG submission 69260) | Subsurface groundwater microbial communities from S. Glens Falls, New York, USA - GMW46 contaminated, 5.4 m (SPADES assembly) (version 2) ...
CGCGACGACTCAGATCGGGATCACGGTCGCCGGTGCGACGGCGGCTGCCATGGGTGGCGTTGTCTCCATCGACCATCTGAAGCCCGTCATCGAAGCGATCCCCATCGGCTTCGTGCAGACTTTGGCCGAACCGATGGCGGTCGGGATCGTGGTCATGATTATTTCGTACTTCTCTCTGATTCTCGGCGAACTCGTTCCCAAGGTGCTGGCCATCAAGAACCCCGAGCAGCTGGCGCTTTCCTTCGCGCGCCCCCTCGCGTGGTTCGCGCGGTTGGCGGCCTGGGGCATCAAGCCCCTGGCTGTGACGAGTCAGAGTGTTCTCCGTTTGCTGGGCAGGGCGGGTCCCGACGAAAAGGTCTTCATCTCCGAAGAGGAGATCAATATGCTCATGAAGGAGGGCCAGGAAACCGGGGTCTTCGACAAGACCGAGCAGGAGCTCATCCGCAGCGTGTTCGAGTTCACCGACACCTCGGTGAAGGAAGTCATGGTCTCGCGCCCCAAGATGTGCGCGATCGAGATCGACACGCCGTCGCCCGAGTTCCTGCGCTACATTGACGAGAACAAGTTTTCCCGCTACCCGGTCTACCGCAAGGGGCTCAACGACTTGCTGGGCATTCTCTATCAGAAAGATCTGTTGAGCCAGGTGGCGTCCGGCAAGACCTTCCGTCTCACGGACCTGCTGCACCCGGTGTATTACGTCCCCGAAGCCATGAAGGTCAGCGTGCTGCTCAAGGAGATGCAGCGCCGCCGTATCCACATGGCCATCGTGGTCAATGAGCACGGCAGTGTCGAAGGTCTGGTGACGTTGGAAGACCTGATCGAGGAGATCGTCGGGGAGATCCAGGACGAGTACGATATTGAGGAGAAGCCCGTCGAGCGGCTCAAGGACGGGGCCTTCATCGTCGATGCCTCCATGCCGGTCAAGACCCTTGTCGCGGAATATGCGCTCCCGATCCCGATCTCGCCAGAGTACGAGACCCTGAGCGGGTTCATCACCTACCAGATACAGGGGCTCCCCCGCGGCGGCGAGGTCTTCTACCATGGCGATTACAAGTTCACGGTGGTGGATTTGGGAGATCGTCGGGTGGCGAAAGTGAAAGTGGAGCGGATCGCGGACCGGTCACGCTCCATCAAGGAACCGGTCCCGGCAAGCCCGAAATGAGGCATGGAGCCGGCGGGTGATCCCGCCGGGCCGGCCGTCTCCAATCATTCGTCCGTCCACCCGTGTCACCGGCAGCACTTCCTGCGTCGTATTGGTGAGAAAACATTCCTCGGCGCGCGTCAGATCCTCAACGGTCAGCCGCGTCTCTTCCGACGGGACCCCCAGTTCTGACGCCAGCTGAAGCACCAGTTCACGGGTAATGCCATCGAGGATGCCGCATTCGACCGACGGCGTTCGCAACCGTCCTTCCTGGACCACAAACACGTTGCTGGTCGTCCCTTCGGTGATGTCGCCTCGGTGGTTCAGCATCAGGGCCTCGTGGGCGCCGGCCGCCTTCGCTTCCATCTTTGCCAGAATGTTGTTCAGGAAATTGAGTGATTTCACCTGCGGCGGCAGCGCCTCCGGCAGGTTGCGCCTGGTCCTGGCGACGATCACCGAGACTCCCTCCGCGTAGATCGATTCGGGATAGGGCTGAAACGGTCTGGCAATGATGACCAGCGTGGGGGCCTTGCACAACGCCGGGTCCAGCCCGATTTCGCCCGTGCCGCGCGAGACGGTGATGCGAAGATAGGAATCTGAAAGTTGATTCCGCCGAAGCGCTTCCCGCACAAGGTCGGTCAGTCGCTCGGGGCCGACGGGCAGGCGGAGCTGGATGCGCGATGCCGACCGCTCCAGGCGGGCGAGATGTTCGGCGAGTTTGAACACCCGTCCGCGATAGGCGCGCAGCGTCTCGTACACGCCGTCGCCGTACAGGAAGCCGTGGTCGAAGACCGACACGACGGCCTCCTCCTGCGGCACGAACTTGTCGTTCAGATAGACCCACATGGCTATGATTCGCGCAGCGCCTTCAGCAGCGCTTCGGCCTTGAACAGCGTTTCCTGATACTCGCGGACGGGGTCGGAGTCCGCGACGATGCCGGCGCCGACGTGAAGAGAAGCCTGCTCACCCGCGATAACCAGCGTCCGGATGATGATGTTCAGGTCCAGATCGCCGCTTGGGCTGAGGTAGCCGATGGAGCCCGTGTAGGGGCCGCGGCGGACCGGCTCCAGCTCGTCAATGATCTCCATGCAGCGCACCTTCGGCACGCCCGTCACGGTCCCGCCGGGAAAGACCGCACGGAGCAGGTCCAGCGCGTCGCGCCCGGGCGCGAGGTGGCCCCGGATGTTGGACACGATATGGCTCACGTGCGAGTAGCGCTCGACGGCCATGAACTCGTCCACGCGGACGCTCCCGTACTCGCACACGCGGCCCAGGTCGTTCCGTTCCAGGTCCACCAGCATGATGTGCTCGGCCCGCTCCTTGGGGTTCATCAGCAGGTCTTCAACGAGCAGGCGGTCCTCGTCCGTGGAGGAGCCGCGCGGCCGCGTGCCGGCGATGGGCCGCGTGTCCACCGCATTTCCTGAAAGCCGCACGAGCCGTTCCGGCGAACAACTGACCAACGTCACGTCGGGGAGTTCCAGCAATGCGGAAAAGGGGGAGGGATTGATCTCGCGCAGCCGGTGATAGATGGAGCGGGGCGAGCGTCCGCCCAGTTCGACCGAAAACCGATGGGACAGGTTCGCTTGATAAATGTCGCCGGCCGCGATGTACTCCAGGCAGAGCCGGACCTTTGCTGCGTAGTCCGTTTCGGACATTCCGGGCAAAATGCGGGGAGGAACTTGCGGGCTTTTATCCGGCAGGACCGGCAGCAGACCGGCCAGCCGGGTTTCCAGCGCCAGGAGGCGCGCCGCGCCTTCTTCATATAATTGCCCGCGCGGCTCTTTGAGGAACCGCTCACCGAAGGGGCAGAAGATGAGCCACAGCTCCTGTTGCTCGTGATCCACGACCGCCGCAAGGTCGAAGAAGGCCAGCTCGACATCAGGGAGCGCGAGGTCATCGTGGGGGGGGCTGGGAAGGCGCTCAAACCACCGTGCGACGTCATACCCGAAATATCCGATGGCCCCCCCATAAAAAGGTGGAAATCCGGCCGGGCGCGGGACGGCCATCCGGCCGAGGATGTCCCGGAGCGCATGCATCGGATCGCCGGCGCGCGTCACCCATTCCTCGCCCCGCGCGCTCCAGGCCAGGCGGGACCCGGTGCACCGAAACAGGAGCGCGGGGTCGGCGCCGATGATGGAGTAGCGGGGCCCGGCGCTGAGCCCGCGCTGCTGGTGCCCGCTCTCCAGCAGAACGGGGCAGCGCACGTCCCCCGCCAGCCGCTGGTAGAGGTCGAATGTGGAATAGGGCGGCAGCGGGAGGACCGTCGCCAGGGGAACGGGGGGCGATGCGGTCAGGAAGGATTCCTTGGACGTTCGCTGCACGGTCAAAAATCCTCCCATTCCACGGCATCTTAACCCACCGCTCCGAGGCCCGGCAAGGCATTGTGCGTGCCTTGACTTCACATGGCAATTCTGTTTAGATGGCGCGGTTTTTGACCGGAGCCGCGGCTTATGGTTGAACAGCCCGATGCGTTCCGGAAGGGCCTCTCGATCGCCATGCGGATCGGCGTCGAGTTGGTCGCCGCGCTGGCTGTGGGCGGCGGGTTGGGATACCTGGCCGATTCATACTTCAACTCCAGCCCGATCGGTCTTCTGATCGGTGTCTTCCTGGGCATGTCGGCGGGACTCTTGAACGTATATCGAATGGCATCGCGTTTCTGAATTCATGGAAAGCCACGCGGACAGCAACCCTCTTCACCCGTTTGAACTGCACCCGTACGGGGCGTTCCACCTGTTCGGCCTGGACATCTCGCTCAACAAGGCCGTGGTCATGATGTGGGTCATCATTGCCCTCGCGGCCCTATTGCTCATCAAGGCGGGGAGTGGGCGGCGGCTGGTGCCGACGAGGCTGCAGAGCCTTGCTGAACTGCTGGTGGAGTTTATCCGGGGCATGATCCTGGATACGATGGGCGAGAAGGGCATGCGGTTCTTTCCCTTCATCGCCACGCTGTTCGTCTTCATCCTGTTTTCCAATATTCTGGGGCTCATTCCCGGCATGTACACGGTGACCAGCCAGATCGTGGTGACGGCGGTCTTTGCGCTGTTCGTCTACGCGATGAGCATTGTGGTGGGGTTCATGATCCACGGCTTCAAGTTCCTTGGGATTCTGATTCCACCTGGCACGCCTGTGCTCCTCCTGCCGCTGATGATGCCGATCGAACTCATCAGCCAGCTGGCCAGGCCGGTGTCGCTCGCGGTCCGGCTCTTTGCCAACATGACGGCGGGGCATACGATCCTGGCCGTCCTTTTCGGGATGGCCCTGTCGCTTCCCCTGTTGATCGGGTGGCTCCCGTTCGCGTTCACGATCGCCATCAACGGCCTTGAGGTCGGGATCGCGCTCATCCAGGCATACATTTTCACGATATTGACCTGCGTGTACCTCGGAGACGCCATCAACTTGCACGGGCATTCCGAAGGCGCGCACTAACGACGTATTTCGCGGATCATAGTGGAGAGAAAGGAGAATCTGAATGGATGCTGCATCGGCTGCGCTTATTGGGATGGGTTTGGCGGCCGCCGGGTTTGCCGGCGCCGGCGTGGGAATCGGCTACGTCTTCGGCAAGATGATCGAGGCGGTCGCGCGCCAGCCGGAGGCCGAAGGCCGGGTTGGGAAGTACATGTGGATCGGGTTCGCCCTCGTGGAGGCGATCGCCCTCTATGGGCTCGTCATCGCGTTCATCATCATGGGGAAGGGCGGGAAATAAGCGGCCATGCCACAGTTTGACACGCACTTTTTCTCGTCGCTGATCTTCTGGGAGATCATCTCGTTCGCGATCCTGCTGTTCATCCTGGCGAAGTACGCCTTCCCGCCGATCCTGCACACCCTCGATGAGCGGGAACGCAAGATTCGTGAGAGCATCGAGTCGGCGGAGCGGCGGAGCGCGGAGGCCGAGCGGCGGATGGCCGAGTACGAGGCCAAGATGAAGGCCTCGCAGAAGGAAGCGGAGGAGATGATTGCGCAGGCCAAAGCCCGGGCCCAGCAGATGAAGGAAGACAACGAGCGGCAGCTCTCGGCCGATGCGGAGCGGATCAAGGCCACCGCCGCCCGCGAGATCGAGCAGGAACGCCGCAAGGCGCTCGATGATGTGCGCCGCTATGTCGGTGAACTGGCGCTGCAGGTCGCAGGGAAGGTCCTGGAGCGGAGCCTGACGGACGCGGACCACAAGCGCCTGGCCGATGAATCCCTTGCCGCCGTCGCCAAGGACTACGAAAAGTCTTAGGCCGGCCTCACTTATTTCTTTTTCCAGACCTGGCGCAGCAGCTTGGCCCATTCGTCCCGCGTCACCGCCGGCATGGTGGTGATCGAGATGTGGCCGATCGAGGCGTTCTTGACGGCAGCCTTCATCGCCGTCTTGTTGTCGGGAAACTCCAGAATCGCCACGACGTCATATTCGCCCAGGCAATAGTAGGCGGCGAGGAGCTTGCCGCCCAGATCTTCGATGTTGCGTTTCACTTTGTCGGATCGGGCAATGCCCTGGTCCTTCATTGTCGTGATCCCTTCCCGCGTGAACTTCACCAGACTCACATAGACAGGCATAGTCTTCTCCCTTCGCAGCGCCCGGATTCTCGGGCAATAGTTGGGTTCACGGCATGAGGCCCGATACGACTCCCATTCTAAGCCTGCACGGCAGGGGAGACAAGGTCCGATCGTCTGTTGTTTGCGTTCCGCCGGAAAGTGTGTTATAGTGACCTCGTTAACTAAACCGCTTTCGTCGCCGTGGGGCCGGGCGAGGAGGCGGATAACCCATCAGGCCCTGAAACCGATGTTGCCTTGCTGGTAGGAATCTGAACGGAACGTCTGTCCTGAGCGCTGCCTGGTCCATTGCACGTCCTCGATATCATTCCTTCTTGTTCCCTGACTCTCAAGACAATGTCACAATAGTAGAGGAGGTACTATGAGTACCAAGTTGTATGTGGGCGGTCTGCCCTATTCCGTCACCGAGCAGCAGCTTAGCGAGCTGTTCGCCCAGCAGGGCACCGTGTCTTCGGCCAAGGTGATTACGGACAAATTCACCGGCCAGTCGCGGGGATTCGGGTTCGTGGAGATGTCCACGGCCGAGGAGGCGAAGAAGGCCATCAGCGCGCTCAATGGCACGCAGATGGACGGGCGGCCCCTCACTGTGAATGAAGCCAAACCCCAGGAGAAGCGTACCGGCGGTGGGGGATTCGGCGGCGGCGGCGGCGGTCGGAACCGCTTCTAAGGCTGGTCGATAGACGACATGCAGGAAGCGGGCGCCTCCACGAGAGGCGCCCGCTTCACCCAACTCCGGAGAACCTCGCTTATGACTTCTACCGCTACCACAACCCCAGTTAAGGCACTCACCAGGCCGTGTAATTATTGGATAGTCTTACTCTTTAGCATTGTCACCCTTGCTACCGTGATCGGGGTCCCGGCCTACGCCTATTTCTTCGACTACTCGTGGGTGGATTGGACAATGTTCGGGCTCCTGTATGCCGTCACCGCCATGGGCATCACGGTCGGATACCATCGGTTGATCGCTCACCGGAGCTTCAACTGCTCGACGTGGGTCAAAGGGTGCTTGCTGATCGCCGGCGGTTGGGCGTTGGAAAACTCGGCGCTGAAGTGGGCGTCGGCTCATATCCGCCACCATGCCCGGTGCGACCAGGACGAGGACCCCTATAACGCCCAGCGGGGATTTTGGTACAGTCACGTCGGGTGGATATTTCTCAAAGATCCCCTCTCCTATGATGAGAAATATACCTCGCGCCTGCGGCAGGACCCGGTGGTGCTCTGGCAGCACCGGTATTATGTGCCCATCGTGCTCTCCGGGCTGGCTTTGCCGTTCGTGGTGGGCTTTCTCTACAACGGCTGGATCGGCGGGCTCGGCTGTTTTCTTTTGGCGGGCGTGGGGCGCACGTTCTTTGTGCTGAATTCCACCTTCTGCATCAATTCTATCTGCCACATCTGGGGAACGCAGCCTCATACGACGGCGGATTCCAGCCGTGACAGTTGGGTCGTGTCGCTCCTGACCTTCGGCGAGGGGTACCACAATTACCACCATGCCCATCAGCGGGACTTCCGGAACGGCCCCCGCTGGTACAACTTTGATCCGTCCAAGTGGCTGATTTATGGGTTATCATTGACCGGGTTGGCTTGGGATCTCTGCCGGGTGGAGCCTGGGCGGACGCGATTTGCGTCCTAATCTTCTTCCAGCCCTGGAGGAGAACCGCCATGCGAACCAGGTACACGCCAGGCCCTTGGAAGATGGAGATCTATCTGAACGAGAAGGACATGAAACTGCCTCCGCATATTGTCGGGCTGGGAGACAATCATCAGGTGGCCGATTGTTGCGGAGCGGATGACGCAGACATGGCCAACGGCCGGTTGATCGCGGCTGCTCCGGAACTTCTCGCCGCGTGCGAGGCGGCCATTGTCGCGTTGGCTGAGAATCCCCCCGGCCGAAGCCTATCAGAAGCCAATCTGAAAGCGGCAAACATGTGCCGCACCGCCCGCGACAAAGCCCACGAGCCGTAACGATTCGATCCTGCTAGCGCAGTCTCTTCACTTCATCCCCAGGACGGCATTTGCATCGATCTTGGCTTCGGCCTGCTTGGCGACGACCACGAGCGCGTAGAGGCCTGGGTTGATATACTTCTGCGCTACGCGCAGGATGTCCTCTTTGGTGACCGCCGCGATGGCCTTGGGATAATCGTCGAAGTAGCTCAACCCCAGGCCATGCAGCTCCACGACGGTCAGGAGCCCGGCCAGCTTGCCGGTGGTGTCGAGGCGTAAGGGAAAGCTGCCGATCAGGTATGCCTTTGCGTCGGCCAGTTCCTGATCGCTGACCGGATCGGTGCGGATGCGCCTGATCTCCGCCAGCGCGGCGGCGATGGCCTGATTGGCTGCCGCGTTGCGGGTCTGCAACTTGACTGAAAAAGCGCCTGGCATGACGTTGGCCTCGAAGCCGCTGTCCACATCGTAGGCCAGACCCTGCTCGTCGCGAATCCGATTCACGAGCCGCGAGGAGAACCCGCCGCCGCCGAGGATGTAATTCATCACGGACACCGCATAGAAATCCGGGTTCCTGCGGTCAATGCCCACGTGGCCCAACGTGACGGTCGCCTGCGTCAGGTCCTTGTCGATCAGCTTGAGCACGGACTTGTGCAAGGGCTCGGGAGCGGGGAAGGGTGGGACCGTGGCCTCTTTTTTCTCCCAGTTCCCGAAGTGCTTCTTGACCAAGGCGAGTGCTTCGGATTCCCGAAGATCCCCGACGATGGCCACGATCGTACGGTTGGGGCGATAGAACTTGTCATGAAAGGCGACGATGTCCTGCCGGGTGATCTTGGCGACGGTCTTTCCGTCCCCATTGGTGGGGCGCCGGTAGGGATGGCCCTTGAAGACGATCTCGTCAAACGCCTTGCCGGCGACGGTGCCGGGATCGTCCTTCTCCCCCTGGAGCTCGCCCTGGAGTTCACTGCGCAGGCGGACGACTTCTTTTTCCGAGAAGGCGGGGTTTCTGAGAATGTCGGCCAGGAGGGTGAAGCCGCGGTCGGCGTCTTTCTTCAAGACCCGGAGCGTGGCGGTGGCGAAGTCGTTCGTCGCCTTGGCGGAAAATTCCGCCCCGAGGAACTCGATCTCCTGCGCGAGTTGAGTCGCGCTTCTGGTCTTAGTGCCTTCATCGAGCATGCCGGCCGCCATGTAGGCTAGGCCGGACTTGGCGTCCGGATCGAGCACCGCGCCCGCTTTGATCAGCACGTTCACGGTGACGATGGGCAGAGAGGGCTGGTCCTGGATGAGGAGGGTCATGCCGTTCTCCGTGACGATGCGGATCGGTTTGATGTCGGCGGCATGCGAGAATGCCGGCGTGATGCAGAGGGCCATGAGCGCTGCCGCTAGAAGCCGGATCATTGGGCACCTCCTGTCGCCTGCCCGGCCTGGGTCTTCTGGGCGACCGGAATCAGGACCCCCACGGTCCGCGTGTCCTCGTTGAGGTATTTGCGCACGACGCGCTGGATGTCCTCTTTTGTGACGGCGCGCACTTTGTCCACGTAGTCGGCGATGTATTGCCACCCGGCGCCCGTGGTCTCGGCCGTGCCCAGGAGCATCGCCTGCCGGAAAATGGAATCCTGCTCGAACAGGTAGCGGGCCTCCACCTGGTTCTTCGCCTTCTGCAGTTCCATGTCGGAGGGCGGCTCCTTCTTGAGACGTTCAATCTCCACCAGCACGGCCTTTTCCACGTCCACGATCTTCACATCCGGCTTGACGACCGCATAGAAGGTGAAGAGCTCGGGGTCCGCCGCCAGCTCGTTGTAGCCGGCCCCTACTTGTAGCGCCAGTTTCTTCCGGTACACGAGGGCGTTGAAGAGACGCGCGCTTTTGCCCGTGGAGAGGATGGTCTCCAGCACGGCCAGGGCGCGCACGTCCGGGTTCTTGAAGTTGGGCACCTTATACCCGAAATAGATGAACGGCAGCTGGGCCTCCCGTTTCACCACGACCCGCCGCTCGCCTTTCTGCTCGGGCTCGATGACGGATGCCTGGGGGGGCGGATTCCCCATGGGAAGGCCTTCGAAGTATTTCCTGATCAGGGGGAGGGCGGTCTCGGCCTTCACGTCGCCGACGATCACGAGCGTGGCGTTATTGGGAGCGTAGTACTTCTCATAGTAGGCCTTGAGGTCCTGCCGGTTCATCGCGTCCAGGTCGGTGAACCATCCGATGATGGGCCAGTGGTACGGATGGGTCATGAAGGCCTGGGCGTACATCTGCTCCACCAGATAGGCCGGCGGGACGTCCTCAACGCGGAGACGCCGCTCTTCCTTGACGACCTCGCGCTCCAACTGGAATTCCTTGTCGTCCAGCAGGAGGCCCTGCAAGCGGTCCGCTTCCATTTCCAGGGCGAGCGCCAGCTTGTCGGCGGCCAGGTTTTCAAAATAGGCCGTGTAGTCCTGGCTGGTAAACGCGTTGTCGTTGCCGCCGTTCTTCTTGATGATCTTGGAGAATTCGCCCTTGCCGTACCTGGGTGTGCCCTTGAACATCATGTGCTCCAGCATGTGGGAGAGGCCGGCCCGCCCCATGACTTCATTACGGGAGCCGACCTTGTACCAGACCTGGACCGTGATGACAGGGGCCTTGGGCTCCTCCACGAGCAATATTTTAAGCCCGTTATTCAAGGCGAACTCCTGGACCTTCATCGGGTTCGCCATCGCCGGCTGGGGCGCGGGGAGGACCGTGATGATCGCCAGGACGATCGCGAGGCGCAGCATTCTCTTCAGCATGGCGGCGGGGACTCCTTCCTCGGAGCGGACTCGGAGAGCGTCCCAAGCTGGCCGCAGGCGCCGAGGATGTCCCGCCCCTTGCTCTTGCGGATGTACGCGTCGATCCCGCTTCTCGTCACGATGGACTGGAAGCGCAGGATGGTCTCGTCGGGGGGGCGCTGGAAAGGACTTCCCGGAAATTCATTGAAGGGAATCAGGTTGACCTTGCAGCGCATGCCACGGACGAGCTTTACCAGGCGGGCCGCGTCCTGCTCGCTGTCGTTCTCGCCCCTGAGCAACACGTACTCGAAGGTCAGCCGTCGGTGCGGCTTCAGCGGAAAGGCGCGGCAGGCCTTCATGAGGGCCTGAAGGGGATACGCCTTGCTCACCGCCGGCATGAGCCGATTCCGCTGCTCGTTGGTGGTGGCGTTCAGCGAAATGGCCAGATTTACGCCCATCGCCGATACCCGCTTCAGCCGAGAGGCCAGGCCGGCGGTGGACAGCGTGATTCTGCGGGGAGAGAGCCCGACGCCCCAGGGCTGATTGGTCAGACGCCGGACCGCTTCTTCCACGGCGTCGGCGTTCGCCAGCGGTTCGCCCATGCCCATGAGAACGAGATTCGTTAATCGAATGCCGGGGGACAAGCTTCTCTGAACCGCCAGCACCTGTCCGACGATTTCATGGGCCTTGAGGTTTCTCAGCAGGCCCATGCGGCCGGTCAGGCAGAAGGCGCAGTCCAGGGTGCAGCCCACCTGGGTCGAGAGGCAGAGCGTCAGCCGCTCCTCATCGGGGATGAGTACGCTTTCGATGGCCTTGCCGTCCTCCAGATGGAAGATGAATTTCTGCGTGCCGTCCTCCGACGTCAGGACTTCCGTGGGGGTGAGGGCGCTGATGCGCGCCTCCGCGGACAATCGCATGCGGACCGCCTTCGACAGGTCGGTCATGGCGTCGAGATCCGTGGCACGACGCTGGTACAGCCAGCGGAGGATCTGGTGGGTATGAAAGCGGGGCCAGCCCTTGTCCCTTACGAGATCGGCTGTTTCATCGGCGCTTAGGGTCGTGAGATCAATTGTGGGCATTACCGATAAAGCGTAACATAGCCCCCGGATTCGCGGCAAGCAGCGGAAGATGATATAATCTCCGTGATGCATTCAGGTTGCGCGTCAAACCTCATGTCCTTCTTCATGTCTCATCCGCGGAGGCGCGGGAACTCCGTGCTTATGATCACTGCCGGAGTCTTTGCGGGCATCGGGTTGTTGTTGCTCCAGGCTCGGCCGGCGGTCGGCCAGGCGGCCGCAACACCCTGCGCGGAGCCTTCCGTCTGTCTCGCTCAGGCCGTCGAGGCGTTTAGCCAGCGGGACCACGAGAAGGGCATGCGCCTGCTTCAAGGGTTGATTGAGCAGTATCCGAACACCCCGTGGGCGGGCCGGGCGGAACTGGCACTGGGCAGGCAGTACCAGGAACGGGGTGACCGGCAGGCCATCCCGTACCTGCTGGCGGCTCAGCAGCACCTGCCGGTTCTGGGTGACTATGCATTCTATTATCTCGGCGAAGCCGATCTGAAGGCGTCCGACTTCAATGGGGCCGCCACGGCCTTCGACATCCTGTTTGAGCGCTACCCCGACAGTCTCCTGAGGCCGCAATCCCTTGCGCGCTCCGTTGACACCTGGTTTCAGGCGGACGACTGCAGGCGGGCGCGCGACCGGCAGGTGAGGTTCATGGCGGAATACGCCGGTCATGCGTTGGTTCCAGCCGTGCTTCTGCGGCAGGGCGACTGCCAGTACAAGGGAAAGGAAACGGTCGCCTCCGTCGCAACCTATCGGCGGATCTGGGTCCAGCACGCGGCCTCGCCGCAGGCGGATGAAGCCGCGATGCGGCTGGAGCGGCTGAAGGGCGAGGGCGTGGCGATTCCGGAGTTGACGCCGGAAGACCGGTGGCTGCGGGCCAAGACGCTGTTCGATGCCGCCCAGTACGCCCGCGCCGTGAAGGTGTTCGAAGACTACCTGAAGTCCTCCCCGGCTCCCAACCGGGACCGGGCCAGGCTGAACCTGGGAATTTCCCACGTCCGGCTCAAACGCTATGACGAGGCCAGAACCAGCTTCGAGCAGGCGATCAAAGGGGGGGCTGAAGGCGCCGCCCAGGATGCCGTCGTCTGGCTGGGCCGGGTGTTCCTGCGGCAAGGACTGGATGAACCCTTTCTGGCCCTGGCGCGAGAGGTCGAGGCGGGACGCCTTTCCGGCGAAGCTAGAGCGAAGTTCCTCCTGCTGCTGGCCGCCCAGCATGCGGATCGGGGACGGTTCGAGAGGGCGGTCCAGACCTATCAGCAAGTCGGAGAGAGCAGGGAAGGCCCGGCCTCCGAAGGGTATTACCGCGCCGGCTGGCTGCTCTACAAAAGCGGCCGCTCCGAAGAGGCCACCCGCTCTTTTGATCAGGCCATCCAGGTGCAGCCTGGAGGCCCTTTCAGTGTGCCGGCGCTGTACTGGAAGGCCCGGAGCCTGGAAAAGTCCGGCGAAATGCAAAAAGCGGTGACCGTGTTCCGGGCGCTGTGCGGTGACGCGCCGCTCTCCTATTACTGTCAGATTGCGCGCATACGGCCTGTCGCCGCTCTCGCCAATGGCGTGAGCGGAACACAGGACGGCGCCTCGTTCGCCGGACTCACTCCGAAGGAGAAGCCGGTCGCGGGCGACGCGCACTATCAGCGCGCTGTGGAGCTGCGCATGGTAGGCCTGTTGCGCGAGGCTGCCGAGGAAGCGGCGGTCCTGACGGGAAAGATCGGCGGTGACCGCGGCGAAATTCTCTGGATGGCCGGCCTGCTGAAGGACTTCGGCGAATACCATCGCGCCCTGAAGCTGGTGCAGCTCACGTTTCCCGACGTGCTGGAACGCGGCACCAGCGGTGTGCCCTCGTCGTTCTGGGAGCTGGCGTACCCGCAGGGATTGCTGCCCACGATTCAGGCATCGACCACCAATGGCGTTGATCCCTATCTCATCGCGGCGGTCATCCGCGAAGAGAGCTGGTACAATCCGGACGCGGTCTCGCCGGCCGGCGCGCTCGGGCTGATGCAGGTGATGCCGCAGACCGGCCAGATGATTGCCGGTAGGCTGGGCGGCGAACCCTTCAGCAGGGAACGCCTGTTCGATCCCCGCTACAACATCCGGCTCGGAAGCTGGTATCTCGGCCACCTGGCCGAGAAGTTCGACCACAATCCCGTGTACATGATCGCGGCCTACAACGCAGGCCCTGAAGCCGTGGCGAAGTGGGTTCAGCAGTTTGGAGGAGTCGAGCCCGATGAGTTTATCGAATCAATTCCCTATACGGAGACCAGGCTTTATGTTAAACGGGTGCTTCGGAGTCATCGGGAGTATCGGCGGGTGAACGGCCAGGAATGCGCGGCGTCTTTTGAGAAGGTCTGCTGATGGCAGGCGGCAACAAAATCGCGGCCCTCGAAGCCAGGGTCAAGGAGATCATCAAGCACTCCGCCGATTTGAAGCGGCGGACAGCCATGCTGGAGACCCGTCTCCGTGAGGCTGACGCCAGGATGGCCCGGCAGGCCGCCGAGGCCCGGCGGTGGGAGAAGGAGCGTGACTGGCTCCGCGGGCGCCTGAAGAAAATCCTCGGCGAGATTGAACTGATCGAATCAGGCGGCGACACGGATGAGGGAGGTGCGCGGTGAGCCAGACGTTTGAGGTTGAGATTTACGGGCAGCGGTACGCTGTCCGGGGGGAGGCCGACCAGGCCTACGTGGTTGGGCTGGCCCGCCAGGTCGACGAGCAGATGAGGACGCTGGCGGCGGGCATGAAGGCGGCCACGCCTACGAAGGTGGCGGTCCTGACGGCGCTGAATCTCGCACATGAGCTCCATCAAGCGCGCAAGCTCCAGCAGGAGAACGCAGAGAGCGTGGAAAAGCTTGCCGAAGGGCTCCTCGAATCGATCGAGGAGACGCTCGGAGGCTCCCGGTAGGGTCTTTTTGTCTTGAAAGGCTGCAGGCGTTTTGTTACACTACTGGTGAACGGGGATGTGGAGAATCCCGTTGGTGAGAGGCCTTGCGCTGGCAAGGCTTGTGGCTACGGTAGAACAGGTTGAAGTTACGCAGAGAGCTGGAAATTTTTACCAGAGTGAACGGCGAAGTCGGATACGTGACGATGCGGACAGGGTTCAAACCCGAAAGATCAAGGGCCTGCTAAGGGGTGGCGTTTTCGATTTGGTGATGATGAGGGGAAATTGCCGTTGAGAGCGTTTCTTCTGGAACGCAAGTCACCTCCTGAACTGTCTCACATCTTGTCGCTCGTCTTCGTGCGGTCAGTCGGCGCTCTTTCGTAAGCGACCTTCCGTCTGCTTTCCCACCAACGCATTCTATCTCCCCTCCTTGTGCATCTGCGCCGGGCGTGGCGGCGGTGTCCTGAAGGACGGATCCGCCGTCCCCGGCACGAAGGGAGGTGGGCACCATTACAGAGCTGGCTATCATTATCGTTGCAGTTGCGGTGGGTGCAGCCATCGGGATCGGCATGCTCTGGCTCATTCAGGGCAAGGTCGTTGCCTCGCGTCTCCGTGAGGCTGAAGAGCGTGCGGCACAGATCGTCAAGACGGCCGAGAAAGAGGCGGTGACGGGAGCCCGGGAGGCCCAGGTTGAGGCCAAGGGTATGATCGTGCAGGCCAAGGCCGATCTGGATAAGGAGATCCAGGCTCAGCGTGCCGAGATTCTCGGGCTGGAGAAGCGTCTGCTGCAGAAGGAAGAGGCGCTGGACCGCAAAGTTTCCAACTGCGACCGGCGCGAATCCGAGCTCCAGAAGAAGGATAAAGCGGTCGCGCTTCGCGAGAAGGAGATTGTCGACAAGGCGGCCGAAACGGAGAACCTCGTCCATGAACGCACGAAGGCGCTCGAGTACGCCGCCGGCATGACGGCCGTCGAAGCCAAAGCGGCCCTGCTGGCGCAGGTCGAGAGCGACGTCAAGTTCGAATCCGCCAAGATGATCAAGCGGATTCAGGATGAAACCAAGGAGATTGCCGACCGGGAGGCGAAGGACATCATCACCAGGTCCATCCAGCGGATCACGCGGGATTACGTGTCGGAGGCCACGATCTCGGTGGTGGCGATTCCCAACGACAGCATGAAGGGGCGGATCATCGGGCGGGAAGGCCGGAACATCCGGGCGCTTGAGGCCGCGACTGGGATCGATCTCGTGGTGGATGAGACACCCGAGGCGGTGCTTATCTCCGGGTTCGATCCGTTGCGCCGCGAAATTGCGAAGGTTTCCCTGGAGCGGCTCATGGCGGACGGGCGGATCCATCCGACCCGCATCGAGGAAGTGGTCGAGAGGGTCAAGAAGGACCTGGACAAGATGATGATCGAGGAGGCCGAGAAGATCCTCTTCGAACTGGGGATTCCGAACGTCAACATGGAAATCGTGAAGCTGCTGGGCAAGCTGAAGTTCCGGACGAGCTACGGCCAGAACAACCTGTACCACGCGCGGGAGGCGGCCTACATCTGCGGGATCATGGCCGCGGAGTTGGAGCTGGATGTGAAATTGGCAAGGCGCGGGGCCCTGATGCATGACATGGGCAAGGCGCTGAGTCAGGAGGAAGAGGGACCGCACGCCATCATCGGCGGGGACTTCGCCAAGAAATACGGTGAGGAGCCCCGCGTTGTCAATGCCATCGCCGCGCACCATGAGCAGGTGGAGCCGATCTGTCCCGAAACGGTGCTGGTGGCCGCGGGCGAGGCGCTGTCGGCGGCCCGGCCGGGCGCCCGCCGTGAGACTGTCGAATCCTATATCAAACGGCTGGAGAAGCTGGAGAAGCTGGCGGTCGATTACAAGGGCGTGGAAAAAGCCTATGCGATCCAGGCCGGGCGGGAGATCCGGGTGATCGTGAAGCAGGAGGCGATCTCGGACGCCGAGTGCGCCGTGCTGTCGCGGGACCTCGCCCGCAAGATCGAGCAGGAGCTCACGTATCCCGGCCAGATCAAGGTCACTGTCATACGCGAAAGCAGATACGTGGACGTGGCGAAATGAAAATCCTCTTCATCGGCGACATCGTGGGTGAGCCGGGCCGGAAGACTGTGGCCCGGCTCGTGCCGAAGCTCGTCCGGGAACGGGGGGTGGACTTCGTCATTGCCAACGCCGAGAACGCGGCGGGTGGATTCGGCGTCACGCCGAGCGTGGCGCAGGAATTGTTTGCGGTCGGCGTGCACGTCATCACCAGCGGGAATCACATCTGGGACAAGAAGGAGATCATCGACTACATCAAAAGGGAGCCGCGGCTGTTGCGGCCGGCCAACTACCCCAAGGGGGTTCCCGGCAACGGCGGCGTGGTTGTGACGACTGCGTCGGGTGAAAAGGTCGGGGTCCTGCAGTTGATGGGGCGGGTGTCCATGCCGACGCTGGATTGCCCGTTTCGGGTGGGGCGGCACGAGGTCGAGGCGCTCCGGCGTGAAGCGCAAACCGTGATTGTGGACATGCACGCGGAGGCGACCTCCGAAAAGATGGCGATGGGCTGGTATCTGGACGGGGACGTCAGCGGCGTGTTCGGCACGCACACGCACGTCCAGACGGCCGACGAGCGGATCCTACCCAAGGGGACGGCCTATCTCACGGAGGTCGGCATGGTCGGTCCGAGCGAGTCCGTGATCGGCGTCACGAAGGAAATCGCCATCGAGAAGTTTCTGACCCAGATGCCGCGCCGCTTTGAAGTGGCCCCCGGGCCCTGCGTGTTTTCGGCCGTGCTGTTCGACGTGGACACGACGGTGGGGAAAGCTGTCTCCATCGAACGACTCCGTATTCAGGATTGACAGGATGCCTGGCGGACCGCCTCCGCGAGCCCTCTACACCGTTTCGGCCCTCACCGCTCTTCTTCGCCTGCACATCGAATCCGCGTTCTCCGACGTCTGGGTGGAGGGGGAGGTGTCCAACCTCCGTATCCCCACTTCGGGTCATGCCTACTTCACGCTCAAGGACGCCACCAGCCAGATCCGGGCGGTCTTGTTCCGGTCTGCCGGACGCGCCCTGCGGTTTGCCCTACAGGACGGCATGCACCTCGTCTGTCGTGGGCGGCTGACCGTATACGAACCCAGGGGCGACTATCAGGTGGTTGTCGAGTACGCCGAGCCGAAAGGCGTGGGGGCGCTGCAACTGGCCTTCGAGCAACTCAAGGAGCGGCTGGCGGCCGAAGGCCTGTTCGATCAGGCGAGGAAGAGGCCGCTTCCGTTCCTGCCCTGCCGGATCGGTGTGGTGACCTCGCCGACCGGCGCAGCGATCAGGGATATCGTGCAAGTCGCACGCAAACGGTTTCCCGGGATCGAGATCGTGCTGAACCCGGTGGCGGTCCAGGGCGACAGCGCGGCCGGGGAAATCGCCCGCGCCATCGAAGAGCTCAACGAGATCGGAGGTTTCGACGTCCTAATCGTCGGACGGGGCGGAGGATCGCTTGAAGACCTCTGGCCGTTCAACGAGGAGATCGTCGCCCGCGCCATCGCGGCCTCGCGCATTCCCGTCGTCTCGGCCGTGGGGCACGAGATCGACTATACGATCGCTGATTTTGTGGCCGACGTGCGGGCGGCCACGCCGTCGGCCGCCGCTGAGCTGGTGGTTCGCGACCGGCAGAACCTGCTCGGCCAGGCGAAGAGTCTTTGGGATCGGACCGTGCAGGCGATGCGCACCGATCTGCGGGATCGCCGCGCGCGCGTTGAAGCCGAGCGACGCGGTCTCCTCGGTCCGACCGCGCTGGTGGCGCGGGCCATGCAGCGCTGCGACGATCTCGAGATGCGCCTGCGCCGCGCCCAGGTGAACCGCCTCGGCGGTGCGCGGGCGGTGTGCGAGGCGCTCCGGCAGGAGGTCATGCTGCACAGCCCGGTTCAGCGGATTCAGCGTGGATTGACCCTGCTGCCCCATCTTCGAGCGAGGCTCCATCAGCGGATGCAGGTGGCGCTTGAGTTGGGGCGGCGGTCCCTTCAGGAGGCGGTTGGTTCCGTCCATGCGCTGAGCCCGCTGGCGATTCTGGCCCGTGGGTACAGCATCACCCGCCGGTGGCCGGATCTGGCGGTGTTGCGCGCCGCGTCGGATGCGGCGCCAGGCGTGACGGTACACATCCGTCTGGCCTCGGGTGAACTGTTGTGCGAGGTCCGGCGGACCGGCGAGAAACTTTTACCGGATTGATTCAGGGGCCGGGCGGCGTATAATGCGGGCACGGAGGCTGGACTAAGTGGCGACGGTAAAATTTGAAGAGGCGCTGGCGCGCCTGGAAGCGATCGTGGCCGAGCTGGAGCGGGGCGAACTGCCGCTGGAAGATTCCATGCGGATCTTTGAGGAGGGCATTAAGCTCTCCAAAGTGTGTCTCAAGATGCTCGATGACGCTGAGCGGAGGGTGGAGATTCTTGTCAAGGATAAGGACGGTCGGAAGCGGACACGTCCACTGGAATTAGAGGAGCATAGTGAGATTGGTCAGGACAACGGCGACGTCGAAGACTGACAGGACGGCGTTGGCAATCCCGCGGGGGGACAAGGCGACGGAGCGGTTGGACTTGGCGATGGTCCGCCGCGGGCTCGTGGAGAGCCGGGAGCGGGCTCAGGCCCTGATCCTCGCCGGCGCCGTCAGCGTCGCCGGGTGTATCGCCGCCCGGGCGTCCCAAACCA
>Ga0080064_1004196_pt1 | contig 18974 bp, 12 predicted proteins | sample Subgrocontami54m_FD_69260 | JGI IMG/M metagenome (GOLD analysis project Ga0080064, IMG submission 69260) | Subsurface groundwater microbial communities from S. Glens Falls, New York, USA - GMW46 contaminated, 5.4 m (SPADES assembly) (version 2) ...
CCCCCTCGGGCGGCGAGCGCAGGCGCGTGGCGCTGTGCCGCCTGCTGCTCTCCGAGCCCGACATGCTGCTGCTCGACGAGCCCACCAACCACCTCGACGCGCTCTCGGTGCAGTGGCTGGAGCAGTTCCTCGAGCGCTATCCCGGCACCGTGATCGCTGTCACCCACGACCGCTACTTCCTCGACAACGTCGCGGGCTGGATCCTGGAGCTGGACCGCGGCTACGGCATCCCGTGGGAGGGCAACTATTCCTCGTGGCTCGAGCAGAAGGAGCAGCGCCTGGAGATCGAGGCCAAGCAGGAGGCCGCGCTCATCAAGGCGATGCAGAGCGAGCTGGAATGGGTGCGCTCCAACCCCAAGGCGCGGCAGGCCAAGAGCAAGGCGCGACTGGCGCGCTTCGAGGAGCTTGAATCCCAGGAATTCCAGAAGAGGAACGAGACCAACGAAATCTACATCCCGCCGGGGCCGCATCTCGGCGGCATGGTGATCGAGGCCGAAGGACTGCGGAAGTCCTTCGGCGATCGCCTCCTGTTCGACAACGTCTCCTTCCGGCTGCCGCGGGGCGGCATCGTCGGCATCATCGGCGCGAACGGCGCGGGCAAGACCACGCTGTTCCGCATGGTGGTCGGCCTGGAGAAGCCCGACGCGGGAACCCTGCGCGTGGGCGAAACGGTGAAGCTCGCCTACGTCGACCAGAGCCGCGACTCGCTCGATCCGGCCAAGACCGTCTGGGAGGAGATCTCCGACGGCAACGACAACATCCAGGTCGGCAGCTATGTCACGGGCAGCCGCGCCTACGTCGGGCGCTTCAACTTCAAGGGACCCGACCAGCAGAAGCGCGTCGGCGAGTGCTCGGGCGGCGAGCGGAACCGCGTCCACCTCGCCAAGCTCCTCAGGAGCGGCGGCAACGTGCTGCTCCTGGACGAGCCGACCAACGACCTCGACGTGGAGACGCTGCGGGCGCTGGAGCAGGCGTTGCTGGATTTCCCCGGCTGCGCGGTGGTGATCTCGCACGACCGCTGGTTCCTCGACCGCATCGCGACGCACATCCTCGCCTTCGAGGGCGACAGCCAGGTGGTGTGGTTCGAGGGGAACTACGCGGACTATCTCGCCGACCGAAGGAAGCGCCTGGGCGAGGACGCCGACAAGCCGCACCGCATCCGCTACCGACCGCTGATGGCCTGATCGACCCGCGCGTTTCTCAGCGCATGCCACAGCTTGTCGGGCGTGATCGGGGTGTCCAGGTGCTTGATGCCCGCCGGCCGGACGGCGTCGAGGATGGCGTTCACGAGCGCGGGCACCGCGCCGGATGTCCCGGACTCGCCCACGCCCTTGGCGCCGAGCGGGTTGGATCGCGTCGGCACGGGGTGCTCGTCGCAGCGGATGCCATGCATCCAGTCCGCGCGCGGCATCGGGTAGTCGATGTAGCTGCCGGTGAGCAGCTGCCCCGTGTCGCGATCGTAGACCGCCTCTTCGCCGAGGACCTGGCCGACGCCCTGCATCACGCCTCCCTGCGCCTGGCCTTCCACGCTCGCGTGGTCGATCACGTTGCCCACGTCGTCCACCGTGGTGTACGCGGCAATGTCCACTTCGCCGGTCTCGGGGTCGATCTCCACTTCGGCCACGTGGCAGCCGTTCGGGAACGTCGGGCCGAAGTGTCCTTCGGCGAGGCAGTCCATGGGATGGGACGACCCCGCGGCCATGCGCGCTGCGAGCGCGCGCGCGAGCTCGAAGTAGGCAATCCTGCGGCCGCCGGCGTGGAACGCGCCGGCGCGGTATTCGACCGCGTCCGCCGCGACGCCGAGCGCCTCGGCGGCGTGCGGCCGGGCGGTCTCGATCAGGATCGGCCCGAGCAGAAAAAACGCGCTGCCAGCGCCGTAGAGCGAGCGCGAGCCGCCGGTGCCGTTGCCGATCACGCGCAGGTCCGGATCGCTTTCGTGGAAGCGGATGCATTCGTCCGAGGTTCCGAGCGCGTCGGTCACGATGCGAACGAAGGTGGTCTCGTGGCCCTGGCCCGAAGACTGCGATATCGCGTACAGGTGCAGATCGCCCTGCGCGTCGAAGCGCGCGAACACCTGGTCCTTCGGCGTCCTGCTCGGGGCGCTGATTTCGAGGAAGGACGAGAGGCCGATGCCGCGCAGGCGCCCGGCCCGGGCCGAGCGCTCGCGGCGCGCGCGAAAGCCCTCCCAGTCCGCGAGCGCGAGGGCCTTGTCCATGACGGCCTCGAATTCGCCGCAGTCGTAGGTGGTCCCGTTGGCGGTCGTGTAGGGCATGGCCTCGGGCGGAACGAAGTTCCTGCGGCGCAACTCGACCGGATCGAAGCCGTGCTCGGCCGCGGCGTGGTCGACCAGGCGTTCGATCGCGTAGGCGATGTCCGGCCGCCCGGCGCCGCGGTACGCGGACACGGGAGCGGTGTTCGAGTAGGCGACGCGCGTGTGCGCGTACATCGCCGGGATGCGGTACGCGCCGCCCATGGTGATAGTGATGTTGCGGCTGCCGATCTGCGCGCCGAAGGGCGTGGCGTAGGCGCCGATGTCGGCGCGGTCGTCGAAGCGCAGCGCGAGGAAGCGGCCGTCGCGGTCGAGCGCGAGCTCGCCGGTGAGCGAGAGCCCGCGGCCCTGGTTTTCCGAAAGGAACAGCTCCGAGCGCGCCGCCACCCACTTCACCGGGCGCCCTAGTTTTTTCGCGGCGAGCATGACCGCGACGTGTTCGGCGAACGCGAAGGCGCGGATGCCGAAGCTTCCGCCCACGTCCTCGGTGACGATGCGCAGCTTGTCGCGCGGCACGCCGGTGATCTCGGCGAGCTGCGCGCGCATGCCGTTCGCGCCCTGCGAGGGCGTATAGACGGTGACGCCCTCGGCCGCCGCGTCCCATGAGGCGAGGAATGCGCGCGGCTCGATCGGGCTGCCGACCAGGCGCTGGCTCGCGACGGTGAGCCGGGTGCGCAGCGCGGCGCGCGCGAAGGCCGCCTCAACCGCGGCGCGATCGCCGGTCTCGTATTCGAAGGCGAGATTTCCGGGCGCCTCCTCGTGCAACTGCGGGGCCCCCGGCCCGGTGGCGGCTGCGAAACCGACCGCGACCGGCAGTTCGCGGTACTCGAGCGCGATCTCTTCGGCCGCATCCTGCGCGAGCAGCGCGCTCTCGGCCACCACCAGCGCCACCGGCTGGCCAACGTAATGCACCTTGCCACGCGCGAGCGCCGGCCAGAAGGGCTTGCGCATGTTCTGTCCGCCGACGCCTGTGAAGCCAACCCCGCCCTGCAGCGATTTCCATCCGGCCTCGGCGAGGTCGGCGCCCGTCAGCACGAGGTGAACGCCGCGGCGTGCTCGCGCTGCTGCGGCGTCGATCGAGACGATGGCCGCGTGGGCGCGGTCGGTGCGCAGCGCGTAGGCGTGCAATTGTCCCGGGAGGTTCCAGTCGGCCGTGTAGCGGCCCTTGCCGGTCAGCAGGCGAGGGTCTTCTCGCCGGAGGTTCTTTTCAGTCATGGATTCCATTCCGTAATTGCGCGGCCGCGCTCAGGGCACGCGCCGCGCGCGCCACGCCGACTCGGGCTGATGGTACACGTGCGCCGTGCCCTGCATCGCCTCGCCGCTGACCTCGCCCTCGAAAGACCGCGGATCGCCGATGCGATCGACGAAGGCGAAGCGGATCGCATTCCCGCGCAGCCTTGCCGCGATCACGGGGGAGCGCTTTCCCCCCGCTTCGGCGAACCCTGACAGCCTCTGGTACTCCTGCTGCAGCCGGAGTTCGTAGTCACCCGCGCCGAGCCGTAGCCGCCATGATCCCTGGACCCGGGCCGGGACTACCCACAGGTAGGCGGGTCGGCTCTCCACGGTCGCCGACTCGTCGGGCTCCCAGTCGCCCAGCGTGAACTGGTGCGAGACGACGCGCGTTCCCGGCTTCAGCGCGAACAGCGTCGGGCGCAACCGCATCATGATCGCGGGGCTGACGTAGAGGGCCACGACGCTCGCGCCGGACAGGTCGGCCTGGAACAGGTCCTGGCGCAGGAAGCGCACGCGGTCCGCGACGCCCTCGCGTTCGGCGGAGCGGATCGAAAGCTGCACGAGGGTCTCGTCGTACTCGACGCCCAGCCCCCGCGCGCCGAAGCGTTTCGCTGCCGCGATCGGGATGCGCCCGTCGCCCGAGCCCAGGTCGACGACGAGGTCCGCGCTCGTCGTGTCGGCCATCTGCAGCATGCGCACGATCAGCCGGTCCGGCGTCGGCACCCAGACGACGTCCTTCCCCGGCTGTCCGACCTGGGGCGAGTGCGGCCCTTGAGCCATCGGCTGTGCCGAGCACATCGCTGCGAGCAGCGCGAGGAGCGCCGCGCACGAGGCAGGGCGGTGCACGATGGTCACGCGGGCCGATCCGGCCTCAGAGCCCGGCATCCCGCGCGATGTGCTCGGCGAGCGCGGCCCAGTCCTGCGCGCCGCGTCCGGTCGCGATGGCCGCGATGAGCTGCCTGCGGATCAGCTCCGCGCTTGGCAGAGGCACGCCGGTTTCGCGTCCCGTGGCGAGCGCGAGCTCGACGTCCTTCAGGCCGAGCGTCATCGCGAACTGCGCCGGCTCGTACGCCTTGTCGGCGATCATCCGGCCGTAGTTCCGGTAGGCAGGAGAGTTGAGCGACGTGGCGGCCAGGATGCCGAGGAAGGCCTCCGCCCCGACCCCCGACTTGCGCGCGAGGGCGAAGGCTTCGCCCAGGCTCTCGATGATCGTGGCGAGCAGGAAATTGCGCGCGATCTTCACCGCGTTTGCCTTGTAGGCCTCCTCGCCGACGACGAACACCTGCTTCGCCATCGCCTCGAGCAGCGGCCGGCAGCGCTCGACGGCGTAGGCCGGGCCGGCGGCGATCACGTCGAGCTGTCCCCGCGCCGCGACGGGCGGACGGCCGAAGACGGGCGCCGATACGTAGTCGCTTCCGCCGCGTGCGTGCGCGGCGGCCAGCTCGCGCGCGATGCCGAGGCTCGTGGTGGCCATGTTCACGTGCACTGCGCCCTCGGGCATGCGCTCCGCGAGGCCGGAGGCGAGCCAGACCGCGCGCACCGCCGCGTCGTCGGCGAGCATGGTCACCACGATTTCCGCATCGAGCGCGCCGGCCGGGTCGTCGGCCACACTCGCGCCGCGCACTCGCAGCGGCTCTGCGGCCGAGCGGGTGCGGTTGAACACCGTGAGCGCGTGACCGGCTTCTAGGAGGCGGGTGGCCATGGGCTGACCCATCTGCCCCAATCCGATAAAACCCAGCTTCATTCGATCCCCCTCCGGTCGCAGCTGCGCCATGTACCCAGGGGATTATCGCGGAGCGGCGCGCCGTCGCGCAAACGGAGCGCCGCGGCCGGCGCTTCTTGTGGCTGGGCCTGCGCTTGGGTAGTATCCGGTCGCGAGGTGCGCACAAGGGGAGAAAACACCGTGACTACGATCATCCGTTTGATCCTGTCGTTTGCAGTGGCATTGTCGTCCGGCGCCGCGATGGCGCAAGGCTATCCGACGAAGCCGATACGCATGGTGGTTCCCTGGCCGCCGGGCGGCGTCACCGACGTGCTGGCGCGCGCGGTGGTCCAGCAGATGGGCGAGTCCATGGGGCAGCAGGTGTTCATCGAGAACCGCCCGGGCGCCGGCGGCACCATCGGCGTAGGCCTGGTCGCGAAGGCGGCGCCCGATGGCTACACGGTGCTGATGACCGACATCTCCAGCCACGCGATCAGCGCGACGCTTTACTCCAAGCTTGCGTTCGACGTCATCAAGGATTTCGAGCCGATTGCCATGGTGGCGGGGTCGCCGATGGTGCTTTCGACGAGCCCAGCGCTCAAGGTGAAGACGGTGCGCGAATTCATCGACCTGGCGCGGAGCAGGAAGGGCCAGCTCGCCTACGGTTCCTCGGGCAACGGCTCGATCACCCACCTCGCAATGGAGCGATTCAAGCGCATGGCGGGCATCGAGATGCTTCACGTGCCTTACAAGGGGACCGTTCCCGCGATCGCCTCGGTGCTGACCGGGGATTCCGCAGTGGCGTTCGGCACCATCCCTGGGGTCGTTCCGTTCGCGAAAGCCGGCAAGCTCGTCCTGCTGGGCGGCTCGTTCGCGACGCGGTTCCCCCAGATCCCCGACGTGCCGGCGATCGCCGAGACCATCCCGGGCTACGACATGGGCTTCTATACCGGGCTTTACGCGCCGGCCAAGACGCCCCGCGACTTCGTCGACCGCCTGTACGCGGAAACCATGAAGGCGCTCGCCCATCCGAAGACCCTGGAGATATTCGCGGGCAGCGCCGCCGAGCCCGGGCACATGACGACGGCGCAATTCCAGGAATACATGGCGAGCGAAGTCAGGGCCTGGGGCGAAGTCGTCAAGGCGGTCGGGCTCAAGGTCGATTAGGTTTGCTCCAGGAGTCGCGCAGCGTCACGGCGCGATTGAACACCGGCGCGCCGGGGCGCGAGTCCCTCGCGTCGGCGACGAAGTATCCGTGGCGCTCGAACTGGAATCGCTCCTCGGGGCGCGCCCCGGCGAGCGAGGGCTCCAGTTGCGCCATGATTGCCTTGCGCGCGTCGGGATTGATGTCCTCCAGGTAGTTGCCGCCCGAGGCGCCGGGATTCGCCGTCTTGAACAGCCGGTCGTACAGGCGCACCGGGGCGGCCACGGCATGCCTTGCGCTCACCCAGTGGATGTTTCCCTTGACCTTGTAGGCGTCGGCGCCGGGCGTGCCTGATTTCGAATCGGCGAAGTAGGTGCAATGCACCGTGTCGGTGGCCTTGTCGTAGCCGGAGCACTCGATCACGAAGCCGTAGCGCAAGCGCACCTTGTTGCCGGGAAAGAGCCTGAAATAGCCCTTGGGCGGCGTCTCGGCGAAGTCTTCCCGCTCGATCCACAACTCGCGCGAGAACGGCACCGCGCGCTTGCCGAGGTCCGGCCTTTGCGGGTGGTTCGGCGCGTGGCAGGGCTCTTCGCCGCCCTCGGGGTAATTGTCGATCACGAGCTTCAGCGGATCGAGCACTGCGATCCTCCGCTCGGCCCGCGTGTTCAGGTCCTCGCGCAGGCAGTCCTCGAGGATGGCCATGTCGATGGTCGAGTTCTCCTTCGAGACGCCGATGCGCTCGGCGAAAAGGCGGATGGACTCCGGCGTGTAGCCGCGGCGGCGGCAGCCGACCAGGGTGGGCAGGCGTGGATCGTCCCAGCCCTCGACGTGACCGCCCTCGACCAGCTCGATCAGCCTGCGCTTGGAGAGCACGACGTAGGTGAGGTTGAGGCGGGCGAACTCGATCTGCTGCGGGAGGGGCCTCGCGAGCGCCCCGAAATCGGCGAGTTTCCCGAGAACCCAGTCGTACAGCGGCCTGTGGTCCTCGAATTCCAGCGTGCAGATCGAGTGCGTGATGTTCTCCAGCGCATCGGAGATGCAGTGCGTGTAGTCGTACATCGGGTAGATGCACCACGCATCGCCGGTGCGGTGATGGCGCGCATGGCGGATGCGGTAGACGACCGGGTCGCGCAGGTTGATGTTCCCCGAGGTCATATCGATCTTCAGGCGCAGCACGTGCGTGCCGTCGGCGAATTCGCCGGCGCGCATGCGCCGGAACAGGTCCAGGCTTTCCGCGGCCGGCCGGTCGCGCCAGGGGCTGTGCTCGCCCGATTCGGTGAGCGTGCCGCGCAGCGCGCGGATCTCCTCGGCGCTCAGGCTGTCGACGTAGGCGAGGCCGTTGAGAATGAACAGCTCGGCGAATTCGTACAGCGTTTGGAAGTAGTCCGAGGCGTAGAACAGGTTGCGGTCCCAGTCGAACCCCAGCCAGCGCACCGAGTCCAGGATCGAATCGACGTACTCCTGTTCCTCCTTGGTGGGGTTGGTGTCGTCGAAGCGCATGTGGCAGACGCCGCCGTAATCGCGTGCCAGCCCGAAATTGAGGCAGATCGACTTCGCGTGGCCGATGTGCAGGTAGCCGTTGGGCTCGGGCGGGAAGCGGGTACGGATGCGCGCGGGATCGGCGTCCCCGGACTGTTGGGCGCTCGCGGGGCCCGGCCGACCGCCCCAGCGCCGGAGCGCGTACTTTCCCGACCTCAGGTCGAAGTCGATGATGGCGCGCACGAAATTGCCCACGGGCGCGGGATCGGCGGTTTTGTTCGGAACGGCTTGGTTCATTCGGGACCGGGGCACTTGGACTGGTTTTCATTCTACCGCAGCGCGGGTGCGGCCCAGTGCGAAGAAGTTCTGACCCTGATCAAGGCCCCGCTGCAGGGATCGGCGATGCTGTTCGCAAAGACGGTCAATTAGGGGGTTTCAATGCAAGCGGTTCGGCCCATCAACAGCGTTGCGGAGTTCTACGCACACACGATCGCGATCGAGCGCGAGGCGGCAGAGCGCTATGACGAGTTTGCCCGGCACCTGAAGGACCGGGCGCAGGATACGGGCGAGCTGTTCTCGCGCATGGCGCGGGAAGGGTTTGCCCATGCACGCGAGATCGGCATCCGCGCGAAGGGCATGCGGGTTCCGAAGCTGGCCCCGGGCGAATACGCGTGGCTCGACAAGGGCGTGCCCGAGCCCTCCGCGCACGAGTGGGTGTTCCGTCTGATGTCGCCGCGCTGCGCGCTCAAGATCGCGCTGCACGCGGAGCGGCGCGCCAAGCGGTTCTTCGGGCAGGTGATGCGCACGACCGGCGACAGGGGAGTGAAGGCTATCGCCCGGAAGTTCCTGGAAGAAGAGGGAGAGCACATTTCGCGGATGAAGCGCGCCCTGGTCAAGCTTCCCAACCCGATACTCGACTGGGAGAAGATCTACGAATGCGGCGGGCCCACGGGGGACGGCAAGAGGCATTCCGGAGAGTCTCCTGCATCCCGCGCGAAGCCGGTCAAGCGCGGCGCGGCGTCGAGGAGGGTCGCCGGGAAGAGGAAAGCGCCAGCCGCGGCGGGAGCGAGGCCGATCGGCGCGTTCTGACGGCCGCGGACTGCGGCACGAGCCGCGGGCCACAGGCGATATTCGCGCGGCGTAACCTGGATCACGTTGGCATCCGCAGCGAAAGCGGACCATGGCGTTTGGGATGGACCAGACGCCATGAAGACTACAAAGGGCAAGGCGCCTCCGAATTTGGGGCGGGGTCCCGACCGCGGTGCTGCACCCGGCGCGCGCGCGAAGCGGGGGCCAGGTGCGGCGGGGGAGTTCTACACGCGGGCGCTGGCGATCGAGCGCGCCGCCGCCGAGCGCTACCGGGAATTCGCGCGGCAAATGGCGAACTGGGGCAACGTGCGCACGGCGGAGCTGTTCCTGCGCCTGGCCCACTTCGAGGCCCAGCATGCCGAGCAGCTGTCGGCGAGGTCCGCGGGGATGAAGCTTGCCATCCGGTCGCGCAGCAGGCTTGCGCGCGCGGATGCCATCGCCTCGGAGGTACCGACCTACGAGTTCCTGTATCGGCGAGTGCTCCCTCACCACGCCTTGCTCATGGCCCTGGCGGCAGAGCGGCGCGCGAAATCGTATTTCGAGCGTGAGCGGACGGCCAGCGCCGATCCCGAAATAAGGAAGCTCGCCGCGGAATTTGCGCGCGAGGAGGGCGAGCACATCGCCTGGCTCGAGGACGCGCTGGCAAACGAGCCGCAACCGCCCTCCCCATTCGAGGATTTCGCGGGCTGATCCGAAGGAATAGCCCCGCGGCCCCGGGCCCGCTCCCGGCCGCCGTCGTCCCGCGGGCGCCGTACCGCGGAAATAAGGCAGTTCCCGTCGATTAATTCGTGGCTTAGGTTATCGTCCGGCCGGCCGATAATCCTTGGGTATTTCCCTCTCACAGGAAGGCAGGGGGCATAGCCCGGATCATGAACGCATTCGGCATCATAGGCTTGCGACCGGCCGGACGCGAATTCGGGCGCCGCCCGTAACATCAGTATCGAGGGAGCCAATGTCCGCCCAGCGGTCTCTTCCGCAGCGTCGCGCCCCGGTAGCCGTGATCATCGCGCTCGCCGCGGTGACCCTATTGCCCCGGGCGGCAGCGGCTGACCTCGCGGACCTCGGTCTGGAGGCGCTGCTCGGCGTGGAGGTCACGTCAGTGTCGCGCAAGGCCCAGCGCCTTCAAGATGCGGCAGCCGCGGTGTTCGTGGTGACGAACGAGGACATCCGCCGTTCCGGGGTGACCAGCATTCCGGAGGCGCTGCGCATGGTGCCGGGGCTCCAGGTGGCGCGTTTCTCCAACGACAAGTGGGCCGTCTCGGCGCGTGGCGCCGCGGGGCGCTTTGCCAACAAGCTGCTGGTGATGATCGATGGCCGCAGCGTCTACTCGCCGCTGTTTTCCGGCGTGCTGTGGGAAGCGCAGGACATGCTGCTGGATGACGTGGACCGCATCGAGGTGATCCGGGGTCCGGGTGCCGCGCTGTGGGGCGCGAACGCGGTCAACGGCATCATCAACATCATCACCAAGAAGGCCAAGGACACTCAGGGCGGTCTCGCCCAGTTAGGCGCGGGCACCGAGGAAAGGGGGTACGCGGCGCTGCGTTACGGCGGGGCGTCAGGCGAGGACACGCAATACCGTGTCTACGCCAAGACCTATGCCCGGGACGGCTCGGTCGACATGAACGGCGCGAGCGGCGGGGACAACTCGCGCTCGCTCAAGTCCGGGTTCCGGCTCGACCGGCGCATCAGCGCAGGCGATCGCCTGATGGCGACCGGGGACGTGTACGAGGCGCGCTCCGGCGAGCAGTGGAGCGTGCCGCAGGTGACCCCGCCCTATGGCGCGCTGACCCCGATGACCGAGCGCAACCGGGGCGTCAATCTGCTGGGGCGTTACGAGCGCAGCTTCGAGGACGGTTCAGCCGCCGCCCTCCAGGCCTACATCGACAGCACCTACCTGGCGGTGGCGCCATTCGTGACCGAACGGCGCGACACCGTCGACCTGGATTTCCAGCATCAGCTACGGCCGGGTTCGGGCCACGATTTCATCTGGGGGCTCAGCTACAGGGAGTCCAGAGACGAGGTGTCCACCTCGGGCTTCATCCGATTGTTTCCGGATAGTGAAGACTTCAGGCTCGTCAGCGCGTTCGTGCACGACGACATTTCCCTGGTTCGCGAAAAGTTCCGGCTGATTATCGGTGCGAAGATCGAGCACAATTCCTTCACCGGCACGGAGCCGCAGCCGAACGTGCGCTTGCTATGGACGCCCGACGCGTCGCACACGGTCTGGGCCGCGGCATCCCGGGCGGTGCGCACGCCTTCGCGTGCCGACCGCGAGTCGATCCTGGACGAATCGGTGACACCGCCGTTCTCGGCCGGCAATCCCTCGCCGCTGCCGCTGCTCGTGCAATCGACTTTCCAGCCCGGCGTGAAGCGCCTCTCGGAAAAACTGGATGCGCTGGAGCTCGGTTACCGGGCGCAATTCGATCCGCGGCTGGCGCTTGACCTGGCGGCGTTTTCGAACCGCTACCCGAGATTGCGCGGGCTGGTGACGGGGCCGACGACGGTCCAGTTGTTCCCGGCTCCCTACGTCCTGCAGCAGTTCTACCTGGACAACGGACTGAGTGGGCGCACGACCGGCTTCGAGGCCTCGTTGGACTGGCGACCGCTGAACCGGTGGCGGCTGCAGGGGAGCTATTCGCTCGTGCACGTGAAATTCGACGCCAGCTCCGACTTCGGCCGCAACACCTACGCACAGTTCATCCGGGATTCCGCGCCGCGCAGCCAGTATTCGATTCGCTCCCTGCTGGACCTCGAGCCCGGCCGCCAATTCGACCTGTGGCTGCGGCACGTTGCCGGGATTGCGAGGGGCGACATCCCCGCGTATACGGAACTCGATGCCCGCTACGGCTGGCAGGTGAGGAAAGACCTCGACCTGTCGCTGGTCGGACAAAACCTCTTGCACAGCCGGCATCGAGAGTATCTCGAAGACCTCGTGCATTCGCCTCTGTTGCAGGTTCAGCGCGGTTTCTACGTGCAAGCCAGATGGCATTTCTAGCGCAGGGTGGAAAAGTTAGCGCATCGAGTCCGCTGTCTGAGTGCCGTGATTCTATCGGGCCTGATGGCGGGATTCGCCCTTGGTGTGCATGGCCAGGAGGTCGCGAGCGATGCCCAGGTCAAGGCGGCGTTTCTGGTCAATTTCGCCAAGTTCCTGGAATGGCCGCCGGAGGCCTTCCCCGGGCGCGACGCGCCGCTCACGCTGTGCGCCACCGGGCGCGGCCCGGTCGGGGCCGCGCTCTCCGCGTATGAGCGTCGCGTGGTCCAATCCCGGGAATTGCGCGTGCGGCGCAGCGTCACGCCCGAAGACCTGCGCGGTTGTCACATGCTCTATGTAGGCGAATCCGAGGAGCGCCAGATGCTACAGATTCTTCGCTCTGCGGCCGGCCTGCCGCTGGTCACGGTGAGTGACATCGACGGATTCGCCGACGCGGGCGGCACGATCGGCCTGGTCGACGCGGAGCAGCGCGTGCAATTCGAGGTCAATATCGCCAGCGCCCAGCGCGCGAACGTGCGCGTGAGCTCGCAGCTGCTGCGGCTGGCGCGCAACACCCGGGGCAAGCTCCAATGAAGCGCTTCCGCGACCTGCCTCTCAAGCGCAAGCTGGCCGTCATCATCATGGCCTCGACGGGCATCGTGCTGCTGATCAGCTATGTCATGTTCGCCGCGAGCGAGCTGGTCCGGGAAGTGAGCAGGGCGAGGACCCAGCTCGCGAGCTACGCCGAGATCGCCGGGGCCAACAGCGCCGCGGCGATCGCCTTCAACGACCGCCAGGCCGCGCAGGCCACGCTCGAGGCCTTGCGCTCTCGGCCCGAGATCACCGCCGCCTGGATCGTCCTGCCGGGCGAGGTGCCGTTCGCCTCGTACCATTCGACCGCGGCGGGGGCCGGCGCCGTGCATGCGCGCCCCGGGGACAGCGCCGGCGGCGCGTGGGGCTATCTCAGCCGGGAGCTGGTCCTCAGCCGGCCCGTGATGCTCGACCGCGAGCGCATCGGGACCATCGCCATGCAGGCCGATCTCGGCGGCACGTGGCGGCAGTTGATCACGGACATGCTGCTGGCGGCGGTGGCCACGGCGGTCGCCTTCGTGATCGGAATCGTGCTCTCGGCGCGTCTCCAGGCGATGGTGTCGGAACCCATCCTCGAGCTTGCGCAGGCGGCGCGCCGGATCGGGTCGGAGAGGATCTACGCGCTGCGCCTGGAGCGCAAGAGCGACGACGAGATAGGCGTTCTGATAGACGGCTTCAACGAGATGATGACCCGGATCGAGGCCCGCGACCGCGAGCTCGAAGGCCACCGCAGCCATCTCGAGCAGCTCGTCGACGAGCGAACCGGCGAATTGCGCCGCGCCAAGGATCAGGCCGAGGCCGCCAGCCGCGCCAAGTCGCAGTTCCTCGCCAACATGAGCCACGAGATCCGCACGCCCATGAACGGCGTGCTCGGCATGACCGACCTGCTGCTCGACACGGAACTGACCGAGAAGCAGCGTCGCTTCGCGGGCACGGTGCGCAGTTCGGGCGAAGCCCTGCTGCGCATCATCAACGACATCCTGGATTTCTCCAAGATCGAAGCCGGCAAGCTCGAGCTGGAGCACGTGGCCTACAGCCCGAGCCGCCTGGTCGAGGACGTGCTGGACCTGTTCGCGGAAAGCGCATACGGCAAGGGCCTCGAACTGATCCCGCGGATCGCGCCGGACGCGCCGCAGGCGGTGATGGGCGATCCGCACCGCGTGCGCCAGGTACTCAACAACCTGGTGGGCAACGCGATCAAGTTCACCGCGCAAGGGGAGGTCGTCGTCGAGCTGGGCGTGCGGGTGGACGCGCAGGGCCGGGATGAACTCGCATTCACGGTGCGCGACACCGGCGTCGGAATCCCGCGGGAGGCGCAGGCGCGCCTGTTCCGGGCGTTCCATCAGGCGGACAACTCCATGACCCGCCGTTACGGCGGCACCGGCCTCGGGCTTGCGATCAGCAAACAGCTCGCGGAGCTGATGGACGGATCGATCGGCATGAGCAGCACCCCCGGGAGGGGGTCGGTCTTCTGGTTCTCGGTCGGCCTGGAAAGGACCGATGCCGCCGCCGTGCCGGAGGTCGCGTCGCGGCCCTCGTTCGCTGGCGTGCGCGTTCTCATCGTCGAGGACAACGACGTCAACCGCATGATCCTCGAGGAACAGATGCGCAAGGCGGGTACGCGTTGCGAAGCCGTTGCGACGGGCGCCGCGGCGCTGGATGCGCTGCGCCGCGCGGCGGCGCAGGAGCCCTTCGAGGCCGCGCTGCTGGACGGCGGCCTGCCCGACATGAGCGGTATCGAGCTCGCGCGCGCGATCAAGGCCGATCCGGCGGTCGCGCCGGTGCGGCTGGTGCTGCTCACTTCGCTCGCCTCGCACGGCGCGCCGGGCGAGGCGCGGGAGGCCGGCATATCGGTGAAGCTCTCCAAGCCGGTGCGCGAAGCCGAGCTCTACCGCGCAGTCGGCGAGGCCCTGGGACGAGCGCCCTCAGCGCGCGAAAGCGAGCGCGCTGACGCATCGACGTCGCCGCGCTGCTGGACCGACACGCACGTGCTGCTCGCCGAAGACCACCCGGTGAACCGGGAGATCGCCATGACGGTGCTGGAGGAGCTTGGTTGCCGGGTCACTGCCGTCGAAAACGGCGTCGCAGCCCTCAAGGCGTTCCAGGCGCAGCATTTCGACGCGGTCCTGATGGACTGCCAGATGCCGGAAATGGACGGCTACGAGGCGACCGCGGAGATACGCCGGCTCGAAGGCCAGGAGCGCTCCAAGGGCACGACACCGATCATCGCGCTCACGGCAAACGCGCTCGATGGCGATCGCGAGCGCTGCCTCGACGCGGGCATGGACGACTACCTCGCCAAGCCCTTCAACCGGAGCGAGCTGCGCAAGTGCATGGAGCGATGGCTGGGCGGCGCCCCCGAGAAGCGCGCGGTCCCGCCGGCGCCCGTGGCGCCGGGCAAGGCCGAGCAGGAAGCTCATCAGCGACCCGCGCTCGATCCCAAGGCGCTCGCCGAAGTGCGCCAGATGGGCGGGAGTACGGACCCGGACCTGGTTCCGCGGGTGATCCGGCTGTATCTCGCCGAGTCGGTCAAGCTGCTCGAATCGATCGACAGAGCGCTCGAGGCGGACGACGTGCCGACGCTGCAGCGCGCGGCGCATTCGTTGAAGTCGAGCAGCGGCACGGTCGGGGCGCTCACGCTGGCGCAGCTCAGCCGCGAAATCGAGGAACTGGCCCGAAAGGCGCAAGTCGAGCGGGCGAAGCCGTATGCGAACAAGCTCAGGGGCGAATACGCCCGCGTGCGCGAAGCGCTCGAGGGTATCGCTGCCTGAATGGATGGTACGAGGACTGCACAGTACGGAACCAGCATGAACCGGGGCAATTACATGGAACCATTTGCAGCGGCGCCGACGGTACTGGTCATCGATGACGATGCCGTGATCCGTATGCTCACGCGGGAGGCGCTGAGGGCAGCGGGCTTCATCGTGTACGAGGCGGGGAGCGCCGAGGAGGGCATGGCGGCGTTCAGTGCCTACCGGCCCGATCTCATATTCCTCGACGTGATGCTGCCCGGGGTGGACGGATTCACGGCGTGCACGCAGCTGCGCCGTCAGCCCGACGCGGAACACCTGCCCATCATCATGCTGACGGGCCTGGACGACAACGAATCGATCAGCCGCGCCTACGAGGCCGGAGCGACCGACTTCATCACCAAGCCGATCCGCTTGGCCCACCTTACGCACCGCGCCCGCTACGCGCTGCGCGCAAGGCGCACGCTGGACGAGCTGGCGAAGAGCCAGGCGAGTCTGGCGAACGCCCAGCGTCTGGCGCAGATGGGCAGCTGGGAATGGTGGATCGATGCCGGGCTCGTGCGGCGATCCCCCGAGATCTGCCGCATCCTCGCCGTCACGCCGCGCGCCCTGCCCGGTACGCTCGAGGCGGTGTTGGAGCGCGTCCACGAGGATGACCGCCAGCGGGTCTCGGCGGCCATGGAAGCCGTGTCCAAGCACGGCGTGCCGTTTCGCATCGACTACCGCGTGGTCCGGGGCGACGGCACGGTCAGGACCGTGCACGAAGAGGCGGAGTCCGTGCGCGACGCGACCGGCCGCGTGGTCAAGGTCGAGGGCTACGTGCAGGACATCACCGAGCGCGTCGAGGCGAGCGAACGCATCCGCTACCTGGCCTACTACGACAGCCTGACCGGACTGCCGAACCGGCAGTTGTTCCGCAAGCTCGCCGACGGCGTGCTGCAGCGCGGAGGGCGTCTGGACACGACTTGCGCCGCGCTGCTGCTCGACCTGGACCGGTTCAAGCGCATCAACGATACGCTGGGCCACGAGGCGGGGGACAAGCTGCTCGCCGAGGTCGGAAAGCGCATCAACGAATGCGTGCGCGTCGGCGATCTCAAAGGCGGCGGGGATTTCGACCATGCCGCGAACCCGGTCGCGCGCCTGGGAGGCGACGAGTTCACGATCCTGCTCTCCGATCTCGCCCATCCGGAGGACGCGGCCAAGGTGGCGCGGCGGCTGCTCGAGGACATCTCGCGGCCGATCTCGCTCGAGGGCCAGGAACTGATGGTGTCCGCAAGTATCGGCATCGCCCTGTACCCGGATGACGGCCGCGACAGCGACGCCCTGCTCAAGAACGCCGATGCCGCCATGTACTCGGCCAAGGACCAGGGGCGCAACACCTACCAATACTACTCCGAGGCCATGAATGCCTCCGCATTGAGGCGGCTCGCGCTGGAGGCGCAGCTTCGCAAGGCGATCGAGCGCAACGAACTCAAGCTCTTCTACCAGCCCAAGGTGAATGCGGCGACGGGGAGCCTGATCGGCTCGGAAGCGCTGCTGCGCTGGCGTCACCCGGATCTCGGCTACGTATCGCCGGGAGAGTTCATACCGATCGCCGAGGAAACCGGTCTGATCCTGCCGATCGGCGAATGGGTGATCGCCGAGGCCTGCCGCCAGAGCGGAGATTGGCAGCGCAGCGGCTATCCGGCGCTGCCGGTTGCGGTCAATCTTGCAAGTCCCAGCTTCCGCGATCCGGGACTCGCCGGCATGATCGAGCGCGCCCTGAGTGCGGGCGGCATCGATGCGAAGATGCTGGAGCTGGAGGTGACCGAGAGCATCCTGATGCAGGACGTCGAAGTGACGACGCGCACGCTGGGCGCGCTGAGGGAGATGGGGATGTCTCTCGCCGTCGACGATTTCGGCACCGGCTATTCATCGCTCGGCTACCTCAAGCGCCTGCCTCTCAACGAATTGAAGATCGACGGCTCCTTCATCAAGGATGTCGTCCACCAGGCGAGCGACGCGGCGATCGCATCGACGATCGTTACGCTGGCCAAGAACCTGCGCCTCGAGGTCACGGCCGAAGGCGTCGAGACCGATGCGCAGGCGCAATTCCTGCTGGCGCGCGGCTGCTATCGCATGCAGGGATACCTGTTCGAAAAAGCCGTCCCCGCCGAGGAGTTCGCCGCCATTCTTCGCAACGGCGGGTTGGAGCAGTGGAAGCTCTGGTCGCGCGCGAATCAGCCGCTCGCTGAATCCCTCTCGGCCGCCTGATTCCCGGCGGCGGCGCCCGCAGGCGACGGGGCGGCGGCGCAGAGCCTGCTAGAATGCGGCCTGCGCCTTTCCTCAGTCCGCGTTCGATGACCAGAGTGTATTCGATCGACGGGATCACGCCCGTGGTCCACCCCAGCGCCTACGTACATCCGAGTGCGGTACTGATCGGCGACGTGATCGTCGGTCCGGGTGTCTATATCGGCCCGTGCGCGAGCCTGCGCGGGGATTTCGGACGCATCGTGGTCGAGGAGGGCGCGAACGTCCAGGACTGCTGCGTCCTGCACGGCTTCCCCGACACCGACACCGTCATCGAGCGCGACGGCCACATCGGGCACGGCGCGATCGTGCACGGTGCGCGCATCCGCAGGAACGCCATGGTCGGCATAAACGCGGTGGTGAACGACTACGCCGAAATCGGCGAGTCGGCGATCGTCGCGGCGCTCGCCTTCGTCAAGGCGCAGATGGTCGTGCCTCCCCGTACCCTGGTATCCGGGATCCCTGGGCGCGTGGTGCGAAAGCTCACCCGGACCGAGCTTGAGTGGAAAGCCCGGGCGACGCACATGTACCAGTTGCTCGCCGGCCGGGCGAGCCGCACCATGCGCCGCACGACCGCACTCAGAAAAGTGGAGCCGCGGCGCAAGCGCTTCGACCTGCCCGGGGCGTTGCCCCTGTCCGAGTACCGCAAGATGGCGAAGAGGTGAATCGCGCGGCCGCTTTCCAGCCCACCGTTCAATTGAGCCTGAGCCGGCACAGTCGCAACCAAGCAGAAAGCCGTGATTTACCATTCCAAATCTCCCGATTTTACGCAGTTGCGAAGTTGCAACTGCGTAAAATCAGGAAACCGATGTAAACCCAGAATCTTCGCCAATTCCGTCAATATCCGAGTGACAAGAGAGTAAAGGAACTGTCCATGGCATTCGAGCACATCATCGTCGAGACCCGCGGCCGCGTCGGCCTGATCACCCTCAACCGCCCCAAGGCACTCAACGCGCTGAACGACGCGCTGATGACCGAGCTCGGCCAGGCGCTGGCGGCGTTCGACGCCGAGGAAGGCATCGGCGCGGTCGTGCTCACCGGCGGCGACAAGGCGTTCGCCGCCGGCGCCGACATCGGCGCCATGAAGGACTGGACCTACATGGACGTGTACAAGACCGAGTACATCACGCGCAACTGGGAGCGGCTGAGATCGGTGCGCAAGCCCGTGATCGCGGCGGTGGCCGGGTTCGCGCTCGGCGGAGGCTGCGAGCTCGCCATGATGTGCGACTTCATCATCGCCGCCGAAACGGCCCGCTTCGGCCAGCCCGAGATCAAGCTGGGCATCATCCCCGGCGCGGGCGGCACGCAACGCCTGCCGCGCGCGGTGGGCAAGGCGAAGGCCATGGACCTCGTGCTCACCGGGCGGATGATGGACGCCGCGGAAGCCGAGCGCGCGGGCCTGGTTTCGCGCGTCGTGCCGGCGGCGGGGCTGCTCGACGGGGCGCTCGCCGCCGCGG
>Ga0080064_1004203_pt1 | contig 18962 bp, 13 predicted proteins | sample Subgrocontami54m_FD_69260 | JGI IMG/M metagenome (GOLD analysis project Ga0080064, IMG submission 69260) | Subsurface groundwater microbial communities from S. Glens Falls, New York, USA - GMW46 contaminated, 5.4 m (SPADES assembly) (version 2) ...
TCCCCCCGCCGGCGGGGGGAGAGGATTCCCCCTAACGCATCCGACCGTGGAGAAATGGCGAAACACCGGCCCCTACCCCAGCAATTGCTTGACGATCGCGCCGGCGCGGGCGAGGTCGATCGTGCCGGAGTGACGCTCGCGCAGGGCCGCCATCACCCGACCCATATCCTTGATTCCGATGGCCCCGGTATCGGCGATCGCCGATTTTGCCGCCGCCGCGATGTCGTCGTCGCCCATCTGTCGCGGCAGAAAGCTCTCGATCACCGCGATTTCCTCGCGCTCCTGCGCGGCCAACTCGGGCCGTTTGCCCTGCTCGTACAGCACGATCGATTCGCGGCGCTGTTTGATCATGCCCTGCAGCATGCGCAGAATATCGGGATCGGCCAGTTCGGCCGGGTTCGGGGTGCCGCGCGCGGCGATGTCGCGGTCCTTCAATCCCGCGAGAATCAGCCGAACCGTCGACAAGGTACGGGTATCCCGTGCCCGCATCGCCTGCTTGAGCCGGTCGGTGAATGCCTCGCGCAACATCCTCACGCTCCTGGATTCGCGGTGGCCCATGAGCCTACCCGGTTTCTCACCGCATCGCAAATTCGGCCAATCATTCCTAAGTATTTGAAAGACATAAGAGTTCTTTACGGGGTGGGTTGACGCGCGGACCCGCCGCCTATAGGATTGCGCCTGTTCGGTCGTCTGCCGTTCGGCCGCCATCGCCGGCGTGAGCAAACGGCCAGCATTACGCCCGCAGGACCTGCCTTTGATGAGCGACCCGACCGCGGCCATGCCGATGCCGCGACCGCCCGACTGCAACGCGGCCCTCGTGCTCGCCGACGGGACGGTATTTTGGGGTAGCGGCGTCGGGGCGCCGGGAAAGGCGGTCGGCGAGGTGTGCTTCAACACCTCGATCACCGGGTATCAGGAGATACTGACCGACCCGTCCTATGCCGGCCAGATCATCACCTTCACCTTTCCCCATATCGGCAATGTCGGCGCCAATGCCGAGGACATCGAGACCGCGACACCCGCCGCGCGCGGCCTGGTGATCCGCACCGCGATCACCGAGCCGGCCAATTATCGCGCCACCGAATCGCTCGACCATTGGCTCAAATCGCACGGCATCACCGGGCTCGCCGGGGTCGATACCAGGCGGCTGACCCGCCTTATCCGCGACCGGGGCGCGCCCAGCGGCGTCATCGCCTTCGACCCCGAGGGGCGGCTCGATATCGCCGCGATGCGGGCGGAGGCGCTGGCGTGGCCCGGGCTCGAAGGCATGGACCTTGCCAGGGAGGTCTCCTGCCGGCAGAGCTACGAATGGGACGAGACCGTGTGGCGGCGCGAGACCGGCTATGGCCGGCAGCAGGCGCCTCGCTATCACGTCGTCGCGATCGATTACGGCGCCAAGCGCAACATATTGCGGATGCTCGCGGCATATGGCTGCAAGGTCACCGTGGTGCCGGCGAACGCGACCGCCGAAGAGGTATTGCGGCACCGCCCGGACGGCATCTTTCTTTCGAACGGGCCGGGCGACCCGGCCGCGACCGGCGAATACGCGGTGCCGGTGCTGCGCCAACTGGTCGCATCGGGCAAGCCGATCTTTGGCATCTGCCTCGGCCATCAATTGATGGCGTTAGCGCTCGGCGGAACCACCCGCAAGATGGCGCGCGGCCATCGCGGCGCCAACCACCCGGTGCGCGACGAAGCGACCGGCAAAGTCGAGATCACCAGCCAGAACCACGGCTTCGTCGTCGATCTCGACGAATTGCCGGACGGGGTCGAGGCGACCCATTTATCGTTGTTCGACCGCACCAGCGAAGGGCTGCGCCTCGTGGGCAAGCCGGTGTTCACGGTGCAGCACCACCCCGAAGCCAGCCCCGGCCCGCAGGACAGCCATTACCTGTTCAAGCGCTTTGTCGCGTTGATGAAGACGGCGGGCCGGAAATGATACGTCGGCCCTTCCCCAACCAAACCGCGTCCGTCGTAGGACGGAAAAGCAAAGCGCATTCCGCCATCGCGTACCACAAGGTCAAAGCGCGGGCTCCGCGGCGGAATGCGCTTTGCTTTTCCACCCTACGGCTCTCCTGGCAAGGGCGGCGTGTCGCATCGGGTTCGCGTTATCAGGCGCCACGATGGATCCCGACCTGCGCCGGTACGACGGAACCAGGCCGTGCCTAAGCGCGCCGACATCCACACGATCCTGATTATCGGCGCCGGGCCGATCGTGATCGGGCAGGCGTGCGAGTTCGACTATTCCGGGGCACAGGCGTGCAAGGCACTCAAGGCCGAGGGCTATCGGATCGTATTGGTCAATTCCAATCCGGCGACGATCATGACCGACCCGGAACTGGCCGACGCGACCTATATCGAGCCGATCACCCCGGCGATGGTCGAAAAGATCATCGAGCGCGAGCACCGTTCCGGCACCCCGATCGACGCGCTGTTGCCGACGATGGGCGGGCAGACCGCGCTCAACACCGCGATGGCCTTGGCCGGCGACGGCACCCTGGCGCGCTGGGGGATCGAAATGATCGGTGCGAGCGAGGACGCGATCGCCAAGGCCGAGGACCGGCAATTGTTCCGCCAGGCGATGGACCGGATCGGCCTCGACTCGCCGAAAAGCCGTCTCGCCGGCTCACTCGAAGCGGCCCACGCGGCACTCGCCGAGATCGGGTTGCCAGCGATCATCCGGCCGTCCTTTACCCTCGGTGGCACCGGTGGCGGCATCGCCTACAACACCGAGGAATTCGACGACATCGTCCGCGGCGGATTGCGCGCCTCGCCCACACGCCAGGTCCTGATCGAGGAATCGGTGCTCGGCTGGAAGGAATACGAGCTCGAAGTCGTGCGTGACTGCCGCGACAACTGTATCGTGATCTGCTCGATCGAAAACGTCGACCCGATGGGCATCCACACCGGCGATTCGGTTACCGTGGCGCCGGCCCTGACCCTGACCGACAAGGAATACCAATTGATGCGCAACGCCGCGATCGCGGTCTTGCGCGAGATCGGCGTCGACACCGGCGGGTCCAATGTCCAATTCGCGGTGAACCCCGCAGATGGCAGGCTGGTCATCATCGAGATGAACCCGCGCGTGTCGCGCTCGTCGGCCCTGGCGTCGAAGGCGACCGGGTTCCCGATCGCCAAGGTCGCGGCCAAGCTCGCGGTCGGCTACACCTTGGACGAACTCGACAACGAGATCACTCGCGTCACCCCGGCCTCGTTCGAGCCGACGATCGACTACATCGTCACCAAGATGCCCCGCTTCACCTTCGAGAAATTCCCCGGCACCGAGCCGCTGTTGACGACCTCGATGAAATCGGTCGGCGAGGCGATGGCGATCGGGCGCAGCTTTGCCGAATCGGTGCAAAAGGCGCTGCGATCGCTGGAGACAGGGCTCGACGGGTTCGACGAGATCGTGATCGAGGGGGTCGAGAGCGGCGGGGCGGACGCGGTCAAGGCGGCCCTAGCCAAACCGTCGCCCGACCGGCTGCTGCTGATCGCGCAGGCCTACCGCCACGGGCTCAGCACCGCCGAGATCCATGCCGCGTGCCGGTTCGATGCGTGGTTCCTCGAGCGCATCCGCGAGATCGTCGAGGTCGAAGAGCGGGTGCGGCGGGACGGACTCCCCGAGGGCGCGACCGGCTTTTTGCGGCTGAAACAGATGGGCTTCTCGGATTCGCGGCTCGCCGCGCTGGTGGGGCTCGACGCCGACGAGGTCAGCGCCCGCCGCCGGCATCTCGCGATCGCCCCCGTCTACAAGCGGATCGACACCTGCGCCGGCGAGTTCCCGTCACAGACCTCGTACATGTATTCTTGCTACGAGGGGGACGGGATCAGCCCGCCCGAATGCGAGGCCGCGCCTAGCGATCGGCAGAAGGTGATCATCCTCGGCGGCGGGCCGAACCGGATCGGCCAGGGGATCGAATTCGACTATTGCTGCGTTCACGCCGCGTACAGTCTCGCTGAGGCCGGCTTTGAAACGATCATGATCAACTGCAACCCCGAGACCGTCTCGACCGATTACGACACGTCGGACCGGCTCTATTTCGAGCCGTTGACCGGCGAGGACGTGATCGAGATCGTCCGGGTCGAGCAGCGCCGCGGCACTTTGCTCGGCGTCATCGTCCAGTTCGGCGGGCAGACCCCGCTCAACCTCGCCGCGGCGCTCGAACGCGAGAGCATCCCGATCCTCGGCACGTCCCCGGACGCGATCGACCTCGCTGAGGACCGCGAGCGGTTCCAGCAATTGCTGCGTCAGCTCGGGCTGCGCCAGGCCGATAACGGCACAGCCTATTCCGCCGCCGAGGCCGACGCGATCGCGCGCCGCATCGGTTACCCGGTGGTGATCCGGCCTTCCTATGTGCTCGGCGGCAGGGCGATGGAGATCGTGCACGATGCCGCCGGGCTCAACCGCTACATCAGCCGCGCGGTGATTCTGTCGCGCACCAGCCCGGTGCTGATCGACCGCTATCTGCAAAACGCGATCGAGGTCGATGTCGACGCCGTCGCCGATGGCGACGAAGTCTATGTCGCCGGCATCATGGAGCACATCGAGGAAGCCGGTATCCATTCCGGCGACAGCGCCTGCTCTCTGCCGCCGTACAGCCTCGGGCCGGAGACGATCGCCGAGATCGAGCGCCAGACCGTCGCGCTGGCGCGGGCGCTGCATGTCGTCGGGCTGATGAACGTGCAGTTCGCGATCAAGGACGGCGATGTCTACGTGCTCGAGGTCAACCCGCGCGCCTCGCGCACGGTGCCGTTTGTCGCCAAGGCGACCGGGGTGCCGATCGCCAAGATCGCCGCGCGGATCATGACCGGCGAGAAGCTCGACGCCTTTTTGGGCGGGGCGCACCGCGATCATGCCGCGGCGCACGGGCATGTCGCGGTAAAGGAGGCGGTGTTCCCGTTTGCCCGTTTCCCGGGGGTGGATCTGATCCTTGGGCCGGAGATGAAATCGACCGGCGAGGTCATGGGGCTCGACGTCGATTTCGGCCGCGCCTTCGCCAAGGCGCAGCTCGGCAGCGGCACCGATCTGCCGTTGTCGGGCGCCGTGTTCGTGTCGGTGCGCGACCAGGACAAGGAGGCACTGGTCGAGCCGTGCCGGCAGCTTTCGACCTGGGGTTTCGAGCTCGTCGCGACCAGCGGCACCGCCCGCAAACTGCGCGAGGAAGGGATCGCCGTGACCCTAGTCAACAAAGTCCGCGAGGGCCGCCCCGACATCGTCGACCGGATGCGCAGCGGCCATATCCAGCTCGTCTTCAACACTACCGAGGGCGTGCAGGCGATCGCCGACAGTTTCAGCTTGCGGCGCACCGCGCTAACCCACAGCATTCCGTACTACACGACGGTCGCGGGAGCCCGCGCGGCGGTCCAGGCGATCGGAGCGCTGCGCAAGGGCAGTCTTGAAGTCGCCCCGCTGCAGTCCTACGTTTGAACGTTCCGTTTTCGATGTCAGCGGACAAAGCCGTTCAATGAACAGAATCCCGATGACAGGCGATGGTTACACCCGGCTCCAGGACGAGCTGAAACGCCTGAAATCCGTCGACCGCCCGGCGATCATCCGCGCGATCGCCGAAGCGCGCACGCATGGCGACCTGTCCGAGAACGCCGAGTACCACGCCGCCCGCGAGCGCCAGAGCTTTATCGAGGGCCGGGTCATGGAGCTCGAGGACAAGATCGCGCGCGCCGAGGTCATCGACGTGTCGAAACTGTCGGGCTCGGCGATCAAGTTCGGCGCCACCGTCACCCTGGCCGACGAGGAAACCGACGAGGAGCAGACCTTTCGCATCGTCGGCGAGGACGAGGCCGATATCAAGAGCGGCCGGCTGTCGGTAACCTCACCGCTGGCGCGCGCGCTGATCGGCAAGAGCGAGGGCGACAGCGTCGAGGTATCGACCCCGCGCGGCGCCAAATCCTACGAGGTCGTCACCGTCGCGTTCCAATAGTCGTCCATGGTCATCCCGCCGGGGGCCGGGACTCACGGTTCAACCAACTGAGAAGCGGGCCGCTGGCAACCGGCCTGTGCCAGGATTGGGCTCACTCGTCGACCGCCGCTCCGGCCGCGGCCTCGTCGCCGAGCGGCACGCCCGGCGCGAATTTCGACAGGCGCAGCATCAGGGCCGACTTGACATGGCTGACATTGGGCGCCGAGGTCAGCTTGGCACTCAAAAAGCGCTGGTAGCTGTCCCAATCGGTGGCGACGATCTTCAACAGGAAATCGGTTTCGCCCGCGAGCATGTGCGCCTCGCGCACTTCCGACCAGGTCGCGATCAGTCGCTCGAACGCCTGCAAATCGGCTTCCGCCTGGCTGGCTAGTCCAACCTGGGCAAACACGGTAACGGCGAAGCCGAGCGCCTCGGCGGCAAGATCGGCATGGTAGCCGCGGATAAACCCGGCCAGTTCGAGCGCGCGCACGCGCCGCAGGCACGGCGGCGCCGAGATGCCGACACGGCGCGCCAGCTCGACATTGGTCATGCGCCCGTCACCCTGCAGCAGACGCAGGATATCGCGGTCGATTCGGTCGAGCCTGGTCTGCCGCATCAGCGATCCCATGTGGCGCCGCGATGGTATCGCAACTCGCGGCCCAGCATTCCAGATCATAGAAAACTGGGCCGTTATGCGCAATTTTGTTGCGCAAAAGGTCCGCGTCGCGCCTCCGCGGGACCGGCTCGCTTGCCGCCTCGCTCCGCTTTCCCTAAATGGGGCCGATGGTCGCGCTCCCGCTCAGCGAACCCGGCGGCGTCTCCCCGACGATCGAGGAGGCGCGGCCGCTAGCTTGGGCATTGCATGACGGCAAGGCGGGCATGGCGAGTCAGTCGCTCGGCCTCGCCGAGGCCACCGGGTTTTCGTTTGTCGAAAAACGCCTGTCGGTTCACCCGCCCTGGCGCTGGCTGCCGCCGCGATTATGGGCGGCGCCGTTGCGCGCGGTGAGCTGCGACGGCGCCCCACTCGCCCCGCCCTGGCCCGACCTGGTGGTCGCCTGCGGTCGCAACTCGGCGATGCCCGCCCTCGCCGTGCGTCGCGCCAGCGGCGGAATTTGCATCGCGGTGCAAATCCAGGACCCGCGGGTCGGAAGCAGCGAGTTCGACCTGATGCTGGTACCGGCGCATGATCGCTTGCGCGGCCGCGACGTGCTGGTAACCACCGGGGCGATCCATCGCGTGACCCCGGCGCGGCTCGCCGCCGAGCGGCGCCGGTTTCCGCTGCTCGAAACCCTGCCACGGCCGATCGTCGGAGTCTTGATCGGCGGCTCGAACCGGGCCTACCGCCTTAGCCTGCACCGGCTCGGCGAGATCGCCGATCGGATCGCGGCGAGCGTGCGCGAGACCGGAGGCTCGGTGCTGGTCACGCCGTCGCGGCGGACCGGAACGGCGGGAATCGCGCTGATGCGCGAGCGGCTGGCCGAGGTGCCCGCGGTGATCTGGGACGGTAGCGGCGACAACCCCTATTACGCCTATCTCGCGATCGCCGACACGCTGCTGGTAACCGCCGATTCGGTGTCGATGGTCAGCGAGGCGGCCGCGACCGGAAAGCCGCTCTACATTCTCGATCTCGGCGCCGGCGACCGCAAATTTAGCCGGTTTCACGCGAATCTGCACGCGGCCGGGATCACCCGCCCGTTCACCGGCCGGTTCGACACCTGGTCCTATACGCCGCCGGACGACACCGCGCGGGCCGGCGCCGCTGTGCGCGCGGCGGTGCTCGCAAACCGCCAGAGGCGGGCGCCGTGCTGACGGGGAAGGCGCTGTTTGGCGGATTGCTGGCGCTGACCGTGGCGTTGTTTCTGCTGTTCCCCGATATCGACCTGGCCGCGAGCCGGCTGTTCTACGACCCGCGAGCGGGGTTTGGGTTGGCGTGGGGGCCGGCGGTCGCGCTCGAACGCTCGATCCCGTGGATCACCGGGCTGATCATCGCCCTGGTCGCCGTGGGGACCCTCTGGCTGCTGTCGACCGGCCGGCCGCTGTGGCGGCTTGAACGCAGGGTGCTCGCCTTTATAGCGCTGGCGACCGCGCTCGGACCGGGCCTGCTGGTCAATGTCGTCCTCAAGGATCATTGGGGCCGAGCGCGGCCGGGTCAGATCGAGGCGTTCGGCGGCACCCGCCAATTCACCCCGGCGCCATTGCCGTCCGACCAATGCGCCCGCAACTGCGCCTTTGTTTCCGGCCACGCGGCGCTCGGCTTCTCGCTGGTCGGCTTCGCCTTTCTGGTGCCGCGGCGCCGGCCCCGCGCGTTCGCGATCGGCGTGGCGCTGGGTTTTGGCGCGTTGGTCGGGCTCGGACGCATTGCCGCCGGCGGGCACTTCCTGTCCGACGTCGTCTATGCCGGGTTCCTGATCTATATGACGAGCTGGCTGCTCCATCACTGGATCGTCGTCTCTGACGGTTTCGCCGCCTTTGGTGCTCGCCTCTCGCGGTTCCTCGGCGGCAGGATATACAGCCGCCCCGCCGGGCGAATCGCGCTGGGGCTGGGGGCGCTCGCGGTGATCGAGATCGTCTCGGTCCGCTGGATCGACCGGCCGCTCGCGCTGTACCTGCATGACCAGGCCGGCCTGTTGCGCCCCTTCTTCGACCTGATCGGACGGCTCGGCCTCGGCTACCCCTATCTTGTCCTGTTCGGCGTTTTGTTCGCCGCGTTGCGCTGGGCGGGCGCGGTGCCGGGCCTGCGGCCCCATGCGTCGGCGACGCGCGCCGCCTCGGCGGTGCCGGCCTTCTTGTTCGCGGCGGTCGCCGCCTCGGGTCTGGCGGTCGATCTGCTCAAGGTCGCGTTCGGCCGCACCCGGCCGAAATTGTTGTTCGCGTCGGGCGATTACGAGTTCAGCTGGCTCGGCCTGCAGGCCGATTATTGGTCGTTCCCATCGGGCCACGCGGCGACGGTGGCGTCGCTGACGGTCGCGCTGTGGTGGCTGTGGCCGCGCCAGTTCTGGTTTTACGGGGTGGTGGCGGTGTTGGTCGCGGCCAGCCGCCTTGTCACCGGCGCGCATTACCTGAGCGATACGGTGATGGGCGCCGCCGTCGCGATCGTCGTGACCCGCGCGCTCGCCGCCGCATTCGCGCGCGGCTGGTTCCGGCTCGGCCGAATGTCCACGGTCGATCCGACGCCAAATCCCGCTCCCGGTCCCGTATTGCCGCAGCCCTAGAACCGGTTCGGCGGGACAGTAGCGGCGGTGTAGTATCGAGCATGGCCCTGCGCATCGAGACCTTCGACAATGCCCGCGGCGGCAACACGCTGTACAAGGCGCTGACCCACCCGCACGCCGCCGCGCAGGGGCGGGCATTGGTCGCGGCGTTGGCGGAGGGAACGCCGGCAGCGATCGTCGACCCGCATGGCGCCGCGGACGGTTTCGCCGAGATCTTCGGGCGCGACGCGCTCGACCTCGCCGGCGTGTATGTCCAGGACCTGGCGCGCTTCGGCGATCGGGTTCTTGGCCGTGCCGCGCGGCCGCTGACCGAATTGCGGCAATCCGAGGCGCGCACGGTATTGGTCGCCGCGTTCGACGCCGAGCGGCTGATCGGCCAGATCACCCCCTATCTCCCGCTCGGCGCGCGGGTGCTGAGCCTCGATTCGATGCGCATCCCCGACGCGCGCCTGACCGAGCGCCGCAATTATTTGGCGCCGCTCAATTTCGCCACCAATTTCGCGCTGTTCCGCGATGCGGGAGGGCTGCACACAAGGCTGGCGACCGCGAATTACTGGTCCGGCTACGGGGCCGGCGCGGTGAGCTGGTGGCTGACCCTGTTCGACGGCACCGGCGCGATCATCGCCGAATGGTCGCTGGAAGCGGCCGCCGGCGCGGGCGCCATCACGATCGACAGCCGCGAGATCCGGGCGCGATTTGGACTCGGCGATTTCGCCGGGCAGCTTTTCGTCCATGTCGTTGGCGCCGCCGGCCACGATGTCGTCAAATACGCGCTCGATGTTTTCGGTAAAGGCGACGGCGGCATCGACGCCGCGCTGTCCTGCACCCACGACGCCAATGCCTGGCCGGCCGACCGCTATGCCGGGTTGCCGGCGCCCGCGCCGGGCGAGCGGGTGATCCTGTGGATCCAGAACAGCCACCCAACCCCGATCCCGGCCGGCGCGATCGGCCTCGCGCCGATGGGCGAGGAAGCAGCCGCGCCGATCGATGCGCCGATCGCCCCGTTCGCCAGCCTCGCGGTCGATGTCGCGAGCGTATTGCCTGGCCTCGCCTGGCCGCGGCAGATCGAATTGCGCGCCGGCAAGCATGTCGTGCGCCCGCGCTACGAGATCGTCGCCGGCGGCCACAGGCGCATCGCCCATGTCAATGTCGAGCGGGACGATCTGCGCCCCGACCCCGAATTGCCGCGCCTCGCGGCGACATTGGGCAAGGGCTACCTGCTGCCCGCGCCGGTCCTGCCGCGAGGTCAGTGGCACAGCTTGTTGTTGCCGACGCCGATGGCGGTGGCCCAGGCCGAACTGCCGATCGCCGCGATCGTCTACGACCCTGCGGGCACCGAAGTGGCGCGGCACCGGTTCGGTCGCCTGCCGCGCGCGCACGCCGCCGCGCTCGACCTCGACGCGCTCGCGGGCGGGCTCGGCGCGGGCGGGCTCGGCGACGGGTACGGCCATGTCGAGTTGGTCTACGACTTCGCGGAGGGCGGCGACGGCGACGGCTGGCTGCACGCGCTATTCCGCTATCGCGACCGCCGCAGCGGCCACGCCGCCGAGACGAGCTTTGGCGCGCATGTGTTCAACACGATCCTGGTCTATCGCGACGAGCCGCAATCCTATGTCGGCCGCCCGCCGGGCCTGTCGACGCGGCTGTTCTTGCGTCTCGGCGGGGGCGATTACGACACGCTGTGCCATTTGATCTACCCGGCCTCGACTCCATGGCATAGGCAGAGCACTACCGAGATCGCCTTGCACGAACCGAGTGGCGCCGAAGTGGCGCGGGCGGCATTGGCGATTCCGTGCTCGGGCTCGGTCCTGTGGCGCTATCATGAGCTGTTCGACGGACCGACACGGCGCCGCGCCGGAGCCGGAGCCTATGCGGTCATCCGCGACACCACCTGCCGGTTGTTCGGATATCACGGGCTTGTCGGCCGGGACGGCGCGTTCAGCCTCGACCACATGTTCGGGTTCTGAAGGCTCGGTGCCACGTCTCGCCCGGCTGCCGAATAGTTCGGCTGGGTGAATTTTGCGGCGCGCGCAATCGCGCCAAGGCGCCGGAAATGGTATAGTAGACTGTCCCATCGACCCGGATCCCGCGATGCCCGAGCACCATCACAGCAAAGTCCTGATCATCGGCGCGGGCCCGGCCGGTTTCACCGCCGCGATCTATGCCGCGCGCGCCAGCCTGCAACCGCTGCTGGTTGCCGGATTGCAGCCGGGCGGGCAGATGACGATCACGACCGATGTAGAGAACTATCCGGGCTTTGCCGAGATCATCCAGGGTCCGTGGCTGATGGAGCAGATGCAGGCCCAGGCCGAGCACGTCGGCACCAGGGTGATGCTCGACACGGTGACCGCCCTCGACCTGTCGCGGCGGCCGTTCGTGGCGACCGGCGATTCCGGCGACCGCTACCTCGGCGACAGCGTCATCATCGCCACCGGCGCACAGGCCCGCTGGCTCGGGCTGCCGAGCGAGGACACCTATCGCGGCTTTGGCGTGTCGGCGTGCGCGACCTGCGACGGTTTCTTCTTTCGCGACAAGGAGGTCGTGGTCGTCGGTGGCGGCAACACCGCGGTCGAGGAGGCGCTCTATCTGACCAATCACGCGCGCCGCGTCACCTTGATCCACCGGCGCAATGCGTTGCGAGCCGAAAAGATCCTGCAGGGGCGATTGTTTCGCAACCCGAAGATCGAAATGGTGTGGGACAGCGTCGTCGACGAGATTCTCGGGGTGCCCGAGCCACCGACCGTCACAGGCGTGCGTCTGCGCAATCTGCGTACCGGCGCGGTTGGCGAGCAGGCGTGCGACGGCGTGTTCATCGCGATCGGACATACGCCGGTCACCGAGCTCGTCGCCGGGCAGCTCGCGCTCGACGCCGAGGGCTATCTGCTGACCCGGCCGGATTCGACCGCGACCGAGATTCCCGGGGTGTTCGCCGCCGGCGATGTCAAGGACAAGACTTTCCGGCAGGCGGTCACCGCCGCCGGGATGGGCTGCATGGCCGCGCTGGAGGCGGAAAAATTCTTGGCGGAGGAGCAGGACGCCGCCGCGGCGCAGGCGGCTGAATAGGGTAAGACGGGCGCTCGGGCGAGCGCGGCTTTCCCCGGGAAGGCGATCGAGATGGCGATGGATTGGGACAAGTTGCGGGTTTTTCATGCCGTCGCCGAGGCCGGCAGCTTCACCCATGCCGGCGAGGCGCTGAACCTCAGCCAGTCCGCCGTCAGCCGCCAGATCAGCGCGCTCGAGGAAAGCCTCAGCGTGCCGCTGTTTCACCGCCACGCGCGCGGCCTCATTCTGACCGAGCAGGGCGAATTGTTGTTTCGCACCGCGCGCGAGGTGTTCGCCAAGCTGGCGATGGCCGAGGGCCTGATTTCCGAATCGAAGGATCGCCCGAAAGGTCCGCTCAAGATCACGACGACGGTCGCATTCGGCTCATTGTGGCTGACCCCGCGGATTCGCGAGTTTCTTGATCTCTATCCCGAGATCCAGGTCAGCCTGGTGGTCGACGATTCGGAACTCGATTTGTCGATGCGCGAGGCCGATGTCGCGATCCGCATGTCGCCGCCGCGCCAGCCCGACCTGATCCAGCGGCACCTGGTCTCGGTCCAGGTGCACATCTACGCGACCGCCGATTACATCAAGAAATACGGCAACCCGCAGCGCGCCGAGGAGCTCGACGATCACCGCATCATCGTCTACGGCGAGGACGCGCGTCCGCCGGTGCCCGGGGTCAACTGGCTGATCGAGGCCGGCGTCAGGCCCGGTCATGACCGAAGGCCGATTCTCGCGGTCAACAACACCTATGGGATGCTGCGGGCGGTGATGAGCGGGCTCGGCATCGCCGCGCTACCTGATTTCGTCGCCAGCGAGCACAGCGGGCTGGTGCGCATATTGCCCGAGGTCGCCGGCCCGCCCAACGAAGCGTATTTCGTCTACCCGGAAGAGCTGCGCACCTCGAAGCGGATCAGCGTGTTTCGCGACTTCCTATTGCGCAAGGTCGCGGAAGGTCGACTCAGCTAACACCGCAATGCGGCGAGTTGCCGCGGGAAATTTTGCCGGCGTGTCATAGCATTGCGCTTTTTGCAGACGAGCCAGGACAAATTCCTACTGGTGATTAGTCGTTCAAACGACCATGTTTTCCCCACGCGATATTGCATCGCCGCAAGTTTCCGGGGTTGAAGGGCCCCGAAAGAGTTTCCGGGACTTGTGCCCGGAAAGAGGGTCTTCGGACCCTTACGTCTCCTAGACGTGAAGCCTCCCTGTTCAAACTTGGCCGGAACCTTGTGTTCCGGCCAATTCTTTTCTGGAAGAGTAGTTTAGGGAACTGCCAGCGACTTAACCGCGCCATTTCGGCGTCTCGCCGCTTTCCTTCAGCCGATAGAGCCGGCGTCGGCCGATCAGCTCACGCATAATGATTTAGCTGAGCGGCCTGTACCCGCGGGTCCGACACCGATTGCATCGCCGGGGCGAGAGGGTCACCGTGCGACGCGGTCACCGAGGACGGGGTCGGGGTGGTCGTGTTGATCGAGGCGAAGAACTGGTTCGAGGCATTCTGGAACATCAGGTCGAACAGGCCGTCGGCGTTGAGGTCGACCGTGGCGAGCTGGCCCGGCTGGAAACTGCCACCGAATGACGCCACCGGCGGGGTAATCGGGCTGAAACCCGTCCCGGTCGACAATGCCGCCCAGATCTGGTTGTCCAGTCCCTGATACATCAGATCGGCTTTTGCGTCGCCGTTCACATCGGCGTAGTGCGCTTCGCCGGCGACGAAAACGCCGCCGTGCTGGATGACCGGCGTGGCGATCGCGTCGAATCCGGTCCCGGTCGACAGCGCCAGCCAGAACCGGTTGTCCAGCCCCTGATAGACCAGATCGGCCTTGCCGTCGCCGTTGATGTCGGCGTATTGCGCCTCGCCGGCGCGGAAATCGCCGCCGTGCTGAAACCACTCCGTTGTCGATGAAAACCCGGTGCCGCTCGACACCGACACCCAGAACTTGTTGTCGAGGCCCTGAAAGATCAGATCGGCCTTGCCGTCGCCGGTGATGTCCGCGTACTGCGACTGACCGGAAACGAAATCGCCGCCGTGCCGAAACCACTCCGTTGTCGATGAAAACCCGGTGCCGCTCGACACCGACACCCAGAACTTGTTGTCGAGGCCCTGAAAGATCAGGTCGGCCTTGCCGTCGCCGGTGATGTCGGCGTACCGCGACTGACCGGAAACGAAATCGCCGCCGTGCTGAAACCACTCCGTTGTCGATGAAAACCCGGTGCCGCTCGACACCGACACCCAGAACTTGTTGTCGAGGCCCTGAAAGATCAGGTCAGCCTTGCCGTCGCCGGTGATGTCGGCGTACTGCGACTGGCCCGGAACGAAATTGCCGCCGTGCTGAAACCATTGGGTCGTCGACGAAAACCCGGTACCGGTCGACGGCGATACCCAGAACCGGTTGTCGGGGCCCTGATAGATCAGGTCGGCGCGGCCGTCGCCGTTGATGTCGGCGTATTGCGCCTCGCCGGCGATGACATTGCCGCCGTGCTGGAACCACACCGCCGGCGCGCTGAACGTGGGCTGCGCCGAGCTCGCGCCGCTGACCGTGATGTCGGTGCCGCCGGCGCCGTCGCTGGCGACGCTGAACACCGGCGAAGTGTACGGTGTCGAGACCGTCAGCGAGCCGACCGCCACGGCGCCGTTGAACAGGGTCAATACCCCGCCCGAATAGCTCGACGAATCCGCGGTAAACCCGATGATGTCGATCACGTCGGTCGCGATGAACCCGCTGATCGCGTTGGTCGGCAACGCGGCGCCCGGCAGGTCGAGCGTGCCGCCGGTCGCGGAGAACCCGATCGTGCCGCTGACCTGGGCGCCGTTGCGGATGTCGAGCGTGCCGCCGGCGATCACGGTGTCGCTGGTCATGCCGCCCGAGAAGACGGTCTCGAAGCCGCCGCTGGCGACGCGCGTACCACTGGCGATGCCCTGTGCGGAGACAAATTCGTGGCCGCCATTGTTGACCAGCGCGCTGACCGTCCTGCCATTCGCGCCACCGGCGCCGGAGGTCCCGCTGACGATCAATATCCCTCCTGCGTTGACCGTCGTCGCAGTCGCGATGCCGCCCGAACCTAGCGTCTGCGTCCCGTTGGCATTGATCACCGCACTGGTCGCGGTGCCGTATACGACCTGACTGCCGCCGCTCAAGGTCGCGCCGGTATCGTTACTGCCGCGCTTTACCGTTTCACTGCCGCCGGCGAGGATGGTCAGGCCCGCCGCCGATCCACTCGAAAGGATGACGGTGACGCCGTTTGCAACCCCGCCGCTGACGCCGCTGATCGCGCCGCCGTTGGACAGCGTATAGCCCGCGTAGATTTCGAGCGTGCCGCCCGAGAGAATTGCGGTCGCCCCAGCGAGCACCGCGCCGCCGGAGAGCGCGAGAGTTCCGCCGCTGCTGACGACCGTGCTGCTTGCGGTGCCGCCCGACGAAACAAACTGAAGGCCGCCCGCCTGGACGATCGTGCCGCTGGCCGTACCGCCGGAATAAACGTACGCGACGCCGCCACTATTGATCGTGGTGCCGTTCGCCAAGCCACCGACGTACTGAATTCCGCCGTTAATCGTCGCTCCGCCGGCGACACCTCCCGATTCGATGTACGACGATCCTCCGGCCGACACCGTCGTAGCGCTTGCCGCGCCGCCGGAAAAGACACTCTGACGACCGCCGCTGCTGACAACCGTCCCGGTGGCGGTACCGCCGCTATACACTGACTGCCCGCCGCCGGCGCTAACGACCGTGCCGCTCGCCGCGCCGCCGCTATAAATTTCCTGGAGGCCGCCGAACCTGAGCGTTGCGGCGAGCGCGGTACCGCCCGGCAGTACATATCCAATTGAGCCGCTCAGCAGGACACCGCCGAAAAGCGTCGGGCTCGGACCGGAAACGACCGCGGCGCCGGACAGCACGATAACGCCGGTGGAGACGACATTGGCCCAAGGCGCCGATGTCGTGCCGGCGACATACGCACCGGGCAGCACCAGCATCGTGCCACCCGCTTCTACAGTGGTTCCAGTCGCGCTTCCCCCCGGGTTTCCATAGGAACTGCCGGCGACCCGAAGCAGGGCGCCGCTCTTCACCACCGTATTGCTGGCGACGCCGTTCACGCCCTGGGCACCGCCGGTGTTGACTATCGTACCGATCGCGATGCCGCCGAGATCGATGCCCTGACCGCCGCCGCTGTTGACGATCGTGCCGCTCGCGATGCCGCTATCTACCAGCTGCGTGCCGCCGCTGTTGACGACCGTGCTGGAGGCAACTCCCCCAAAAAGGTCCTGGAATCCACCATCTATCGTCGTGCCGCTCGCAGTACCGCCAAACACGACAAGCTCCCGACCACCGCTCAGCCTCGTCGCGATCGCGACGCCCCCGTCGAAGATGACTTGGCTGCCGAATCGGGAGACAGTCGTGCCGCTTGCGACGCCGCCGGAATCAATCGATACAACCCCGCCGCCGGGCGGCGTTATCCCGCCGCCGCCAATATTGCCCGTGACAAACGTATTGATCGCGGTTCCACCGGACAGCACGGTCATCGAATTGTTGACGCCCAGCGTAATGCCGCTGCTGGTCTGGCCCGAGCTGACAACGTAGTTGGTCACGGCAAACCCCGGTCCGCCCCGCTCATCCGCCAAAATTGCTAGGGTCGCGCGGCCAGGATGAGAGGGAAAGCGGCCATTTTAATCGTTTAACCGGTATTTACGCGATTCCCGCACCGGCGAGCGTGACTTTTGGTCTCACACCGGCGCCGTAGCAACGAAATTCGATCGCTGCCGCCTCTTCGCGCGACCAAAGCGCCACATTGCCGGTGCCGGAATCTCCATATTCGCGCCCTGGTCGATCGGCCGCGCGGCCCTCACGCCAGATAGGCGCCGCCGTTGACGTGCATCGTGTGGCCGGTGATGAACCCGGCCTGGTCCGAGGCAAGAAACAGCGCGGCCCGCGCGACCTCCTCCGGCCGTACCAGGCGGCCGAGCGGGATCAGCCGGCCGGAGGCGGCGATTTCCGCTTCGCTGCCGCCGTAGCGCGGCTGGGCGGTGTCGGTCAGGCCCGGCGCGATCGCGTTGACCCGGATACGGTATGGCGCCAGTTCGAGCGCCATCTGGCGGGTCAGCGACAATACCCCGCCCTTGCTGGCGCAGTAATGCACGCCGCGCGGCGAGCCGCGATAGGCCGCGCCCGAGGTCAGATTGACGATCGACCCCGCGCGCCCGGCGGCGACCATCGACCGCGCCGCCGCCTGGGCGCAGAAGCACATCCCCTTGAGATTGACGTCGAGCACGTAATCCCAGTCGCGCTCGCCCATTTCGAGGAACGCGACGCGCGGAAACACCCCGGCGTTGTTGATCAACACGTCGACCGGGCCGAGCCCCGCCTCGGCCGCCGCGACCAGCCCGCGCGCCTCGTCGATCCGGCCGAGATCGCCCCTGAGCGTCAGTGCCCGCCGGCCGCGGGCGCGCACCGCCGTGGCGACGGCTTGCGCCGCGGCCTCGTCGTCGAGCCAGTTGATCACGACATCGGCGCCGGCGGCGGCGAATTCCTCGGCCATCGCCCGACCGATCCCCTGTTGCGCCCCGGTGACCAGAACGACCTTGCCGGCGTGTTGCATGTTGACCCCTCCGCTACGCTTACGATCCGAAGTATGCTGTCTGAGAACTCGATTTAGGAGGCGGCGATGGGCATGGTGGTCAGCGGCACCTGGTTCGACGACGACCCGTTGCCGGCGGATCGCGGCGGCGCGTTCCTGCGCCCGGATTCGAGCTTTCGCGATCGGGTCAGCCGCGATGGCAACGCGCGGTTTCCGCCCGAGCCGGGGCGCTACCAGCTGGTCACCGCGCCGTCATGCCCGTGGGCGCACCGCACCGTGCTGATGCGCAAATTGAAGCATCTCGACGGCGTGATTCCGCTGCTCGAATCCGATCTGCCGAAGGGGCAGGGTTGGGCCTATTCGCGCGGGTTCGACGATCTGATGCCCAGGGACGGCGTGTTCCACGTGCATCAGGTCTATACCGCCGCCCAGCCCGACTTTACCGGCCGCGCCACCGTGCCGGTGCTGTGGGACCGCAAGACGCGGACGATCGTCAACAACGAATCCTCCGAGATCATCCGCATGCTGAACACCGAGTTCGACGAATTCGGCGATGCGCGGCTCGACCTCTACCCGCGCGAATTGCGCGGCGAGATCGACGAGATCAACACCTATGTCTACGACACGGTCAATAACGGCGTGTATCGCGCCGGGCTGGCCAAGAGCCAGGCGGCCTATGAGGCAGCCTTCCACAAACTGTTCGCCGCGTTGGATGTGCTCGACCAGCGCCTCACGCGGCAACGCTACCTGGCAGGCGACCGCTTCACCGAGGCGGATTTGCGGCTGTTCCCGACCCTGATCCGATTCGACACGGTCTATTATGTATTGTTCAAGTGCAATTTGCGACACCTGAGCGATTACCCTAATTTAGTGAATTACACCCGCGATATCTACCAGATGCCGGGGGTCGCCGAGACGGTCGATTTCCAGAAAATCAAGGCTGGGTATTACGGCGGCATGCGCCACATCAACCCGAACGGGTTTCTGCCGCTCGGACCCGAGCTCGATTTCTCGGCGCCGCACGACCGCGACCGCTTGTGACCGGCGCTGCTACCCATGCCTTCCGTAGTGAAAGTGAAACGGCGCGCCTCCCGTGTCGGGCGGGGCGGCCAGCCGCGCGGTACAGGCCGCGTCGCCGCCCTGCTCGGTCATCCAGCCGGTGTAGAGCCCCTCCAGGGCCGCCGGCAGCCAGCTCCGTCGCCCCCCCGCCTGC
>Ga0080064_1004205_pt1 | contig 18939 bp, 17 predicted proteins | sample Subgrocontami54m_FD_69260 | JGI IMG/M metagenome (GOLD analysis project Ga0080064, IMG submission 69260) | Subsurface groundwater microbial communities from S. Glens Falls, New York, USA - GMW46 contaminated, 5.4 m (SPADES assembly) (version 2) ...
CCATGCGAAGCGCCACGGCGACGCCGAGAATCGGGAAGTCGAATGACCCGCGCCGCCGGAGCTTGAGATACGTCGAGCGCCAGCCGTCAGCGGACGGCAGCACGATGGCCGTCAGGACCTCGCCCAGCTGCTTGCTCAGGTACTGGATGCCGTCGTCCCGGTAGAGCGCGGAGATGGGAATGACGCGCTCGCCCTTCGGGCCCGCGAGCCTGACGCTGGCGCCCAGGCTCCAGAGCATCGGCGCCGTGTCCGACGAGGACACCGCCCAGCAGCGCGAGCTGCTCGGAGCGACGAGACAGATCTCGCCGTCCTTCTTCATGCAGAAGTTGACGGCCTTCCGCCACTCGTACGACTGGTTGTAGTAGTTGCAGCGCGTGTCCACGCAGACGTTGCCGCCGAGCGTGCCGACATTGCGGAGCTGCGGGCTCGACACGAGCCCGGCGGCCGTCGCCAGCCCCGGGTAGTGGCGGGCGATCTCAGGGTGGGAGGACACGGCGGTCAGCGTCGTGCCGGCGCCGATGCTCACTCCCGCCTTCGCGGAGCCGCTCACGCCCGCGAGGTCGCGGATCCCCCGCAGCCCCACCAGCACCGACGGCTCGAACTGGCGGCGCTTCATGTTCGGGTAGAGGTCCGTGCCCCCCGCCACGAGCATGGCCTCGGGGCCGTGGTCGGCCATGAGCTTCACCGCGTCGCCGACAGAGACCGGCGCCAGGTACGTGAACGGCGGCAGTCGCATCATTTGTCGAGGGGCCTCTGGTGGCCGAAGGGCCTCTCGGCGATGTTCTCGGCGGCCTGGCCGAAGGCCGACTCGACCGCCCGCGGCTCCGGGAACTTGAAGAGCGGCAGCTTGTCGGGCCCGACCCGCGGCGCCTTGCCCTGGCGCTTCAGCTCGAGCGCCTTCAACACCTTGTCGGGCGAGATCGGAGTCTCGTCGATGCGCACGCCGACGGCGTCGTAGAGCGCGTTCGCCACGGCCGGGGGCACGGGCAGGAGCGGCCCCTGCCCGGCTTCCTTCGCGCCGAACGGGCCCTCCGGGTCATCGGTCTCGACCAGGATGGTGTGGATCTCCGGCGTCTCGAGCGTGGTCGGGCTCTTGTAGTCGAGCATGGAGGGGAACTTGTGGACGCCTTTTCTAAAGGTCTGCTCCTCCATCAGCGCCTCGCCCAGGCCCATGTAGACGGAACCCTCGGTCTGCCCCTCGACCAGGAGCGGGTTGAGCGCGCGGCCGACGTCGTGCGCGATCCAGATCTCCGCCGGCTTGACGTCCCCGGTCTCGGCGTCCACGTCCACCTCGACGACGCACGCGGTGAACGAGTAGCAGGGCGAAGGGCCGACACCGCCGCCCTTGTACTTGCCCGCGCGCTTGGGCGGCGCGTAGGAGCCGGGGAAGGCCAGCACGCCGTGCATGCTCTCGCCCAGCACCACCGCCTCGGCGAAGCTCATCCCCTTGTCCGGGTCGTCGATGACGAAGACGCGGCGGTCCCGCGCGGCCAGCTGGTCCGGCGCGACCTCGAGCTTCTTCGCCGCGGCCTCGAAGATCCTGTCGCGGAGACGCGTGGCAGCCTGGATCGCCGCGTTGCCGGCCATGAGGGTCACGCGCGAGGAGTAGGAGCCGAGGTCCACGGGCGTGAGGTCGGTGTCGGCCGGGTGCACGCGGATGTCCTTGGGCTGGATGCCCAGCACCTCGGCCACCAGATATGCCAGGACCGAGTCCGAGCCCTGGCCGATGTCGGTCGCGCCGCAGAGGACAGCGACGAGCCCGCTCCGGTCGGCCCGCACGACGACGCCCGAGTGAGGCATGTCGTTCCAGTAGACGGCCGTGCCGGCCCCCGTCATGTAGGCGGAGCAGGCGATGCCGATGCCCCTGCCCGGCGGCAGCTTGCCGCGCTTCTGGCGCCAGCCCGAGGCCTCGACCACGCGGTCGATGCACTCGCCGAGCCCCGTCGTGCTGACCGTCAGGTGATTCGCCGTCTTGGTAAACGGCTCCGTCAGGTTGCGCCGCCGCATGTCGGCGGGGTCGAGACCCAACTGCTCGGCGGCCTTGTCGATCTGGCACTCCACGGCGAAGCGCGGCTGCGGAGTGCCGTGGCCGCGCTTGGGACCGCAGGGCGGCTTGTTGGTGAAGATGCGCGCCCCCTCGAACTTGTAGACGGGGATCTTGTAGGTGACGGTCTGGAGCGCGCCCGTATAGAAGGTGGACGCGACGCCGTAGGAACCGTAGGCGCCGCCGTCGAGCCAGGAGCGGAAGTGCATGCCGGTGATGGCGCCGTCCTTCGTGAACCCGGTCTTGATCCACATGAGCACCGGATGGCGGCCGCGGTGAACGTAGAAGACCTCCTCGCGCGTGAGCGTGATCTTCACCGGGCGTCCCGTCAGCTGGGAGAGTTTGCACGCGGCGATCTCGTGGGCGAAGGGGTCGAGCTTGCCGCCGAAACCGCCGCCGACGGGAGCCGCGACGACCCGGATGTGCGCCTGCGGCGTGTCGAGGATCTTGGAGAGGAGGCGGTGGACGTAATGCGGCGTCTGGGTCGACGACCAGAGGGTCAGCTTGCCGTCCGGCCCCCAGTGCGCGACAGCCGCGTGCTGTTCCATCGGCAGGTGCGTGTTGCCCTCGAAGAAGAAGACGTCCTCGCGGACCAGGTGCGAGCCCGCGAACGCGGCCTCGACGTCGCCGAACTGGAGCGACACGGCCTTGTGGACGTTCGGGCCGTCGCCGTACTCGTGGATGCGCACGTCCGGGTTCGCCAGCGACTCCTCGATGGACATGAGGGGCTTGAGCGGTTCGTACTCGACCTCGATCAGGCGCGCGGCTTGCTCGGCCGTCTCCTCGTCCACCGCGGCGACGGCGGCGACGGCGTCGCCGACCATCCGGACCTTGTCCACGCAGAGCGCTTCTTCGTCCTGGGAGACCGGCAGGACGCCGAACTTGACCCGCGGCAGATCCCGGCCCGTGATCACGGCGTAGACGCCCCGCAGCGCCGCCGCGCGCGTCGTGTCGATGCGCGTGATGAGCGCGTGGGGGTGCGGGCTTCTCAGGAGCTTGGCGTGGGCCATCCGCGGCAACACCATGTCGTCGGCAAACTTGGTCTCGCCGGTGACCTTGGCCCAGGCGTCGATCTTCGGCAGCGACTGGCCGATGACCGAGAACTTGCCGGTGTTCATGCTCTCACTCCCTTCATTCGAAGGGCGGCCAGTTCCACGGCCTCGAGGATCTTCGTGTAGCCCGTGCAGCGGCAGAGGTTGCCCGCGAGGGCTTCGCGGACCTCGTCGCGTGTCGGCGCGGTGTTCCCGGCGAGGAGCGCCTCGGCCGTTAACAGAATACCCGGCGTGCAGTAGCCGCACTGGGCGGCGCCCAGCTCGGCGAAGGCCTGCTGGAGCGGGTGGAGCCGGCCGTTGTCGGCCATGCCCTCCACGGTCTTGATCTCCCGCCCCTGCAGCTCGACGGGCAGCGCGAGGCACGAAAGCACGGGCACGCCATCCACCAGCACGGTGCACGTACCGCATTCCCCGAGCTCACAGCCGTGCTTGGTGCCGGTGAGGTTGAGGTCCTCGCGGAGGACCTCGAGCAGGGTCTTGTGCGCGGGGACGATCACGTCCCGCGTCTCGCCATTGACCGTGAGCGTGAGCTGCGTTTTCACCCGCCACCCTCCATCAGATCGTCCCCGACCGCTTATGGCCACACGAAAGTCGAGTTAATGAATACTAAATCGGCCCGAGGGCTGTCAAGCGCGGCTTCACGCCCCCTGTGACGGAACGGTCCTTGACTTGTACGGCAACTTGCCGTACATTTCCATTCAGCAGTGAGCAATACAGGAGGTCACTATGATCAGGACGGATACGGATACGGTCGGGAAGCATCCCCGGGCCGAGCGGCTCGAGGCGCGCGTCAGCCGGGAGCAGAAGGATCTTTTTACCCGCGCCGCCGAGCTGCAGGGCCGATCGCTGACCGATTTTCTGGTGGCAAGCTGCCAACAGGCGGCGATCGAGACGGTGCGTACGCTCGACGCGATGCGGCTGAGCGAGCGCGATCGCCAGGCATTCGTGTCGGTCCTGCTCAATCCGCCTGTTCCTGCCAAGACGCTGGAGCGGGCGGCGAAGCGGTACCGGAAACGCACGGGGCTGTGATTGCCGGAGAAGCCGCAACAGACAGAGTTCCGCGTCGAGGCGCTGAGCAAGCGGCACGACCGCAAGGGGTTCTCATGCGGCGTTGAGCCGCTCGACCGTTACCTGCGGGTACAGGCGGGGCAGGACGCGCGAAGACGCGTGGCTGCCCCGTTTGTTTTGTGCATGGGGCAGAGCAACGCGGTTCTGGGTTACTACACGCTCTCGGCTCGGAGCGTTGATATCGGCGCGTGGCCGGAAGAGGTGGCGAGGAAGCTCCCCAGATACCCCGCCGTCCCCGCGACCCTCCTGGGCCGGCTCGCGGTCGATAGCCGCCTGCGGGGCAAGGGCATGGGCGAGCATCTCCTGATGGATGCGCTGCGCCGGGCCTTTGAGGCCTCCCGAGACGTGGCGTCGGTGGCCATCATTGTCGACGCAAAAAACCACGATGCGGAGATGTTCTACCGGCACTATGAATTCATCCCCTTCGCTGACCGGCCGAACAGGCTGTTCCTGCCGATGGGGACTATCGAAGGACTGTTCGCGTAGCCCGCTGGGCCTCCGTTTCTGTCTCTACGTCTTCTTCCCCGTCAATGCCCGAAGCGCCGCCAAAGCTTCCGCCACCTCCCTGCCCTTGGCTTCGATGATGTCCAGCAGCTCCTCGGGCGTGCGCGTGTCCTCATCGCGCTTGGCGTGCGGGTTGACCGCCTTGAGGTCGTAGCCTCGCGCCTCGATCTCCTTCCGCTCCACCGTCCACGAGTGGTCGCTGGCCCCCCTCGTGGGCAAGAGCCGGAAGCATTCCTCGAAATGCCCGAGCGTCAGCGGGCTCTTCTTCCCCATCTTGATGTCGGAGAGGTCGTAGTACCAGATGCGCTCGGTAGGCTTGCCCCGGGTGAAGAAGAGCAGGTTGGTCTTCACGCCCGCGCCGGCATTCACGAAGGCGCCGGAGGGCAGGCTGACGATGCACCAGAGGTCGCACTCGTCGAGCAGCTTCCGCTTGGTCTGGGCGAAGGCCGTCTCGTTGGTGCGGAACAGCACGCCTTCGTCGAGCACGATGCCGCAGCGCCCGCCCGGCTTGAGGCTGTCGATCACGTGCTGGAGAAACAGCACCTGGGTCGCGCCCGTCTTGTAGGCGAAGCGCGTCTGGGCGTCCTTGCCCTCCTTGCCGCCGAAGGGCGGATTCATCAGGATCGCGTCGAAGAGGGCGGGCGCGTCGGTGAAGAGCCCGCCGTAGGTCTCGGCCCCCGTCAGCGTATTGCCGTGCCAGATGTGCGGCTCGTCGATATTGTGGAGGATCAGGTTGGCGAGGGCGATCGGGTAGATGGCATTGTCCTTCTCCCGGCCGAAGAAGGTGCGGTGCTTGAGCGTCTCCAATTGATCCGGCGACGCAATCTTCTCGTTACTCGGCCCAGCCATATGCTCGTAGGCCTGGGCCAGGAAGCCTCCGGTGCCGCAGCCGGGGTCGTAGACGCTCTCGCCGATCCGCGGGTCTACCACGCGTACCACGGCGCGGATGACCTCGCGCGGCGTGAAGAACTGGCCGCCGTCATTCCCCTTCTCTCCCATCTTGAGAAGGAGACCCTCGTAGACCTGGGAGAGCGTGAAGACATGGGTCGGGTCCACGGCAGCCGCGCTGATCTCGTGGACCTTGTCCACGACGTCGAGGAAGTTCTTCTCCGTGTCGATCCGCGTCTTCTCGACGCTCGACATGATCTCGCTGATCACCTTCTGGCGCGGGCTGGCCCCGGGCTTGTCCTTCAGCCCGCGCAGGTACGGCAGCAGCTCGCCGTGGACGAAGCCGAAGACCGCGCCCAGCGTGCCGCTCTGGAGGGCCTGCCGCTTCGGCCCATCGGGCGCCGCCCAGTCGCGCCAGCGGAAGGGCGAGTCGAGCGACGGGGAAAACTCCGCGCCCACCGCTTCCGCCTGCTCCCGCTCTCGCGCCTCCCGCTCGTCGAGGATCCGGATGAAGAGGATCCACGTCAGCTCCGGCACGTACTGGAGCGCCCCGGCGCAGTTCGACCGCCGCATGATGTCGCAGATGCCCTTGACCACGGCATCCACCGACTGCGGCGTCGCCAGCCGCTTGCCGTTCCCGCTCTTCCGAGCGCCCCGCGCCATCAGGCATGCTCCTTAGCCGGCACCTTCGCGGGCTCCTCGAGGATCTTGAGCAGCCCCGTCGCGCAGTAGACGCGGTCGCGTTTGGCCTCGTTGGCCTGACTCACAATCTTCAGATCCTCGAGCTTCGCGACCGCGCGTTGGGCTGTCGTGAACGCGACCTTCAGCCGGGCCGCCGCCCCGCGGACAGTACAGTACGGGTTCTCGGCCAGCGCGTCGAGCAGGCGCACGGCCGCGGGAAGGCCGGCGCCCACGACTTTGTCGCGCCATTTCGCCAGCAGCGTATTGATCCGGCTCGCCCGCGACAGCGCGTCCTCGGACTGGCTCGCCACCCCTTCCAGGAAGTACGCGAGCCACGGCTCCCACTCCGCCCGCGCGTGCACGCCCTGAAGCCGCCCGTAGTACTCCTGGCGCCGCGCCTCGAAGAAGGCGCTCAAGTAGAGGAGCGGCGTCGGCAGGATGTCGCGCTCCACCAGGAAGAGCGTGATGAGGAGGCGGCCCACGCGGCCATTGCCGTCTCGGAAGGGGTGGATGGCCTCGAACTGGTAGTGGGCCAGCGCGATCTGCACGAGCGGAGGCAGCGACCGGTCATGGAGAAACTTCTCCCACGCGTCGAGGCAGGGCATGACCAGCCCCGGCGGCGGAGGCACGTAGGTCGCCTGCGCAGGCCCCGAGCCCGGCCTGCCGATCCAATTCTGTGTCTCGCGAAAATTGCCCGGGCTGGCCTGATCCCCGCGCACCCCGGTCATCAGCTTGGCGTGCAGCTCCCGGACCAGCCGCAGCGAGAGCGGCAGCGTCTTGAGCCGCGCGATCCCATGCTCGAGCGCCACAACGTAGTTGCCCACCTCATGGAGATCGGCAGGGCTCCGGTCCACGGCCATGCCCGCCTCGACAGCCAACAGCTCACCCAGCGTGGCCTGGGTGCCCTCGATCTTGCTCGACAGGACCGCCTCGCGGCGGATGAACGGACTGATGAGCAGATGCGGGTTGGGCAGTCTGCCGCCTTCACCGGCGAGGCGCCCGATGAGCCGGTCCGCCCCGGACAGGGCGGCGACCAGAGCTGGCGTCCACTCGAGCGCCGGCGGCAACGGTGCAGGCACATGAGCCCACGCCCCGCCGGCGAGCGGCACCCTGTGCCCAGGCGGAGTCGCGGGCCTGGTCACAGCGCCCGCTCTTTTCGCCGCCGCAAACAGCGCCCCAGGCTATTTTCGTTCATGGCCTTAGGCGATAATACCGGACACCACCTTTAATAGGACGGCCGGACATCGCCGCCTTCGAGGCGGTCATGACACGCGAGAACGGGGCCAAGTAACCGAGACGAAACGCTCGTGACTAGGCATCAGCATCGAGGCAGCGGAAGCTTCGATAGGCGTTCATTGAGGCCGCACCGGCCGCATTTCGACACGGTGCCGGCCGTAGAGACACCGAAGTGGATACCGCGCATTCCACCAGTCCCACCGGGGAAAGAACCGCCCGAGTTCGTAGGCGGCTAGGTCGGCCGCCTGGAGTTGCGGATTGGATTTGGGATTGCCTACGCTGAAATCCTCAAGCTGCCTCGGTATCGCGGCTTTCACGGCGTCAAAGTATTGTCCGAGGCGTTGGCTCGACACCTCAGGATGGGACGCAAACACGACTGAGACTTTTTCTTCTGGAAAGGCCCAGAATTTGGCCTCCGCAATCGTGTTGTGTAGGGCTCCCGTCACGTCGGCGAGATAGGACTCCGAAAGTGGAGCATCGGGGTTGGACACGAAACAGCCTGCACCGACGATGGATTTGACGTGGTCGTGGATGATGTTGAGAAGCCGACCTAGGAATTCCCGGTGTTTCTCTTCTGACCAGTGTGCTCGGCTGTAACTGACGTCTGCGTCAGGACTCTCGAAATCGACCATGTGAAACCAGTCAATGCCCTCGTCCGTGAGAGCCGCCTGCCAGTCGCGCTCAAAACACAGCCAGTCGCGGTAGTGGGCAAGGCACCCGCCAAGAATGAGGGCAGTTTCTTTGCCCGTCTTCTTGTCGTGGACCCCGCTCTCGTCGAAATACACCCAAAGCATCAGTACCAATTGCTCCTCATCCCAGTGAAGGGCGCTTCCCGCCTCTTGAAAAGCAGTGAAGGCCCCTATCGGCGGTCAAGGTAGGGCCCCTTGTCTGCTGAGTCAAGTATGTTGTCGCCCTTCGTTTGCTTTCAAAGGTCCCCGCTGAACGCCCGCCGCAGCAGCGCCGCCGGAACGTTGTTGACGGCAGCTAACCGCTCCTCGGCACTCTTCCGAACTTCGTCAGACTTGGCCAGTTGCCGGTCGAGCTGGGTGGCCAACCCTTCCTGCTCCTCGCGGTCCGGCAACGGCACACGTACTTCGGCAAGATTCGCTTGGTTGATCTTGAAGATGCCCGCCGAAGTACGCGCCCGGCGTTCAACATCGGCCCGGACCTCTTCGCTCCCCCAGACATGGCGCAGGTACCCGAGGGTAATGGCTTGGGTGTCCGGGATCACCTGGATCAGTAGGTCAGGGTAGAGCACAGGGGCAGGCATCACTCGAGGCGCCAGTGCACCCCGCCCCACCAGCGACAATCGCCCGTTCCCCCGGACCACGTAGAAGGCCTCTGCCCTGACCCACGCACCATTGGCCTCTTTGTCAGTAACACCAACGGTCTTCTTCGCGGACAACTCCAAAAACCCACCACGGATCGCCGAGAGCGTCAGACACTCCTTGTCGGCTCCGGGCCTCGCAGGTTTCGAAATGCCAGTCCGGAGTGGCTCAAGCAAGAGGTCACCAAGACGTACTCGCGTCCAGCGCTGGGCCTCGGCGCTTGTGAACGCTGCCCGTCGGTACACGGCGGGGAGGGCTTTGGCGGCTTCGAGCTGCGCCTCGGCCGCGGCCCGCGCCCGCTCCACGAACTCGATTGCCCGAGCAAACTTAAGTTGGGAGTCATATGGCGCCACTTCGATTTCTGCCTCGACCAGACGACGGAACAACATCCGCTCGCGTACGGCACCGCGCGCGAGAGTTCGGATGAATGCCGCTCCGTCTTCTGATCGAAGCCAGTAGTAGAACCAGCGCGGATGGACCATACCCGACCGCGTCCTGAACACGACGTAGTCAGGACTGGTAATTCCTGGCGGTTGGCCTTCATCGAGGAGAGCGATCGACCCGAGGAGGATACGCATCGGGTTGTAGAAGATCGTGCCAGGCTCGACCAGCTTGTAGCGCTCGGGGTTCTTGCCGACTCCCTCCTTGGCAGGCGCCAGACCGCCGCGAGTAGCTCCGACCATGCGGTATCGTGACCAAGTGTCCCCGACGCCCCGAGTTACCTCTTCCAAACACTCGGCAAGCCGCACCCGCTGGGAGAAAGATCGACCCGTCACTTCGGCAGCCTTAACTCGCGGGCCGTGAGCTGCGGCAACCGCGGCATCAGGGCACTCCGACGATCAACTCCTCGACGTGCACCCGCTTCTCGCTCTGCGGGATGGGCTGGCCGTGGGCCAGGAGAGACTGGAGGTGTTGCTCGATGGCATCCCGGATGTTCCGCTTGGCCTCCTCCACAGTCCGGCCATTGCTGAAGCAGCCGGGCAGGCCGGGGCTGTAGGCTGAGTAGCCCTCGTCTTCGGCTTCCTTCTCGATCACGATTTCGAATGTGTAGTACGGCATGCGCCGATGATAGCCCGGACGTCAGTTCACGAGAAGTCTCTTCAGGCTTTCGGTGTCCGATATCCGCCTTATGTCTCCTGCGATCCCGAGCTCTCTGCGAAGCTCCTGTTTGGCAATGCCTCAGCGGCGCGCGGAGCGCGTCCGCCGAAGCCTGGAGTTAGACCCGCGCGCGTTTCCGTAGGGCGCGAGTTCTTCTCGGACGACCTGACGAACGGCTTCGAGAGTCGATCCGCGGTGGATGTGCTCAAGCAACGCGTCGTTGATCAGCGTCTGGTAGTTTCCACCGCCAGCCCTGTCTACCGCGGCCCGAAAGAACTCGATCACCGTGTTGTCGAGGCGAATCGAGATCTTGGTCTTCCCGGGTTCGGGCTGCACGACGGCTCCGCGCTTGGCGCGCGAAAAATCCATGTCACGATACTTTTCAGCGGCGACCTTTCTCATAGGCCTTCCTCTGGCGCCTGTTCGCTTCCCAGGTCGAAATCAGCCGGATCGCGTCGGGCTCCTTGTACGTGTAAACCACCACGAGCAGGTGCGCCAGGTTGCTCAGCCCCAGCGTCACGAACCTCGGCTCGTCCACCGCAGCGGGGTCTTCGCGTGTGAGCGCAAAGTCGTCCTCGAGGACGGTGACAGCTTCCGCAAAGCTCACGCCGTGCTCGCGTAGGTTCGCCTCCGCCTTGGGCGGATCCCATTCGAACCGCACCGAGGTAGTGTATAGACACTTGTCCTCCGACGCAAGTCATGCCCTTCAGGTCACTTCAGCAGCCTCAGCTTGCGGTTGACGGCGGCCAGGTGGAAGCGCTCGGGGTCGAAGCCGCGACCCGCCCAGGCGAGCATGTCTCTGTGCTCTGGGTGGCTGCGGTCGCGCAGCACGTCGAGCAGGTTTGCGTAGCCGGGCGCGCCGCCGCAGTCCTCGGGCGGACAGGCGCGCTCACCTGCGAGGCACACCGGATACTTGAGCGGAGCCGCAAGAGCCTGGATCGCCTCCACCAGCACCTCGTGACTCCACCCGTCGCCGAGGTCGTAGACGTAGCGGAACCGCGCGCCTTCGGTGGGCGCGGCCCCGCGCAGTGTCAGCTTCCACTCGGGCTCTACTTTGTAGTGCGGCTCGTCCGGCTCCGGCTGGCCGTAGCGTCTGCCGCCGACTTCGAACTCGTGGAGATGCACGTCGCGCCAGCCCATGGCTTTCTGAATGACCGTGTGAAGCCGCTCCAGCGTGATGGAACCGGGCACCTGGACGCGGCGCCACACCGGCGGGTCGACTGCCTCGATCGTGATCCTGAGAATGTAGACCGCGTCCTCGCGAGGAGCGACGGAGAGGTGGCGTCTCGGAGTCCGTGCAGTCGGCGTCACGCGGCGAAGAGCCTTTCTTTGGTCTGGCGCAGGATGTCAGCAGGCTGGCCGAAGGCTTTGAGAGCGGGGAGCCCGCCCGCACGAGTTACGTTCGGCGTATCGAAGACCTGGGGGCTCTCGAGCCCGTCGGTGCCTGAGAGGGCGAACTGGCCGGCCAGGGCTTTGAGCGTCGCCGTGGCAGGAGCGGGCAGGGTCGCGAGCCAGCGCTGGTGCTTGTAGGTGAAGGCCTCGGCGCGCTGGGGGCGCGTGCGCGGGGCCAGGCCGTAGCCCAGCTCGGCGAGCACGTCGTAGAGATCGTAGTCCGTCATGCCTTCGAGCGTGCGGACCAGGAGCGGCGCGCGGCCCGCATCGGGCAGCCTGCCCATCAGGGCCCGGCGCTCCGGTGGGCTGATCCACCTGGCGCGGAAGTCCTCGAGGGTCGGCGCTTGCTCCACCAGCCGCTGGGCCAAGCGCTGCTTGTACTCCTCGACGGTGATCGGCATCGCCTTGCCGTCCACGCTGGTCACGATGTACCGGCCCGCTCCCGTCACGCGCACGTCGAAGCCCTCCACCAGGATGGTCTTCTCGGGCGGCGGCGCGTCGGGCCCCGGCACCTTGGCGGTGACCTTGCGGGGCGGAGTGAAGCGGCTCCTGAACTTCTCGCCGAAGAGCCGGGTGGCGTCCGTGTAGTCGTATACGCGGAACATCAGCTTCCCGATGGGCATGTCGATCCGCGTGCCCCGCCCGACCATCTGATAGAAGGCGATGGGCGAGCGGACATACTTGAAGAAGACGATGTTCCGCACGCAGGGCACATCGACGCCGGTCGTCAGCAGCTCCACCGTCGTCGCGACGAAGTAGCGGCGCTGGAGGCCTCGGAGATCCTTGACGAGGTCCGAGCCCTCTGATTCCGCTGTGCACTTGAAGGCGTAGGGATCGAGACGCTCGCGGCCCTGCGCCTTACACCATTGAGCGTAGAGGTTGTTCATAGCCGCGGCCACTTCGTCGGCATGACGGTCGCGTGCGCAGAAAACAATGGTCTTCTGCTCCGGACCGCCAGTGGCGGCCAGGTGCTGGAAGAGGTCCTGGCACATGGCGGCCACGCGCTCCGGTAGCAGCAGGCGGTCCTCGAAATCGTGGGCCTCGTAGCGCCGGCGCGCCTCGGCCGTCGCCAGGACCTCTCCCGTTCGGGCGTCCGTGATCTGCTTGCCGATCAAGTCGGCTACGTCCACGCCCGTCTCGCGCTCGGGCCGCTGCTTGTCGTCCAGAAAGATGTCCCTGCGGACAATCTCGCAGGGCGCCAGGTAGCCGTCGTCGATCCCCTGGCTCATGTCGTACTCGTAGACCGGCTCGCCGAAGTGGCGGAGGTTGTCGGCCGAGACTTCGGCGTCCGCCTGGGCTTCCTTGCTCCTCTCGGTCCACTCGATCTCGCGTGGCGTGGCGGTCAGCCCGATCTGGACGGCATCGGGATTGCGCGTGAGCACCTGCGACCACTTGCCCCAGGCCGAGCGGTGGCATTCGTCGATCACGATGTGGCTGAAGTAGTTCTCCGGGTAGTTGGTCGTCAGGAAGTTGGCGTCGGCCTCCTCGGTGTCCACGTCCAGGGTCTGGTAGGTCGCGATGAGGATGCGGGCATTCTTCTGCGGCTTGCCGCTCGACACCTCCGCCGCGTCGGCGCCGAAGACGTTCTGGAACGCGCCGAGCCCCTGGCTTCGCAGCTCGTCCCGATCGCAAAGAAAGAGGGCGCGCTTGAGCTGCCCCGCGTCCGCGATGCGCTTGAGGAGGTAGACCGCGATGCGTGTCTTCCCCGCGCCCGTGGCCAGCGAAAGGAGCGCCTTCTTCTCGCCACCCGCCAGCTTCTCCAGCACCGCGCGGATGGCGGCATCCTGGAAGTAGTACCGGCTGGCCTCGCCCCCCGGGTAGCGCGCGAGGAGTGGGCGCGCTTCGGGCGACTCCAGGCTGAAACCCATGGCCTGTTCGTAGCGGGAGCGAAGCTCGGCGGGTGTTGGGAACTGAGCCAGCGGGCGCGGCTGGCTGGTGAGGCCCGTCGCGCGGTCGAACTCGACGAAGAGGTGGCCATTCGAGGAGAAGACGAACTGGACGTTGAGGCGGCGGCAGGCGGCATAGGCCTTGGCCTGCTCGAGGCCGTGAGCGGGCGGGAGATGCTCGGCCTTGGCTTCGATGAGCGACACGGCCACAGGCTGGCTCGCCGCGTTCACCCGGACCCGCAGGGTGTAGTCCACGCGCCCCTTGGCGCGCCGCCGGGCCTGCCCTTCGACGACCTCCACTGCCCCGGCGGTCTCCTCGCGTCGGATAAGGTCTTCCGTCCACCCGCAGGCGTGGAGCGCCGGGTCGATCAGCTTGGCCCGCGTGTCGGACTCGCCCAGAGGCATGCCGGCCCATTATACGGCGCATCCCAGTTCTGCTTGCCAGGGCCGCCCGTGCCGCATACTGGATCCATGGGCGCGAGAGACGAGCGGGTGGTCCAGGCCGCTGGCGGTGTCATCGTGAGGCACACGCCGCGCGGCGAGATCCAGGTCCTCCTCGTCCACCGGCCTCATCGCGAAGACTGGACCTTCCCCAAGGGCAAGCTCGAAGCGGGCGAGTCGCACGAGCGCTGCGCGCTGCGCGAGGTCGAGGAGGAGACGGGCCTGCGCTGCACGCTCGGCGCCGAGCTGCCGGCCTCCTCGTACATCAACGGCAAGGGCCGGCCCAAGGTCGTCCGCTACTGGATCATGGATCCGGGGAACGGCCGGGCCGAGCCGCGCAACGAGGTGGACGCGGTCCGCTGGGCCTCCCTCGAGGCGGCCGCCACCCTTCTCACCTACCCGCGCGACCGCGAGATCCTGACGGCCTTCGCCGCCGCAGCGGGCTGAGGCGCCCGCAAAAACGAGGGGACCTGGAGCTGGAGCGGCGCGCCCTTGACGCTCCCCGACGGACTGACCTATCAGGCGAGGCTGAGCAGGCGCGCGGCGTTGCCCCCGAGGATCCGCTCCTTGGCGCCGTCGGAAAGCGGCAGCGCGCGGAGTGCCTCGAGGTTGCCCTTCATCGTCGGCACGCTCGGCCAGTCGGAGCCGAACAGCACCTTGTCGCTCACGCGCTCGAGGTCGGGGAAGTAGTCGAGGAGGCGCTTCGGCGGCAGCCCCGCGATCTCCATGTAGACGTTCTTCCGCATCCGCGCAAGCGTGTAGGCGGTGTCGTACCAGAGCGGGCGCCCGCTGTGCGTGATGATCGCGACGAGGTCGGGAAAGTCCACGGCCACATCGTCGATGTGTACGGGGTCGCCATACTTGAGCCGCGAGGCCGGGAACGTGGAGGTGCCCGTGTGCCACTTCACCGGGATGCGTAGCTCCTCCGCCTTCGCGTACACGGGGTAGAGCAGCGCGTCGTTCGGGTAGAAGTAGTTGTAGGTCGGGTAGAGCTTGAGGCCGCGGAAGCCGCGCTCGCGCACGAGCCGCTCGAGCTCGCGCGCCGGGTTCTCGACCAGGTACGGGTTGATGGACGCGAACGGGATGAGCCGCGGCCGGCCCGCGCACAGGCGCTCGACGGTCTCGTTGCTCGCGATGGCCGAAGTGATCGGCGCCAGCTCGGCGAGAATCACGCCGTAGTCCACCCCGGCCTCGTCGAGCACGCGCTCGTAGGCCGCGCCCGTCGTGTAGCGCTCGACGAACTTGGCGAACGACCCGTAGGCGCCCGCCATCTCGCGGTCCATGAACTCGACGAACGACGCGGGGGCGCTGATCGGCCAGTCATAGGCGTGGATGTGGAAGTCGACGACGGGCATCAGGAGAACACCTCCTCTTTCCTTCCGGCCGGCGTCAGCTCACCGGCCACTTCGGGGCCACCAGCGCCGCGAGCTTCGTCTTGGCGAGGATGCCGGGCGCCCGGCCGCGCGCCTCCTCGATGATCGCGCTCTCGTCGAGCGTCAGCGCGCGCCCGCCCTCGACCAGCACGCGCCCGTCCACAATCACGGTGTCCACACTCCGGCCCGTCGCGCTGTAGACGAGATTCGCGACCGGATTGTACAGCGGCTGCCACTCCGGCCGCGCGGTATCGAAGAGGACCAGGTCGGCGCGGCGGCCCACCTCGAGCGCACCGATCTCTCCCGCCCGCTGGGCGCAGCGCGCGCCGTTCACCGTCGCCATCTCGAGGACGCGCTCGGGCGGGAGCACCGCGGGGCTCGTGCGGACCTCCTTGTAGCCGCCGGCGACCAGAAACATCTCCTGGCAGATGTCCACCACGCCCGACGAGGCGTGGTCCGAGCCGAGGCCGACGGCGACACCTGCCTCGAGCAGCTCGGGGATGTGGCCGTGGGCGATGTTGCCGTAGGCGTTGTGGAGGCTCGAGGACGGCGCGGCCACGCACTTGACGTCGTGCCGGCGCAGCAGCTCGAGCTCCGCCTCGGTCGCCCAGCCCACGTGGATCAGCAGCACGTTCGGCCCGAGCACGCCGAGGCGCGCCAGGCGCTCGATCTCCGTCACGCCGTGGCGGGCCTTCGACGACTCCATCGTGTCGCGTGCGAAACACGCGTGCGTCTGCACGCCGACGCCGTGGCGGTCGGCCAGGCGCTTGAGCTCCACGATCAGCCGGTCGGTAGAGTTGTTGAGCCCGCGGAACTGGAACCACGCGTGCACGCGCCCACCGTGGCTTCCGTGGAGGCCCTGCACGGCTTCCTCTGCGCGCTCGAGGGCCTGCTCGGTCGTCTCGATGAATGCGGGCGGCAGCACGCCCATTGCCGAGGCGGCGACGTCGAAGCTCGATCGTGCGACGACGCAGCGCATGCCCGCCGCGCCCGCGACCTCGGCCGTGAGGCGCGGCTGGTAGTTGCCGGCGTCGATGAACGTCGTCACGCCGTTCTTCAGCAATTCGAGCACGCAGAGCCGGATCGAGGCGACCGCGTCCTCCTCGTCGAGCGCCGCCTCGTAAGGGTACATGCGCTCGAAGAGGAACTGCTTGCTGCCGACCTCGTCGGCGAGGCCGCGGCTCATCTGGAAGGTCGTGTGGATGTGGCTGTCGACCAGCCCGGGCGTCACGACCTTGCCGCGCGCCGAGATCACGCGCGGCGCCGGGTGCTGCGCGGCGACCTCCGCGGTCTTCCCGACGGCGACGATCCGACCGTCGGCCACGGCCACGGCGCCGTCACGGAGGATCCGCCGGTCGCGGTCAACGGTGAGGAGCCAGTCGGCACCGTCGACGCGGAGGTCTGCCATCTATTGCAGCGGGGGCCGCGAGTCCGGCGCGGATCGCAGGTGGCCTGAAACCGGAGCCCGTGGCTTCATATCGTGGTGTAGCCGCCGCTGACGCTGATGGTCTGGCCGGTGATCCAGGAGGCGAGGTCGGAGGCGAGGAACGCGACCAGCGGCGCGATGTCGCCGGGCCGTCCGAGCCGCTTGATGGCGTAGGCCTGAAGGATCTTGTCGCGGTTGGCGTCCCAGAAGCTCGGGTCGGCGTGGCCCGTCTGGATCCAGCCGAACGTCACCGCGTTCACGGTGACATTGGCGCGTCCCAGCTCTCGCGCCAGCGTACGGGTGAGGCTGAGCACGCCCCCGCGCGCGGCCGCCGTGATGCTGAGCTGCGCCTGGCCGACGCGCGCCGAGTCGCCGGCGATATTGACGATGCGGCCGCCCTTGCGCTCGACCATGCCGGGCGCGACCGCGTGGCAGCAGTGCAGCACGCCGTAGAGGCCGATGTCGATCTGCTCGCGCCACTCCTGCGGCTTGGTCTCGAGGAAGAATTTCCGGCGGACCATGCCCGCGTTGTTGACGAGCACATCCACGGGGCCGAGCTCGGCGCCCACGCGCTCGACCATCCGCCGGACGGCCCCCTCGTCGGTGACGTCGGCCTCGACGGCCAGGGCCCGGCTGCCGGCCGCCCGGATCTCCTCGGCGGTGGCCTCGGCGGCGTCCCGCGACTTCGAGTAGTTGACGGCCACGGCCGCCCCTTCCCTCCCGAGCGCGAGCGCGATCTCGCGGCCGATGTCCCGTCCCGCTCCCGTCACCAGTGCCACCTTGCCCGCAAGCCCCAGATTCATGATCCCCCTCTGATTCGCCGAAAGAGTCGCTCGGGCGATAGCGGCAGCTCGTTGACCTCGATCCCGAGCTCCGAGAGCGCGTCGCTGACGGCGTTGGCGATCACCGCCGGTGCGCCGATCGTCCCGCCTTCGCCCATCCCCCGGAACCCGCCGAGCGCCGTCGGCGAGGGGGTCTCGATGTGGTGGACCTCCATCGCCGGCACCTCGCTCGCGGTGGGCACCAAGTAGTCCATGAGCGTGCCGGTGAGGAGCTGGCCCTCATCGTCGTAGACGATCTCCTCGAGGAGTGCGGCGCCCACGCCCTGTGCCACACCCCCGTGCACTTGCCCGTCCACGACGAGCGGGTTGATGATCCGCCCGCAGTCCTCGGCGACGAGGTAGCGAAGGATCCGCACGTGGAGCGTCTCGCGGTCCACCTCGACCACGGCCATGTGGGTCGCGTTGGACGCCGTGCCGTAGTACGGGTCGTAGAAGCGCGTGGCTTCGAGGCCGGGCTCCATGCCCCGCGGCAGGCGCCGGATGCCCGCGTAGGCGGCCTGGGCGATGTCGCGGATGGTGACGCGCCGGTCCGGCAAGCCGCGCACGGCCACGCTGCCGTCCTGCACGACGAGGTCGGCCGGGTGGGCCTCGAGCAGGTGCCCCGCGATCAGGAGCATCTTGTCGCGCACATCCCGACCGGCCAGCATGCCGGCCCCGCCGGCGAGCACTGTGCTGCGGCTGGCGTAGGTGCCGGTGCCGTAGGGCGACAGCGCGGTGTCGCCGTGGACGACGCGCACGGCGGCGAGCGGCACGCTCAGCTCGTCGGCGACGACCTGCGCCAGCGTGGTCTCGAGCCCCTGGCCGTGAGATGCGATGCCGAAGACGGCCGTCACCGTGCCTGAGGGGTCCACGCGGATCGTCGCGGCCTCGGTGCCCGTGGGCACGAGCATCCCGGGCGAGACCGGGATCGCGGAGCCGATCCCCGTCAGCTCCACGTACGACGCCACGCCCACGCCGACCCAGCGCCCGCTCGCCCGCGCCTGCGACGCCTCGGCACGGGCGGACTCCCAGCCGAGCGCCTCGCGCGCGCGGAGCATGGTCTCGGTGAAGGACGACTGGTCCCAGACGATGCCCGACGCCGACTTGTACGGGAAGTCGCCGGCGCGGATGAAGTTCTTGAGGCGGAGCTCCGTGGGGTCCATCCCGAGCCGACGCGCGGCGCGGTCGAGAAGGCCCTCCATGGCGAACACGGCCGGAGGGCGCCCGACGCCGCGGTACGGCCCCATGGGCGCCTTGCAGGTCGCGATCCCGCGGGTGCGGCCGCGGTAGTGCTCGACCCGATACGGGCCGGGCAGGAAGGAGATGGTCTGGACGGGCTCGATGGCGGCCGTCCACGGGTAGATCGAGTAGGCGCCGACGTCGGCCATGACCTCGGCGCGGAGGCCGACGATCGTGCCGTCGGCGGCCACGCCCAGCTCCGCCTCGACGATCTCGTCCCAGGCCTGCGAGGTCGCGAGCAGATCCTCGCGCCGGTCGCCGATCCACTTCACCGGGCGCCCGAGCCGGCGCGCCATCACGCAGACCGCGATCTCCTCGGGGTATAGCGAGGCCTTGGCGCCGAAGCCGCCGCCCACATCGGCGGCGACGACGCGGATCATGTGCTCGGGCATGCCCAGCAGATCGGCGAGGATGTCGCGGACGAGCCCCGGGCACTGCGCCGACGAGCGCAGGGTCAGCATG
>Ga0080064_1004206_pt1 | contig 18935 bp, 18 predicted proteins | sample Subgrocontami54m_FD_69260 | JGI IMG/M metagenome (GOLD analysis project Ga0080064, IMG submission 69260) | Subsurface groundwater microbial communities from S. Glens Falls, New York, USA - GMW46 contaminated, 5.4 m (SPADES assembly) (version 2) ...
CTCCGCGCTCGCGCTGGGCTGGATGGGCCTGCTGCAATTCCTGCCGGTGATCCTGCTGTTCCTGCCGGCGGGGCAGGTCGCCGACCGCTTCGACCGCCGCCGGGTGGTGGCGGTGAGCTTGCTCGGCTGGAGCGGCAGCGGCGCGCTCCTCGTCTACGCTTCGCTCGCGGGCACGGGGGTCGCGTGGATCTATGTCGCCGTGGTGGGCATAGGCATCGCAAACGTGGTCAACCGGCCCTCGCGCGACGCGCTCATGCCGCAGCTCGTGCCCCGCGCCATGCTCGGCCGCGCGATCGCCCTGAACGCGAGCCTGTTCCAGGCCGCCGCGATCGGCGGGCCGGCGCTTGTCGGGATGATCATCGCGGCGACGCATAGCGCGGCGCCGGCGTACGCGCTCAATATCGCCTGCACCCTCTGCGCGTCGGCGCTGATTATCCTGATCCGCCGCCGCGCCCTGGAGAGCGCGCAGAGGCCGCGTTCGTTCCGCGAGCTGTTCGGCGGGCTCGAGCACGTGTGGCGCACCAAGGAGATCCTCGGCGTCATCACGCTCGACCTGTTCGCCGTGCTGTTCGGCGGCGCGACCGCGCTGCTGCCGATCTACGCCAAGGACATCCTGCACGTGGGACCCGCGGGCCTGGGCTGGCTGACCGCCGCGATGTCGATCGGCGCTCTGGCGGCTTCGGTCACGCAGGGGATCCGCCGACCTTTCCGGCACCAGGGGACGGCGTTCGCGTGGTCGGTGGCCGGGTTCGGCGTCGCGATCGCGGTATTCGGGCTCTCGAGCTGGTTCTGGCTGTCGCTCGCCGCGCTCGCCGCCGCGGGCGCGCTGGACAACATCAGCGTGGTGACGCGGCAGCTCGTCGTCCAGTACTACACGCCGGACGAGCTTCGCGGCAGGGTATCGGCGGTGAACCGCGTGTTCATCAGCTCCTCGAACGAGCTGGGCGCCTTCGAATCCGGCCTGTTGGCCGCGCTGACCGGACCGGTGTTCACCGTCGTCTTCGGCGGCGTGCTCACCATCGCCTTCGTCGCCGCGGGACTGCGCTATTTCCCCGCGTTGCGCGGCATGGGCTCGCTCGCGCGCTAAGCTACGAAAGGCGATGGAGGTTGTAGCGCATCCACAGGCCGAGCATGAAGAAGCCAGCGCCGAACGCGAGGATGCCCGGGGTGTAGCCGACGAGTCCCACCCCGAAGCCCATGGCCGCCACCCCGCTCGCCTGGCCGAGCGACCAGAAGCAGGAGTAGATCGCCACGGCAGCGCCGCGCGACTGCGGCGCCATTTCGGTCGCCTTCGTCTGCACCGTGTTGTGAAGCATGTAGAAGGCAAAGCCCAGGACGATGGTGCTCGGAATCGTCACCTGCCAGACCGGGGTCAGCGTGGCGAGCAGGTAGCCGCAGGCGCAGATCGCGCCGCCCGCCGCCACCAGGCCTCGCTGGCCGAGCGCGTGCAGGAGCCTGCGCACCGCGAGCGTGTAGAGCACGCCGCCGACGCCGAAGCCGGCGAGGATGATGCCGATCAGCGTCAGGCTCAGGTCGAACTTCAGCTTCAGGAACGGCCCGAGAAACGAATAGGCGCCGAAGAACAGGAACGTGTCGGCGAACGCCGTGGCGAGCACGTAGCGCACGCGCGGGATGCGCAGCAGGTCCGGGTAGGCGGTGAAGGGGTTGCCGAGGGGCTTGGCGCCTTCGGCTTCCCACTGCGAATGCGTGCGCAGCAGCAGTATCGCCGAGACGGCGAGGAATATCGCGCCGAGGAACAGCATCGTGCCGCGCCAGCCGAACAGGTCGGTGAACGCGCCGCCCACCAGCGGGCCGAGGGACTGGCCGATGATCGTGCCGCCGATGAAGCGCGCGATCACCGGCTGGCGCTCGGCGAGCGGCACGCGGTCGCCGATGTAGGCCATGCCGAGCGTCATCGACGAGGAGGCGAATACCGCGGTGACGAAGCGCAGCGCGGCGAGCGCGCCGACGTTCGGCGCGAGGGCGCAGGCGAGCGACCCCGCCCCGGCGCAGAAAAGCGCGGCGGTGGCCATGCGCAGCTTGCCGAAGCGGTCGCCCAGCGGCCCGTAGGCGAGCGTGCCGACCCCGGCGGCGAAGGCATAGGAGGTGATCACCGACGCGGCGGCCGAGATGCTGATGCCGAACTCGGTCGCGAGGAGCGGCAGCATCGGCTCGACGACGCGCATCGAGATGCCGCTGTTGGCGCTCGCGAGTGCCAGGAGAAAAATGGCTTCGCGCACGGCCGGGTGAAATCGTCATCCCCGCGAAAGCGGGGATCCACCCGGTCGCCGAATACTCTGGATTCCCGCTTTCGCGGGAATGACGAAGCTCCATTCCTTCATCTAGTTCACCTGCGCGCCGGAGTCGCGCACCGCCTTGCCCCACTTGTCGAATTCGCTCTTCAGGTAGGCGCCGAACTCCTCGGGCGTGGTCGGCGAGGGCTCCACGCCGGAGGCAGCGAACAACTGCACGACGTCGGCCGCGTGCAGCAGCTTGCCGATCTCGGCGTTCAGCTTCGCGACGATGTCGGGCGGCGTGCCGGCCGGGGCGAGCAGTCCCACCCAGACGAGCGCCTCGTAGCCCGGCACGCCGGACTCGGCGATCGTCGGCACGTCGGGCATCTGGGGCGAGCGCTTCGTTGTCGTGACGGCGAGCGCCTTCAGCCGGCCGGCCTTGGCGTGCGGGATCACGATGGGGGTGCCGACGAAACTGACCTTGACGATGCCCGCGACAAGGTCCGCCTGCGCCTGGCTGCTTCCCTTGTAGGGCACGTGCGTCATCACGATGCCCGCCATGTGCGCGAACAGGGCGCCGACCAGGTGTTGCGCGCTGCCGTTGCCCGAGCTCGCATAATCGATCTTGCCCGGATTCGCCTTGGCCATGGCGATCAATTCGGCGACCGAATTGACGCCGAGCGACGGATGCACGGTGAGCACGTACGGTCCGGAAGCGACGCGTGTCACCGGCGCGAAATCGGCGAGCGCGTTGTACGGAAGGTTCTTGTAGAGGTTCGCGGTGATGACGAATGGCGTCGCGGTGAGCAACAGTGTATAGCCGTCCGGCTTGGACTTGGCGACGTAGTCCGCGCCTATGGTGCCGCCTGCGCCCGCGCGATTTTCCACGAAGAACGTCTGGCCAAGTGCCTCGGAGAGCCGCTGCGCGACGATGCGTCCCGGAATGTCGGTGGTGCCTCCGGTTCCCAGCGGAATCACGATGCGTACCGGCCGGGAAGGATAGGGCTGCGCGGCCGCGAACGCCGCGATCCCCAGCAAGACGGCGAACAGGCTCGCGCGTAGCAGTGAATTTTTCGTCATGGCAGCAATCCTCCCTTTCCTGGTTAACCGGGATATACGGGCTGCGGCTGGGTGAAGAAGGCGTGCAGGATGTGATAGACGATCAGGTAGTTCTTCTGCTGGAAGCTCGCGTGCGAGATGCCGGCCATGACGCTGAACTGCTTGTCCGGATTCGGCAGGCGCTTGAAGAATTCCAGCAGGTCGTCGATTCCGGCGATGCCGTCCCACTGCCCGCGCATGAGGATCGTGGCGGCGGCGATCTTCTCCGGATCCACCAGCGGGAGCTTCGAGCACATGTCGACGTAGGTGCCCGTGGGAACGGAGTCGTCCAGCGCGAGGATCGCGTCGGCGAAGGCCTCGATGGTGGCCTGGTCGGCCGTGCCCGGATGGTCGCGGTTGAAGATGCTGTGCACGAAGGCGCGGTCGATGGGACGCCGGTTATTCGCCAAGAATTCGGGGAGCTTCTTGCTTCGCTCGACGAGCGTGGGGCTGCCCTCGCCGGTCCACACGAAGGCGTCAAGCGCGAGCCTCGCCGCGCGCTCCGGGTGGCGCTGGGCGAAGAGGGCCGCCTTCAGGGCGCCCGAGGAGATGCCGTACACGAGCAGCCGTTTCGCGCCCGTGGTTTTCAGGATGTATTCGCTGCCGGCGGCGAGGTCGTCGGCGCCGTTGGAGATGTCGCAGTTGATCGGCCGTGACTTGTCCGAGCGGCCGTAGCCCTCGTTGTCCATGCACCAGGTGTCGAAGCCGCGCGCGGCGAACCAGTCCATGGCCGAGGAGTCGGGGCGCCCCGGAACCTGCAGGTCGAAAGTCGGCTGCGAGGCCATGGACGAGCCGTGGACGAACAGGACCGTACCCCTTCCCGCGGCGCCTGCCGCGGGCGGCTTGCGCCACAGGAACAGCTTCACTTCGCCCTTGCGGGTCCAATGCTCCTTGCCCGTTGTGGGTGCGGATTGTTGCATGCGGTTCTCCGGTGTAAGGTTGCGGAGTCTATCAATTTTCTGGAACCGGGACGCGACAAGCGGTACATTTCGGGTTTCTTGGCGATACCCTTAGTCTCTTAGCACTCAGGGGTTGACGGAATTAGCGAAGATTTTGGGTTCATATAGGTCTCCCGATTTTGCGCAGTTGCGAAGTTGCAACTGCGCAAAATCGGGAGATTTGGGATGGCAAATCACGGCAACGGTTCCGGCTGTGCCGGTATAGGAGCAACTCACATGGCGGACAACTGGCGGTCAAAAATTATCACCGGCGGCGTCGCGCGCTCGCCCAACCGGGCCATGCTGCGCGCCGTGGGCTTCACCGACGCCGATTTCGACAAGGCGATCGTCGGCGTGGCGAACGGCCACTCGACCCTCAACCCGTGCAACGCCGGCATCCAGCCGCTGGTGGACCGCGCCATCGAGGCGCTCAAGGCCGCGGGCGCGATGCCGCAGGTGTTCGGCTTTCCCACGGTCACCGACGGCATCGGCATGGGCACCGAGGGCATGAAGTATTCGCTCGTCTCGCGCGAAGTCATCGCCGATTCGGTCGAGACCGCGGTCAACGGCCAGTTGATGGACGGGGTGGTGTGCGTGGGCGGCTGCGACAAGAACATGCCCGGCAGCATGATGGCCATGGCGCGCATGAATGTCCCCGGCGTCTTCGTCTACGCCGGCACCATCAAGCCGGGGCACTGGAAGGGCCAGGTGCTCACCATCGTCTCGCCCTTCGAGGCGGTGGGCGCGTTCACTGCCGGCAAGATGAGCAGGGAGGATTACGAGGGCATCGAGAGGAACGCCTGCCCCAGCACCGGGGCCTGCGGCGGGATGTACACCGCGAACACCATGTCCTCGTCGTTCGAGGCGCTGGGCATGAGCCTGCTCGGCTCCTCGCAGATGGCCTGCCCGGACCCGGAGAAGTCCGACTCCGCGGCCGAGTCGGCGAAGGTGCTGCTGAACGCGATCCGCAAGAACATCCGACCGCGCGACATCATCACGCGCAAGTCGATCGAGAACGCGATTTCGCTCGTGATGGCCACCGGAGGCTCGACCAACGCGGTGCTGCACTACCTCGCCATCGCCAGCGCCGCCGGGGTCAAGTGGTCGATCGACGACTTCGACCGCATCAGAAAGAAAGTGCCGGTGCTGTGCGACCTGAAGCCCTCGGGGCGCTACGTCGCCACCGAATTCCACAGCGCGGGCGGCGTGCCGCAGGTGCTGAAGATGCTGTTGAACCACGGCGTGCTGAACGGCGGGTGCATGACCATCACGGGCCGCACCATCGCCGAAGAGCTGAAGGACGTGCCCGACGAGCCGCGCAAGGACCAGGACGTCATCCGGCCGTGGGACAAGCCGATGTATGCGCAGGGGCACCTCGCGATCCTGAAGGGCAACCTCGCCCCCGAGGGCTGCGTGGCCAAGATCACCGGCCTGAAGAAGACTTCGATCACGGGGCCCGCGCGCGTGTTCGATTCCGAGCCCGCATGCATGACCGCGATCATGGCGAAGAAGATCAAGGCGGGGGACGTGATCGTGATCCGCTACGAGGGACCGAAGGGCGGCCCCGGCATGCAGGAGATGCTCGCGCCGACCTCTGCGCTCGTCGGCCAGGGACTGGGCGAGTCGGTGGGTCTGATCACCGACGGCCGGTTCTCGGGCGGCACCTGGGGCATGGTCGTGGGACATGTCGCGCCCGAGGCCTATGTCGGCGGCACCATCGCGCTGGTCAAGAACGGCGATTCGATCACCATCGACGCGAAGAAGCGCCTCGTCCAGCTGAACGTTCCGGCGAAGGAGCTGGCGGCGCGGCGCAAGAAGTGGAAAGCGCCCAAGCCGCGCTACACGCGGGGACTGATGGCGAAGTACATCAAGCTGGTGTCGACCTCGAGCAAGGGCGCGATCACCGACGGTAACGACTGACAAGACTCGGGCTGCGTACTGTCATTCCCGCGAAAGCGGGAATCCAGTACTTTCGGCGATTGCCTGGATCCCCGCTTTCGCGGGGATGACATGGCGCTCAGGGATCAGCGCAACCCGCGACGGGCGGAATTGACCCTACTTGCGTCGCGGTAGAGCGATTGCGCCTCGGCGCGGGATAATCGCAGTCCATCGTTCCCGAGGCGCGCGATGCCCAACCGACTCGCGGGCGAGACTTCGCCCTATCTGCAGCAGCACAAGGACAACCCCGTGGACTGGTATCCGTGGGGCGAGGAGGCGCTCGCGCGCTCGAAGAAGGAAGACAAGCCGATCCTGCTCTCGATCGGCTACTCGGCCTGCCACTGGTGCCACGTGATGGCGCACGAATCCTTCGAGGATCCGGATGTCGCCACGGTGATGAACCAGTTCTTCGTTAACATCAAGGTGGACCGCGAGGAGCGCCCCGACCTCGACCAGATCTACCAGCTCGCGCACCAGATGCTCTCGCAGCGCCCCGGCGGGTGGCCGCTCACGGTGTTCCTCACGCCCGGCCAGGTGCCGTTCTTCGCGGGCACGTATTTCCCCAAGCAGTCGCGCTACGGGCTGGTCGGCTTCCCGGAGCTGCTCTCGAACATCGCCTCCATCTACCGCGAACGCCAGGCCGAAATCGCCCAGCAGAACGACGCGCTGCTGGACGCGTTCCGGCGCATGGAGCCCAGGGGCGGTGGGCAGCGCGCGGGCTTCTCCGCCGCGCCGATCGAGGATGCGCTCGTGACGCACAAGGGAAGCTTCGATGCGCGCCACGGCGGCTTCGGCGGCGCGCCCAAGTTCCCGCACCCGGCCGAGCTGCAGTTCTGCCTGCGGCGCTACGCCGCCGCGCGCGACGACGAGGCGCTGCACATCGCCGTCCACACGCTCGAGCGCATGGCGCAGGGCGGCATCTACGACCAGCTGGGCGGGGGCTTCTGCCGCTACTCGGTCGACGGCGAGTGGATGATTCCGCACTTCGAGAAAATGCTCTACGACAACGGCCCGCTGCTCGCGCTCGCGGCCGATGCCTGGGCCGCGACGAGGAAGCCCTTGTTCGCGCGCGTGGCCGCCGAAACCGCGGGCTGGGTGATGCGCGAGATGCAGTCCCCCGATGGAGGTTACTACTCGAGCCTGGATGCCGATTCCGAGCACGAGGAGGGCAAGTTCTACGTCTGGTCACGCGAAGAGGTCGCGTCGCTCCTGTCGGCCGAGGAGCTCGCGGTCGCCTCGCCCTACTGGGGCCTGGACGGTGCGGCGAATTTCGAGGGGCAGCACTGGCACCTGCACGTGACGCGGCCGCTCGCCGCGGTGGCCTCGCACCTGGGCAAGGCCGAAGCGCAGTGCGAGGCGCTCGTCGATTCGGCGCGCGCGAAACTGTTCGCCGCGCGCGAGCGGCGCGTGCGGCCGGGGCGCGACGAGAAGGTCCTCACCAGCTGGAACGCGCTCATGATCGCCGGCATGGCGCACGCGGGCCGGGTGTTCGGGCGCGCCGACTGGGTCGAGTCGGCCGGGCGCGCGCTCGGCTTCATCCGCGCCACCCTGTGGCGGGAGGACGAGGCGCGGCTGCTCGCGACTTGCAAGGACGGGCGCGCGCACCTCAACGCCTACCTCGACGATTACGCGTTCCTGCTCGCGGCGGCGATCGAGCTGCTGCAGGCCGAGTACCGGGCCGATACGCTCGAATTCGCGGTTGCGCTCGCCGACGCGCTGCTCGCGCGGTTCGAGGACCGCGACGACGGGGAGGCGGCGTCCTCCGATTCGCACGGAGGGTTCTTCTTCACCAGCCACGATCACGAAAGCCTCATCCACCGCGCCAAGCCCGGCCACGACAACGCCACACCCTCGGGCAACGGCATGGCCGCGTTCGCGCTGCAAAGGCTCGCCTGCCTCACGGGCGAGACGCGCTACGCCGAGGCGGCGGGGCGCGCGCTGGAATTCTTCTATCCGGCGATCGTCGATCACCCGGGCGCGCACACGAGCCTGCTGATGGCGCTCGAGGAGCACCTCGCGCCGACGCGCACGATCATCCTGCGCGGGCCCCAACCCGAACTGGAGCGCTGGCGCCGCGCGCTCGCGGAGCGCTATCTTCCCGCGACGATGGTGGTCGCCATCCTGCCGGGAACGCAGAAGCTGCCGCAGGTGCTCGCCAAGCCGGAGAGCGCCGCGGTGGCCGCGTGGGTGTGCGAGGGCAGGACCTGCCTCGCGCCGGTCTCCGTTCTCGAGGAGCTCTGCGCAACATTGTGATTTCGCGCGCGAAACGCGCGCCGCGCAAATTGACATCCCCCGGGGTCGAACGGATAATCAGCCGTCCATTTCGCTGGAGGCTTCGATGAACCGCTCACGCGTCGCCCTTTACACGCTCGCAGCCCTGGCAGCTCTCGGAATGGCCGGCTGCGGCAAGGAAGAGCCCAAGCCCGCGCCGAAGGAGCAGGCCGCTCCGCCTCCGCCGCCGGAGCTCTCGATCAAGATCGGACACGTCGCGCCCCTCACGGGCAACATCGCGCATCTGGGCAAGGACAACGAGAACGGTGCCCGGCTCGCCGCGGAGGAGATCAACGCCAGGGGCGTCATGATCGACGGCAAGAAGCTCAAGATCGAGCTGATGGGCGAAGACGACCAGGCGGACCCCAAGACGGGCACGGTGGTCGCGCAGAAGCTGGTCGACGCGAAGGTGAACGGCGTGGTCGGCCACCTCAATTCGGGCACCACCATTCCGGCGTCGAAGCTGTACTCCGATGCGGGCATACCGCAGATCTCACCCTCGGCCACCAACCCCACGTATACCCAGCAGGGCTTCAAGACCGCATACCGCGTGATGGCGAACGACGTGCAGCAGGGCAAGGTCCTGGGCGATTTCGCGGTGCACAAGCTCGGCGCGAAAACGGTGGCGATCATCGACGACCGCACCGCCTATGGCCAGGGCCTCGCCGACGAGGTGGAAAAGGCGGCGAAGGCCGCCGGCGCGAAGATCGTAGCGCGCGAATTCACCAAGAACGACGCCACCGACTTCAAGGCGATCCTCACCAAGATCAAGGGCAGGCGGCCCGATGCGGTGTTCTACGGCGGCATGGACGCTCAGGCCGGCCCGATGGCCAAACAGATGAAGCAGCTCGGCCTGAAGACCAAGTTCATGTCCGGCGACGGCGGCTGCACGCCGGAATTCATCAAGCTCGCCGCGGACGCGGTCGAAAGCTACTACTGCTCGCAGGCCGGCCTGCCGCTCGACCGCATGGCCGACAAGACCTTCGCCGAGCGCTACAAGAAGCGCTTCGGCACCGAGGTGCAGATCTATTCGCCCTACAGCTACGACGCCGTCGGGGTGCTGGTCGACGCGATGAAGCGGGCCAACTCGGTCGACCCGGCGAAATACATTGCCGAGCTGCCCAAGACCAACTACAAGGGCGTCTCCGGCAATATCGAGTTCGACGACAAGGGCGACATCAAGAACGGCGCCATCACCCTGTACGACATCAAGGGCGACAAGCTCAATGTGATCGAGGTGGTCGGCGGCGCGCCCGCGGCCCCGGCCGCGCCGGCTGCCGACGCAGGCAAGGCGGCGGAGGCCCCGAAGGCGGATGCGCCCAAGGCCGACGCGCCCAAAGCCGAAGCGGCCAAGAAGTAGCGGCTGCGGCTTGGCGTCGAAGGAACGGCACCTCGGGGTGCCGTTTTTTTTGTGGTCAAATGAGCGCCATGGATTGGGAGATCCTGCTCCAGCAGCTGCTCAACGGGCTCGTGCTCGGCAGCGTGTATTCGCTGGTCGCGCTGGGCTACACCATGGTCTATGGCGTGCTCGGCCTCATCAACTTCGCCCACGGCGAGGTGGTGATGATCGGGGCGCTGACCGCCTTTTCGGTGGGGCGCCTGCTGCAGGCATTGCTGCCGGGCCTGCCGGGTCCCGTCGTGCTGCTGCTCGCGACGCTCGCCGCGATTCCGGTGTGCATGGCGCTCGGCTTCGTGATCGAGCGCGTCGCCTATCGCCCGCTGCGGTATGCGCCGCGCCTGGCGCCGCTCATCACGGCGATCGGCGTGTCCATCCTTCTCCAGCACATCGCCATGCTGGTCTGGGGGCGCAACTACCACAGCTTTCCGCAATACCTGTCGAACGAGCCCTTCAACGTGCTCGGCGCCTCGCTGACGCTGGTGCAGGTCGTGATCGTGGTGGTCGCGGTGGCGATGATGGGCGGGCTGATGCTGCTCGTCCACCGCACCCGGCTCGGCCGCGCGATGCGCGCCACCGCGGAGAACCAGTCGATCGCCGGCCTGATGGGCGTGGACATCAACGCCATCATCTCCGTCACCTTCATCATCGGCTCCGCGCTCGGCGCCGTCGCCGGCGTGATGGTCGCGGCCAATTACGGCGTCACGCACTACTACATGGGCTTTCTCCTGGGCCTGAAGGCGTTTACCGCGGCGGTGCTGGGAGGCATCGGCAACCTGGGCGGCGCGGTGCTCGGTGGCTTGCTGCTCGGCATGATCGAGAGCCTCGGCGCGGGCTACATCGGCGACCTCACCGGGGGCGTGTTCGGCAGCAATTATCAGGACGTGTTCGCGTTTTTCGTGCTCATCATCGTGCTCGTGATGCGCCCGTCTGGCCTGATGGGCGAACGGGTGGCCGAGCGGGCGTGAGGGGGATGCTTGGCTGATTGGTTGACCGGCATGAAGCGCGATCCGCGCGCCAGGTGGCTCGGCGTGGCGCTCGTGGCTCTGGCGCTCGGCGTCCTGCCTTTCGTCGTCGGTGCCGCGGGAGGACGCGGCTGGGTGCGCATCGTCGACTTCGCGCTGCTCTACGTGATGCTCGCGCTCGGCCTGAATATCGTGGTCGGCTTCGCCGGCCTGCTCGACCTGGGCTACATCGCCTTCTACGCCGTCGGCGCCTACCTCTACGCGCTGCTCGCCTCGCCCCACTTCGGCGTCCATCTTCCGTTCTGGGTCCTGCTGCCCCTCGGCGCGTCGGTGGCGGGCGTGTTCGGCGTGCTGCTCGGCGCGCCGACGCTGAAGCTGCGCGGCGACTACCTGGCGATCGTGACCCTGGGCTTCGGCGAGATCATCCGCATCTTCCTGAACAACCTGAATGCGCCGGTCAACATCACCAACGGGCCGCAGGGCGTCAACATGATCGATCCGATCGCCTTCGGCGGCTTCTCGCTGGGGCACACGCACCGGATCATGGGGATCGAGGTGCCGTCGGTGCACCTGTACTACTACCTGTTCCTCGCGCTCGCGTTGTCGGTCATCCTGATTTCGCTGCGCCTGGAGAACTCGCGCATCGGCAGGGCGTGGGTGGCGATCCGCGAGGACGAGATCGCGGCGAAGTCCATGGGCATCAACACGCGCAACATCAAGCTGCTCGCCTTTGCCATGGGGGCGACGTTCGGCGGCGTCGCGGGCGGCCTGTTCGCCGGGTTCCAGGGCTTCGTCAGCCCGGAGAGCTTCATCCTGATGGAATCGATCGTGGTGCTGTGCATGGTGGTCCTGGGCGGCATGGGCCACATCCCCGGCGTGATCCTGGGCGCGGTGCTGCTCGCCGCGATGCCCGAGCTGTTCCGGCATACCATCGTGCCGCTGCAGCGCGAACTGTTCGGCAGGATCGTGGTCGATCCCGAGGTCGTGCGCATGCTCCTGTTCGGCCTCGCGCTGGTGCTGGTGATGCTGTTCCGCCCCGCCGGCATCTGGCCCTCGACCACACGCAAGCGCGAGCTTGCGTCGTGAAATCGGTCAAGCGCGAGCTTGCGTCGTGACATCCCTCGATCGGCCCCTGACTGCGTCATCCCCGCGAAAGCGGGGATCCAGCAAGGGGTCGACATTCCTGGATTCCCGCTTCCGCGGGAATGACGGGAGCACAGGCATCCATGCGCTACTTGACCAGGAGATTGCGTCGTGAGCACGCTCCTGGAAGCGCGCTCCGTGGGCAAGCGCTTCGGCGGGCTGGACGCGCTTGTCGGGGTGTCGCTTTCGATCGGCCGCGGCGAGATCTACGGCTTGATTGGCCCGAACGGCGCTGGCAAGACCACCTTCTTCAACGTGCTCACCGGCCTGTACCGGCCCGACGACGGGGATTTCGTCTTCGACGGCGCGCCGCTCCCGGAGAACGAGCCGCATCGCGTGGCGGCGGCGGGCATCGCGCGCACGTTCCAGAACATCCGCCTGTTCGCCAACATGAGCGCCGTCGAGAACGTCATGGTCGGACGGCACGTGCGCACGCGCGCCGGGGTCATCGGTGCGGTGCTGCGCGATTCGGGAACGCTTGCCGAGGAGCGCGCTATCCATCGCCGGTCGCTCGACCTGCTCGGCTATGTGGGCCTCGCGGAACGCCGCGACGAGACGGCGAAGAATCTCTCCTACGGCGATCAGAGGCGCCTGGAGATCGCCCGCGCCCTCGCCACCGAGCCCCGCTTGCTCGCGCTCGACGAGCCCGCCGCGGGCATGAACGCGACCGAAACCGCGAGCCTGCGCCGCCTGCTCGAGGCGATCCGCGCCGACGGCGTGACCCTCCTGCTGATAGAGCACGACGTGAAGCTGGTGATGGGCCTGTGCGACCGGGTGGCCGTGCTCGACTACGGAAGGAAGATCGCCGAAGGCCCGCCCGCGCAGGTGCAGCGCGACCCGACGGTGATCGAAGCCTACCTGGGCGGAAGCCTGAATGCTTGAAGTTCAAGGGCTCGAGGTGCACTACGGCGGCATCGCCGCTGTGAAGGGCGTCGACCTCGACGTGCGCGAGGGCGAACTCGTGTGCCTGATCGGCGCGAACGGTGCGGGCAAGACCACGACGCTCAAGGCCATCGCGGCGATGCTGCGTCCCTCGAAGGGAGAGGTCAGGCTGGGCGGGAAGAGCACGCGGGCGCTGGCGTCGTTCGAACTGGTGCGGCGCGGGCTCGCGCTGGTGCCCGAGGGGCGCGGCATATTCGGACGGCTGACGGTGCGCGAGAACCTGGAAATGGGCGCGTATCACCGCAACGACCGCGGGGTCGGGCAGGACCTGGAGAAGGTTTTCGCGCTCATGCCGCGGCTCTACGAGCGGCGCGAGCAGACCGGCGGAACGCTCTCGGGGGGCGAGCAGCAGATGCTCGCCATCGGCCGCGCGTTGATGAGCCGGCCGAAGCTGTTGCTCCTGGACGAGCCGAGCATGGGGCTCGCCCCGCTCATCGTGCAGAAGGTGTTCGAGACGATCCAGACGGTGGCGCGCCAGGGCGTCACCATCCTGCTCGTGGAGCAGAACGCGAAGCTCGCGCTGCAACTCGCCGGCCGGGGCTACGTGATGGAGAGCGGCGCCATCGTGCTGGCGGGGGAAGCCTCCGCGCTGCTCGCCGACCGGCGCGTGCGCGAGGCTTATCTCGGCGAGTAGGTTGTCCGGAGAGTGTAGGTTGGGCAGAGCGCAGCGAAGCCCAACCTACGACCTCGGAATGACGTTGTGGAGACTTACGCTTCGAGGTAATCCACCAGCTTGCCACTGGTGACGCGCAAGCGCCGGCTCATGAGCTTGGCGATGCGCAGCAGCAGCTTGAAGCCGAGCAGCGGGCGCTCTTCGGACAGCCGCATGAACGCGTCGCGCGTGAGCAGCAGCAGGGTGGAAGGCTCGACCGCTTCGCAGCTGGCCGAACGCGGCTCGCCGTCGACCAGCGCCATCTCGCCGATGGAGCGTCCGCGGCCGTCCATCGCGACCACCGCGGGACCGCCGCGCTCGGTCGCCTTGTAGCTCTTGACGCGGCCGCGCACGATCAGGCAAAGGTGGTTGCCGGGCTCGCCTTCGTGAAAGATGACGCTGCCGGGGCCGGCCTCGTAGGCCTTCATGTAGCCGGCGAGCAATTCGATCTCGCGCCAGTTGAGGTCAGCGAGCAGCTCCACTTCCTCGAGCATCCCGAGCAGCTCGTTGCGAAACGTGGCACCGCTGCCCATGAAGCGGATCGAGGACGAGATGTCCGAGTTTGCGAGTGCGACGGGGGTCATAAAGGGGTCGGCGCAAAGAGTCTCATAGGGGCTTATCGGCAGCCCTGCGCGTATCTTGAGCCGCCCCGGCGGTGCTGCGGGGTCAGCCGCTACGGCGCCGCCCGTCAGTAAGCACTAACAACTTGGCCAGCTTTGGCCGGGGAACGAGCAGGTCGGAAAGCGTATGGCGGTCCAGCACGGCGAAAAAGGCCTCCAGCGCGCGACCCAGCAGCCCTTTGAGCACGCAGGCGGGCTCGATGCGGCAGTCCGAGGTGCTCTCGTCGAAGCACTCGACGAGCCGGGAGTCCACCTCGGTGCCGCGCATGACCTCGCCGACGTTGATCGCCTCCGGCGCGAGCTTGAGGCGCATGCCCCCACCCTTGCCGCGCACCGTCTCGATGTACCCACGCTGCGACAGGGAGTGGACCACTTTCATGAGATGGTTTTCGGAGATGCCGTAGGCGGCCGCGATCTCGCCGATGGTCACGATACGATCGGCGTTCGTGCCCAGGAAAATGAGCACCCGAAGGGTGTAGTCTGAGAAAGTCGTGAGGCGCATATTCGGTCTCCCGGGGAATGCCGATAAAAGATGCATTCCAGATATTGATTATCGCGGAAAAGCCTGTTAGAGTGAAGATGTATTTCGTGCACAGCTTATAGGAGGCGACATGGAAGCGGATCCGAAGGTTCCGGACGAGGAGGCTGTGCGCGACGCGCTTCGCTCGGTGGATGACCCGGAAGTCGGCATGAACATCGTCGACCTCGGGCTCGTCTATCGCATCGACATCAGCCCGGAACGCGTTCGCGTCGAGTTGACCATGACCACCCCGGCCTGTCCGCTGGGGGACCTGATCACCGACAACTGCCGCAGGGCTGTCGGCGCTCTGTTGCCCGAGGGCGTAGGCGTGGACATCGAACTGGTCTGGGATCCGCCCTGGACACCCGACAGGATGTCCGAGACCGCGAGACAGACCTTCGGCTGGCCGGGCTGAACCGGGCAGGCCCGCGACTTCAACGTCTATCCAAGGAGATCACACCATGGCAACTGCAAACACCGTCGACGTGCGCACCATCGCGCCCCGCGATCGCCACCCGCTGATATTCGGCGCCTTCCACGCACTCGCCCCGGGCGAGGAGTTCTTCCTCGTCAACGACCACGATCCGAAACCGCTCTACTACCAGTTCCAGGCGGAACACGGCGGGCAGTTTCTGTGGGACTACGTCGAGAGCGGACCCGAGGTCTGGAAAGTGCGCATCGGCAAGACCGCCTGAACAGGACGCGCGGTGGCCGGGCGCATCGCCGGTAACCTCGCGCCGCCGTGGCGGGTGCCATTGCTCGCGCTCGGTTTCGCCTCGCTCCTTCTGGGGATGTGGGCGGGCCTCGCCCGGCTCGGCTGGCCGGCCCCGCCTTCCATAGAGGGACTGGCGGCCATGCACGGGCCGCTCATGGTCTCGGGTTTCTTCGGCACCGTAATCAGCCTGGAGCGGGCGGTGGCGCTGGCGCAACGCTGGGCCTATGCCGGACCGCTCGCGGCCGGGCTGGGCGGCGTCGCGGCCATGCTGGGCTCGACCGCCGGTCCGGCCTTGTCCGTTGCGGGCAGCGTGGTGCTCCTCGTCGCGACCGCCCTGGTGTACCGCCGGCAGCGCGAGCTGTTCATGCTGACGCTCACGCTGGGTGCGGCTTGCTGGACGATCGGCAGCCTGTTCTGGTGGGCGGGCGGATCGGTGTACGCCGTGGTGCCGTGGTGGATCGCATTCTTCGTCCTCACCATCGGCGGAGAGCGCCTGGAACTGTCCCGCTTCCTGCCGCCATCGCCGCGCGCCCGGCGCGTGTTCGCGGGAATTCTCGTGGCGCTCCTGGGCGGAGTCGCCGCCTCGACGTTCGCCTGGACGGCCGGAACGCTGCTGCTGGGGGCCGCGCTGCTCGGGCTTGCGCTCTGGCTCGTGCGCCAGGACATCGCCCGGCGCACGGTGAAAGCGAGCGGCCTGACCCGCTTCATCGCCGTGTGTCTGCTCTCGGGCTATGCGTGGCTCGCGATCGCCGGCGTTACGATCCTCGTCTCCGGCGGGCTTGACCAAGCTGGCGCAGCCTACGACGCGGCGCTGCACGCCGTGCTCCTCGGCTTCGTGTTCTCAATGGTGTTCGGCCACGCGCCGATCATCATTCCAGCGGTATTGCGCACGGACGTCCCCTATCATCCGTACTTCTACGCGCCGCTCGCGCTGCTGCACGTCTCGCTGCTCGCGCGGCTGGTCGGAGACGCCGCGCTCCTGCCCGAGTGGCGCGCCTGGGGCGGAGCGCTGAACGGCCTCGCGCTGCTGGCCTTCGTGCTCGGAACCATCACCGCCGTCGTCCGCGGCAGGCTCGCGGCGAACGGCGCGGCCTGATCAGGCCGGTCGATCGGCCGCGGTGGTGAACGAGTCAGCGAAGAAATCGTTTTCGGGCAGCTTGCACTGCGCGATGAAGTCGCGCCGCGCGGCGTCCACCATGACCGGAACGCCGCAGGCATAGACCTGGCAGCCGGAGAGCTCGGGCAGATCCTCCATCACTGCGCGGTGCACGAAGCCCGCGCGTCCGGCCCACTGGTCCTCCGGAAGTGCATCCGAGATCACGGGAATGAACCTGAAGTTGGCATGCGCCTCGGCCCACCCGGCTGCGAGACCGGACATATACAGGTCCCCGGGCCGGCGGCCGCCCCAGTAGAGGACCATGGACCGCGCGACGCCTTTCTCGAACGCGCTCTCGATCATGGCCTTGATGGGCGCGAAGCCGGTGCCGCTGGCGACGAACACGATGGGCTTGTCGCTGTCCTCGCGCAGGTAGAAGGTGCCCAGGGGCCCCTCGAAACGCAGGATTTCGCGCTCCTTCATCCTGGTGAAGACGTGATCGGTGAACGCCCCGCCGGCGACGTGGCGCACGTGCAGCTGCATCAGCTCGTCGTCATGCGGCGGGTTGGCCATCGAGAAGCTGCGGCGCGTGCCGTCCTTGAGCAGGATGTCGACGTACTGGCCGGCGAGGAACTGCAGCCGCTCGTTCGCCGGCAACTTGAGGTACAGGAGGGCGACGTCCCCGGTCGGCCGCTCTATCCTCTGCACCCGGCAGGGCAGCGTGCGGATCTGGATGTCGCCCGCCTTGCGCACTTCGCGCGCCTCGATTACGAGATCGCTCAAGGGAAGCGCCTGGCAGAACAGCGCCATCCCCGCCTCGCGTTCGTTGTCGGGAAGCGCCTTGGCGGCATACTTGCCGTAGTCGATGCTGCCCTCGACGAGCTTGCCCTTGCAGCTCCCGCAGGCCCCGTCACGGCAGCCGTAGGGCAGGATCAGGCCCTCGCGCATGGCGGCCTGAAGGATGGTCTCGTCGGGGTTCGCCGTGAAGCGGTGTCCGGTGTTGCGGATGGTGATCTGATGCGTCATCGGGCTCAAGGGTAAAATTCGGGCATGCTACGCAAACGCCTTCTCATTGTCGGCTGCGGCAACGTCTGCCGGCGCGCGCTTGCGCACTGGCTCGGGCGCTACGACGTGGCCGCGCTTTCTCGCGGGGCCGACGAGGCGCTCGCCGCGCGCGGCGTTCGGCTTTACGTCGGAGATCTCGACCGGCCGGAAACGCTGGGCCCGCTCGCGGGTGCGGCGGAGCTGATCGTGCACTCGGCGCCTCCTCCCGACGCCGGCCCACAGGACATTCGCACCCGCGCTCTGGTTGCGGCGCTTGATCGTTCTCGGGACGGCGGCGGCATGTTACCACAGCGACTGGTGTACATCAGCACGAGCGGCGTCTACGGCGACTGCGCCGGGGCCTACGTGGACGAGTCGCGCCCGCTCAATCCGCAGACGGGCCGCGCCGCAAGGCGCGCCGACGCCGAAGCGGTGCTCGGCGCGTGGTGCCGCGAACGGAGCGTCTCGCTCGTGGTGCTGCGCGCGCCGGGCATCTATGCCGCCGACCGGCTGCCGGTTGAGCGCATCCGGCGGGGCACGCCGGTGCTCTCGGCAGAGGACGACGTCTACACCAACCATATCCACGCCGAGGACCTCGCCGCGATCCTCGACGCCGGGTTGACGGCGGGTGAGGGCGCGTACAACGCCAGCGACGACGGCGAAATGAAGATGGGCGAGTACTTCGACCTCGTCGCCGACCGCATGGGTCTGCCGCGCCCGCCGCGCGTGCGCCGCGCCGACGCCGCGGGGCGGATCCACCCCGAGCTGCTGTCCTTCATGAGCGAGTCGCGGCGCCTGGTCAACCGGCGCATGAAAGCCGAGCTCGGCGTGCGCCTGCGCTACCCCACCGTGTACGAAGGCGTGCCGCGCGGGCAGGCCGTCGCAGGATAAATGGAAACGCTGCTGGTCCTCACCAACCTGCCCGACCGCGCCGGCGCCGAGCGCCTGGCTCAGGCGCTCGTCGAGGCGCGGCTCGCCGCGTGCGTCAACATCCTCGCGCCCTGCCGCTCGGTGTACCGCTGGAAGGGCGCGGTCGAGGTTGCAGAAGAGCACCCGATGCTCCTTAAGACGACGCGGGACCGCTACGCGGCGCTCGAGGCGGCGATACGCGCAGGCCACCCGTATGAACTCCCCGAGATAATCGCTGTCCCAATCGCGGAAGGGTTTTCCGCCTATCTGGACTGGGTCGCCGCCGAGACCCGCCTGCACGATCGTTAGTCTCTTATCACTCACTCAGATGTTGACAGAATTGGCCAAGGTTTTGGGTTCATATAAGTCTCGCGATTTTGCGCAGTTGCAACTTCGCAACTGCGCAAAATCGCGAGATTCTGGATTGGAAAACAAGGGAACCCTTTGGGGTCCG
>Ga0080064_1004207_pt1 | contig 18928 bp, 23 predicted proteins | sample Subgrocontami54m_FD_69260 | JGI IMG/M metagenome (GOLD analysis project Ga0080064, IMG submission 69260) | Subsurface groundwater microbial communities from S. Glens Falls, New York, USA - GMW46 contaminated, 5.4 m (SPADES assembly) (version 2) ...
CACGGGGGCTGGAAAGCGAGCACCGCGTTCGAGGATTCGCGTTTCTGCGCCGCTTGCCACCAGTTCCAGGAGGGAGAGTTCGCCTTGAACGGCAAGCTGCTGGAGAACACCTACGAGGAGTGGAAAGCGAGCCGGCATGCGCGCCAAGGGAGATCCTGCCAGTCCTGTCACATGCCTGACCGGCGCCACTTGTGGCGCGGCGTGCATGATGAATCGATGATGAAGTCGGCAGTCGCGATCAGTACCGCTGCGCCGGTCAGTACGGGCGACTCGGTCGAGGCGTCGCTATCGATCCGCAACACCGGCGCCGGGCATTACTTCCCGACCTACGTCACCCCGAAAGTGGTCGCCGAGATCTACCAGGCGACGGCGGATGGAAAGATCCTGCCGGACACGCTGCAGGTCCATGTGATCGCGCGGCTGGTCGAATTGGACCTGTCGCGCGAAATTGCCGATACGCGGTTGGCGCCTGACGAGGAAGCCGTACTGAGCTATCGCAGGCCGGTGCACCGCCTGGCCGGGTTTCTCGTATATCGGGTGCGTGTTGAACCGGACGCTTTTTACAAAGGGTTCTTCGAATCGTCGCTCGCGGGCGGCCAGGCGGTTCGCGGCAAGCCCATGATCCGTGCGGCACTCGAGCACTCGAGACGCTCGCCGTTCACGATTTTCGAGGAGCAGAGGCCGTTGCGCCGCGCGAGCCCTGTAAAGTGAGCACTGCAGGCGTGAATGCGCGACGTCGACAGACCTCGCGTGACGCGTTCCCGAGGGGCCTCGATGGAATCGCCGGATAGACCGGTCCTCCGGGACATCGTGCTCGTCGGCGGCGGCCACAGCCATGTCGGCGTGCTCAGGCACTTCGCGATGCAGCCGCTGCGCGGCGTTCGGCTGACAGTCATCTGCCGGGACACGCACACGCCGTACTCCGGAATGCTGCCCGGCTACATCGCAGGCCACTATCGCTACGACGAGGTGCACATCGACCTGCGGCGGCTGGCGCAATTTGCCGGCGCACGCTTCTTCCGCGACGAAGCGCTCGGGCTGGACCGGGTCGCGCGCAAGGTGCTTTGCCGGGATCGCCCGCTGGTGCCCTACGATCTGTTGTCGATCAACATCGGCTCGACACCGCGCATGGACAACGTAAGCGGCGCGCGGGAGCATGTGATTCCCGTCAAGCCGATCCACGCCTTCAACGAGCGCTGGCTGTCGCTGCTCGAGCGGATTCGCGACCACGCCGGTGCGACCCGCATCGCGGTGGTCGGAGGCGGCGCCGGTGGCGTCGAGTTGACGCTCGCCATGCAGCATCGCCTGCGCAATGAGCTGCGCGCGCTGGGTCGCGACCCGGACGAGTTGCGTTTCGATCTGCTGAACGCGGAGGCGGATATCCTGCCGACGCACAACGCGATGGTGCGCGGTTCATTTGCCCGCGTGCTGGCCGAACGCGGTGTGGTGGTTCATCGCAACGCCGAGGTCGACCACGTTTCACCGGGACGGCTGGTCACCGCGACCGGTGAAGTGCTGGAGGCTGACGAGATCGTCTGGGTGACGCGCGCGAGCGGTGCGCCGTGGCTGCGCGAGACCGGGCTCGCGCTCGATGCCGACGGATTCATCCAGGTCGCCGATACGTTGCGGAGCGTGACGGATCGGAACGTCTTCGCCGCAGGCGATATCGCCAGCCTGGTCGGCCACCCGCTCGAGAAGGCAGGCGTCTTCGCGGTGCGGCAGGGGCCGCCGCTGGCGGAGAACCTTCGCCGCGCGGTCGAGGGCCGGCCGCTGGTCTCCTATCGTCCGCAGCGGCGCTGGCTTGCCCTCATCAGCACGGGTGACCGCTCCGCGGTGGCCTCGCGCGGCCGGCTGTGGCTGAGCGGAGACTGGGTGTGGCGCTGGAAGGACTGGATCGACCGCCGATTCATGGCGAAGTACTGCGATCTGCCTGCGATGGCGGCAGATCCGGGTGGCGCGCCGTCGTCGCTCCAGCTGGACGAAGACGAGACGGCGCAGGCGATCTCGGCGCTCGCGATGCGCTGCGGCGGTTGCGGCGCGAAGGTGGGTTCCACGGTTCTCACGCGCGCGCTCGGCGCGCTGACGCCGGTTGCGCGCGACGACGTGCTGATCGGCCTGCGTGCACCGGACGATGCCGCCGTCGTGCGCGTGCCGGCAGGCAAAGCGATGGTGCATACCGTGGATTTCTTCCGCGCCATCGTGGATGACCCTTACATGTTCGGCAAGATCGCGGCCAACCATGCTCTGGGAGACGTCTTTGCGATGGGCGCGGAAGCGCAATCGGCCACGGCGATCGTCACCGTCCCGTCTGGTCTGGAAGCGAAGGTCGAGGACGTCGTGTTCCAGATGATGTCGGGCGCGATCGAAGTGCTGAACGATGCCGGTTGCGCGCTCGTCGGCGGCCACACCGGCGAAGGCCGCGAACTCGCGCTCGGATTCGCGGTGAACGGACTGATCGACGAAGGCCTCGGATCGGTGATGCGCAAGAACGGCATGCGACCGGGCGACGTGCTCGTCCTCACCAAGCCGATCGGCACCGGGACGCTGTTCGCTGCGCAGGCGCGCCTGAAGGCTCGCGGTGCCTGGATCGATTCCGCACTCGAAGTCATGTGCCAGTCGAATCGCCTCGCCGCGCGTTGCCTGCGCGAACATGGCGCGACGGCGTGCACTGACCTGACCGGATTCGGGCTTCTCGGGCACCTGGTGGAAATGACGCGCCCCTCGGGCGTGGACGCGGAACTGAACCTTTCGGCCCTGCCGGTCCTGGATGGTGCAGAGGAGACCAGCGCGGCCGGCATTCTCAGTTCACTGCAACCGGCCAACGCGCGCTTGCGCCGCGCATTGCGCAATCAGCAGGAAGCGGCGAGCCATCCGCGCTATCCGCTTATTTTCGATCCGCAGACTGCGGGCGGTTTGCTCGCCAGCGTGCCCGGCGATCGCGCCGCAGCCTGCGTGAACGCGCTCCGCAGCCTGGGCTACAAGCGCGCTGCGGCCATCGGCCGGGTGCTGATTCAGGGCGCGGCGATGGAGCCGATCGTCCTCGTGCCGGAGTAGTCGCCAATCTTCTTCGCGGACCCTTTATTCGATCAGCTGCTCAGCGCGAACTCGCGTCGCTTCATTGGCCAATCCGTCAGGAGTCCAACCTTAGGCAACCAGTGTAGCGATGATCGGACATGCAACTTTGCCGCGACGCAAGTCACAGCGCGCGACCAGCTCCTTGAGAACGTCCCGCATTCGCGCGAGGTCCGCGAGCCGGGCTTCCACCAGCACGAGTTTCTCCGCGGCAAGCGAACGAGCCTTACCGCAACTCTGAGGCTCTTCGAGGCCCAGCAGGCGCTGCACCTCGGTGAGCGAGAAGCCGAGCTGCTGCGCACGTTTGACGAAGCGCAGGCGGGATACGAACTCGCCGCCGTAGCGCCGAACGCCGCCAGGCGGCCTTGTGGGCTCCGCCACCAGACCCAGGCGTTGGTAGAAGCGGACGGTTTCGACGTTGACGCCGGCCGCCGCGGCGACCCGGCCGATGGTCATGGTTGCGCTCATGGCACGACTCATCCTAGAAAAGGAAAAGAAAAATAGGCTTGACTCCGTATACGACTACGGAGATTAGAGTACACCTTGTCGGACTACTTGCGGAGACGGAATGGACGCAGTCAGGATGGACTCGGCCATCAAGCTGGATACGCCGGCCAGGGCGGATCCGGACGGGGTCAGCAAGGCAACGCTTGCGGGCGGGCTGATCGCGGCAATTTTCGCATCGGTATGCTGTCTCGGGCCCCTGGTGCTCGTCATGGTGGGAATAAGCGGAGCCTGGACCTCAAACCTTACGCTGCTCGAACCGTACCGCCCGGTATTCATTGGCGTCGCGCTGGTCTTCATGGGGCTGGCATGGCGCCGGATCTACCGCGCGCCCGCGGCTGCGCAATGCGAGCCCGGAACGCTGTGCGCTCTGCCGCAGACCAACCGCGTTTACCGGGTCATGTTCTGGACGGTTTCCGCGCTGGTGCTGCTTGCCCTTGGATTCCCGTACCTCGCCCCGCTTTTTTACTAGGAGACAGTGGATGAAAAAACGCTCGCTGTTTGCCATGCTCGCATTGTTTGCGATCACGGCCGCGCCGCACGCTTCGTTCGCGGGGCAGAAAACCGTCGTGCTGTCGGTCCCGGACATGAACTGTTCGGCATGCCCGATCACCGTGCGCAAGGCGCTCGAAAAAGTTGCCGGCGTGCAGAACGTAAAGGCAACACTTGAACCGCCTGAGGCAAGCGTGACGTTTGACGATGCGAAAACGAGCATCGAGAAACTGACGCAGGCCACGAAGCGGGCGGGCTATCCGTCGAGCGTCAAGGGAGGCAAGTGACATGAATGTCGAGCTGGCGCTCAAGGCGATGCCGGGCGTGCGCGCGGCCGAGATTTCCCATAAAGAGGGGACCGCGAAGGTCTCGATCGGAGACGGCGAGAAGCTGCAGATCGCCGTCATCGGCAGCGGTGGAGCGGCGTTTGCGGCTGCCTTGCGCGCCGCGGATGAAGGTGCGGCGGTGACGATGATCGAGGCAGGCACCCTCGGCGGAACCTGCGTCAACGTCGGCTGCGTACCCTCGAAAATCATGATCCGCGGCGCGCACATCGCGCACTTGATGGCCGAGCATCCGTTTCCGGGCATCGGGCGGCAGGCGCCTGTGGTGAACCGCCGCGCGCTCGTGGTGCAACAGCAGGCGCGGGTCGAGGAGTTGCGCCACGCCAAGTATGAATCCATCCTGGAGAGCCGTGCCGAGAGCATCCGGCTGCTGCGCGGCGTCGCGCGCTTCGACGATGCGCGCACGCTCGCCGTTACGCTGCCCGACGGCGGAACGGAAACGGTGCGTGCCGATCGCATCCTGATCGCTACCGGGGCTTCGCCCGCGATTCCCGACGTAGCGGGCCTGAAGGGCACGCCCTACTGGACCTCGACCGAGGCGCTGGTGGCAGAGGATTTGCCCGAGCATCTGATCGTGTATGGGGGATCGGTGGTCGCTCTCGAACTCGCTCAGGCGTTTCTCCGCCTCGGTTCGGACGTGACGCTGGTCGCGCGCTCCACGCTTCTATCCAAGGAAGATCCCGCCATCGGCGCGGAGCTGGCGCGCGTGCTTGAAGGCGAAGGCATGCGTGTGCTCACGCATACGATACTGCGCAAAGTCAGCTACCAGGGCGGTCGTTTCCGGGTGGAGACCGGGTCGGAGCAGCTCGTCGGTGATCGGCTGCTCATTGCGACCGGGCGACTGGCGAACACCGCGGGGCTCAATCTTCAGGTCGCTGGCGTTCGAACCAACGACGCTGGCGCAATCGTGGCCAACGACCACATGCAGACAACGGCCGAGGGCGTATACGCGGCCGGCGACTGCACGAATTCGCCCGAGTACGTCTACGTCGCGGCTGCGGGCGGCACGCGCGCGGCAATCAACATGACCGGGGGCGACGCTCGTCTCGACCTGTCGGTGTTGCCCGCGGTGATGTTCACCGACCCGCAGGTCGCGACCGTGGGCCTGAGCGAGGCGCAGGCGCAGAAGCAGGGCCTCGAGACCGAAAGCCGTACGCTCCCGCTTGAAAACGTGCCGCGCGCGCTCGCGAACTTCGACACTCAGGGCTTTATCAAGCTCGTGGCCGAAAGGCGTTCCGGGCGACTGATTGGTGCGCAGATCCTTGCCGCCGAAGCGGGCGAGATCATCCAGACTGCGGCACTTGCGATGCGGGCCGGAATCACGGTCACGGATCTTGGCGGACAGTTGTTCCCTTACCTCACCATGGTGGAAGGCATCAAGCTTTGCGCGCAGACCTTCACCAAGGACGTGAAGCAGCTTTCCTGCTGCGCCGGATGAACGACAACAAAGCCGGATCCGCCGAGGGCAACTGCGCGCTGCTGAACTGCGAAGTATGTTGCAAAGAGATTCCGCCGCTGGGGGCGGTCAATGCGGAAGCGGCAGAATACATTTATCATTTCTGTGGTCCGCGATGTTTCGCTCGGTTTAACGCGGCACGCGTCGCGAACCTGGCCGAGGTCACAGTGTTTCAAGTGCGACTGCACTGCGAAGCGGCACAGCAAATCGGATGCGGGCTGCGCGCCAAACCAGTATTGCAGGATCTCGAGCGCTTGCCGGGTATCCGCGAGGCATGGCTCAGCCGCGCGGGGAATCTGATCGCCGTCGTCAGGGTGGGGACGGAAAGCGGTGCGAAGGTCGCCGATTTGGCGCTCGCGGTGTTCCGCAAGCATCGAATTTCCGTCCGCGTGATGCGCGGCGAGCGGTTCGCGAACGCGTTAAATGAATTCGCCTCACGGGTCGGATGGCATCGTGGCGATGACGTAGACCAACTTAGCAACGAGGAAGCGCGCGTAATCGCCGCGCGGCTCGTGACCCGGTCGGGTGCGCGGGCCACGCTGCCGGAGAGCGGGGCTAAGGCGCTCGAAGCTGCGGTGGCCGAGGCGTGCGCGCATGAGCTTATCCGAAATCCCACGCAGTCCGCTGCGGCGAGGAAGCGGCGTCTCGCCAGCGCGGCTCTTGCCGCGGCGAGCAGGCGGCTGGACGCTCCGGCATACGCTGCCTTTGCGGACGCCGTGCGGCTCGGGCATAGACCGCTGCCGGACGAGCGCTAGTTCGTCCTCCGATGACATTTCCGGCCGAACTCTCTGAAGAGGAACGAGGATGACCAAGCAATACGATCTCATCGCCATCGGAACCGGAACCGGCGCGTCTGGCGCCGCTGCACGCTGCCGCGCCGCCGGATGGACCGTGGCGGTGATCGACCACCTGCCCTTCGGAGGCACCTGCGCGCTGCGTGGCTGCGATCCGAAAAAGGTACTCGTAGGCGCTGCCGAAGCCGTCGATCATTCCCGCCGGATGCGCGGAAAAGGCATCTCTGGTGGCGAGCCGGCCATCGCGTGGAACGAGCTCATCAAGTTCAAGCGCACGTTCACCGAGCCCGTACCGACGATGAAGGAGAGGAGCTTCGCGAAAAACGGCATCGATGCCTATCACGGCCGCGCCAGGTTCCGCGGGCCCCGCTCGGTCGAGGTCGGCGGCGAGGTGCTCGAGGGCCGTTTCATCCTGATCGCCGTCGGCGCGGTGCCGATGCGTCTCGGCATTCCGGGCGAGGAGCATCTCATCACGAGCACCGCGTTTCTCGAGCTCGAACGGCTGCCCAAGAAAATCATTCTGCTCGGGGGCGGCTTCATTGCGGCCGAGTTTGCCGACATTGCGGCGCACGCAGGCGCGCAGGTCACTGTGCTCGAGCAGATGGACCGCATGCTCATGCCGTTCGAACCGGATCTTGTCGGCTGGCTCATGGAGAAATTCCACGGACTCGGGATCGATGTGCGGCTCAAGACGCGCGTGACAGCCATAGAAAAGAACGGCGACGGCCTATCCGTTCGCGCCTCCTCGAACGGCAAGGATGAGGTGTTCACGGCCGATCTCGTGGTGCATGCGGCGGGCCGCGTCCCCGATCTCGATCCGCTCGAGCTGTCCGCGGCGGGGGTGGCGAGCGAGAAGGGCCGCCTCAGGCTGAATGAATTTCTGCAGAGCGTGTCCAACCCCGCGGTTTATGCGGTGGGTGACGCGGCGCTGAGCGGCCCGCCGCTGACACCCGTTGCGAGCCATGACGCGAAGGTCGCCGCCGCCAACATGCTGAATGGCAATCGCGAGAAGCCGAACTACCTCGGCGTGCCGAGCGTCGCCTTCACCATCCCGCCCATCGCGTCGGTGGGCATGAGCGAGAAGCAGGTTCGCGACCAGGGGCTCAAGTTCCGGATGCGAAGCGAGAAGGCGTCGGACTGGTACACGGCGCGGCGTGTCGCGGAAACGACCTACGGCTTCAAGGTCCTCGTCGAAGAGGGGACCGAGCGCATCCTGGGCGCGCACCTGATCGGGCCGCACGCCGACGAGGTGATCAATGTCTTCGCGTTGGCCATCAGGAAGGGGCTGACGGCGGAGGATCTGAAAAGCACCATGTTTGCGTATCCGACCGGGGCCTCCGACATCGGCTATATGGTCTGAAGCAGCGTGAGAAGCAGGTAAGCCAACCAGAGGAGCGGACGATGCAAGGCATGATGGACGGAATGATGGGCGGCGGAATCATCTGGGGCTTCGGGCTTTTCTGGCTTCTGATTCTCGTCGTACTGGTGCTCGCTGCCGGCGCGCTGATTAAATACTTGTTCTTCAGCGGCAAGCGCGACTAGGCAGGCGAAGGTACCGGAGCGGGACGCCTGCTTTATGACGATTCCATGGAACGTATTCGTTCCCGCCAATGCGTTGCCCGGCCTGCGCCGGGCTCGCGGCGGCCGCGCCCCGCGAAAGCGCATGTGCAACATAGCGGTTCTTTTCGTCGACCTCGAGGGGTGCACGCACCGGTGCGAGGACTTGCCGCCGCGCGTCATGAACGATGTCATCGAAACCTATTTTTCGGGATACCTGGAAGCCGTTCGCGCGTTCGGCGGCGAGGTCACGGAGGTGCTGGGCGACGGCCTGCTGGCGATCTTCGAGGGGCCAGACCTTCAGGCGAACGTGGAGGCGGCCATGAATGCGATCGATCGCATTCGAACGGCCACGGCGGTGCTCAATCGGCGCAGGTCAAGGCGCCACGACCCGATCGCGTTGCACATCGGCTTGAACGCCGGCCAGGCGCTGACCGGCGTGACTAGGCTCAGGAGCCGCGAGGGCGAGCGATGGTTCTACGCGGCCAACGGTCCCGTTACGAACATCGCCGCGCGGCTGTGCGCGCTTGCGAACGGGGGACAGGCCTTGACGACGATGGCGGTTGCCGACCTGGTTCCCGGCCGCTGTGACTTTCGACGGCTTAGACCGCAACATCTTAAGAACGTCGCAAAGCCTGTCGAAGTTGTGGAGTGCAATCCGGCATTGACTCCGTACGATGGTAGTTGCCAATGCGCTCGCCGCGGCACTTGACTTGCGGGGGCAGGAAACTGGTGGCGGCGAAGCGCGCCGCCGAGTGGATCTCGGGGCCTCTCGCGGACAATGGGGCCGAGCGCTGGAACTCGGGAGGATTCTGATGGTCGTAGAGGACTGTGTCATTGACGCTCCGGTTTGATCCCGGCTAATCCCCGCAACCTGATGCTTCTGCTCCGCAACGCCCTGGTTCTGCTGCTCGCCGTGATGCTCGGCGGCGCGCCGCTCGCGCAGAGCCTCGGCGCGCCGGGGAACGCGGAGTGCGCGGTTCAGCAGGCGGACTTGCCAGGTGAAGGCTGCTGCGGCAGCACTGCGCCGGTTCCCGGTTGCGCAGCATGCTCCACGGGATGCGGGCTTTCCATGCCGGCGGCGGCCCGGTTTTCCGTCGGCGTCCGTTTCGTATCGCCTTCGGTGCCACAGCTTTCTCCCTCTGCCTCTCTCTCTATCGCGCCCGACACCGCGCCGCCGAAATCCTCCTTCGCCTGATTGCGCCGGTCGGCCGACCGGAATGCGCGGCTTCGACCGCGCGGTTGCTTTTGTGATCGAAACATCCTCGGCAGGAGAGCAATAAAGTTGATCGTGATTCGCCAAGCGCAGGGGCGCGCGCTGCTGCGGTGCGTTCGCTGGTACGTGTCGGCGATCGCGCTCGGACTGCCGGCCTGCGGCCAAGCGCCGGCGCCGGGCGACGAGCCGCGCGCCGACCCGCGGAATCAGCAGATCGTGAGCCGGGGAGACAAGGTGTACGCGCAACAGTGCGCCTCGTGCCACGGCGCGAAGCTGGAGGGGCAGGCGGACTGGCGGCAGCGCCTGCCGAACGGGCGCCTGCCGGCGCCGCCGCACGACGAGAGCGGCCACACCTGGCACCACCCGGATCACGTGCTCTTCGCGATCGCGAAGAACGGCGTGGTTCCGCCCTATGCGCCAAAGAACTACGAGAGCGACATGCCCGCGTTCGGCGGCAAGCTCTCCGATGACGAGATCTGGGCCGCGCTCGCCTGCATCAAGAGCCACTGGCGCGCGAACGAGATGCTCGCCGCGCGCGCCGAGATGACGCGTAACACAAGGCCGCGATGAGCGTTCGCCCGCCCCTTTTGTTCGCGGTCGTCGCAGCGGCGCTTCTTGTCGGAGCGTTCGTCGCGAACGTGACGTTGCGGCCGGGCGCCGCGCCGCCGGGATTCGGGGCGGTTGATATCACCGGTGTGGACTGGGGCAGAGATTTCGAGTTGACCGACTTCACCGGAAAGCGGCGCACGCTCGCCGATTTCCGCGGCAAGGTGGTGCTGCTTTTCTTCGGCTACACGAACTGCCCCGACATGTGCCCGACGACCATGGCGAAACTGGGGGAGGGCATGCGGCTGCTGGGCGCCGACGCGGATCGCGTTCAGGGCCTGTTCGTGACGGTGGATCCGAAGCGCGACACGCCGCAGGTACTGGCGCAATACGTCCCCGCTTTTTATCCGGCGTTTCTCGGCCTCTACGGCACAGAGCAGCAGACGGCGAGCGCGGCCAAGGAGTTCAAGGTGTATTTCCAGGCGCAGAAACCGGGCGAGTCGGGGTTCTACACGGTTGATCACTCCGGTCCGGTGTACGCCCTTGACCGCCATGGACGAATGCGTCTTTTCATTAAACCGGAGATGAACGCGGATTCCGTGGTTCGGGATCTGCGCATCCTGTTAAAGGAGTCCGCCGGATGACCAGAGTTATCGCACGCCGACATGTTGTCCGTATCACGGCCGTGGCATCATTTCTTACTCTTGCGCTGGCTGGTGCGGGTGCTGCCAGTGCGGCGGGTGACAAGGAGCGCGGCGCGCGCGCGTTTGGAACTTGCGCCGCCTGCCATTCGCTCGAGCCGGGACGCAACCTCACCGGCCCGACCCTCTCGGGCGTCTGGGGCCGGAAGGCGGGAACGCTGGATGATTTTTTGCGCTATTCGCCAGCGCTGAAGAAATCGGGCCTCGTCTGGAACGAGCAAACGCTCGACCGCTGGCTGCGCAACCCGGAGGCGCTGGTGCAAGGCAGCTTCATGCAGTTCGACGGCGTGAAAGATGATCGGGCGCGGGCCGATCTCATCGCGTTTCTGAAGGCGGCGTCCGAATCCGGCAGCCCGCTCGCCGGCAAGCCGCGGGCGTTCCCCGATCTGAAGAGCGCCCCGCCGGGCGCGCGCGTCGCCGCGATCCGCCACTGCAAGGACAGCTATTACGTGACGAATGGCGCCGGGGAGACGCGACCCTTCTGGGACTTCAACCTGCGCTTCAAGACCGACGCCAGCGCGAGCGGCCCGGCGCCGGGCGCACCGGTCATGGTCGGCCAGGGCATGCAGGGCGACCGGGCGCAGGTGGTGTTTTCTAATCCGGGCGAAATTTCCAGCTTTATCCGCGATGGCTGTTGACCGAGCAAGCGCAAAACGCATGCTGCTGGCGATGGCGCTGGCTATTGCGCTGTCGGCCGCAAGCGCCGCGCCCTTGTCGAATGACCCGGACGAACTGCTGGATCCGCAAAAGGCGTTCCAAATATCGGCGCGGGCGCTCGGCGGGAAAAGAGTGGAAGTGGAATTCAAGATCGCGAGCGGCTACTACCTGTACCGCAATCGCTTCAGCTTCGCCACCGAATCCGGCGAGCCGCTTGCCGAGGTCGAGGTCCCGCGGGGGAAAATCAAGGAGGACCGCTTCTTCGGGAAAACCGAGACATTCCGCGATCTGGTGCGTATCCGCGTGACAGTATCGCCCGCGGACGCCGCCAGGGGAAGCGTCAATTTGAGGGTTACGTCGCAGGGTTGCGCCGACGTTGGCGTCTGCTATGTACCGCTCGAGCAGCTTGTAAGAGTCGGCCTACGAGGCGGGGGCTCCCAATGAAGCGCGCTATCGCGACTGTGATTGCTCTTGCACTTGCCGCACCGGCGGTTGCGGACGAAGCCGCGGTGCGCCGAATGATGCAATCCAAGCTGGGCGCGGAAGGGCGCATTGAAAGCGTGCACCGCGCGCCTGCCAGCGGTTTTTTTGAAGTCGTCGTTCGCGGTGCGCAAGGTCCACGGATCCTGTACGTGGACGAGGCGGCGTTGTTTATCGTGGCCGGCGAGATCATCGACGCCAAGACCGGACAGAACCTGACCGAAGAGCGCATGCGGCGGCTGAACGCGGTCGATTGGAATTCGCTGCCCTTCGAGTGGGCCGTCACCACCACGCGGGGCGGCGGGCGGCGCAAGATCGCGGTGTTCTCCGATCCCAATTGCCCGTACTGCAAGCGTTTCGAAAAGGACCTCGCGAAGCTCGACTAAGGAGCTTGACATGCATCGCTGGAACCAGATCCGATATCTCGCGCTTTTTCTCGCCGCGGCAGTTACGCCAACGGCCGCGCTGGCGCAGCCCGCGGTCACCCTGACCCACGTGCACGGGCTGTCCTACAGCGCCGATGGCCGGAAGCTGATGCTGCCGAGCCATCACGGCCTCGCGGTGTACGAGGACGGCAAATGGTCGAAGGCGCCGGGGCCGCAGCACGATTACATGGGGTTTTCCGCGACCGCGAAATACCTCTACAGCAGCGGTCACCCGGCGCCGGGATCCGGGCTGGTGAATCCTTTCGGCTTGATTCGCAGCAAGGACGGCGGCAGGAGCTGGGACAAGCTCGCGCTGGAGGGCGAGACCGACTTTCACCTGCTCGCGACCGGCTGGAACACGAATGCGATCTACGTCTGGAACCCGCAACCCAGTTCCCGCATGAAGCAGCCCGGCCTGCACCACACGCTGAACGAAGGCGGCGCGTGGAAGCACGCGGCCGCGGCGCGGCTGGACGGGGAGCCGCGAGCGCTTGCGGTGCATCCGGACGATGCGGCCTCGGTGGCGGCGGCGACTTCGAAGGGCATTTACATGTCGCGCGATTCGGGCGAGCGTTTCGCGACGCTGGCAGCCGGCGCGGAAGGGCTCGCGGTGTTCTTCGACCTCGATGGCAAGCAGCTATGGTATGGCACGTTCGACGGCCGCGCGCGCCTCGCGCGCATGCCCCTCGCGGGCGGGCTGCCGGTGCAGATCGAGTTGCCGCCGCTCGACCGCGACGCGGTCGCCTACATCGCCCAGAACCCGCGCGCGCGCGGCGAATACGCGATCGCGACCTTCGGCCGCAACGTCTATCTGTCCCGCGACGGCGCGCGCAGCTGGAGGCAGATCGCCGTGCGCGGTGAAGGCAAATGAGATCGGCGAAATTCGGCGCGTGGGTGCCGGCGACGGTGCCGGGCCAGAGCGTCGGCGCGGCCTATATGCGGCTGCGCAGCGTGCAAGATGCTTCCCTCGTCAAGATCGAGACGGACGCTTCTTCGGGGGCCGAGATGCATCAGATGACAGCGGTGAACGACGTCATGCGGATGCGTCAACTCGAGCAGGTGGAACTATCCGCCGGGCGGAGCGAGTCTTTTGTCCCGGATGGGCGCCATGTAATGCTGGCGGATCTTCGGTGTCAGTTGAAGGTCGGCGAAAACGTCCGGATCACGCCGACGCTCCGCTTTAGAGACGGGCGCACGGCCCGCGAAACCGTCGTCGTGCCGGTCTTGCGCAAGGCGGCGCACGGTGCTGAACAATGACGAAAGCGGCATTCGCGCTCCTCGCCGTTGTCATCCTCGGGATTTTGGCGGGCGCCGTGTATCGCGAGTTGACATCGTCCGGCAAGAGCGCCGACGGTGCTTCGATTCCGCATATCGCCGCAACGGGCGGAGCGCCTGCAGCCGGGCGGGCCGGATCCGCGCGGCCGCTGCCCGATCTTCGTTTCATCGATGGCACCGGCAAGCAGCGCTCCCTCGCGGACTTCCGGGGGCGCGTGATCCTGCTCAACCTCTGGGCGACGTGGTGCGTCCCCTGCCGAAAGGAGATGCCGGCGCTCGACCGGCTCCAGTTGGCGCTCGGGGGGCCGGGTTTTGAGGTGGTCGCGCTCTCGATCGATCAGGGCGGCATCGCCGCCGTGAAGCGTTTCTACGAGGAACTCGATCTGCGCGCCCTTAGGATCTACGTGGATCAGAACGGGGACGCGCTCGGCAAAATGGGTAGCGTGGGAATTCCGCTGACGGTGCTCGCCGATCGGGACGGGCGCGAGCTGTGGCGCGTCGTCGGGCCGCGCGAATGGGACGCCCCGGAAGCCGTACGCGCGATCACGGATTATATGGGTCCGGATGCGAAACCCTGACTTCGAACCGATTCATTGTGGAAGGAGATCCGACATGTGGACACGACGCAACGTTCTGAAGACCCTCGCCGCCGGCGGTGGCGTGCTCGCAATGCCGACGGTGCTGCGCACGGCCTTTGGCGCGGCGGACGCGGATCTGGTGCTGAAGCTCGTCGCCGAGCGCGTCAGGATGGCGATACGGCCGGGGCCCGAAACCCGCGCACTGCGCTACACGGGCGAAATGCTGCGCGGCCGGCGCGACGCGCTACGCCGCTCGCCGGGGAATCTCGGTCCGACGCTCGATCTGCGCCGCGGCGAGCGTGTGCGCGTCGAGTTCGAAAACCGCAGCGGCGGCCCGAGCGTGATTCACTGGCACGGCATGATCGTGCCCGACACGGCCGATGGCCATCCGCACCAGGCGGTGCCCTCCGGCGAGCGCTACGTGGTGGAATTCACCGTGCGCAATCCGGCGGGAACGTATCTCTATCACCCGCATCCGCACCGCATTACCGGGCGGCAGACCTATTACGGCCTCGCCGGATTGCTGATCGTGCGCGAGCCGCGCGAGCAGGAGATGGGGCTGCCGGCGCCGGAGCACGAGTTGGCGCTCGTCTTGCAGGACCGCCGCATCGGCGAGGACAACCAGCTCGTCTTCAAGCGCAGCATGATGGACGACATGAACGGCGTGCTCGGCGACCGGGTGCTGGTGAACGGCGTCGACGACGCCGCGTTCAAGGTCGCGCCCCGCGCCTACCGGCTGCGGATCGCGAACGTATCCAACGCGCGCATCTACAAGCTCGCCTGGTCCGACGGCCGGCCGCTGCGCGTCATCGCCTCCGACGGCGGGCTCTTCAGCCGCGCCGAAGGCGTGCAGGAGCGGCCCTACGTGACGCTCTTTCCCTTCGAGCGCATCGAACTGCTCGAGGACTTCGGCGCGCGCAGCGACGGCACGGAAATTGCGCTCGTGAGCCGGCCATTCTCCGGCATGGACATGATGGGCTCCATGATGGGGGGCGGGATGATGGGCGGTGGCGGGATGATGGGCGGCATGATGGGCCGTGGGATGATGGGCGAAGGCATGATGGGCCGTGGAATGATGGGGCCCTCGCAGGGCGACGAGCTTCGTATCGCGCGCTTCACCGTTTCGGCGGGTCCGCGCTCGCGTGTCCAAAAGCTCGAGCTACCCAAAGAGGAGCCAAGCACCCCTGAGGGCAAGCACGAGCTGCGCACACGGCTCGCCTTCCGTCACATGCGCGGCTTTCTCAACGACCGGCGTTTCGACACCGGGGACATGATGGCGGTCGCGGACGACGAGCGGCTTCCCGTCGGCGAAGCATCGGTGTGGACCTTCGCCAACGACGCAGGCGGAGCGCCGATGTCTCATCCGATGCCTCACCCCATCCACATCCACGGCGTTCAATTCCGCGTCATCGAGCGCAGCGCCGGCGCGGTGCCCGCCGACCTGCGCGACGGCATGCTCCACGCCGGGTTCAAGGACACGTTCGCGATTTTTCCCGGCGAGCAAGTGCGTGTCCGGATCGCCCCGACGGTGCCGGGCCTTTTCATGTACCACTGCCATAACCTCGAGCACGAGGACGGCGGCATGATGCGTAATTGCCTTTTTTCCAGTTCATAGCAAGCAAAGGAGATCTCGGATGGAACAGCAGCACGAAATACGAACCACAAATTCGGCACCAGGCTGCAACCCGATTCTCACGCTGGGCGGAAGAGTCAGCCAGGGAACGACCCTGACGGTGCTCGCGGTAGCCGGCGTGGGGTCCGGGCTGGTGCTCGGCTGGGATTCGCTCGTCGCCCTCGGCGTATCGACGTTTATCCTCGCTTTGTTGCCGTGCGCGGTGATGTGCGCACTTGGCATCTGCGCGAGCCGCATGGGCAAGAAGGAGGCCGCGCCGCCGGCACTGCCGCCGCGAGAAACTCAACCGCCGGTAGCCGAGACCATGGCAACCGCGCAACCGGCCGCCGTCGAGAAGTTGACGTCGGCCTGAACCCGGCGCGATGATGGAATCTGGCGCCATTGGCCTTGCGGCCGCGTTTGCCGCGGGCCTGATTTCCTTCGTGTCGCCCTGCGTGCTGCCGCTCGTGCCGGCCTATGTATCCTACGTCGCCGGGCAGCCCGTGAGCGGGGAGGCGCGGCGCCCGGATGCGCGCGAGCGGCTCGCCGCGCTGACCTTGAGCGCGTTCTTCGTGCTCGGGTTCAGCGCCGTGTTCGTGACGCTGGGCGCGAGCGCGAGCTTCCTGGGCCGCCTGCTGCTGCAGTACCGCTACGAGGCGAACCTCGTCGGCGGCGCCATCGTGATCGCCTTCGGTTTGCTCATGATCGGCATGACGCGCGGCATGCCGTGGCTGCAGCGCGACTTCCGCTTTCATCCACGCCTCGCCGGCGGACGGCCCCTGCCGGCTTTTGTTCTGGGCACCGCGTTCGGCTTCGGCTGGACGCCGTGCATCGGGCCGATCCTCGGCGCGATCCTGACGGTGAGCACCGTCCAGAGTTCCGCCGGCGTCGGCTTGCTCGCGACCTATGCCGCCGGGCTTGGGGTGCCGTTCCTGCTCGCCGCGCTCTTCACCCGCGAGCTTGCCGGGAGGCTGAAGGGGCTCCGTCGCTTTGGCAGCGTGCTGCAGATCGTCGCGGGCCTGATTCTCGTCGTGATGGGGATCGCGATGATGACCGGTCAGCTCACGGCCTTCGGTTTCTGGCTGTTGGAGACGTTCCCGGCGCTGGGAGGGATCGGGTGATGAGCCCGCGGTCCTCGAGCCACTGGCACGCCGACCGCGCCGCCTGGCGGCTGATCGGCCTGCGCTACCTGCCGCTGTTCGCGGGCCTCAATCTCGCATGGGAGATCGCGCAGCTGCCGCTCTATACGCTGTGGCACGAAGGTTCACCGGCGTTCATTATTTTCTCGGTGGCGCATTGCACGGTGGGTGACGTGATGATCGGTGCGGCGGCGCTTGCGCTCGGGCTGATCGTGACGCGTGCAGCCGAGGTCGAGCAGTGGCACTTCGTCCGCCTCGCGCTCGTGACAGTGCTGGCCGGCACGGTCTATACCGTTTTCAGCGAGTGGATGAACACGGTGACGCGGCAAAGCTGGGCGTACTCGGAGCTGATGCCGGTGCTGCCTCTATTTGGCGCCGAGATCGGACTATCTCCGATTGCGCAGTGGTTGATCCTGCCGCTGCTTGCATTGTGGCTCACGCTGAAGTTCGGCGCTGATTCAGGAGGACGGTCATGAAATCCACCGAACATTCCTTCGATCTTCCCGACCCCCGGCGCCGCGAAGTGCTTCTGCAAGCGACTGCCGCCACCTGAGACCTCGCGCTCGCCGCCGCCAGTGTCCCGTTTGTGGTTAGTTTCTTGCCGAGCGAGCGCGCCCGAGCGCAGGGAGCGCCGGTGGAAGTCGATGTATCGGCGCTGGAACCGGCGCAGCTTGCGACGGTAGAGTGGCGCAGCAGCCCGGGTATGCGCGCAATCCGGGACGTTCGATCAGGCCGGAATTATTTGTCACGGTGTCGCTTTGCACGCATCTCGGCTGCATCCCCAGCTACGCGCCCGAACCAGGCTCGCTGCAGCCCGGCTGGCCGGGCGGGTTCTACTGCCCTTGCCACGGCTCCAAGTTCGACCTCGCGGGCCGCGTATACAAGGGCTCGCCCGCGCCGACAAATCTTGTTATTCCGCCGTATAGCTTCGTCTCGCAGGAGCGGTTGGTGATCGGGCAGGAGCGTCAGAACGATACGTGATGCAGCGGCCGCCGCCTCGGGAATTAGTAAGGTGATCGGCGATCACGTGACGAACGAACCGTAAAGGAGCGCTACTTCCGGAGTTTCACGATGCTGGTCGGGCAGCCAGGCGACGATCAACCCTCCATTATCACGCCCAGACCGTTCTATGAACGTCGTCGGGAGCGGATGAATATGGCGGCGGACTTGAGCGCTTCACGAGTCTGCGCGCATTTCGAGCAGTCGGGCGCGGAAAACACCTCGACAAGGATTTTCACTTGGACTTCCGTGTCGATCGAATCGTCGGACTTTTGCCGGGCTGCTTTGCGGGACCCGCTTCCAGCGCGCCCAGAATCGGGCATTCATCGAGCGACTTCCTATCGTGCGAGCACATGTCGATGAGCCGGGTGAGCGCTTGCGACATGGCGTTTAGCGCTTTGATCTTTTGTTCGAGCTGGAGCTTTTTTTCCACCGACACGCGGTAGATGTCGTCGCAGCAGGCGCTGTCCGTGCTTCGCAACTCGAGCAGCTCGCGGATGTCGGCGAGCGAGAACCCGCATTCCTGCGCCTGCTTGATGAACTCGATTCGCCGGATCGCCTCCTCGGTATACAGACGATAGCCCGATTCCGACTTCCCGGCGGGCCGGATCAGGCCTTCGCGCTCGTAGAAGCGGATGCTGTCGGCGGTCACTTGCGCTCTTTCCGCCACCTTGCCGATCGTTAGCATGGCTGCACTCACCTTTGGGTCTGCAACGCTTCTTTGACATCGTGGGCGGCAACGTCGTTCGTTGCCGAGGCGCTGCCGTCGGGGACCAGTTTTCCGTCCTTGATATGGAGCACCCGGTCGGCCATCGCGGCGAGCGATTCAGCATGAGTCACCACCAGCACCGTACGCTTCGCGGCGATCTGCTTCAGCAGCTCATAGATCAGCTGGCCGGTCTTCGAGTCTAGGTTGCCGGTGGGCTCGTCGGCGAGGATGAGCCGCGGATTGTTGGCGAGCGCCCGGGCGATGGCGACCCGCTGCTGTTCGCCCCCCCCCCCCCCGCGCGGGTGGGCGCGCGGGGGGGGGGGCCGGGCCGACAAAGCGCCACGCGTGCCCGGTCGCCTGGCCCCCGCGCCT
>Ga0080064_1004210_pt1 | contig 18917 bp, 19 predicted proteins | sample Subgrocontami54m_FD_69260 | JGI IMG/M metagenome (GOLD analysis project Ga0080064, IMG submission 69260) | Subsurface groundwater microbial communities from S. Glens Falls, New York, USA - GMW46 contaminated, 5.4 m (SPADES assembly) (version 2) ...
TTTCTGGCAGGGCCCCGCCGCCGTGGTATAGTGAGGATGAAACGGTTCATTGGCTCCGGCGGCACGGCGGGTTCTGTGGCTCTGCCTGCGTCTGGGAGTGGCATGACCGAGACGCCGAGCTCATCAGTCACCACGGCTTTGATCCTGCCAGGAGGAATGAAATGACGGACGAACAATTGACCGCGGCTTTTGGGTCCCTCAGAAAGGACCTGCTGGCAGCCATTCAGCAATCAAAGGATGATGCCATTGAAGCCGCCCGCACGATGCAAGATGAAATCCTGCGCGGAGTGCGCCATGTGATCGAGACATACGAGGTGCGCATGCGACATCTGGAAGCCAATGTCGGAAACATGGAAACCGCGGAGCGGCTGCGCATGGCGATCCTGGAACAACGGGTATCCGCGATCGAAACCAAGCTCCGTATGATTCCAGGAGAACCCGGCAGCGGCGCCAGATAATCCCTTCGGAGCGAATATGACCACTACCAATGCGGAGAAACTCTTCGCCCGTTTCGAGACGAGCGAAGGAACGATTGTGTGCGAGCTTTTTGCGAAAGAAGCTCCCGTGACGGTGAAAAACTTCGTGGAGCTGGCCGAAGGAACCAAGGAATGGAAGGATCCCCGGACCGGCGAGACGAAGAAAGCCCGCTACTTCGACGGGACGATCTTTCACCGGGTCATCCCCGACTTCATGATCCAGGGGGGCGACCCGACCGGCACGGGAACGGGCGGCCCCGGGTATCGGTTCCAGGATGAATTTTCGTCGGGACTGAAATTCAACCAGCCGGGCCGGCTCGCCATGGCCAACGCCGGTCCCGGCACCAATGGCAGCCAGTTCTTCATCACCGAAGTCGATACCAGCTTTTTGAACAACAAACACACCATCTTCGGCCAGGTCAGCGAAGGCCAGGAAATCGTCAAGAAGATCGCGCGAGTGCCGCGAGGATCGAACGACAAACCGAAGACGCCCGTGGTGATACAGAAGCTGACGATCGAGCGGGTGGCGGCCGCCGGGTCGTGATTCCAACTTATCTGTGTACATTTTCGAGTGGGATGATCGAAACATCGAGCATATTGGCCGCCACGGATTCGTCCTTGAGGAAGTGGAGGAAGTCTTCGCCGGAAGCCAAAAGACTCGAAAGGGTCGGGCAGGGAGCTACTTGGCGTACGGCCAGACCTTTGACGGAAGATATACTTTAGTCGTATTCCGGCGGATGCGAGGCAGACGAATCCGAGTGATTACGGCCAGGGAAATGACTCAACCGGAGCGGCGCTTGTTCCGTCGGAAATAGATGGGGCGCAAATTAATGACCAAAGCAATCGGGGCCGCGAATAGCACGCCGAAGTTTACCGACGACGAAGCTGTCGCCGAGTTTTTTGAAACGCACGACACAAGCCGGATATGGAAACAGATGAAACCGGCCAAGCCTCTTAGTCTCCCTTCGAAACAGGTGCAGACGATGCGAGAAAGATACGTGCAGCGCAAGCTTTCTCAAATTCTGGGCTTGAACGCAAGGGAGGTTACACGGTCGCGCTCGATTGCCCGACGGAAATCGGTTGCAGTTGAGGCTCTACTGAGAAACTGGATAGTAGAGGGCATTCGGAGGGAGTCTCGCGCGAAGTACGGTTAAGAATTGGCGGCTGACGGATCGTGATGGAGTCATTGGAGACCGCAATGCGACTCGGCATAAACATCGGCTATTCGGGCCCGACCATCGAGATCGACCTTCCGCTGATCCAGGAGGCGGACCGGTTGGGGTATCACTCGGTATGGACGGCCGAGGCATACGGATCTTCGGATGCGGTTATACCGCTGGCCTGGGTGGCGGCCCAGACGAAACGCATCGGCATCGGCACCGCCATCATGCAGATTCCCGCGCGCACGCCCACGACGACGGCCGCAACGGCGCTGACGCTCGACCAGCTCTCCGGCGGGCGCTTCCTGCTGGGATTGGGCGTGTCGGGACCTCAAGTCGCCGAAGGGTGGCACGGCGTGGCCTTCGGCAAGCCGCTGGTCAAGACGCGGGAATACGTGGAGATCGTCCGAGCCGTCTGGCGGCGCGAGAAGCCGCTCGAGTTCCGGGGGACGTATTATCAGATCCCCTACGCCGGCCCCGACGCGACCGGACTGGGCAAGCCGCTCAAGTCGATTCTGCGTTCCGGACGCGACATTCCCATCTATCTGGCGGCAATCGGACCCAAGAACGTGGCACTGGCGGCGGAGATCGCCGACGGGTGGCTGCCGCTCTTCTTCTCCCCGGATCGCATGAAGACCTTCCAGGAATCGCTCGATGCTGGTTTCCGCGCCGCCAGCGGAGGCAAGTCGCTCGCCAGTTTCGACATCGCGCCCATCGTGCAGGTTGCGCTCGGTCCGGACGTCGGCCGCTGCCGCGAGGCGCTCAAGCCGCATCTGGCACTTTACATCGGAGCCATGGGGACGCGAGGCAAAAACTTCTACAACACGCTCGCCTGCCGCTACGGCTACGAGGAGGCGGCCATCCGCATCCAGGACCTCTACCTATCGGGAAAGAAGGATGAGGCAGTTGCCGCTGTCCCCGACGCGCTGGTGGATGAGGTCGCGCTCTGCGGCCCGAAGGAGCGGATCAAAGAGCGATTGTCACGCTGGACCGCGGCGGGGGTGACGACCCTCATTTGTCGGGTGGGCGATGTGGACACGCTGCGCACCCTGGCCGAGCTGGTCCTCTGAGCGCCGCGCAATCATACAGTCACCGCAGAGGACGCGGAGGAGCGCAGAGGATTTGAACACCCCCTTTCTTACCGTCCGGCCAATAATAGGGCACCAAAGCGGTTGATTTCAGCCACGGACGGCATATTCCAGGCAGCCGCAACTGTTTTTTAATAATAGTGTTTTAATATTAGATTGACTATAGCCATCCAATTTGCATTTAATATGTTGGCTATAGGTAAGGAGGCTCGCATATGGAACGGACAATGCTGATTCTTTTGAAGAAAGCCGCTTGGCCGACAATGCTAGTCGGCACGCTGCTTACCCTTGTTAGTCTTGACCCGACTGCCGCTTATGCACAACGCGGCGGTGGACGGGGCTACGGTGGCGGGCGCGGTTCCTCCGATGGTGGGCGCAATTTTTCGGGCGGAGGCGGCCGGAACTTTTCGGGTGGCGAGCGGAGTTTTTCTGGCAGAGGGAATCTTTGGGGAGGTGGGCGGAGGTTTTCCGGCGGACGCGTCGTTGTCCGCCCGCGAGGCGGTTATTATGACCGCGGTCGTGGAAGCCGCTTCGCCTTCGGATTCAGCTTCGGCGCGCCTTACTCATATGGCTACTACCCGTCGTACTCCTACTACTATGACCCATATGTGTATGCGCCTCCCCCTCCTGTGTATGCGTGCAATCCGCCCGGCTTCTACGATCAATGGGGCTACTGGCACTACTACGGGGGCTGCGAGTATTATTAGCCTCTTCGCCGACGATGCCACGGCGTTGAGCATATGCTCAACGCCGGCCATCTATTGGCGAAGTCGAATCTCCCAGTTCGTCGTCTGGCGTGTGCCTTGGTCTTATCGTAAATGGTAATGTTGCCTGCCGCTTGGTAAAACTCATTTCTCTTGAAAATCGAATAGACTCAGGGAAAGTTGAAAGCGCACCTGCGCTGCGATAGGTTAAAGCCGAAGACGCCCGTGGTGATACAGAAGCTGACCATCGAGCAGGTGGCGGCCGGTGGGCCTTGATTAGTACCTACCGCAGAGGACGCAGAGCATGGAAGTTAATCAGATCAGCGAGGCGATTGTCAATGCGGCGATGAAGGTGCATTCGACGCTCGGGCCGGGTTTGTTGGAAAGCGCATACGAAGATTGTTTGCTGCATGAACTCCGCCAACTGGGGCTCAAAGTGGAAGCCCAGAAGACTCTGACGGCAGCGAATGATGAGGTAAAGAAAGCTGTTGCTGGAGTGTCCTACTTTTTTGAGCTCGACGGGGAAAGTATGAATATCCGCGAGGAAACTTTGGTCATCGATGTCGGCCCCAAGCCAGACCTGTTGGTTGAAGACGCCGTGATTGTCGAGTTAAAAGCGGTAAAAACCTTACTCCCGATTCACGAAGCGCAACTGCTCTCTTACCTGAAGCTCAGTGGGAAGCAGGTGGGGTTGTTGATCAATTTCAACGTGCTCCATCTCAAAGACGGCATCCGGCGAATGGTAAACAGGTTGTGAGTCTGCACTCTGTGGTAGTGCGCTAATTGTGCGTTGCTCCGGGCCACGGCTCACCAGCCTTCTTTGGCTCCCGAAAAACCCGGATTGAAAGCTGGACCCTATACCTTTTTCTCGCTTGCATAACTGCAAGTCATGCTGTATTTTCCCCAATGAAATCCCCCCTATCGCGGGAAGAAAACTGACACCATGTCACATTCCCTAGACGGAATCAGAGAAAAATTAAAACGGGCCGAAGAAAACATCGTTAATCTCGAACGGGAGATCGGCTTCTTTCTCAATTATGGCGCTTATGTAAGTGTCTCCGATAATAATGTGCAAGCTATCAAGAAACTTAGAGAGTTGCACCTTGATCGCAAGGTCCCCGTTAGATTTAGCGTACTTGCCGGCGAGGTCATTCACCAAATGCGCTCTTCGCTGGATCATCTCGCTTGGCAGCTTTCCAGCAAGACCTACCGGGAGAAACACCCCGTTGCAATTGAATTCCCGATTTTCAAAAAGGACCCTGCGAAGGAAAACAAAACGAAAGAATATGCTCGAAAAGTACAGGGTGTCAGCCCCACTGCCAAGGCAATCATCGAGCGTTTGCAACCATACAAGAGCAACCTCCCCGATAGCCATCTTCTGCAAATCATCCACAAGATGGACATTACGGAAAAGCATCAGGAACTCATCCTCATCACTAGTGCCTTTCGGCACATCCGATATCCCGGCTGGAAGCTCCCGCGAAATAGAGGGAGCGTGATCCAGAGCGATGCAAAATTTCCCCACTTCGATGTTTCGAAATTTGACCCCAAAATGGATGTGATGGGACAGGTTTCGGCGCAAGTAGCGTTCGCGGAGTTTGGGATTCTGAAGTTTCAGCCTATCATCCCAAGCTTGAAGCAACTCTTGGATGGTGTCGGAAAGATCATTGAGCTTTTTGGTGACGAACTCGCTTGACATCATTGATTTATCCATACCCTCGCCAAGGCCTAGTATTAGCAACGGACCGTTAGCGCACTACCCGCTCTGGGACCCTCTGCGTCCTCTGCGGTGAGCTGTGCTACGATAAAGGCGGATGGACGTATACGAGGAAATAACGCGCCTGCGCAAGGCGGGGATCAAGGCGGCGCTGGCGACCATTGTCAACGTTCGCGGCTCGATCCCGAGCTACGAATCGGCGAAGCTGCTGATCCGCGAAGACGGCTCGATTGTGGGGACCGTGGGCGGCGGATGCGTCGAAGCCGATGTGTGGGCCGCGGCTCGAGAGGTGATCGCGCAGGAGAAGCCCCGGACGCTGACCTTCAATTTGAACAACGATCCCTCCTACGATACCGGGCTGCTGTGCGGCGGGACTCTGGAGATTTTTGTGGAGCCAATCCTTCCCACTCCTTATGTTTACATTTTCGGAGCGGGGCACGTTTCGCTCTCACTCTCGAAGGTGGCGACGCAGGCCGGGTTCAGCACCGTGGTCGTTGACGACCGCGAAGCCTACGCCAACCGCGAGCGGTTTCCGGAAGCGGCCGAGGTTTACGCCGACGAGTACGAAAAGCTGTTCGAACTGCTCTCCCCGAACAGTTCTTCCTACATCATCGCGGTCACGCGCGGGCATCGCGACGACATGCGCGTGCTGCGCTGGGCCGTGGGCACGCAGGCTCGCTACGTGGGCATGATCGGCAGTAAACGGAAGGTGATTGAAATCGTCCGGTTCCTGGAACGCGAGGGCGTGCCGTCGTCGCAGCTCGCGCACGTTCACGCGCCGATCGGGATCGAGATCGGGGCCGTCTCTCCGGAAGAAATCGCCGTCAGCGTGGTCGCTGAGATGATTGCCGTGCGGCGCAATGCGTTGCAGGACACCAAGCCCCATCCCAAATCCATCCTGGCCGTTTCCTGAATAGGGCACAATCAAAAATAGCCACAGAGACACAGAGGCACAGAGAAACTTTTTGTCAAAAATCCCGAGAGATTGCGCCCGATTTGCGGGGATTGCAGAGGCTTAGAAATCATTTTTCTCTGTGCCTCTGTGGCCAATCCGTTTTGGTTGAACTGTGGAAAACGCTGTTGCGGGCATCATTCTGGCCGCCGGAGAGTCGAGCCGCATGGGGCGCGACAAAGCGCTGCTGCCGCTGGGCGATGAAACATTTCTGCAACATCTGATTGCCGTGCTGCGTGGCAAAGTATCTCCGCTGATTGTAGTTCTCGGCCATCACGCGAGCGAGATCGAGCGGCAGATTGCGCCGGGCGCGGAAACGCCGGGGCCAGCCGCTGCCGACGATCTCGTTTTTTTGCGCAATCCAAATTATTTCCTGGGACAGTTGAGTTCCTTGCAAGTGGCGCTGCGGTATCTGGCCGAACGCACGGCCGAAGGCGCGCTGGTGGCCCTCGTCGATCATCCCGCGATCACAAAAGAGGTTGTGGCGTTGTTACTCAGGCGATTTGAAAAGACGCGCGCGCCGGTTCTGATTCCCACTCGCCAGGGACGGCGCGGGCATCCGGTGCTGTTCGCTCGGCGCTTGTTTCAGGAACTGTTGGAAGCGCCAGTTGAGGAGGGCGCGAGAATCGTCGTCCGGCGCCACGCGGATGAGGTGGAACTGGTCGAGACGGACGAAGAAGGAATTTTACTGGATATCGACCGGCCGGAGGATTATGAGCGGTTGGTGAAGAGAGCAATGGGGAGTGGGGAATAAGAATAGAAGGCAACCGCTCCATTACTGTCGCCCCGGCGTCCGTAGCCCCGGCCCGCCGCCCGTAGGCTCTGGACCGCAGGGCGGACTATGGGGCGCAGGGCGCGGCTCAGATGCGCTTTTCACCGCTAGCTGCAACGCATCTAGAGCCAGGACGGCGGCATGGCTGCTGGCGGAGGGAAGGCCGCCGATGGCCGATTCAATTTCGGCGGAGGAAAGCCGGGCCGCCTCCGCGAGCGTTTTCCCTTGGATCAATTCGGTGAGGAGCGACGCGCAGGCGATCGACGGCACACAGCCCTTGGCTTTGAAGCGGACGTCGCGGATACGGCCCTCGCGGGTCTCGATAGACAGGCGTAGAATATCACCGCAGGCGGGATTCGTGACCTCGACGGTCGAGGCCGGCGAAGGCAGTTCTCCCGCGTTGCGGGGATTGTGGAAATGATCGAGCAGCGTGGCGCTATACACCGATGTTCCTTTGGTCCAATCCGAGCCGCGCCCTGCGCCCCATAGTCCGCCCTGCGGGCCGGGGCTACGGACGCCGGGGCGACTGGCATGGAACGGATGGCTGATTCTTAACGGCCTGTCACCCTAGGGTAGCGAAATGGCTCGGGCTTCTCAAGACGGCAAAAGAGGCGAATTGGGGATCGACGGGGACCGCTCCCTTTCGGTCGCCCCGGCGTCCGTAGCCCCGGACTGTGGGGCGCAGGGCGCGGCTCGGATCGAAAAATCGGATCGGAACACAAAATGATAAATACCGTGGTAGCGGCTTTGCTGCATCAGGAGAAGGGGCTGCTCATTTGCCAGAGGAGCGCCACTGGAGAATTCCCCGGCAAGTGGGAGTTTCCCGGCGGAAAAATCGAGCCGGGCGAGAACGCCTCAACGGCCCTGAGGCGGGAGTTGAAGGAAGAGCTGGGAATCGTGGCCGAAATCGGAGAAGAACTATGGCGCGTAGAGCATCAGTATGCGGGGCGCTCTCCCGTTCTGCTGCTTTTCTTCGCCGTGCAGGAGTATGCGGGCGCCATTGAAAACCGCGTGTTTCAGCAGATCGAGTGGGCGAAGCCCAGCGAACTCGCCGATTACGATTTTCTCGAGGCGGACCGGATTTTGATCGAGAAATTGGAGGAGGGCGAAATCGTGGCGCCGAGTTGCGAACGGAGCGCTTGATTCTTGCGCTTATCGCATCGGTATAGACCAGAAGATCGGTCGTCATGGGCAGAGGAAAGAAAAGCAGGTCCTTCCCCTTCGGCAAGCTCAGGATCAGGATGACAGCTCCGGGGTAGTGTCGGGAATCGGGCTCGGGATTAGCGTGCCTTGTTTTAATGTGTGAACATCGGGGGCGCCGGTGGCTGGATTTGCTCGGCCTCGGGTCCCGGCTCGTTTCCTTTATTGCTGGCTGCCTTTTGGATTTGTTCCAGGTCTTTCCTCATCTGCTCGGCGAACGGTCCATTGGGGGATTCCTGGAGGTAGGTCCTCATTTGGGAGGCGGCGTGCGGGTAGTCCTGCTTTTGGAGGAAGATGTCGGCGAGCAGCGCGTGGACTTGCGGCAGGTTGCCTTGCGCTCCCTTTTCGGCCTGGCGGGCGCTTTTTTCGGCTTCGTCGAGCCGGTTCAGATTGAAGTCTCCCACGGCCTGGACGAAGCTCGCAAAGCTGATGCTGGAGTCCAGTTCGAGGAGTTTGGTTGCCGTTTCGACGGCGCTCTGGTAATTGCGGCTTTCCAGTTCCAAGGTGGCGAGACTGAGATAGGGCGGCGTGTATTGGGGATCGGCGGCGATGGCTTTCTGAAAAGCCTCGCGGGCCTTGTCGGTGGAATGGCTGGCGTTGAAGATGCGTCCTAATTCATTCCACGCCGCAGCGTACTTCTCATAACCTGCGATGGCCTTCTCGAGATGCTGCCGGGCGGCGTCGGGGTGGTTGCCGCGTACTTCCTTTAAGGCCTTTTCATATTCCTTTCGCGCATTGCCGGGAACCAGGAGCGAGGTGACGCTGATGGCGGAGCCTTCGATGCCGGCGATGCGCTGCAAGCGCAGAGTACCCACCTCCATCCGCCCCATATCGGGGTGCTGGCTGAGGGTATAGGTCAGGGGATGATAACCGGGTACGGAAACCCGCAGCTCGCATCCCGTGAGCGACCCGCCGGCCCCGCCGGGCAGGTTCTGGCGGCTGTTGGCCTGCGCCATGGGATTTTCATTGCTGGCGCTGAAATCCATGTTGCTTTGAACGCCCGAGCCGAGCGAGAAGGTAAAGTATCCCCCGAGATCGGTGTGAATCGCTTGGAGCGGACGCATGCCGCAGTTGAGCTCGATCGAAACTGGTTCCGGCGTGGGCTTTCCGGTTTCCATGACGATTCTGCCGCTGACGTAAACGGGTCCTTGCGTCTGGTCCAAGCCGCGTCCTGGCGGCGGAGTAGTCCCGGGCTGCCGGCCGGAGGTTCCCCCGGATGGAGCCGGCTGGGACGGTCGCTGCGAACCTCCTTGTGCCTGGCCCCGCGATGGCAGGACTGTCAGGATGGTCAACAAACCCAGGGTGCTGGAAACGGAAAGGAATCGGTTCATGCTAGACCTCGCCGCCGAGGGAGTAGTGCTTCGATCACAAGGATAGCTCATTCCGCGAGCAAAAAGATAGTGAATTTTGACCGCCCGGAGAGAGGGTGCCAGGACGGCTGCGCGACGGGATGCGGCGCCATTGTGGCCGATTGCGGTCAGGCGCGCTGGACGGCGTGGGATTGAATGAATTGGACAATGCTATCGAGCGACGCTCCCGGCTGGAAGACCTCGGCTACGCCCAGTGCCTTCATGGCGGCCACGTCCGCATCCGGAATGATTCCCCCGATTACCACCAGCACGTCCTCCATGCCGCGCTCCTTCAGCAAGGCCATCAGCCGGGGAACAATGGTGGTGTGCGCGCCGGAGAGAATGGAAAGGCCGATTACGCCGGCGTCTTCCTGAAGCGCTGTGTTCACGATCTGTTCCGGGGTCTGGCGCAGGCCGGTGTAGATGACCTCCATCCCGGCGTCGCGCAGCGCCCGCGCGATGACCTTGGCGCCGCGGTCGTGGCCGTCGAGACCGGGCTTGGCCACCACGACCCGGATTATTTTTTCACCGATGTTCGACATAGTCGGCTCGTGCCCAGCGCATCATAGGGAAAAGGGCTGGGCGTTGTCAACGGAGGGGCGGCTTTGGACAGTATAGTATAATTACCAGGCTGATAATAATTGGCAAAATGGAGCACAGCGCATGGTCAAGAAGGTCAATGCCCTAAAGGCGCGCCAAAACCTCGGGCAGCTCCTTGAGGAAGTCTACTACAAGGGCGATCAATACATCATCCAGCGAGCTGGGAATCCCATGGCCGCAGTCGTCCCTCTATGGCAGCTTGAAGCCTTCCAGGGGCGCCGCCAGCGCCTCTTTCGGATGGTGGGGGAAGTGCAGCAGCGGACCAAGAATCTGCAGCCGGAAGCGATCGAGCGGGAGGTTGAGGCCGCCGTCCGTGCTGTCCGCAAGAACGCGGTCCGCAGGAAGCCATGATCCGGGCGGTGCTGGACGCCAATGTTTTTGTGAGCGGCATTCTGAACGGCAAGGGCTATCCCGGCAGAATTCTCGCCGCCTGGCGCGACGAGCGGTTTTATCTTGTTATCTCGGAGGCCATTCTCGAAGAGGTTAGCCGAGTCTTGCGCTACCCAAAGATCGCCGCTCGTCATCGCTGGAACGACGCGCAGATCCAGGTGTTTATCGAGGACCTGTCCCACCTTGCAATTCTTACAACCGGGGAACTGAATCTCTCGGTCATTGCGGACGACCCGCCGGATAACCGATATCTCGAATGCGCTGTCGAGGGAGCCGCCGGCTACCTTGTCAGCGGTGATCACCACCTCCTGAACTTGGCGCACTACGGCGGTATCGAAATCCTTGCGCCGCGCGCCTTTGTTGAACTGCTGGGCTGACTCCGTACATCAATTCAATGCGCCGGAGAGGCAGCGCCTGCGAGCAGCGTTCGCCGAAGCACATCGTCGAGAGAGATCTGATGCTTCTCCAGGGTTAGGCCGGTGGAGCGGTCCATCTCGACGAGCGACTTGGCATAATTGGCGCGGGCCTGCACTTCGGCGAGTTCGGCCGAAAACAAATCCCTCTGGACCAGGATCACCTTGTAGGGCGTGGAGGTGCCGGCGGCCAGTTTTTTCTGCTCGGCGTCCACCGTTTGCTTCTCGAATTCGACGGCCTTCTGGGCCGCTTCCACCTGTGCTTTGGACTGCATCAGGCCGGTGACGGCGTTGCGGACCTCGAGCGCGATCTGGTTGCGGGTTCTCTGCAAGGCGGTTTCGGCCTGCCGTTCTTCCAGGCGGGCGCGTACGTTGTCGGCCTGGGCGCTGCGGTTCTTGAGGGGAATGGTGAGAGAGAAACCGACGGCATACTCGGGAAAACGCAAGTGGGTTACCTGGCTGAAGGCCTGGGACCAGCCACCGGGAAGCACCAGGGGAGGCCCGCCGGCCGGGTCGGCAAAGGTGCGCTCGCCATAGAGCGAGTTGCTGGTGAGGCGGCCGAACAGAGTGAGGGTCGGTTTCAGGAGGTTCTCTGTAAAGGTGACGGCTACTTCCTGGTTTTGAATATTGCCTTCCGCCTGCGAAAGCTCCGGCCGGTTTTTCTGGGCTGCGGCGAGCGCGTCATCGAGTTTGGGGATGTCGGAGTCCTTGGGTTCCGGAAGCGGATCGGTCGGTTCAATCTGAGCGGCGGCCAGGGCGGGGTCCAGCTCCCGGCTGAACAGGGTCTTGAGCTGAACTTCGGCCTGCTGAAGATTGGTCTGTGCGACGATCAGATTGTGGCGGCGCGCGGCGACCTCCGATTCGGCCGAAACGACATCGAGGGGAGCGAGCGTTCCGACCTCGGCCTGCTTCTTGTTGTCTTCGTATAATTGCTGGGCCACCTGCAGCGCCTGCTCCGCGGTTCGAACCGTCTCGCGGAAGGCAACCAGGTCCGAGTAGCTGTTCAGAGCCTGCGCCAGCGTGGTGACGACCTGCTGGCGAAAGAACTCCTGCGAAATCTTGCGGCCCGTCTGTGCCACGGTGAGGAAGCGGCGGTTGACGGCGAAGCTCCTCCCGTTGAGCAATTGCTGCGTGGCCGTGAGACTCAGGCTGGGCGTCAAAGAAGGATCGAACCGCAAACCGCGCTGGGTGGAGGTTTCGCGGTCGGAGTTGAAGGTGAAGCTGAAACTGGTCCCGCTGGTGAATGCCTCGGTATAGCGGGCCGACAGACTGGCGGTGTGAGTGGTGACGGTCGGCACGCCGGCGACCCGCAGGGAGTTCAAGGGGCTGGAGGTGCTGTCGAGACTGAAGTCCAGAGCCAGAGTTGGATCGAAGGTGCCTCGGGGGCTGAGGTTCACGGCGCGAGCCGTGCCGCTGATGGCAGCGCCGCCGCCACCGCCGCCAAAGCCGGTGGATCCACCGAGCCCTTGACCAAGCGCTCCCGCGAAAAGACCGCTGGGAATGGAGACTCCCTGCCCTCCGCGCGGGGCCTGTCCAGCTTTGGCGCGCAAAATATCGGTCTCCGAATACAGGTTGCCGTAGCGGGCGAAAACGATGTCCAGGTTGTTCTCGACCACCGCTTGCAAGAGTTTCTCTACCGATAATTGCAGTTTACCGTCTTGAATCATCCCCGGCACGGCGGCGGAATTTTTGAAATCCGGCTCGGGGAGCTTCTGCGATTGGTAAGGTCTCAGAACATGAGGAAACACCTTGGGGGCCTGGGTGAGGTCGGGCATCGTGGAGTCGGACTGCTGGGCCAGGGAGGATTTACCGAAAGAGAAGGCCGCCAGCAGAAACAGGAGGAACAGGGTTCCGCGGTTTCTGCTCCTCGAACCGGAGGAACGTACGCGGCGGAGTTCGCCGCCTCCGGTTTCATAGCCGTTGTGCTGGTGAGGATGTGTCATTATCGCGTTCCCGCCTGTCCTTCCGTAGTGAATCCGCGGACGTTAAAGGGAGGAGTGGGAGTTTTCGTCACACTTCCCGCTAAGGCATCCTCGAACTGGATTCCGTTGCGGTCGAGTGAGGTTCCCATGGCGCGGTCCATCTCGACCAGGGCCTTGGCGTAGGCGTCCACGGCCTGCACTTCGGCGTAGAGCGCGGTGGTTAGGTCGCGCTGGCGCAGGATGACATTGTAGGAAGTGGAGACTCCGGCGGCGAGTTTCTTTTGCTCCGCGTCGAAGGTCTCTCGGGCCAGGCGAACGGATTGATGCGCCGCTTCCACCTGGGCCTTGCCTTGCTGCAGCCCGATGATGGCCTGCCGCACCTCGAGCGAGATCTGATTGCGGGAGCGCTGCAAGCCGACCTCGAGCTGGCCTTTCTCGAGTTGCGCGCGGAGATTGTCGGCCTGCGCCGAGCGGTTCCGGAAGGGCAGGTTCAAAGCCAAACCGCCGGCGTATTCCGGGAAGTCCCCGCCGAAGGTCAGGCCCAGCGCATCGCTCGCGCCGCCCCGCGCCGCCGGGTCCGGACGGCCCAGCAAATCCAAGCGGTTGCCCTCCAAACCGGAGCCGGCATACATGGCGAACGTGCTGAGCGCGGGCCGCAGACTGTTCTGGGTATAGCTGACGCTGATGTTCTGGTTTTGCAGGTTGCCCTCGGCCTGGCGCAGATCGGGGCGGTTTGTCACGGCGTTCGAGAGGGCGTTTTCGAGCTGCGGAATATCGGCGTCCCTGGGCTCGGGCATGCGGGTGCTGAGGTCGATGCGGGCGGCATCAAGCTGCGGGTCGGGCTTGCGGCTGAGCAGGTTCTTGAGTCTGGTTTCCTGAAGCTGAAGGTTCGTGCGAGCCACGACTAGGTCGCGCTCGCGGGCCGCCACCTCGGATTCGGCCGAGATCACGTCGAGCGGAGCCAGCGTGCCGATCTCGGCCTGCTTCTTGTTGTCTTCATAAAGCCGCTGCGACACGGCAAGCGATTGCTCGGCCACCTTGACGTTTTCCTGAAATTGCGCCAGGTCCCAGTAGGTGTTCTCTACTTGCACGACGGTGCCGACGACCTGCAGACGGAAGGTTTCCTGCGTCACGCGCGTGTTGTTGCGCGCGACAATCAGGAAACGCTCGTTCGATTGTATGCCGAGACCGCTCAGCAAGGGCTGATTGAAGCCGATCGAAAGGCGGGTCGCGACCGACGGATTGAAGACCAGATTGCGCGACGTGGAACTCTGGCGCTGACCATTCAAACTGACGAAGTAGCTGGTTCCGGTGGGGAAGAGCTGCGCGTAGGTGCCGCCGTAAGCGGTGGCGTAGCTGGTGACGTTGTTGATGCCGGTGACGGCGGCGGTATTGAGCGGAGTGCTGGCGCGATCCCAACTGAAGTTGAAACTGACGGCCGGGTCGAAGTTGCCCACCGAGGGAATGTTCACGGAACCGCCGCCGCCGGTGATTCCGCCGGCCGAGCCGACGCCGCCGCCCGAGCCTGCCGCGCTGATTCCGGCTCCCAGTGCGCCCGAGCTCAATCCGCCGGGAACCAAGGCGCCTTGAACCCCGCGCGCCGCCTGACCTCCGCTGGTCCGGAGCACGTCGGTCTGCGAAATTGGAATCAAGTAGCGCTGCACGGCGATATCCAGGTTGTTTTCGAGAGCCAGCGCCAGAGCGTCGGCAAGAGAGAGTTCCAGCTTCCCGTCGTGGATGAGGTTATGGAGGCGGTCCGAATTCTCGGTCATCGTCGGGAAGATCGGTTGCGACTGATAGGGACGGAAAAACGTCGGAAACCAACTGGGTCCTTTTGAAAAGTCTCTCAAGAAACCCTGTGTGTTCCCGGGAGTCTGTGCGACCAATTGCACCGCGAGTGCCATCCAACAAAGCACCAGGGCCATCAGCGGGGCCGGCCGGCAAAATCTAACTCTCATTCCGAACCTCCTCTATCTGTTCTCAATCCCGGATCACCGCGCGAGCACGGTTCGCAGACACCACGGGATCGTACGAGCGGGAAAACTATCATTTTACACTACCAGCGGGCGGCGAGGAATGCCCGAACCGGATGCGCCGCAACACCGGCGCCGGGCCGCCGATACGTTTGACTATGCCCCATTATGCCACGATGCGATGATCCACCACGCCTTCGCTCGAAGCCCGTCCCACCTGTTCTCGACGTAATCCAATGCAACGCGGTTTCAATTTTCAGGTCGCACTGCGTGCCGTCGTACCCTGCTTATGTCCGATAGCCGTCCGCTGTCCTCCGGTGGTTAACGGATCGATATTCCTCAGCCGGTTACGCCCCAATAACTCCCGTACAGAGGCTAGTCGGGCGCCCGAAATCTATGTAGATGCCCTGCTGGCCGCCCTGGAGAGCAACTTTCCTCCTTCAGCCGGTTTCAATGGTGTATAGAAACCCCGACCAGCAAATATCGGGGATAGGAGGCAACCATGAAAAGAAATCTTGCAACGATGGTACGACGCAGTCTGATGGGGTTGGCGCTGGCTGGTTCCCTTTCGGCCGGTTTCTTGGTTTCGAGCGGCTACGCAGAATCGAGTCTCGGGTCGGATATCCGGTCGGATCGCCGGGATATTCGCCAGGACCGGCGTAAGCTTCGACGCGACATCCGAAAACACGGCGTTCACAGCCGTCAAGCGAAACGGGATCGGGCTGATCTGTTTCGGGACCGCCGGGACATCCGCAAAGACCTGCGTCAACTCCGAGGCAAACAGAGCTTCCGCAATAGCTTCCGGGACCATCGCTAGAGGATTTTTCAGGGTTGCTGTATAGCTCCCATGCGCTGTCATCCCGAACGAAGGGAGGGATCTGCACTTCTGCGTTCTTTCCGCGAACTATACACCAATCTTAAAAACGCCCTAGAAAGCTAACGGTCGCGGCGGCGGCTACCCGACCGGGGGCGGGAAATTTACGGCAATTGAAGCATCCAGATCTGAGTCCCGCCTCCGGTGTCGTCGTCGTAGAAGATGGAAGCGCGGCCGTCCGGTCCCACGGGGATTGACGGAGGGTCGATCGCTGCCCCGAAGCTGCCTCCCAACAAACTTTCTCCCAGGTTGTTGGTGAAGTTCACCGGCGCGGACCAGTGCAGCCCGCCATCGCTCGATCGCGCGTAGAACATGTCGAATTGAGGATCGTTGAACCGGACCGGGTCGGTTCCCAGTTGCCGCCAAGCGGCCGTCAATGTCCCGGCGCTGTCGACGCCCAGAGCGGGCCAATCCGCGAACGCACCGGTCCAGAATGTGCCGAAAGAGATATTGCTGACCTTATCGAAAGTTGCGCCATCGCTCGACTTGGAAAGCATGATGTCCTGCTGGAAGAGGTCGTCGTCCGGGCTGGTCCAGGCAATATAGACGTTCTTCTGAGCGTCCACAACGAGCGAAGGTTGTGCCGGAGATACGGAATCGGCCGACTGCGATGCATTCACCACCGCCGAAAAGGTTTTCCCTCCGTCGCTCGATCGGCAGTAGAAAATGTCCACCTGAGACGACCGCCAAGCCAGATGCGGCTGTCCGTCTGCATCCAGCACCAGAGCCGGGGTGGCCGTTGTGCTCACGGTCCGCGATGCACTGTTGTAGCGGCTGACATTGACCGCGTCGGAGAACGTGGCGCCTCCATCGGAGGAGCTAATCAGGAAGAGGTCCGTGCTCACCAGTGCGAATACGTTGGGCCGGGATTCCCGCAGCGTTTGTTTGATGAAGCTCACAAAGACGGTGCCGTCGCCGGCAATAGCGATGTTGGGACGCGTCGCTAATGTGAGCGGAGCGGCCGTCCCGGAGATATTTTGGGGCGTTGAAAAATCACGGCCGTTGGAGGACGACGAGAACAGGATGTCGCTGGCGCCTTGGTTGGCGCTCCGCCAGACGATGTAGACCGCGCCCTTTGAATCCGCGGCGATGCGGGGGAACGAAACTGATTGGTTGGACGGGTCGGGATCGGCCCGGAATATCGTCTGCGGCGGTTCGGGATCGGTCCTGCCGGCCGGGATGCGGCGGTAGGAAATCCGTTTGTTTACCCGGTTGAACTTGTCCTCGACGGTCACGAGATGAAGGTTTCCGGCCGCGTCCGTGGCTGCCTGACCGGCGTATGCCGGAGAACGGATGGGCGTGACGGGCACGGGGACTCGGGGCATATCCGGCGCATGGACCGTCAGCCGCACCACGGTGCCCCGCTCCAGCCCGTCGCCGCTGATACCCTTGACTTGAATTGTGTAGGTTCCGGGGAAGGTGCTGGGCGTGGTGCCGGCGTCCAGCGTATTGCCGGAAAATTGTAACGAGAGTCCGGGCGCCGACGCAGTGGCGGAAAACTTCACTCCGGCGGCTCCGCCGGTTGTGATCGGGAACGCTGCGCTGCCTCCCGGAGGCACGTCGGCCAAGGCGCGCGTGGACGACAACACAAAGTCCGGCGAGCTACCCGTGGTCGGCACCGCCGCCATGTAAACGTCCGGATCCAGCCCGCTTCGGTCATCACCCCAGGCAATATAAAAGTTGTTGTCCGATGCCACCACTTTGTTGTAGTCGCCATGGTAGCCGGGGCGGTTGTCGAGCGAGGTCGGCAGCACCGGCCAGTTCGTTGTGGTCACCCGCGTATTGACCGGAAACGTGCGTCCTCCGTCGCTGGAGACGGCCAAGTAGACATCCATCAGCGAATTGTTGTCCGGGTCGTTGCGGCGGTCGTAGAAGATCACTCCCACGTTTCCATTGTCCGCCACGGCTATGTCCGGTTCGAAGCGGTCGGTGTTGGTCACAACATTCTTGACGGGAATGGGATCGCTCCAGGTCGCGCCTCCGTCCGTGGACCGGGTCACCGCCACGTCCACGCTGCCGGAGGCCGACTCCAGGTGGGCAGCCGCATACACGGTCCCGCGGTTCGGACCCGAGCTGGTGTCCACCGCGATGGTGCCAAACGGGGGAATGTCGAATAGCCCCGTCGAAAGCGAGGCAGCATGGGTTCCGAAATTGGGGCGGGTAAACGCAGTTGCCGGATCGGAAAACGTCGCTCCTCCATCGGACGATTTACTCACCCGAATTCCCCCGACGCGGGAGTCGAACCACGAGAGATAAACCTCTCCGTTTGGGCCGATGGCGATATAAGAGCCTTGAACGATGTTCCCCTGGACCTCACTGGGGGATAATTGTGTTATGGCAATGGCTTGCAACCAGGTTCGTCCGCCGTCGGTGGAACGCGCGAATTGAATACTGGAAAGACCCGGGCCGCCCAGGTTTAGGCTGAACATCGTCCAGCTCACATAGACGCTGCCACGGTACGGGCTGCCGGGGACATTGTCCACCGCCATCCAATCCTTATCCACAACATTATTGGGAGACGTTACGCTGGCCGTGGCGTTTGTCGGCGCCGACCAGGTTGCGCCTCCGTCGTCGGAATGGGTAACCGCCACGACGTCCTGTCCAAAGCTGTAAGGGGCCAAATAGGAATGGTAGAAGCGGCCGTTGGGACCTGCCACGACAACCGGATCGGCGATATTGGATTTCCACCCTGGGAAATAAGGAAGGTGGGTCTGCCGCCAAGTGGCGCCACCGTCGCGGGAGTAGCTTACGCGCTCGTTGCCGCCGGCGTCGTTGTAGCCCACCACGATGTTCTGCCCGGATACGGCTATACAGGCTTCACTCTGATTCCGGAATCCAATCTCGGCGTCCGGAATGGTTACCTTTACGTTCAGTCCCGCCGATAGGGCAGCCTGCGGTTCCGCCTGTTTACGAAACGAAGGAGAGATCCGATCCGGCTCGGCCTCCGGCCCCCGCCGGCCCAGGTAGCCGTACTTTTTCAACAGGAAAGTCTGAAGCCCCGCCGACAGGACATCGAATTGCGGAGAGGAGAGTATCCATTCGTCGTGGTCCGAGCCGAACCCAGCCTGGAGTTGCGGTGCGCGGCTCTGCATCAGGTAGGCAATGGAATTGACCGGAGAGTCCGGAGGGTCGGGATTTTCGTCGGTTTTTTGAGCTGCAGCCGCAAGCGGCAAAACGAAAGCCAGCGTCACAAGCAATATGGATCGCATACACACGCCTCCCAATTCGCCCAGGCGCTACGGAAATTGAATTATACAGGGGAGCGTTGCGATCCGCTTCCGGCGCAATAACACGTCGTATGGCAGAGGTTGGGGGATGCGGCACGGC